>Ga0068855_100006812_pt1 | contig 13862 bp, 10 predicted proteins | sample KBSCornC52_FD_66592 | JGI IMG/M metagenome (GOLD analysis project Ga0068855, IMG submission 66592) | Corn rhizosphere microbial communities from Kellogg Biological Station, Michigan, USA - KBS Corn C5-2 | ecosystem: Host-associated > Plants > Roots > Rhizosphere > Soil ... | reverse complement strand
CTCGACGTGGTGGTGATCGGCAAGTCGAACATCGTCGGCAAGCCGATCGCGATGCTGATGCTCGAGCGTGAGGCGACGGTGACGGTCACCCACATCGAGACCAAGGACCTGCCCGACATCTGCCGCAAGGCCGACGTGATCATCGCCGCCGCCGGCGCGCCGCGGCTGGTCAGGGGCTACTGGGTCAGGCCAGGCGCGGTGATCATCGACGTCGGCATCACCCGCACCAAGACCGAGGACGGCAAGACCAAGCTGGTCGGCGACGTCGCGTTCCAGGAAGTTCAGCACGCCCGCGCGGTCACCCCTGTGCCAGGCGGAGTCGGTCCGATGACCATCTCGTGCCTGCTCGCCAATACCGTCCAGGCCGCACGCGAGCAGCTCGAAGGCACTAGCACCGACGGGTTCGCGATCGACTGGGACGACCTCCCCGACCGCTCGATGTTCACCGGCGAGACGAGCGAGGTTTCGGCCTAACCGCCCATCGGCCGGATATAGACCCGCGTCACCAGCGGGAAGCGCTCCGCGATCGCGGTTTCTATGTCGGCAACCGTCTGCTCGACGTCGCGGGCCGAGATCGTGTCCTCGAAATCGGCACCGATGATGGCCACGACCATGTCGGGCGCCTGGTGCACGGTGAGCACCTCCTTGACCGCCACCACCCCGGCGTGACTTTGTGTGAGATCGTGCAGCGCAGTGACCAGTTCGGGGTCCGCCGCCTCACCGATCAGCAGGCCCTTGGCCTCGATCAGAAGCATCACCGCCGTCGCCGCCAGCACCAGGCCGATCAGAACGGAGGCGATGCCGTCATACATCGGGCTGCCTGTGAGCGCCGAAAGCCCGATGCCGAGTGCCGCGAGCACCAAGCCGGCGATCGCGCCGCTGTTCTCAAGCAGCACGATCAGATTGGGGGCGTCCTTGGTGTCGCGGATCGCGCGGTAGACCGACTTTTGCCCCCGCGCGGAGTTGAACGCCTTGAGCGCGGCAAGCGTCGACCACCCCTCGAGCGCAACCGCCACCCCAAGCACGATGAACGCGATGAGCAGGTCTTCGGTGGGCTCGGGATAGAGCAGGTGCAGGACGCCCTCGTACAGCGACACCCCGGCGCCGAGCGAGAACACCAGCATCGCCACCACGAACGACCAGAAATACAGCTCGCGGCCGTAGCCGAGCGGATGCATCGGTGTCGGCGCCCGGCGGCTGCGCTTGGTGCCGTAAAGCAGCAGCACCTGGTTGGTCGAATCGACCAGGCTGTGCACCCCTTCCGTGAGCATTGCCGAGGAGCCGGTGATCGCCGCGGCGGCGAACTTGGCGACGGCGATGCCGACGTTGGCGGCGAGCGCGGTGAGAAGCACCCGGCTCGATTCGTGTCCTGCCACTTGTCCTCCCTGTTTGGCGGACGCCCGTTGTTGCAGAGCGCCTCGGGGGTAGCAATCGCCCGCCGTTCGATTAGTTTCGCCCGATGAGGCGTGCTCCCGATATCGATGTCGCCATCGTCGGCGCGGGGATCTCCGGCATCTCGATGGCCGCGCACCTGCTCACGATGTGCCCCGGCACCAGCTTCGCGCTGTTCGAAAGGCGTGAGGCGATCGGCGGCACCTGGGATCTCTTCCGCTACCCCGGCGTGCGCTCCGACAGCGACATGCAGACCCTCGGCTTCCGATTTGAGCCGTGGATCCACGAGAAGGCGATCGCCGACGGGGAGGCGATCCTCGAGTATCTCAATCGCACCGTCGCCGAGCGGGGCATCGACAAGCACATTCGCTTCGGCACCAAAGTGATCACCGCCGACTGGCGTTCGGCCGAGGCGCTGTGGCACCTCACGGTCGAGGACTCCCAAGGCTGGCACGAAGTGACCGCGCGGTTCCTCTACCTAGCGTCCGGTTACTACGATTACGACGACCCGCACGACGCGAAGCTGCCGCATCTCGGCAAGTTCAAGGGCAACGTCGTCCACCCGCAGTTCTGGCCCCCCAATTTCGATTATGCGGGCAAGCGCGCGGTGGTGATCGGCTCGGGTGCGACCGCCGTGACGATCGTTCCGGCGATGACCGACAAGGCTGCGCACGTCACCATGCTTCAGCGCACCCCGACCTGGATGGCCTCGGGCCCGAGCCGCGACGCCATGGCCAATCGCCTGCGCAAGTGGCTGCCGGAATGGCTCGCCTACTGGCTGACCCGGCAGAAGAACATCCGCCTGCGGCAATACTTCTTCAAGAAAGCGCGGAGCGAGCCGGACAAGGTCGCCCAATATCTCACCGGCAAACTGCGCGAGGAGCTGGGCGAGGCTTACACCGTCGACTACCAACCGCCCTACAACCCGTGGGACCAACGGCTGTGCCTGGTGCCCGACGGCGACTTCTTCAACGCGGTCAAGGCGGGCAAGGCGTCGATCGTCACCGGGCAGATCGAAGGTTTCGAAAAGGACGGCGTCCGCCTGGCGAACGGCGAACGCCTGCCGGCCGATATCGTCATCACCGCCACCGGCCTCAAACTCTCACTCGGCGGCAAGGTCGCGGTCAGCCTCGACGGCCGGCCGGTCGATTGGACCGAGCTCTGGTTCTACCGCGGATGCATGTTCTCGAACGTGCCCAACCTGGCGATCGTGTTCGGATACCTCAACGCCAGCTGGACGCTCAGGGCGGACAACACCTCTGACTATGTGTGCCGTGTCCTCAACCGGATGCGCGACAAGCGAGCCGATCTCGTGATCCCACACCTCCCGGACGACCACGATCTCGAAGTGGTCGAGCCCTTTCCGTTCTCCTCGGGCTACCTCCAGCGGGCCAGGCACCTGGTCCCCAAGAGCGCGGCCACGCTGCCCTGGCGGCTCAACCAGGATTACCTCGAAGACTGCCGCGACTTCAGGAAGCGCCCGGTCGATGACGGCGTGCTGCGCTTCGAGAAGCTGCCGGCCGAAACAAAGGCCGCCTGAATGACCGAGCGTATCTGGAGCGCGGCGCTGGTCGTCATCGGCGACGAGATCCTCTCAGGCCGCACGCACGACCGGAACATCGCCCAGGTGGCGAGCTGGCTGCAGGTGCAAGGCATCCGCCTGATGGAAGTGCGCGTGGTGCCAGACGTCCAGGACCGTATCGCCGAGGCGGTCAACGCGCTGCGCACCACGCACGACTACCTGTTCACCACCGGCGGCATCGGACCGACGCACGACGACATCACCGTCGACGCAGTGGCCATGGCGATCGGCGTGCCCGTGATCGAGCATCCCGAAGCGCGGCGAATCCTCGAAGAGTTCTACGCCAGTCGCGGTGGCCTGAACGAGGCACGGCTGCGCATGGCGCGGGTACCGCAAGGCGCGGACCTGATCCCCAACAAGATGTCCGGCGCGCCGGGGATCAGGATCGGCAACGTCTTCATGATGGCCGGCGTCCCGGCAATCGCCGCGCAGATGCTCGCCGCGCTGACCGGCACGCTCGAAGGCGGCGCCCCGCTCCTCAGCGAGACGGTTGGCGGGTGGATCCAGGAAAGCCAGGTCGCCGACATCCTGCGCGAGGTCGAGCAGGCCCACCCCAAGTGCCAGATCGGCAGCTACCCGTTCTTTCGCGAAGGCCGCACCGGCGCCAACTTCGTCATCCGCTCGACCGATGCCGAGGAGCTCAGGAGCTGCCTCGACACGCTATGCGAGGCGCTCGGCGAGGCCGGGCAGGACTTTACGCCGGGCGGCATCTGAGCCTGCGCGGTCTGCTCCGCAAGCTGGCTATGGATGTCTTGTTGCTCCGCCGCAGCGCGCGCGATAGGTCGCGGCGGTGGAAGCCTTCCTCACGTCTGCAGCGCTCGTCGCCGTCGCCGAAATCGGCGACAAGACCCAGCTCCTGGCGATCGTCCTGGCGACCCGGTTCAAGCAGCCGTGGCCGATCGTCGCCGGCATTCTCGTCGCCACGCTGGCCAACCATTTCCTGGCCGCGCTGGTGGGCGAGCAGGCGGCGAGCTTTCTCGACGGCACCTGGTTCCGCTACCTCGTCGCCGCGTCGTTCATCGTCATGGCCGGATGGACGTTGATCCCCGACACCTTCGACGAGGGCGAGCAAAGGCCCGCCCGCTTCGGCGCCTTCCTCACCACAGTGGTGGCCTTTTTCCTGGTCGAGATGGGCGACAAGACCCAACTGGCGACGATTGCGCTAGCCGCGCGGTTCCACAGCGTCGTGCCGGTCATGGCCGGCACCACCGTCGGCATGCTGGCGGCGAACATTCCGGCCGTGCTGCTCGGTAACGAGGTGATCAAGCGCGTGCCGCTCAAGACCGTGCGGTTGATCGCCGCCCTGCTGTTTCTGGCGATCGGCCTGTGGCTGCTCGCGCAGACGGCCGGGCTCCTCTAGCGACGGCGCCTGCGGGGGAACCCTTAGCCGCGTCCAATCTTTTCCTCCCAAGCCAGTGACATGGCGGATGGACGGGCCCGGGGAAGAGAGGAACTCACCCATGGTCGACCGCGACGATTCCGCCACCACGCAGGACGAAGGCACCGTCCATTACGAAGGCCCATCCGGCGGCTGGCGGTCGCTCACCAGTATCACCCGCATATTCGGCAAGGAAATCGATGGGCCCGGCGCGCTCGACTTGCTGCGGCGACAGAACAAGCCCGGCGGCTTCATGTGCGTCAGTTGCGCCTGGACCAAGCCCAAGGATTATCACGTCGCCGAATTCTGCGAGAACGGCGCCAAGGCGACGCTATGGGAACGGACCACCCGGCGCGCCGACCCTGACTTTTTCGCCGAACACACCGTGAGCGAACTCAAGAGCTGGCCCGATCACGAGCTGGAACAGGCCGGACGCCTGACCCATCCGCTGCGCTACGACCGGACGAGCGACAAATATGTCCCGGTGTCGTGGGACGAGGCGTTCCAGGCGATCGGCGCCGAGCTGAAGATGCTCGATCCGGAATCGACGGTGTTCTATACTTCGGGCCGGGCAAGCCTCGAGACCAGCTACTGCTACGCGCTGTTCGCCCGGCTCTACGGCCACAACAACCTGCCCGACAGCTCGAACATGTGCCACGAGACGACCTCGGTCGGGCTCAAGAAAGTGACCGGATCGCCGGTCGGCACCTGCAAGCTCGAAGACATCGAGAAGGCCGACGCGCTGTTCTTCTTCGGGCAGAACACCGGTTCGAACAGCCCGCGGTTCCTGCACACGCTGCAGCGCGCCGTGAAGCGGGGCGTGAAGATCGTCACTTTCAACCCCGTGCGAGAGCGAGGATTGATTGAATTCGTCAACCCGCAGAATCCGGTCGAGATGCTCACCCCCAAGTCGACCGAGATCAGCTGCCTCTACCTGCAAGTCCGCCCGGGCGGCGACATCGCCGCGCTGATTGGCATGTGCAAGCACGTGCTCGAGCGCGAGGAGAAGCAGTGGGCCGAGCATAAGCGCCATCTGCTCGACGTCGATTTCATCGCGCAGCACACGGTCCACTTCGAAGCCTTCAAGGGCAAGGCCGAGACGACGAGCTGGGAAGAGATCGAGGCTGAATCCGGCATCCCACGCGAGTATCTGCGCGAGGCGGCCGACGTCTATTGCGAGGCCGAGAAGGTCGTCGGCATCTACGGGATGGGCGTGACCCAGCACGTCAAGGGCTCGCAGACGATCGGCATGCTGGTCAACCTGCTGCTGCTGCGCGGCAACATCGGCAAGGAAGGCGCCGGGATCAGCCCGGTCCGCGGGCACTCGAACGTCCAGGGACAGCGCACGGTCGGCATCTCCGAAAAGCCCGAGCTGGTGCCCTACGATGCGCTCAAGAAGCTGTTCGGGTTCGATCCGCCGCCAAAGAAGGGCGTCAACACCGTCGAGGCGTGCGAGAAGATCATCGCCGGAGACATCAAGGCGTTCGTCAGCCTCGGCGGCAATTTCGTGCGGGCCATTCCCGAGCGCGACAAAATGGAAGCCGCCTGGCCGAAAATGCGGCTGACCGTGCAGATCGCCACCAAATTGAACCGCAGCCATCTGATCAATGGCGAGGTCGCCTACCTGCTGCCGTGCTGCGGCCGTTCGGAAGAACAGCAAACGGTGACGATGGAAGATTCGCTCAGCATGATCCACGGCTCGGTCGGCAAGGCCAAGCCGGCGAGCGAGCATTGCCTGCCCGAGCTGGCGATCGTCGCCGGAATCGCCAAGGCGACGCTCCCGCCGAACCCCAAGGTCAGGTGGGACGAGTGGACCGAGGACTACGGCAAGGTCCGCGACCTGATCGAGGCGACCTATCCCAAGATGTTCAAGGACTTCAACCAGCGCCTGTTCACGCCCGGCGGCTTCTACAAGGGCAACAAGGCGCGCGAGAGGATCTGGGACACCAAGAGCGGCAGGGCCGAGTTCACCGTGCCGGGCGGCCTCTCCGGAACCGGCGTGCCGGACAAGCCCGGCCGTTACCGCCTGATCACGCTGCGTTCGAACGATCAGTTCAACACCACGATCTACGGCCTCAGCGACCGCATGCGCGGGATAGAGGGCACGCGCGAGGTGCTGCTGATGAGCCCCGACGAGATCGCCGCCGCGGGCCTCAGCGAAGGCCAGAAGGTCAGCCTGGTCAGCGATGCCGGCGACGGTGTTCACCGCCAGGTCGACGGGCTTGCGGTAACCCCGTTCGACCTCCCGCGCGGCTGCCTCGGCGGCTATTATCCCGAGCTCAACCCGCTGGTGCCGCTGAGCCACCACGAGGAGCTGTCGAAGACGCCCGCCTACAAGAGCGTGCCGGTGCGGATCGTAGCGTAGAGGCTACTCGCCGTAATCGTTCCCCCTGGTCGCCTCGAGCGCGATCGGCCCTACCAGCGAGGCGATGATGCCGGACCGGTCGGGCGCGTCGGCGCGGCGGGCGTCCATCCGCATTTCGTTCATGGCGATGTGCGCGGTGACGTGGCGGACGAACGGGACGTGGTCGCCCTCGCCCCAGTCCTGGTGTTCGATGTCGAATTCGAGCGTGTCGCCGTGGATCGCGAAATGGTCGAGCGCGCCGAAGGTGTAGGGATTGTCGCAGCTCCCGCAGGCGAGGCCGAACAACTCGCCACCGTCCCGGCGGATTAGGAAGTACTGCTTCTCTATCCCCACCCCGAAGCCCAACCACACGCCGACGACGTCCGCGGCGGTAAGCTGCCGCCACGGCGCCGGCTGGACGTAGGGCGGCGGCGTTCCGCCTCCACCGCCGCCGGCGCGCGGAACCATCGCTACGGGCGGCGAGCCCGGCGGGAGCCTGACTTGCCGATAGCCGCCGGGCGTCGGCCCACGCGGATCCCTGATCATGACCTGGCCCAGCGCCCCTCCCGCGCCGCTAACGACCAGCCGGCCTTCTGCCAGCTTCGCACGGGCGTGGTCTTCGCTCGCCAGCGAGCCGTCGGCGTTGAGGTGGCGGACGGTAAAGCGGATGCCATCCTTCTCGTCGAAGGTCCCGTCGATCCGTGCGAGCGTGGTCCCGTCGGCGCAGCGCGTGCAGGCTATGCCGGTAACCTCGGCGCCACGAATGACGAATTCGTAGACTTGCGGTTCGCCGGACGCAGTGCGCCAGCCACCGCGGTAGTAGTCCGCCGATTCGGCCACCGCGGGTGCCGCGAGCATCACCGCCACGAAGCCGACCGCCGCCATCGTCCACTTGCCCATCCGAGCGTCTCCCCCGCCGGTTATTTCACCGCCTGCCGGAAAGCGGAAGGGGCTGACTGTATCTGAGCGCAAAGTTGCGCCACAAGGGGAACGGCGGAGAGCAAGGACCGACGGGGGCGCCAATGAGGGGATTTCTTGAGTCCATCCGCCGCCTTGTGGTTCAGCGCTGGACCCTGCTGGCGATCGCCGTGGCCGTCCTCGTGGTTGCCGACCACGCGGTGACGAATTTTACTGCTGTAATCGACCAGAAGGCGGGCGACGTCATGCTCGCGGCCAACGCCCGGCGACGTCCCGTCTCCGACCGGGTCGTCATTGTCGACATCGACCAGCGCTCGCTCGAGCTGATGAATTCGATGGCGGGAAGCTGGCCTTGGCCGCGCTCGGTGCACGGCGAGCTGATTGATCACGTCGAAGCGCAAGACCCCCGGGCGATTGCCTTCGACGTGCTGTTCAACGAACTCGACGTCTACCGTCCCGAGCACGACGCCGCCTTTGCCGACGCGGTTGCCCGCTATCCCAACGTGTGGCTGGCGATGACTGTGAACAACGACGGCCAGGGGGCGAGGGTGCTCGACATGCCACGCGCGGTCGGCATGCGAGCCTTGACGAACCCGCCGTCCGACACCCGCGTGCCCGCCATGCTGCCGCTTGTGATGGTCGCACATCCCGAGGCCATGCGCGGCGGGCTGACCAATTTCACGCGCGACAGTGATGGTGTCGGCCGGCGTTATGCCCTTTATCTCGACCGCGCCGGGTGGCGGTTCCCGTCGCTGCCCGCGCGGGTCGTCGCGTCGCTCGGCAAGCCTCTCCCGCCTCGGCAGTCGGTGATGCTCAATTTCCGCAAGGGCTGGCGGCACGTCGCGTTCGCCGACCTCTACCTGGACAGTCTGCGGTCGAAGCCGCTGCGCGACCGGCACGAGCTGACAGACAAGATCGTGCTGGTCGGCACCTCGGCTCCCGGGCTGATGGACATGCGGCTGACCCCGCTCGACAGCAACTATCCCGGCGTCGAGGTGCTGGCGACGGCGATCGACAACCTCGATCGGGGGGACTGGCTGCGCGAAGTCCCGCGGCCATTCACCCTGCCGTTCGCGCTGGTGCTGATCGTCTCGATCGCCGCCGCCTTCGCGCGCGGGGTGAGCGCCGCGCGCACCGGCTATGCGCTGCTTGCCGTGACCGCGCTGGCACTGGCGGCGGCGTGGCTGGCGCTGATCAACGGGACCTTCGTGCCGGTTTTCGCACCGCTCGCGATCGGTTGGGGCTCGTATCTTGCCAGCACGACGCTCGCCTATCTCGACGAGCGCGCCCAGCGGCTGCGAACCGCCGGCGCGTTCAAGCGCTTCCTCGATCCCCAGGTCGTGAGCGAACTGATCGGCCGCGGCGCGATCGACTACCGTGCCGAGGCAGCCGCGCGCGAGATCACGGTGCTGTTTTCCGACATTCGCGGCTTCACCTCGCTCTCCGAGACCGCCGACCCGGAAGAGGTGGTCACGCTGCTCAATCGCTATTTCACTCGCCAGGTGGAGATCATCTTCAAGCACGGCGGCACGCTCGACAAGTTCATGGGCGACGGGATTATGGCCTTCTGGGGCGCGCCGACGGCCCAACCCGACCACGCCCGGCGCGCGGTCGCGGCCGCGCTCGAGATGTCGGCCGCGCTCGACGAGTTCCGGGGCGAGCTCGGCACCCTGGGCGCCGCGCTCGACATCGGCATCGGGGTGCATACCGGAAGCGCGGTCGTCGGCTTCATCGGCTCCGAAGAGCGGCTGGATTACACTGCGATAGGCGACACGGTGAACAGCGCCAGCCGGATCGAAGGGCTGACCAAGGGCCTGTCGCGGATTCTCGTTTCGGAGGCGACGCGCCACGCCGCGGGCGAGCGGTTCGAGTGGATCGATCATGGGCTACACCGGGCCAAGGGCCGCGGCGAGGAACTTCACCTGTTCCAACCCCGGCGAAATGAGCTTATGGTCGGCTGACTTGTCGGGGGTGACTTGCATGAAGTTCGCCAGCGCCTTGGTCGGTGCTCTCGCGTTGAGCGTGGCAGCCTTGCCAGCGGCCGCGGAGGAAGGCGCGGTAATCCGCGCCGACGAACTCAAGGCCATGCCGTTCATCGACGCGGCCACTTCCGCCAAGGTGACGGCCAATCAACAAGTCACAATCGTCGGCCGCAAGGGGGGCTGGGTCGAAGTCCAGGCGGGCGGCCAGACCGGCTGGCTGCGCATGCTCAACGTGCGCCTGGCTGCCGGCAGCGGCCCGGCGCAAGGCCAGGCCAACGTCCGCGCGGCGTCGCTGCTGCGTACGGGCAGCTCGGGCAAGACCGTGACGACCGGGATCAAGGGCCTCGGCGAAGAGGACCTGCAAAACGCCTCGCCCGACCCCGCGCAGGTGGCGGCGCTGGCCGACTTTGCCGTCCCGGCCAGCGAAGCGAGCGCGAACGCCCATGCCAGCGGCCTGGTCGAGCAGCAAGTCGAGTTCGTCGACGAGAAGGGCAAGCCCGTCACCAGGCCCAAGGCCAAAGGGAAGAACAAGTGACGCGCCTGCGCCGCCCCTTGAGCCTGCTCATCGCCGCGGCGCTGTGCCTGCCGCCGGCTCCCGCGCAGGCACAGTTCGGCGGGCTCGGCGGCCTGTTCGACAAGGCCCAGAAGGCCAAGAAGGTCGGCGATTCGATGCGCGAGATCGGCCCCGAGGAGGAGATCAAGATCGGCAACGATCTGGCTGGCATGATCCTCGGCGCCGCGCCGCTGGTCGATAACGCGGCGGAGCAGCACTACGTGAACCGGCTTGGCATGTGGCTCGCGCTGCACACCGACCGCCCCGACCTGCCGTGGAAGTTCGGCGTTATCGCCACCGAAGACGTGAACGCCTTCTCCACGCCCGGCGGTTACGTGCTCATTTCGCAGGGTGTGTTCGAGCGCGTGCGCAACGAATCCGAGCTCGCCGGCGTGCTCGCGCACGAGATCGCCCATGTCGTGCAGAAGCACCATCTCCACGCGCTGCAGAACGAGATGCGCACCACGGCGGTGGCCGACGTCGGCGGCTCGATGGTCGCCAGCGGTGGCGTCGGCGGTTTCCTGACCGAGCAGGTCGTCAAGGCCGGCAAGACGCTCTACACCCGCGGCCTCGACAAGGGCGACGAGTACGAAGCCGACCGCATGGGCGTGGTGATCGCCGCCCGCGCCGGCTATTCGCCCTACGGCCTGGTCGGCGTGCTGCAGACGCTGAGCGCGCAGCAGGACCAGAAGGGCATGGCTCTTATGATGAAGACCCATCCCAATCCGACCGACCGCATGGACCGGCTGGGCAAGGCGATGGGCACCCGCCTCGACGCGCTTACCCCTGTGGCCGACGACTTGCCGAGCTTCGTTGCCCTGCGCAACCCGCCGCCCCCGCCGGCCGCCAAGGCGCCGGCCAAGGCACGGGCCAAGGCGAAACCTCGCCGGAAATAGCCCGGGCGGCGCTTTCCGGTGACCGTCCGGCTCGCCGCAAGTCTTCCCGATCGAACCTGGGACAATCCCTAATAAGCACTGTTTGTCGGGCGCATTAGACGAGCTGGACCCGACAGGTTCGCCAGCGAGCGCAACTCGATGAACGACAGCGTACAAACCCGCGGAGAACAGATGCTGGCGTTGCGCAAGGCGCGCATGGCGGCCGCACTGCCGATCCTGCGTGGCGGCTTCCGGCCGTTCTTCCTCCTTGCCGCCGCGTGGGCCGCGTTTGCCGTGCTCGCCTGGCTCTGCGCGTTCCTCTACGGAGTGCCGCTGGCGAGCGGGTTCGCGCCTCTGGCCTGGCACCGGCATGAGATGCTGTTCGGCTTCGTCGGCGCGGTCATCGTGGGGTTCCTGCTCACCGCCATTCCCAACTGGACCGGTCGCCTGCCGATCGCCGGCGCTCCGCTCGCCGCCCTTGCGGCCCTATGGATCGCCGCGCGGCTCGCCGTGTGGTTCTCGGGCACGCCAGGCTTGCTTCCCGCTTTCGTACTCGACGTCGGCTTCTTCGTCGTGGTGGCGGCCGTTGCCGGGCGCGAGGTGATCGCGGCCGGGAACCGCAACGTGCCGGTCGTCGCGATGGTTGTGCTGTTCGCGCTTGCCGACGCGTGGGACTATGCCGCCGCTGCGGGGCTCGTGGCCGGCGAGGGCACTCCCGCCCGTGCTGCGATCGCCCTGGTGGTCGTGCTGATCTCGCTGATCGGCGGACGCATCATCCCCTCGTTCACGCGCAACTGGATGGCCAAGCGCGGGTTCGCGAGTGGGCTACCGACACAGCCAGGCCGCTTCGACATGGCAACCATCGCCGCCACCGCCGCGGCGCTTCTCGGTTGGCTCGTATTTCCGCTCTCGACCCTGACGGCGGCGGCCTTGCTGGCGGCAGGATTGCTACAACTCGCGCGGCTATCTCGCTGGCGCGGTTGGCGCATCTGGAGCGATCCGCTCGTCCTCGTTCTCCACGCCGGGTACGCCTGGATACCGCTCGGCCTGCTCCTGCTCGGCGTCAGCGCTGGCGGAGCGCCGGTGCCGGCGACGGCGGCGATCCATGCGCTTGCCGCGGGCGCGGCGGCGACGATGATCCTGGCGGTGATGACGCGCGCCACGCTGGGGCATACCGGGCGCGAGCTGAGGGCCGGCCCGGCGACCGTGGCGCTTTATGCTCTCGTGATTCTGGGAGCGGCGCTGCGCGTGCTGACGGGCCTGGGGGCGATGGATTACAGGTTCGGACTTGAACTTTCCGGCGGCCTTTGGGCTTCTGGGTTCGCGCTTTTCGTCCTCACCTACGCGCCCGTCCTGTTCCGCGCGTCGAAGGCGAAATAAGCTTGCAATCGGCGGGGTCGAGGCGATAACCGACCCAAAACCCCTGCCTTTTTTACCTTATCCGCTACCGATTATGGGGAGAGGCACTTGGTTCAGGGACAGGCGCTGGAGCAGCCGAACGGCTCCGTGACGGAAGACCGCGTCAGCAACATACTGAAATGGGTCCTGCTGGCCACCGCTATCGTGTGCTTCGGACTGCTCGGTTGGGCGACCGTCAAGACATACGAGAAGGCGCCGCCTTTCCCGGACGCGTTCGTCGACGGCTCCGGCGCCGTGGTGATGTCCGCCCAGGACATAATCGCCGGCAAGGGCGGCTTCCAGAAGGCCGACCTGATGGATTACGGCAGCATCTACGGCATGGGCTCGTACTTCGGTGAGGACTACACCGCCTCCGCCCTCGCCCGCTTGGGGGTGCTGACCAAGCAGAGCCTGACCGATACCGCCGCGCTGCCGCCGGCCACCAAGGCTCCGGCGAACCAGTCGCTCGCGGTGAGCGGGCCGGCCGTCCCGGCGCCGCCGACCACTCCGGCCGCTTCGTCGCTGACCGAAGCGTTGACCGATGCCGCGGTGACGGCGGAGATGCGCAAAGAGCTCCAGGGCATCGACCTGACGCAATCGAAGGTGGTCCTGCCTGACGCCGCGGCCAACGCCATCCGCGTGCTGCAGAACGAGCTGACCACCAAACTCAGCACCGAGAACCTGTCGGCCGGCTGGGTGCCGGCGAAGAGCCTCGATCCGGTGCTGCGTCGGCAGACGGCCGACTTCATCATCTATTCGGCGATCACCACGGTCGCGCGGCGCCCCGACAAGGTCAACACTTCGTGGACGGAGAACTGGCCGTTCGAACCCAGTGTCGGCAATACACCGACGACGAACACCTTCCATTGGACGTGGATCAGCTTCTGCTTCACGTTTTTCGCGATGGGTTTCGTGCTGTGGCTCTATCGCGCCTACCTCGATCACCCGGACGACGCGCCAATGGAGCGCGGGCTGGCGCAGTACCGCGCACTGACCCCGAGCCAGAAGAAGTGCGGCAAGTACTTCGTCGTCGTTGCGCTGGTGTTCCTTGCCTCGCAAGGCGCCGGAGCGATCATGGCGCACTCGTATTACGAGCGCGAGACCTTCTACGGCATCCAGCTCAACTACATCCTGCCCTTCAACTTCCTGCGAAGCTTCCACCTGCAGGCACCGATCATCTGGATCGGTCTGGGCTGGATCGCCAGCGGCCTGTTCATCGCCCCGGCGATCGCCGGCGGGCGCGAGGCGAAGGGCCAGGGATTCCTGGTCGACCTGCTGTTCTGGGTCTCGCTGTTCGTCGTCGCCGCCGCGCTGCTCGGCAACTACCTCGGCATCCAGGGGGTGATCGACAAGGGCTGGTTCTGGTTCGGCAACCAGGGCCTGTCGTACATCCAGCTCGGCCGCTTCTGGCAGATCCTGTTCTTCGTCGCGCTGCTGAGC
>Ga0068855_100006810_pt1 | contig 13864 bp, 12 predicted proteins | sample KBSCornC52_FD_66592 | JGI IMG/M metagenome (GOLD analysis project Ga0068855, IMG submission 66592) | Corn rhizosphere microbial communities from Kellogg Biological Station, Michigan, USA - KBS Corn C5-2 | ecosystem: Host-associated > Plants > Roots > Rhizosphere > Soil ... | reverse complement strand
CACTTTCTGAAAATGCCCTTGTGTATCGATGCCTTCCACGACTGCACGGCGGCTTTGCAGATCGCCCATAACAGCACCGGTGAGGTCATCGGGACATAATACTTCCACCTGGTAAATGGGTTCCAGTATTTGCGGATCGGCCTGCTGAAAAGCCTGTTTAAAGGCCATTAAACCGGCGATCTTGAATGAAATATCATTACTGTCTACCGGATGCATTTTTCCGTCATATACCGAAACGCGCACATCGCGCACGTATGATCCTGTAAGCGGACCGGTTTGCATTTTTTCCATAACACCTTTTAAGATCGAGGGCTGAAAACGATTGTCGATCGCACCGCCCACGATGCAGTTATAGTATACTAATTTCCCACCCCAATCGAGATCGTATACATCGCGGCCGCGAACAGTAAGGTTATGGGGGTCAGGTATTCCCTCGTACCAGGGTTCAATGCGCATGTATACTTCACCAAACTGGCCCGCGCCTCCACTCTGCTTTTTATGCCGGTAATTTGATTCGGCCATGCGGCGAATGGTTTCGCGGTAAGGAATGCGGGGTTTTACAAATTTTACGTCTACCTTATAAAGATGCTCAATCTTCCATTTTGCCACTGCCAGGTGCATATCGCCCTGACAATGAATGAGCGTTTGTTTGAGTTCCTGAGATACTTCAACTATGAGCGTAGGATCTTCTTCACGTAACTGATGCAATGCCTGCGACAACTTTTCTTCTTCACCCTTCTTCAGCGTTTCTATGGCTACCGACATATTGGGCGAAGGATATTCAATGGGGTGCAGCTCGTAATTTTTTCCTTTTACGTGAAGCGTATTATTTATGTGTGTGTTTTTCAGTTTAAGTGTAGCGCCGATATCGCCGGCTACCAGTTCGCTGACGTTGGTGCGCTTATTTCCTTCAACAAGGAACAGCTGGTTGAGCTTTTCGGTAATGCCGGTAGATTCGTTTTCGAGTTCCATGCCGCCCTGCACCGTTCCTGAATAAACCTTGAAGTACGACATTTCGCCGACATGGGGTTCACTCACGGTTTTAAATATAAAAATGCAGGGAGGGCCACCTGCATCGCAGGCAAGCTGTTTACCATTTCTTGTGGTTTGCGGAGGCATTTCGTTGGCGCTGGGGCAAACATTATCGATAAATCCCATCAGACGGCCGCTTCCCATATTGCGTTGTGCCGAAAGGCAGAACAATGGAAAGAGGTCGTGATTGATCATGGCCTTTTTTAATCCCGATTTCATTTCATCTTCATCGAGTTCACCCCTATCGAAATATTTTTCCATCAGGGATTCGTCGTTACTGGCTACTGCTTCAATCAGTTCTTTATGTAATTCATCGGCGCGTGCCCGCTCGTCGTCAGGAATGGGCAGTTTTTCAGGTTTGCCGCCATCATCTTTAAATTTATACATCGTCATGCGCAGCACGTCAATGATCTCATGAAAGCCTGCGCCTTGTTGTTTTGGGTATTGCACTACCACTACTTTACTACCGAAATGCGCTTTTGCTTCGCGTACGGTTCTGTCGAAATCGGCATTGTCTTCGTCCAGTTTATTTACGGCAAAGATCGTCGGTGTTTTGAAAGTGTCTGTATACTCCCAGATGATATCTGAGCCTACTTCAACACCCATAACAGCGTTTAACAGCATTACGCCTGTATCGGCAACACGAAGGGCAGATATTACTTCGCCCACAAAATCGTCGTACCCGGGTGTATCGATAATATTAATCTTGTATCCGCGCCATTTGGCGTGCATTAATTTTGAAAAGATGGAGTTACCACGTTCCTGTTCCAGTTCGTGATAATCACCAACGGTATTTCTTTCGGCAATGGTGCCGCGGCGGGTAATGAGACCTGCTTCAAAAAGCATACATTCCGCCAATGTGGTCTTACCGCTGCCAGCATGGCCCAGCAAGACTATATTTTTTACGTGTGAAGTATCAAAGTCAGCCATAGCAAACAATTTTAAAGTGAAGAATAGAATAAAGGTTTCATAGGAAGACTAAATTGAAAGCAATCACAATCAGGAGTAGGGATTGAGCGGCTGATAAGGGGGTGATTGATTGCTGGTTCAGCAATCAGCAATGTTCCGTTCATGTTGCATGAACGGGCATTGATTCGATGTCATAATAAGTTTGTTACGACAAGCTATTGTAAATGGTCTGCAAAGCTTGTAAATTCCTGCTTTACGTCGTTCAGGGTGCTTTCGAGTTGTTGATAATCGTTGTAAAGGTGCTCGTGATCTGTGGTTGTTTCGTCGGTCAGTTGACCATTGTTGCCGGCCATTTCGGAGCTGATCCTGCGGGTGTGGTTTTTAATGGCCTGTTTGAGATCGTGAATATTAATGAGCTGAATGTGGAACTGATTTTCGAGGTGTTCGATTTCTAAAAGAACATCTCTGTTTGTCTGACGTCCGGCCAAATCCTGGAGGCGGTTTTTAAGTTGACCGAACTCGTCGCGGTAAGAACGCAATGTCTCCCTCCAGGCATTGCATTCCTTTGATAGCTGTGCGATATCTGTAGTTACCATGGGAGAAAATTTAAGTGAATAAATAAATTAAAGAGCTTCTTAATGATTGGTAGCGGTGGATCGATGTGATAATCTAATTTAGTAAAGATTTGTTGAAAAAACCGGGGAAACCCATTAAAAATTATCAGGGGCGTGTATGATTCTGATCATTACCGTAATCTGTAACATATATCCGCCCATGGAAAAACTTTAACGAATTGTAATTCATTTCTTTAAAATCTGCCTGCTTACCTTAGCGATCTTTGCGTCTTCTCTGCGACCTTTGCGGTGCTATTATCGTCGTTTTTAGCACCGCAAAGAACGCTAAGGATACGCAAAGGGCGCAAAGTAAAGTTAACCCTTTGAAAGCCGCAATTTGCCCCTTACATTTGCCGTTCACTTCAACATGATCAGTCAGCAAACTATACAGCAGATACTCAGCCGCATAGATATTATTGAAATTGTAGGCGGTTTTGTAAAATTGAAAAAGCGGGGCGCCAATTACCTGGGGCTTTGTCCTTTTCATGGCGAAAAAACGCCTTCTTTTACGGTATCTCCCGCCAAAGAGATCTATAAATGCTTTGGCTGCGGGCGCAGCGGCAATACAATCAGCTTTATCATGGAGCATGAAAAATACTCCTATGTGGAAGCGCTGAAATGGCTGGCAGCTAAATACAATGTTGAGGTCGAAGAAACAGCCGTAAGTCCCGAAATGAAACAAATTCAGCTTACGGCCGATAGCCTGTACATCATCAATGGTTTTGCCCAGCAGTATTTTACCAAAACGCTTTTTGAACACGACGAAGGGCTTGATATTGGGTTAAGCTATCTGAAGGAAAGAGGTTTCAGAGAAGATATCATCCAGCGTTTTCAACTGGGCTACTGTTTACAAAGCCGCGATGCATTTGTAAAAACGGCACTGGCAGCACAGTATAGTCTGGAGTATTTGCAAAAAAGCGGACTGGTAATTGTACGCGACGATAAGCCGTTCGACAACTACCGTGGCCGTATTATTTTTCCTGTACACAATCAAACGGGTAAGATCATCGGTTTTGGCGCGCGTATCATTGGTAAAAATGATAAAGCGCCCAAATACATCAACACGCCTGAAAATGAAGTGTACATAAAAAGTAAAATACTGTATGGCACCTATTTCGCCCGGCAGGCGATTGACAAATACGATGAGTGTTTGCTGGTAGAAGGTTATACCGACGTAATTTCTTTACATCAGGCAGGCATTGAAAACGTAGTAGCGTCAGGCGGTACATCGCTTACGATCGATCAGTTACGGCTGATCAAGAAGTACACCAACAACCTCACCATTATTTACGATGGGGACGCGGCAGGTATTAAAGCAGCTTTGCGCGGACTTGATATGGCACTGGAAGAAAGTCTGAATGTAAAACTGGTGCTGATCCCCGATAAAGAAGACCCCGACAGCTATGTAAATAAAGTGGGTGCTGCGAGCTTCAGAGAATTTGTTGATAAGAATAAGAAAGACGTTATTTTATTTCAGCTGGAAGTGCAGATGAAGGATGCCGGCAACGACGCCAACAAAAAAGCGGCCGTTGTAAACCAGGTGGCAGAAACAATTTCGAAGATCAATAAGCTGGAAGATTTTACGAAGCAGCAGGACTACATAAAAAAATGCGCTGAAATATTGCGCATTGAAGAAAGCGGACTGGTAGCGCTGGTAAATAAATATATTCGTGAAAAATTAGCGAAAGAAGAAAGCAAGTTACCGGTAGCCGGTGAGCAGTATTATGAAGATAATTCTCAAAAAGCAGCAGCGGCCGGTTATACCGATGAAAGCTTTAACCTGATCTTTAAAGATGAGTTGCAGGAAAAAGCGCTGGTAAAAGTATTGCTGGAGCATGGCATGAAAGAGTGGGACGGTAACCAGAAAATTGCCGAATATATTTTAAACGGCGAATCGGTGGTTGAAGAAATGATCGAGAATATTACGGTAAGCAGAGTGCTGCAGTTGTACCGCGAAATGCTGGCGGAACATAAAGAGCCAACAGATAAAGACTTTGTTTTTTCGCAGGAGAATGATATCAGCACACTGGTAGTTTCGATTTTAAATACGCCTTACGAGCTGAGCACGCACTGGGATGCCGAAAAACAGGCATTTGCTTCGCTGGAACAGGGGTTCAGAAAATATCTGGGTATCGATTATAAACATAAACCTTTGACGAAAGAAGAAAAAGGGTTTAAGGATGATGTGCTGTCGACCCTGCAATATCTTAAGCTAAAGAAAATTAAAAGGCTGCTCGAAGAAAACCTTTCCGACCTGGAAGCCAATAATACGTATCAAAAATTACTGGAAGTAATACATCCCCACCTTCATATTAAAGAGATGGAAATTGAGATAGCGAAGATAACGGGTACGGTGTTTAAGAAGCTATAAAGTTGAAAAGTTAATACGTTGATACGTTGACAAGATTCCAAACTTATTAGCCTATCAACTTATCAACCTGTCAACTTATTAACTGCCGGCACCGCATGTCGTATTTTATCAATAATGAATGCTGTAGAATGATCTTCGATATAGGGAATAATTTTTATGGCGCATCCCAGTCTTTTTAACAAAGGGGCTTCACTTATACTGCTTTCTGTATAGTTGCCTCCCTTTACGAAAATATGAGGGCGTAGCGCCTGTATAAGCCGGGATGCATCCACTTCATCAAATGATACCAGGTGGTCGACTGATTGCAAGCCGGCCAATACCGTAATACGATCTTCGAGGTTATTGATCGGTCGCCCCTCTCCTTTCAGTGTGCGGATGCTTGTATCGCTGTTAACGCCTACGATCAAAACATCACCTGCTTCCCTTGCCTGGTTTAATAAAGCAATATGCCCTTTGTGAAGAATATCAAAACAGCCATTGGTAAATACTATCTTTTTATTTTGTTTCTTCAGTTCTTTTACGAGGTTCACCAAACGGTCGGCCGTGGTGAATTTGGGTTCGGGCATAAAGCAGGCTATCAGTTCGTGATTGCTGCATACAGCGGTGCCGCTTTTTTGCACCACAATGGCTGCAGCTGCTGACGCTATTTCAGCCGCCTTGCGGGCATTTACCTTAGATGCGAGCGCCAACGCAAATGCACTGGTAAAGGTATCGCCTGCGCCAATGGTATTGGCGCTGTCTCGTGGTATGCAGGGAATATGATGGCCAGGTTTTCCTTCTTCAAACAAGATGATGCCATCTGTATCTAGCGTAACGGCTGCGGTACGGGCGCCGCTTAATTTCAAAATCTCGCTGCCCTTGGCTGCCAGAAAAGCGACCCTGTTTGTGGAAGGTATTTTTTTAATGCCGAGCATCTGCAAGGTTTCACCATAATTGGGTTTTACAGCTGCAGGCGTTAGTATGCGATACCTGTTTATTTCTTTAGCATCGGCTATCAATGGTTTTGCACCCGATGACGTAATGCGTTTAATGCCCTGAATGACGGGCTCATTGAAAATGCCGTATCCATAGTCGGAAAGAATAACAGCATCCATTTGCGGATACAGCGCGGCAAACCGTTCCAGCAACGCTTTTACATAAGGCGCTGTTATATCGGTTGCCGTGCCTTCATCGGTTCGCAGCAGAATATTTGAAGATGCTATAATGCGTTGTTTGGCAATGGTAGTTCTTGCCTTATCTTTTAATATATGTTCGGTGTGAACATTATTCTTCTTTAAAACTGTGAGCAGTTCCCGTGCATGGCTATCTTTTCCCAATACGGTTAAAAAATAGGTCTCTGCGCCAAGCGCAGCAACATTAATGGCAGTATTGGCGGCTCCGCCACACTGGTATGTACGATCCTGTACGTTCAGTACCAATACCGGCGCTTCGCGGCTTATACTGTCGGTACTTCCTTTGGTATAGGTATCGAGTATTGCATCGCCTATGACCAGCACTTTAAGGTTTTTAAAGCCTTTGATCAACGCTTCCATATCTTCGCTCATACGCATGCCCTCCAATATTTAATTACTTCATATCCCAGTTACCGTCTCTGCTATGGCCATGAAGTTTCCTGCATAGGCAGTACCATTACCTCAGGAATAACGCTTCCTCCCGGCTGACATAAAACATATTTAACAGTTTCAGCCACATTTTCGGGATCCTGAAGCACATTCCGGTCGATATCGGGAAAGCGATCCAGTAAAAAAGGCGTTTGCATACCGCCTGCCACCAGGGCCGTAACTTTTATATTGTCTTTACGTGCTTCGGTATGCAGGGAATGGCTGAGGCCCAGTAGTCCCCACTTACTGGCATGATAAGCCGACGCATTGGGCCAGGCGCGTTTTGATGCTGTAGATGCGATATTGATAATATGGCCGCCACGATTCTGTTTCATATACGGGTATACTGCTTTTGACACATTAAAAGCTCCGCATAAATTTACATTGATCACAGCATGCCATTCTTCATATTTAAACTCCTCAATGGATTTGGTAAAATCAATGCCTGCGTTATTTATCAATGCATCGATACGACCGTGCGTGTCAACAATTTCTTTAACTACCGATTCAACACTGTCTACATTGGTTATGTCCATTTCGAATCCGTCTATCAGTCCGCCGTTCGTTCTTACTTCGTCTATTATATTCTTCAATTTATCGGCCTGTATGTCTACAGGGACAACGACTGCTTTATCTGCGGCCAATGTTCTGCAGATGGCTGCGCCCAGGCCCTGGCCTCCTCCTGTAACTACAATAACTTTGTTCTCGATTTTGTTCATACAGATAGTTTTTTAATGCGTTATTGAATGGTAAAAATTAGTTTAAATGATGCTGAAAGCTGAACGCCAAATGCAGTACTAAGCGTTTTGCATTAAGCGTTTTGCGTTAAGCATTTGAAGCAGACTATCGGTTGCCTGTATGACCTGCTCCACAGTAATATCTCTAACAAAAGAAATTTCATGATCGCATTCTGTACGTGGTTCAAATGGGTAAGGGTCGTTGGGAATAGTGCCACATAAGGGGCAGGTTAAATTCCATGATACAACCGGTTTATGTATGACCCTTGTTAAGGGTCCCCAGTTGACCAGATTAGGCGCCCAGTGAATGCCTACGGTCGGCGCATTAACGGCTCTTGCCAGATGCAGCGGACCGGTGTCTACTGCAATTACCACTGCTGCTTTTGACAGCAATGCGGTTAGTGCGCCCAAACTCAATTCACCGCACGTATTTATTACAGATGCATTTGATTGGGTAATAATATCATCTACGGTGGCTCTGTCGGACGCAACGCCGGTAAAAACGACTTCAACATTTCTCTGCACCAGTTCGTGGATCAATGCAGGATAGTTTTCAAGCGGCCACATTCTTCGTTTATCCATTGCTACCGGGTGCAATACAACAAATGGTTTATACTGTAACCGGTTTATCAGATCTTTTACCTCCTCCCTATCCTGCTCAAGTACATGTACTGCAGGCTCAAGGGTTGTTACCCGCGCGCCAACCAATGCAGCGGTATCGAGATAGCGTATCACTTCATGCTGATAATAATAAAATTCATAAAAGAGGTCTGGCTTATCTGTTTCGGCGGCATGTGGTATGGGGCCTGCTGTTAAGCGGGCATTTAATCGTTTTATGAATGGATTGGCTGAAGCACCGTTGCCCTGAAAATTCAGCACAATATCAAATGCTTCGTGCTGCATGTTTTCGAAAAAACGCTCGATCTCATCTTCATCTTCATTAACCTCTGCTTCAACGCGAACGCCCTTCTTAACTGGTATAACAATTACGCGGTCAACGGGTGTGCGGCCTTTTACGAGAAATTCTTTTTGCCATGGTTTTCCTAAAAGAACAATTTCCGCCGAAGGAAAAGTAGCCTTCAGCGCGTCGAATGCCGGTAGCGTAACAATAAAATCCCCTAACGCGCCGGCTCTCAAAACCGCTATTTTTTTTACGTTTTGAAGTTTCAATCGATGAGGAATATCTTTTTTACAAATAAGGAGAAAGACATTCGGGGTTAACAAATAAAAAATTCATGCCTTCAAACTAAAACTGAATAGATTATTATTCTATTTTACGATCATGTTTTGGCATATCATTCGCAACAACTTCTGATAACATATGAACGGGTGGTTGTAGAATTTCTTTCTCAAAAAAATGTATGACCACAAATGATATATAAATCAAAAGAACCAAATATCAAGACCCAAAAAAAGAATACAAAAATCCAATTTGAAATTTGAATTTTGAAACTTATTTGGAACTTGATATTTGAGTTTTGGAATTTTTGAATATGAAATTTCAATAAAATATTATGAATACGCAATCGGTTCACCAAAACAAAAACAAGTCTGTGGTTCTTCCCTATGAAGGTGTGATATTGGATATGGATGGAACGCTGATTGAAAGTACCGAAGCCGATTTCCTCGCGTGGAAGTGGCTGTTCGCAGATTACAACAAGTCTTTTACGTTTCAGGAATATATGCCGCTGCTGGGAATCAAAAGCGCAGATGTGATTCAGGCCCGTCTTGACTTACAGGGCGATGAGCTGAAAAATGCATTGCAAAGGAAAATGAATTATTTTAAAGAAGTAGTGGCGAACAATGGTATAAGGACCGTGCCTTTTGCCGAAGCATTTTTAAAGAGTTTGAAAAACTATCATGTTCAGATTGCACTGGCTACCAGTTCACGAAGAGAGAAGATGGGACTTTTAATGGAGAAAGTGGGACTACTGAAGTACTTCGATGTGATCATTACCGGAGAAGAAGTGCAACGCGGCAAACCGGCTCCTGATATTTTTATTCATGCAGCACGCACAATGCTTTTGAATGCTGATAAATGTGTTGTTATTGAAGATGCCGTTAATGGCGTAGCAGCCGCTAAAAATGCAGATATGAAATGCATTGCGATTACTACTACACATAGCGCTGATCAGTTACGGCAGGCCGACATGGTGATCGATACATTTGAAAACGCAAATTTTCAGAACTGGTGTTCTTTTTTGTACAGCAACGCTGATTAAAGCGTTGCTGGCGCAACGCAAATACAGCTTTGCCACAGATTACACAGATGAACACAGACTTTATAAAAAGCTCAAAATAAAAATCAAACCTCCTTGACGCCGAAGGCGGCACTGGCATAGGATTTTAACCTTCCATGCGAAACTAAATTTATGAACATTACAAGTGCTGCCTTTGCAAATGGAGAAAGGGTTCCGAAAAAGTATACATGTGAAGGACCTAATATTAGTCCGCCATTATCATTTACTGATGTTCCTTCTGAGGCCAAAAGCCTGGTGTTGCTGGTAGAAGATCCGGATGCACCGGCGCGTCCATGGGTGCACTGGCATGTGTATAATATACCGCCGCAATGCGGAGGTTTTGAAGAAGGACAGATAGCAGATGGTGCGCAGCAGGGTTTGTGTAATGGTAATACGTTTGGTTATGAAGGTCCATGTCCGCCTGAAAATGAACATGAGTATCTGTTTAAACTTTATGCACTGGACACTATATTGGATGTGCCTGCCAATGAATCGATGAGGAAAAATATTTTGGAAAAAATTCAGGGGCATGTTATTGCTGAAGCTGTGTTGAAAGGTAAATATCAGAAAGAGCGAACAGCGGTGACGTCCTGAGCAGAACCGGATAAAAACAAATAACCCTGACCGGATCCTTCGACTTCGCTCGGGACTGGTCAGGGTTAAGAATTTTAATAAACTATCCTAATGAGGATAGCATTCATACATCAGTTAAAATGCACGGGGAAAACTAATCAACCATTGCAGCGACTCTTTTTCTGCTGCCATTCTTTACTGTGGCTTTGTTGAACCGCATGGCTGTCCATACATGATCAAGAGCCACTTCATCGCATACATCAAAACCTGCCTTGCGAACTCCATCCCAACTGCAGCCCCTGTTAAGGTCGGTAGCAATTTTTGAAGTGCTTTTTGGATAAGCAATCCAGAACTTGCTTTCTTCCTGGAGGGCGGGAAGAACGTCCCGTAAAATGCAGTTTAATTGATTTTCGTTTACTGCAAACACCAATGCGAAATCGATCTTTCGCGTCTTTAACAGTGGTGTTACATTTTTGGCAAACGATAATTTGACAAATTGCTTCTCAATGGAGGAAGGTAAACCCTGAATCAGAATGTTTTTTTCTTCCTGTAAATGAAGCTTTTCTAACAAATTTTGCGACATGCCGGAGGTTTTAGTAAAAACTTTATCAGGTTATAAAAATAGACGGGATTGCAAAGGTATGAAAAGTTGGGCACGTGATGAAATTTATTTAGATACATTACCGGCTGTCGCAAATTGGGCTATAAAGGGCAGCGGGCAGTAGTGACAAGGCAGCAGAGAAGACCTGGTAATTATTGCCTGATGATCAGTGCTCTTAAATAACAAAAGCGCCTGTTGGAACAGACGCTTTTGTCATTTAAAATTTCGTATTGTTTTTTTCCGATCATCTGATCGGTTTGTAATACTTCAGCGCTTCAGGCATTTCGGCTTTTAATGCCTCGATACGTGTTTCGTCTGCCGGGTGGGTACTTAATATTTCCGGTGGTTTTGAACTGCCGGAAGCGGCTTTCATGCGTTCCCAGAAAGGAATTGCTTCCTGTGGGTTGTAGCCTGCCATTGCGGTAAAAATTAATCCGAAATGATCGGCTTCCGATTCTTGTTTACGTGAGAACGGCAGCAATGCACCTACATTGGAGCCTATACCGTAAGCGCTGAGCATAATGTTTTGTGCTGCCGCGCTTTTATTGGCTATAGCTGTTTGTAAGGCAACACCGCCTAATTGCTGAATGGCCTGCTGGCTCATACGCTCGTTCCCGTGATGCGCCAGGGCGTGCGTAATTTCGTGCCCCAGTACAACCGCCAGGGCAGCTTCATTTTGAGTTATGGGCAGTATACCGGTATACACCACAATTTTACCTCCGGGCATACACCACGCATTCACTTCTTTTGAATCTACGAGGTTGTATTCCCACTTGTATCCGTCGAGCACGCTTCCTTTACCCTGACTTGTATAATATTGGGTAATGGCGCTGGTGAGGCGCTGGCCCACGCGACGAACCATTTCAGCATCTTTGTTGCCGCTGGAGCTTACCACCTTGTTTTGAGTTAAAAACTGCTGGTATTGCTGGGCCGCCATCGATTGAATATCTGATTCATTGTAAAGGGATAGCTGGCTTCTTCCCGTAACAGCATTCTGTGTGCAGGAAGCGATACCAAATGCCAATACCGCAACTGCAGTGAGCTTATTCATGAGTTGTGTCATCTTTCACAGGTTTTACTTTAGTATTATTTAAACAATCATTATACCAGCCTTATGTAGCAAAAATATTGCTCTCGCCCGTTTCCAAACGTTATAACTCACTCTTTAACAAACCTATAAAATGAAAATAGTTCCATCAAATCATGCCAAGGGCATGCTTACTGCCTCAGAAAGAGCAGGCAAAATTACTTCAATGGCGGGAAATTTACTGAACCAACCTTATGAGGTCTTTATGTTTGTGCCTCTCTTATGGCTTTCTCCTGCGCTCCCTGCGACGGTCGCGGTATTTCAGGATGGGTACTTTGCTTTCGCTGCCACGCAATAAACGGCTGATATTTTTCTGATGGGTAAGAACCACCAGCAAAGCCACGGCAATGGCGAAAGCTCTGTACAGCGGTTCTTTTTCATTAAATATGATGAGAATGAAAACCGCAAAAGCAATACTGGCTAATATAGAACTGAGGGATACAAAACGGGTTAGATAAAGCACCAGCAGGAATACGCCCACACAGCAAACGGCCACAACAGGCTGGATGGCGAGGATCATACCGAATAAGGTGGCCACCCCTTTTCCACCCCGGAAATCGGCCCATATTGGGAATATATGACCCAGAACAGCTGCCAGGCCAAGGCCAACCATAAAGTTGGTTCTGTCCCATTCACTGGTACTGTTCATATAATAAGGCAAAAGAATGTATAAGCTGGTAGCTGCGACTCCTTTCAGTACGTCGATAATCATCACGAACGTGCCCCATCTGGAGCCTAATACACGGAAGGTATTGGTGGCGCCGGCATTGCCGCTGCCATATTCACGGATATCGATTCCAAAAAAGATCTTACTTACCCACACTGCTGTGGGAATAGAGCCGATCAGATAAGCTATTACAATGAGTAAAACCTCTTTCATTGAATAGTTGGTTGAAGTTGGATAACGAAAATATGGAAAAAAAGTTAATTAAATGATAACTATCAATTTCTTGCGTCTAATTTTTTTTTAGCATCAAGCACAGCCAGTTATCTTTTTCTTTCGCCTCAAAAACCGACAGGTTTTCTTGCTGAGCGGCTTTTTCTATGTCACTTTTGTCACCGGTCAGCAGGCCGCTCATAAGTACAACGCCATCGTGTGTTAAATGTTGTTTAATCCCGGCCATACTATTCAGTAATACATGTTTATTGATATTGGCCAATATAATATCGAATCTATCCCCCATATGTAACCTGTCTGCTGCTTCAACATTAATTTTTGAACAATGATTGAGTGAAATATTTTCACCAGCATTGAGGATGCTCCATTCATCATTGTCGATGGCTGTAATGCTTGCTGCGCCCAGCTTTTCGGCCAGGATGGCAAGTACGCCGGTGCCTGTTCCGAAATCAAGTATTTTCTTTCCTGCAAAAGATAAGGACTGCATACTTTGGATCATGAGAAACGTGGTGGCGTGATGACCTGTGCCGAAACTCATTTTCGGCGTTATGATTATTTCATGCTGAACGCCGGGCACAGGGGCATGAAAATGTGCCCGCACGGCGCAAAAAGAATCGATAATAACCGGCTGAAAGTTCTGTTCCCATTCCTCGTTCCAGTTTCGGGGAGCAATTGTTTCTTTGGTGAAGGAAATATCCGTTCCGGCTGTTAAATCTTTAATATCCTGTTCATTATATTGATCTTCAGGAACGTATGCGGACATATTGTTTACCCCTTCTTCAAACCCCTCATACCCCAGTTCGGCCAGCTGCGCAATTAAAATTTCCTGCTGTTCTTTGGAAACAGGCTGAAAGCGAATGTGAATGTAATTCCTCATAAAGCAAAGATGCTTTTGATTAGATATATATGCTTCAATTAATTTCTATAATAAAAAAAGGAATTTTGAACGCTGAAGTCGAAAATACTTCATAATTCAAAATTCCTTGTTCTTTATTGGAAGTTCTTAACTGCTACGATGTAGGGCTCTCAGGTTTTTTACCTTCGGGCTTTGGCATTAACACTTTACGGCTGAGTTTGAACTTGCCGGTTTTGTGATCGATGCCTATCAGTTTTACTTTCAGTTTATCGCCTTCCTTCAGCACACCTTCCATGTTTTCGAGGCGCTTCCATGAAATTTCACTGATGTGTAATAAACCCTGTT
>Ga0068855_100006808_pt1 | contig 13867 bp, 14 predicted proteins | sample KBSCornC52_FD_66592 | JGI IMG/M metagenome (GOLD analysis project Ga0068855, IMG submission 66592) | Corn rhizosphere microbial communities from Kellogg Biological Station, Michigan, USA - KBS Corn C5-2 | ecosystem: Host-associated > Plants > Roots > Rhizosphere > Soil ... | reverse complement strand
ACTTGCCACCCTTGCTGGCGAGCCAGGCCAGCGCCGGCTCCGGGCTCTCGGGCGCGGGGCCGTAGTCGAGCGAGGAGAAGATTTCCGCGATCTTGTTCATTTCATCCCTCTCCCGATAGCGTCCGCTTACCGGGTCATCCCCGCGAAAGCGGGGACCTCTGTTTCATAGCCCGTCGCACGGTTGGCAAACGGAGGTTCCCGCTTTCGCGGGAATGACTCCGTAGGTGTGACGCCATCGGAGCAAGAACTCACACCATCGGCATGCGGTAGTCAGCCGCGTAGTGGCCGGTGAGGTTGTGCTCGAGCTGGCGTTCGATGTCGGTCAGCAGCGAGCTCGCGCCAAACCGGAAGAGGTGCGGCTGCAGCCAGTGGGTGCCGAGCTCTTCCTTCATCAGCGCCATATAATCGAGCGCCGTTTTAGCCGAGCTGATGCCGCCCGCCGGCTTGTAGCCGATCTCGATGCCGGTCTCGTCCGCGAACCAGCGGATCATACGGATCATGGCGAGAGACGTCGGTAGGGTGGCGTTGACCTTTTCCTTGCCGGTCGAGGTCTTGATGAAGTCGGCGCCGGCCAGCATGCAGACCAGCGACGCCTTGGCGACATTGTTGAGGGTCGCGAGTTCGCCGGTGCCCAGGATGGTCTTGATGTGGGCGTCGCCGCAGGCTTTGCGGAAAGCCCGGATCTGGTCGTAGAGCCCCTGCCAATCGCCGGTCAGCACCATCTGGCGCTCGATGACGATGTCGATCTCCTTGGCGCCTGCGGCGACCGATTCCTCAATCTCGCGGATCTTGGTGTCAACCGGCGCGAGGCCGTGCGGGAACGCGGTGGACACAGCGGCAACCGGTATGCCGGAACCCTCGAGGGCCTTCACCGCCGTTGGCACGAAGGAGTGATAGACGCAGACGGCGGCGGGAACGATGCGCAGTTCATTGATGTCGTAGCCGTCGAGAATGTCCTGGGTCAGCGGATGGCGCGCCTTGGCGCAGAGGCGCTCGACGCGGCCGGGCGTGTCGTCGGAATTGAGCGTGGTCAGATCCATCAGGGTAATAGCGCGGAGCAGCCAGGCGGCCTGCCACTCTTTCTTCACAGTGCGGCGGGTGCCGATGGTGGCGGCACGGCGCTCCAGCGCGGAGCGGTTCATTCGCACACGACCGACCCAGTCGAGATCGAGCGGGTAACCGGGGTTGCGTTCACCGGCATGGCCGATTGATGCAGGCTTTGCCGGCTTGCTCGCCGGCGTGGGCGTATCGACAACCCTGAGGTTCATTGCTCCTCCTTTGCGCCGGGTTCGGCGCTGCGCACGGCCACTAGTGTGGGATGCTCGTGCGGCATTCCGCGGACATCACGAGGACGGCGGAATGATACCAAAGATAGGCGCCCCCCAGCAACCTAACGTCGCGGCGGGCGCCTATCTTGCTAGCCGGTGACCTGAGGGCGGGGCCGCCGGCGCTTGCCGCAATAACGAGCGTCCCGTCCCGGGGTTCCGAAATCATTTGGGCAGATACTCCGGCCCGAAGGAGTGCGGCAGCAACTGGCCCAATGTCTGGCTGAGCGGCTGGCCATCGACGCCGTGACTGATCACCACCACGTCCTCATCGGCGAATTCGCGGATACGCTGGCGGCAGCCGCCACACGGCGTAACCGGAGCGGCACCCGGGCCGGTCACATACATGCGCCTGATGCGTTTGCCGCCGCCCGCGATCATGGCCGCGATGGCCGAGGCTTCGGCGCAGTTGCCGATGGGGTAGGCGGCATTTTCGATGTTGCAGCCGGAATAGACCTTGCCGTCATCGGCAAGGATGGCGACTCCGACGTGGAAGCGCGAATATGGCGCATAAGCGCGAGCGCGGACCGCCTCGGCGGCGCTGAAGAGCTCGGCGTCAGTGACCGCCATGATCACCGCTCCTTCGTGTACGGCACGCCGCCGGCCTTGGGGCCGATGGCCTTGCCGATGAACCCGGCGAGCAGGATGCAGGTGAGGATGTACGGCAGCGCCTGGATGAACTGCACGGGGATCTGCCAGCTGGTGCCGATCAGGGTCGCGCCCTGCAGGCGGATCTGCAGCGCATCGAGGAAGCCGAACAGCAGGCAGGCAAACATGGCCGGCACCGGCCGCCATTTGGCGAAGATCAGCGCGGCCAGCGCGATGAAGCCCTTGCCGGCGGTCATGTTGTTGATGAAGCCGTTGCCCTGCGCGATCGAGAAGTAGGCCCCGGCGATGCCGCAGAGAAAGCCGGTGATCATCAACGCGCGGTAGCGCAGCAGCGTCACCGAGATGCCAGCAGTGTCAACGGCCTTGGGGTTCTCGCCGACAGCGCGCAGACGCAGGCCGAACCGCGTCCTGTAGAGCACCCAGTAGGTGATCGGCACAGCGAGGAACGCGGCGTAGACGATGATGTTCTGGCCAGACAGCAACACCGAGTAGAGCGGGCCGATGATGGGTACCGAGCGGATCTGATCGGCATAGGGCCAGATGACGGGCGTGAAGCGTCCCCCGTCGGGCAGCGGGGGCGTGCGTCCACCCTGGTGGAACCAGGCGAGTCCAAGGACCGCGGTAAGGCCCTGCGCGAGGAAATTTATGGCGACGCCGGAGATGATCTGATTGCCCTTGAGGGTGATCGATGCCACCGCGTGCAGCAGCGCCATGAGCATGGATACGGCGATACCGGCAAGAAGGCCAAGCCAGACACTGCCGGTGAGCACCGACACCGTCGCGGCACCGAAGGCGCCGGCCAGCATCTTGCCCTCGAGGCCGATGTCGAAGACGCCGGAGCGTTCGGAATACAGGCCCGCAAGACAGGCGAGCAGCAACGGCGTCGTGAGGCGGACGGTGGCGGCCAGCGTCGAGACGATGATGTCGTAATCCATGATCAGCTCTCGGTCCCGACGGTTTCGCGGACCACGGCCTCGGCCTTTTGGCGTGGGGTGTACAGCATGAAGACGGACTCGAGGCCCGGCCGCAGCAGGCCCTCCATGGCACCGGTGAACATGATCACCAGCGCCTGGATGACGACGATCATGTCGCGCGTGATGGCCGGCATGTAGAATTGCAGATCGAGCCCCCCCTGGTAGAGAGCGCCGAACAGGATGGCGGCCAGCGCGATGCCGATGGGGTGGTTGCGGCCCATGAGCGCGACGGCGATCCCCACAAAGCCGTAGCCGGCGGTGACGTCGATGACGATGCGCGACTGCACGCCCAGCACCTCGTTCACGGCGACCATGCCGGCAAGTGCGCCCGAGATCATCATCACTAGGATGATCATCCGGCTGTTGGAGATGCCGGCGTAGAGTGCCGCCGACGGGCTGTGGCCCATGGTGCGCAACGCGTAGCCGAACTTGGTGCGCCAGACGAGAACGTAGACGCCGATCAGGGCCAGGACCGCGAAGATCGCCGTCATGTTCAGGGGCGCACCGCCGAACCAGGGAAAGAACTGGCGGAGCTGGGGAATCTTGCCGGCAGCGACGACGTTGGCGCTCGACGGCTCCTGCACGCCCATGGGCTTGAGCACATAGACCAACAGATACGCCATCAGCGACGCGGCGATGAAATTGAACATGATGGTCGTGATGACCACGTGGCTGCCGCGCTTGGCCTGCAGGTAGCCAGGGATGAAGGCCCACGCGGCGCCAACGATCATCGAGGCGAGAATCGCGACCGGCAGCACCAGCCACCAGACGGTGTGGTCCATCGCGAAGCCAACGGCGATGGCACCGAGACTGGCAACGTATGCCTGGCCCTCGCCGCCAATGTTGAACAGCCCCGCATGCGCCGCCACGGCCACTGCAAGGCCCGTGAAGACGAAGCTCGTGGCGAAATGCAGCGTGAAGCCGACCCCTTCGCCATAGCCAAACGCGCCGTTGACCATGATCGCCAGCGCCTGCAACGGGTTCTGGCCGATCAGCAGGACGAAGATCGAGAACACGATCAGCGCAAGCGCCAGATTGAGCACCGGCAGGAGGGCGACATCGGCCCAGCGCGGAAGGGGACGTCGCGCGCTCATGCTTTTGCTCCGCCGGCCACTGCCCGCGCCGGCGCGGCGTCCTTGCTGATGCCAGCCATCATCAGGCCGAGTTCGCCTTCGGTGGCGGTCGCCGGGTCGGCCTCGCCGACGATCCTGCCGTCGAACATCACCAGGATACGATCGCTGAGCGAACGGATTTCGTCGAGCTCCACCGAGACCAGCAGGATCGCCTTGCCGGCGTCGCGCATCTTGATGATCTGGTTGTGGATGAATTCAATCGCGCCAATGTCGACGCCGCGGGTGGGCTGCCCCACCACGAGCACATCGGGGTCCTGTTCCATCTCGCGCGCCAGAACGATCTTCTGCTGGTTGCCACCGGAGAAATTGGCGGTCTTCAGCCGTGGATTGGTCGGCCGGACGTCGAACGTCTTCATCCGCTCGGCCGCCTGTGCCCGCGCCGCGGCGATGTCGAGTATGGGGCCGCGGCCATAAGCGGGATCGTGCTGATAGCCGAGGATGCTGTTCTCCCATTCCTCAAACTGAACCACCAGGCCCTCGGTCTGACGATCCTCGGGAACATGGGCGAGGCCGGCCAGCCGGGCGCGATGCGCGCCATCATCACCCTCGAGCGACAGGACGTTGCCATTGAGCACGACGTCGCCCGATTGCTGGTCGCGCATGCCGGCAATGGACTCAAGCAATTCGGACTGACCGTTGCCCGCAACGCCGGCAATGCCGACGATCTCGCCGGCCCGCACGGAAAAGCTCACATCCTTGACGCGCACCACCTTGAGGTCGTCGGCGACGACGAGGTTCTTGACCTCGAGCAGAGGTTTCCCCGGATGCGCCGGTCCCTTTTCGACACGCAGCAGGACGCGGCGGCCGACCATCAGCTCGGCGAGCTTTTCGGGCGAGGTCTCCTTGGTCGGCAAAGTGGCGACCATCTGGCCCTGCCGCATCACCGACACCGCATCGGTGATCGCCATGATCTCGCGGAGCTTGTGGGTGATCAGGATCACCGTCTTGCCCTGGTCGCGCAGCACATGCAGCACGCGGAACAGGTCGTCGGCCTCTTCCGGGGTCAGCACACCGGTGGGCTCGTCGAGAATCAGGGTATCGGCGCCGCGATAGAGCGCCTTGAGGATCTCGACGCGCTGCTGCTGGCCGACCGAGACGTCCTGCACGATGGCATCGGGGTCGACGGACAGGCTGTATTCGTCGGCAAGGCGCTTCAGCTCCCGGCGCGCCTTGCTCAGTGACGAGGCGAGCAGCGCGCTGTCCTCGGCACCTAGAATTACGTTCTCGAGGATGGAGAAATTGTCGACCAGCATGAAATGCTGGTGCACCATGCCGATGCCCAGCCGCAGCGCGTGGCGGGAGTCGGTGATGTGCTCGAGCTTGCCGTTGACGAGGATCTCGCCGCTGTCTGCGGTGTAGAAGCCGTAGAGGATCGACATCAGCGTCGACTTGCCGGCGCCATTCTCGCCCACGATGCCGTGGATGGTGCCGCGCTTGACCTTGAGGTCGATATCGCGATTGGCCCAAACCGGCCCGAAACGCTTGTTGATACCCTTGAGTTCAATGGCCAAATCGGAAACAGCGCCCCCGGAAGGGCGCTGTTCCATATGCGATGAGTCCGGCTGGCTCACGTGCGCGCGATCACGGGCACTGGCTGTCGGCCATGTAGTCGTGCACCTTGATCGAGCCGTCGGCGATGCCTTTGGTGGCGGCATCGACCGCGGCCTGAGCATCGGCGGTGATCAGCGGCTTGTTGTTGTCGTCCATGGCAAGGCCAACGCCCTGCTCGGCGACACCAAGCGAAACCACGCCGGGCTTGAAGCCTGCGTCGCCGCCCTTGAAGGCGTTGTAGACGGTGACGTCAACGCGCTTGAGCACCGAGGTCAGCACCGAGCCCGGGGCGATGTAGTTCTGGTTGCTGTCGACACCGATCGACATCTTGCCGCCGTCCTTGGCCGCCTGGATCACGCCGAGGCCGGACGCGCCGGCCGCGGCGTAGACGATGTCGGCGCCCTTGTCGAAGTCTGCCTTGGCGAGCTCGCCCGCGGTGGTGGGATCATTCCACGCGGCAGCGGTGGTGCCGGTGTAGTTCTCGAACACCTGGCCATCCTTGTTGGTGGCCATGAAGCCTTCCTTGTAGCCGCAGAAGAAGGCGTGGATCAGCGGAATGTCCATGCCACCCACGAAGCCGACCTTGCCGGTCTTGCTGGTCTTGGCGGCGAGGACGCCGGCCAGATAGGACGCGTCGTTCGACTTGTAGACGACCGACTGCACGTTGGGCTGATCGACGACGGAGTCGATCTGCACGAAATGGATGTTCGGGAAGTCCGGAGCAACCTTGTTGAGGGTATCGGCGAAGCTGAAGCCGGTCACGACGATGGGCGAGTAGCCCGCCTGGGCGAACTTGCGCACGGCCTGCTCGCGCTGGGCTTCGGCCTGGATTTCGAGATCGTGGTAGGTGCCACCGGTCTCTTTCTTCCACTGCTCGGCGCCATTGTAGGCGGCTTCGTTGAACGACTTATCGAATTTGCCACCGAGGTCGTAGATCACGGCCGGATCAGCAGCGAACGCGGCGCCGGCGAGCAGAGCGGTCGCGGCAATGCCGACGGCCAGAGCACCGAGGTGCCGTTTGAAATCGATCATGAATGGTCTCCCTGGTTCGCGCGAGGAAGCGGCGGTGCCGCTGTCTCCTGTCCCCACGCGTTAGCCGGGATACAAGCTTGCATTTATTCCAACGGCAAGAGGGAAAACCGCAGTTTTTGAACGTTTGGTCAAAATTGCGCGGGGGCTTCCGGCGGTGGCAGCGCTGTCACAATCACCCCCATTTCACGCCCCACCGACTCGAAGAATCCGTCGATCACCCGCTGAGCGGATTTGCCGATCAAAGCTCGCCCGAGCCGCATGATGCCGCCGTCAGCTTTGCCGTCGGCGGCAAAGCTCAGGATGGTGTCGTTGTCAGCGTCGGCCAGACTGATGTCGGCGGCGCCCTGGGCGAGGCCGAGCATGCCGCCGCGACCACGCCCCGACAGCGTGTAGCGCTGGGCCGGATGTACGTTGCTCAGGGTCAGGTCGCCGGCAAAGACCGGATGGATGACGCCGAAGTTGACCCGAATCCTGAGGTCGAGGGTTTGCGGGCTCGTCCATTCGATGTGCTCACAGCCCGGGATGACGGCCTTGAGCACATGGACGTCGTTGAGAGCCGCCCAAACGTCGCTGCGTTTGGCGCCAAAGCGGTACCGACCGCCGAAATCCATGGGTCAGGTCTCCGCTTTGCGTCTTTTTCGCACCATCCGGGTCAAAATAGTAACCGCGCGGCCGGGGATCAATTGTCGAGTGTCCGATCCGTCATAAATTGGACCCGAGAGCGACGTCGGCTGGACATTGACCGAAACTCGAGCAGGCAGGGCGTAACCCGCACGCGAGCATGAGCGCCGCAACGGCCGAAACGGCCCCCATTTCCGACGACCTCCTGGCGATGGACGTCGCTGACACGCTGCAACACGAGGCGTCGCTGGCTGTCGCGGACGCCGCCGCCCGGGCCGAGGCCCTGCGCGTTCATTACCGCCGCTTCGGGATCGATTTGTCCGATCGGGCGATCAACGAGGGAATCGCGGCCCTCAACGACAACCGCTACCGCCACATCCCCAAGCCGCAGGGACTGTCTGCGGGTCTGGCGCGGCTTTACATTTCGCGGCGCAGCTGGGGGCCAGCGACCCTCGCGACGATCCTGGCGGTTGCAGTGGTGCTGGGCGGCTATGTCCTTGCCTACCAACCCTATCGAAACGCGCAGTTGCAGCAGGCCGAGCATGAGCTCGCCCAGACGATGCCTGCGACGATGGATGCGCTCTACGCGACGATCCACGAAGAGACCAAGGTGCAGCTGGCGGAGAACCAGGCCGCTGCCGCACGCGACCGGGGTCTGGCGGCAGCCAAGCAGGGAAATCGGGCGGCGGCACAGCAGGCGATCGCCGATCTCACGGCGATCCGTGATGCGCTGCGAGCCGAGTACCAGCTCAAGATCGTTGACGGCTCCGACGGCAAATGGGGGTTCTGGAATTTCCCGCAAAGCAATTCGGAGGCGACGAACTACTACCTCGTGGTGCAGGCGGTCGGGACCGATGGCAGGGCGCTCACGCTCCCCATCCGCAGCGAGGACAACGGGCGCACCGAAAAGGTCTCGGTCTGGGGCGAGCGTGTGCCGGAGGACGTCTACCGTGCCGTCGAGGCGGACAAGCAAGACGACGGAACGATCGAGCACAATCTGATCGCGGTCAAGGAATTCGGGTTCCTCACGCCGGGCTATCTGGTGCCGACGCTGGGCGCGGAAGTGACGAGGTGGTGAGATGAGCCTCGCCGGTCCGGACTCCCTGCGCGCTCTCGAAGAGGCGCTTCGCGACATTCGCCGCGAAGAGGACGAGATTGCCAAGCGCCTGGCGCGCAGTGCCGAGCTTCTGATCAAGCTACATGCGCAAGAAGCCGAGCTTTACCGCTTGCTGGGGGCGACCCGGCTCGACGCAGCTACGCGGCAGCTGCAAGCCCGACTGATCACGGACATCAACAATCGGGTCGAGACCACGATCTCACGCTACGACGCCGGGTTCGCCGACGCGGAGGCGGCGGTGCACCACGCCGAGGCGGACTTGGCGCGCGGCAATGCTGAACGATCGGCGCTGCAGGCGGAAGCGAGCCGGCGCGACGACGAACTGAGTTCGCATGTCGCCGTGGTCCGGCCGCGGCTCGGGTCCGATGCGGGGTATGCGAGCAAGCTCGCGGCCGCGCGCGAGCTTGCCGCCATGGCGGAAGCAAGCCTCGACAAGGCGGCCCGCGCCGAGGCGGAACGGGCGTCGAAGCTTGCGGCCTATCGCGGCGATGTGCTGTTCACCTATTTGAGCGACCGCTTCTACGGCACGCCGCAATATGCAAGCCGCGGGATCTTTGCCGCACTCGACGGATGGCTGGCACGCCTTATCGGCTATGATCAGACGGCGGCAGTGTATCGGGCGATCAACGAGTTGCCGCTACGCCTGCGGCAACATGCCGAGCAGCTGCAGGAGCGCGCCCGTGTCGCGGCCGCCGATATTGCGAGCATCGAAAGTATCGCCATCGACAGCGCCGGTGGCCGCACGGCGCGCGAGGCGATCGAAGCCCTCGCCCAGCGCATCGATGCACTCGACAGGGAGAACATCGTTCTCCAGGACCGGCGCGACATGGCCATCGCCGCGCGCAGCGAACTCACGCATGGCAGCCCCCTTTACGCAACGGCCCTCGGTGAACTCGAGACACTGCTGGACCAGCCACCGCTACGCCCGCTCCTGGCGCAATCACGCCAGGATAGGCGCGAGGAGGATGCGAGCGTCGTAGGACAAGTCGATGACCTGATCCAACGGATCAAGGACGAGACGGCCGAAGCCGAGGAGTATGCCGAGCAGTTGCGAACGCTGGCCGGCCGCCGCCGAGACCTCGAAGACATCCAATACGAAATCCGCCAACGTGGCTTCGACAATCCGCACGCCCGGTTCGGCGACGATCGGCTCGTGCAGGAATGGCTCAACGAGTTTCTGCGTGGCGGCCGGACGGCGGCGGCCTATTGGGAAGACTGGCGCAAGAACCAGAGCTGGGCGAAGCCGAACTATGGCGGACCGGGAGGCGGCTGGGGTCGCCTGCCCGCCGCGGGTGTAGCGGCCGGCCTGACGCGTCCCCGCACCGGCCGGGGAGCGACGAAACTGACAAGCGCGGCCTAGGGGTCAGCCCTGGCAGATGGCGAGCTGGGTACTGCCAGGCTGCTGCAGCACGGTGGCGAGCGGCACCTGGTTCATGAAGGGCATCATGCGGGTCTGTCCCGGGATCAGAGCGTAGATCGAAACGGTCAGTACATTCTTGTCCACGGCGCCGGCGCCGCAAAGGTGCGGCACGACGCCGATCTGGATGCTGTTGGCGGAGAGGTTCCGCGCTACGGCCGACTGCTGGGCCGCACGGATGGCAGGCTTGTCGTTCTCGTTGATGGTATAGAGATAGTATTGGCGGCCCTCGGCCGGGGGCGGCAGTCCACCGGCGGCCTGGTCGACGTCGGCGGGGACCAGCAGGGACCGCAGGTGCTCCTGCGGCCCACCCTGGGCCACATCGAAGGTGAAGAGCTGACCGGCGGTGTTATTCGGCCCCAGACCGCGCGGCAGATCGAAGGCGATCAGCAGGCTCGCGACATCGTCGTGCAGCGGATCCAGCGAGCGATTGTTGTTGCCCGTGTTGATGCCGACGGTCGAACAGGCGGCTAGGGCGAGAGTCAGGACGATGGCGATCAGATGGCGCATGAAGGTCTCCGGCCGCCGCCTATAGTAGATTCCCGCTGATTAAGCACCCACCTGCTTTGCCCAGTCGATGCAGAAGGCGGCAACGTCCTCCCAGCCCTTCTCGCCGGCGAGGAAATGCGAACGGCCAGCGAACTCCTTGAAATCGGTTCGGGCCGAGGCACGCTTCTGCAGATTATACGCGGCCCTGGCCACATAGGGGGTCACCGTTCGATCCTTGTCGCCCACGGTAATCAACAGGGGCTGCCGGCGGTTCCGTGCATCGACCCTGGTGCCCAGCATAAAGGCTGCCTGGTAGAAGATACGGGTCGAGGTCGGGACCACGAAATGATCATAGATCTCGGGCTGTTCGATGCCGGGCACAGTATTGGCGAAGGTGGTGCCGAAGGCGGCGCGGCTGATGGTGAAGGCGGTGCTAGGCCCAGCGAGAATCGGCCCGAACGCTGCCATCAGCGAGACCGGTCCGGGGATGACGCCCGCAATCGGTGCAGGATCGAGCGCGATGCCGGCGACGCCAAGGCCGCGATCGAGCAGCAACTGGGCGATCAGCCCACCGAAACTGTGGCCGACGATCAGCGGCTGCTCGGGCAAGTTGCCAATGATGGTCTGGTAGTGGGCAACGATCTGCTGCAGTGTCAGCGAACCCAGGCGTTTGTCCGGATGCGCGCGTAGCGCGTTCGGGTCGCCGTCGAGATAGGGCCAGGCCGGCGCCGAGGTGGAGTAACCCGCCGCCTCGAAGGCACTGCGGAACTTGTCCCAGGACGAGGTGTGCATCCACGCCCCGGTGATGAAGATCGCCACCTTGGTCACTGCCGCTCTCCTGCCGACGCCGCTCGGATGGCGCACAATAGACCGATATCGTGGCCCGGCGCCATCGCCGGGGAGTGGGGATCAGACCTGCGTGGACGGCAGCGGCCGAATCGGCAGAGCATCGCCAGATGGGGGACGATCATCTGAGATTTGCTGGCCGCAGCGAGGCCGAGCAGCGCACCACGCTCGAGGAGATCATCAGATCGAGCCCGATCCTCATGGACGTGCTGCAGGGGCTCCGCGATGATCGGGTACCGGACCATTTGTTGGTGGCCGGCGCGATCTACAACCTCGTGTGGAACCGCCTTACCGGGCGCCCCGACCTCAACGGCATCAACGATATCGACGTGTTCTATTTCGACGACAGCGACCTGAGCTACGAGGCAGAAGACGTGGTGATCAAGCGGCTCGATCGCCGCTTCGCGCATTTGCCGCTGCCGGTGCAGGTGCGCAACCAGGCGCGGGTGCATCTATGGTTCCCGCAAAAGTTTGGAGTGGCGTTCGAGCCGCTGACGTCGTCGGCTGAGATGCTGCGCCGCTATGCGAGCAAAACGCATTCCGTCGGGGCGCGGCTTGAAGCCGACGACAGCCTCACCATCGTCGCGCCGTTCGGGCTCGATGACATCTTCTCGTTTCGAATCGTCCCCAATCGGGCGTTGATGAACAAGCCGGCGCACGACGCGAAGGGGGCCCGGGCCAAGGGCGTGTGGCCCGAGCTCACGGTCCTCCCATGGGACGCGGCAGAGGCTTAGCCGAAGACGCTGGCGCCGCGGTCGGCGGCGCCGACAAGTGAGCGGAAACCGGCAAAGAGCTCGCGGCCCATGCCGTAGTGCTCGCGGCGTTGATCTTCGGTGGCCGGCGTGCGCGAGAGGAATTCGCGCTCGTCACCGAGGAAGGTCAGCGTGCCGGCCTCGGCGTCGAGCCGCAGCATATCGCCGTCACGCACCTTGCTGATCGGACCCCCGTCGACAGCTTCGGGGGTAACATGGATTGCGGCAGGCACCCTGCCGGACGCGCCGGACATGCGGCCGTCGGTGACGAGCGCGACCTTGAAGCCGCGGCCCTGCAGCACACCCAGCGCCGGTGTCAAATTATGGAGTTCGGGCATGCCGACGGCTTTGGGACCGGCGAAACGCACGACCGCGATGAAGTCGCGGTTCAGCTCGCCGGCCTTGAAGGCAGCCTGCAGGCCCTGCTGGCTGTGGAACACGCGGGCGGGCGCCTCGACGACGCGATGCTCGGGTTTGACGGCACTGATCTTGATCACCGACTTGCCCAGGCTGCCGGTCAGCAGCTTGAGACCGCCGCTCTTGGAGAAGGCGTCCTTCACCGGCACGAGGATCTTGTCGTTGCCCGACTGCTTTGGTGAGGGCTCGAAGGTCAGCTTGTCGTCGATGAGCTTGGCCTCGACGGTGTAGCCGGAGAGGCCCTCTCCCCAGACGGTCTTGACGTCGTCGTGCAGGTGCCCGCTTTCGAGCAGCTCGCGGATCATGAACCCCATGCCGCCGGCCGAGTGGAAATGATTTACGTCGGCGACGCCGTTCGGATAGACGCGGGCGAGCAGCGGCACGACCTCGCTCAGATCGGCCATGTCCTGCCACGTGACCTGCACGCCAGCGGCCGCCGCGATGGCGATCAGATGCATCGTGTGGTTGGTGGACCCGCCCGTCGCATGCAGGCCGACGAGGCCGTTGACGATGGTCTTTTCCGAGATGACGTGGCCGACCGGAGTGTAGTCGTTGCCCTCGGCAGTGAGCGACAGCGCCCGCTTGCTCGCCTCGCGGGTCAGGGCCTCGCGAAGCGGCGTGCCGGGATTGACGAAGCTCGCGCCCGGCAGATGCAGGCCCATGATTTCCATCAGCATCTGATTGGAATTGGCGGTGCCGTAGAAGGTGCAGGTGCCGGGTGAGTGGTACGACTTGGCCTCGGCCTCGAGCAACTCGGCGCGGCCGACCTTACCCTCCGAATAGAGCTGGCGGATGCGGGTCTTTTCGTCATTGGGCATGCCCGAGGGCATCGGGCCGGCCGGGATGAACACCGCCGGCAGATGGCCGAAGGTCAGCGCGCCAATCAGCAGGCCGGGCACGATCTTGTCGCAGATGCCCAGAAACACCGCGGCGTCGAACATGTTGTGGCTGAGGGCAATGGCGGTCGACATGGCGATGACGTCGCGGCTGAACAGCGACAGGTCCATGCCGGGCTGACCTTGGGTGACGCCGTCGCACATGGCGGGTACGCCCCCCGCCACCTGCGCGGTGGCACCGATCGAGCGCGCGGCGTCCTTGATGATGGCCGGATAAGTCTCGTAGGGCTGATGGGCGCTCAGCATGTCGTTGTACGAGGTGACGATGCCCAGGTTCAGCGCCCGGTTGCCGGCTAGCTTGGCCTTGTCGGAGGGCGAACAGGCGGCAAAGCCATGCGCCAGGTTCCCGCAGCTCAGCACGGCGCGGTTGACGCCCGCCTGTTTCGCCGCATCGACACGGCGCAGATACTCGCGGCGCGTATCAGCGCTGCGTGCCGCGATACGATCGGTCACGTCCTGAACAGCCTTGAGGACAGACATCACAGTCTCCTAGGGGCACCAGTAGATGGTCAATGGCGTAGAGGTCTCACGCAGGATAGCACGCACGGGCATGGCCTCTACTGGACCTTCTGCCTCAGCCTTTCGCAGCGTTTCGACCTTCTCCTCCCCTTCGATGTGCAGATAGAGCGCCTTGGCGGCCAGCAACTGCCGCAGCGTAAGCGTCACTCGCGGCTCACCGGCCCCGGGT
>Ga0068855_100006804_pt1 | contig 13870 bp, 8 predicted proteins | sample KBSCornC52_FD_66592 | JGI IMG/M metagenome (GOLD analysis project Ga0068855, IMG submission 66592) | Corn rhizosphere microbial communities from Kellogg Biological Station, Michigan, USA - KBS Corn C5-2 | ecosystem: Host-associated > Plants > Roots > Rhizosphere > Soil ... | reverse complement strand
GGCTGAAAAACACAATAAAATATTTGAGCGGTTTTTTCAGAATGACATGCCCGCTTCGTTAATTAACCAGGGAAGTGGTATTGGATTGTCAATTACCAAAGAGTTTGTTGATCTGATGGGTGGCGCCATTTCTGTTGAAAGTGAACAAGGGAAAGGGAGTTGTTTTATTGTGCGGCTGCCATTAAAGATATCGCAGAAAAATAATTTCCCCGGTATTGAAAATACTCCCGAAGAAGTGGAAGCTCCTAAACCCGACAGCCCAAGTCACGAAAAACGCAATAAAAATATTACCATTTTAATTGTAGAGGATAATTCCGATTTCAGGGCCTGTCTGAAAGATGATCTTAAGCATTTATATGCCATATCCGAAGCCGTAAATGGTAAAGACGGCTGGCAAAAGGCACTGGCTTTACATCCCGATCTGATCATAAGTGATATTAACATGGCCGAAATTGACGGTATTGATTTTTGTAAAAAGATCCGTAGTGATAAACGCACCGAACATATACCATTTATATTAATTACCGCCTTTACCGGCGATGAAAAGCAGCTGGCCGGTTTGGAAACCGGTGCAAACGACTACCTTTCCAAACCTTTTAATTTTGATATATTGCGCTTTAAGGTTCATAATTTGCTTAAAAATCAACAGGTAGTAAAAGAAACATATCAAAGGCAAATTGAAGCGAAACCGGGCGATTTGGAAATCGAAACTCCCGATACGAAGTTTATGAAAAAGGTATTGACGGTCATTGAAGAGAATATTCCAAATGCCAGCTTTTCAGTTGAATTGTTAAGCAGCCAGATGAACATGAGCCGCACTACATTATATAATAAAGTATTTAATCTTTCCGGCAAAACTCCGGTTGAGTTTATTAGGTCGGTAAGGTTAAAAAGAGCAGTACAACTCCTGCTCACAAAACAATTCACCATAGCCGAAATTGCCTATGAGGTAGGTTTCAATGATGCCAAATATTTTTCTAAAGTATTTAAAGAAGAATTTTTGATGACACCTTCCGAGTACCTGGACAGTATAGACTGATTTTCTCACGTCAATCCCACCGATTCTAATAGTTTATTGTTGTGAAAAAACTGCCTTTTGCAAAGGGCCGTCACAACTATTTTTCTCCCTCAAATATCTTAATTGTCTGTCTGTCAATAGTTTAATTTTTAAACAGATTGACATTTTTCATACCAATCACCCACATTAGCACACCCGGCGATCTGAGCTTGCAGGTAATTTTACCCTAATATAATACGTCCCAACTTATTATATGTAAGCCAAAATTTATAAACCAATTATTTTGATTATGTCTAAAAAACGCCATTTACACGTTTATCGGTTTTTTGATTTTTTCACCCTGCAGGAATGTTTTTACTTGAGAGTTTTCCCGCTTTAGGATAACCCAATATAAAGCCTTTTTGATATGAGCGGATAAATGCACCGCCTGGCTTTTTGACGGCAGACCCCGATTGACACAATAAATAACATTGAACGCTAAATTTCAAACCCAATAAAAATCACCCAATTAAATTATGAAGAAAAAGCAAAATTAAAAGCTAACAAACACCAAAAAATGAACCAATTAATTATTAAAAAACTTAAAAATTATTTATCAAATGGATAAAAATTTACAAAAGAGAATGAAACGTCATATTTCTTTACTTATAGCAAGCATGTTGCTCTGTCTGTCAGGCTATGCGCAAAACCTCCGTATATCCGGAAAGATAACAAGCGCCGACAACGCTGAACCGATGATGGGGGTTAGCATTCAAGTTAAAGGGACTTCAACCGGAGCCCTTTCTGCTTTTGACGGCAGTTATGTAATAACTGCAAAACAAGGCGATATCCTCGTCATTAGTTATTTAGGTTATACACCTCAGCAAGTAACGGTTGGAAAATCCGACAAAATAGATGTTCAATTAAAATCAACATCCAGCAACTTAAATGAAGTGGTTGTTGTAGGATACGGCAAGAGGAAGAGAAAAGATCTTACCGGCTCAATTAGTTCAATATCAGGGGCCGACTTGCGCCAAACACAACCAACTACTTTTGACCAGGCATTGCAGGGTAAAGTTGCAGGGGTTGTGGTTCAGCAGGTTTCTGGCCAACCAGGTGGTGGCGTGTCTATTCAAATACGTGGTGTGTCGTCAATAACCGGCTCTAATTCGCCATTGTTTGTAATAGATGGGGTTATTATTCCTCCGGTCGGCGATCCCGGTACTGGTTCAAATCCATTAAATACTATCAATCCTAATGAAATTGAATCGATAGATGTATTGAAGGATGCTTCGGCAACAGCCATATACGGTTCGCAGGCAACCAATGGTGTAGTTGTTATCACTACAAAAAGGGGTAAGGCCGGGGCACCACAGATATCGTATGATTTCTATGCCGGTGACCAGGAAATAGCGAAGCGGATGCCTGTGGTGAATTTGCCCGAGTTTGCCACTATCATTAACGCCCGTGCTATTGCCTGGGGCTTTGATTTCAGGCCCCAATTTGCCAATCCTCAATATTTAGGCCCTGGTACCGACTGGCAAAAAGCGTTATTCCGGAGAGCGCCAGAGATGAATCACGAAATTACGGTTAGCGGTGGAGACGACAAAACCAACTATTTACTGTCAGCCGGGTATTTTGATCAGGTAGGGATAGCCCTTGGCTCTGATTTTACAAGATACTCGGTACGGCTGAATCTGGACAATAAAACAACTAGATGGCTAAAAATAGGGACGAGCCTTCAGTTGGCGCATATTGATGAAAATGTAGCTGCGACCGGTCAAAGTGTAATCAATACCGCGCTAAGCGTTACCCCTGATATTGCGGTAGTCAACCAAGACGGCTCCTATGGTGGTCAAACCGACCCCAACGGTTGGGTAGCAGCTTTTCCCAACCCGGTGGCATTAGCAAAAATTATCAAAAACCAAAATAGGAGGAATCAAGTATTCGGCAATTTATATGCCGAAATACAGTTGGCAAGAGAACTGTCGCTGCGGAGTGAGGTATCCGGTAACTTCGATTTTAGGACACAAGATCAGTTTTCACCAACTTTTAAATTTGGCAGAAATAACGTCAGCGAAAACTATGGCTCCACTGGTTACTGGCAATATTTTTATACGGTTGAGCGCAACTTTTTAAATTACTATCATAATTTCAAAACAGTTCATATCGATGCTACAGCAGGGCACGAAGCGCAGCAGGGCACTTTCGAAAATATGGGCGGCTACCGAAGGAATTTTGCTTCAGACAATGTGACGGCGATTAATGCCGGTGATTATACCACGGCCACAAACTTCGGCGATAATTCACAATCCACCCCTACCGGCGGTTCTGCACAGGAATCCTGGTTCGGCCGTTTCAATGTTTCCTTGAATGACAGATACACGCTAACAGGCAACATACGGAATGATGGTTCTTCAAATTTTCCAAGCAACAATCGTTGGGTTACTACCTATTCGGGTGGATTCTCCTGGAATATTAATAAAGAGGCATTTTTGAAAGGTGTGAACAGTATAAATGAATTGAAACTAAGGCTTGGTTATGGTGTAACTAACAACCAGGGCATACCGGGCAATACCTTTGTAACCCAACTTAACACGGTTGCAAGCAGCTTATCAGGTACGGCACAGTCTCAAAACAATTTGGCAAATCCGGACGTGAGGTGGGAAAAAACAGACTATTATAATGCAGGAATTGACGGAACATTTTTTAATGGGCGGTTAAGTTTTACAGTGGATGTTTATGACCGCGAAGTAAACGGCCTCTTATTACAGGTGCCGCTTCCGGAATACTCCGGTACTGTAGCGGGTTGGGGTCCGGGGGCTATGCAAGCGCCTTATGCCAATGTCGGCTCACTAAGCAACAAAGGGGTCGACTTCCAGATCAACTCTACCAATATTAATTCTAAAAATTTTAGTTGGAAAACCGGTCTTACCCTATCGCGGAACATTAACAAAGTGACCAGTTTAGGCGCTGGCGGAGACCAGGCTAACTTAAGCGAGAAAACTTATCTTCCCATGGTTAACGACATCATTGAAAAAACAGTGGTGGGCCAGCCCATTGGCGAATTTTATGGCTATGTATATGATGGAATTTTTTCAAAGCCAAGTGATTTTCTAACACATGCCCGGCCTGTTGACGCGGGCGGCAATCCTTATCCAGTTTCTGCGGCAGGAGGCGGTATCTGGTACGGCGACCGCAAGTTTAAAGATTTGAACGGCGATGGTATTATCGACTCAAGGGACGAAACCTTTTTGGGCTCGCCACTCCCAAAATTCCAGTACGGTATCAACAATACATTTACCTACAAAAATTTCGATTTGAATATTTTCTTCAGCGGCAGTTATGGCAACAAGGTATTCAATCAAATGGCTATACCGGAAGAAGATCCGCAAAATAATGGCACTTTTTTTAAATCGGTATTAAACTATGCGAAATTGGCTTTAGTCGATCCCAACGGCTCTGCATCCGATGTTAACAATGTATATGTTACCAACCCGAATACAACAATTATAGGTTTGAGAAATGATAATACCAACGGTAATTTCCGTCCTAATAGCTTGATGTTTGAGGATGCTTCATTCCTGCGTTGCAAAAATATAACCTTAGGTTACAAGTTTTCAAACAACCTTTTGTCAAAAATAGGCGTGAATTCAGCCAGGGTGTTCGCTACTGTGGCTAATGCATTTGTAATTACAAAATATAAGGGCATGGATCCTGAAATAGGCTCGTGGAACCCGCTTCAGGCAGGATGGGACGGCGGTTATTATCCGCAGCCGAGGGTGTATACCATTGGTGCAAACATAACCGTAAAATAATAAAACAATTATCGATTTAAAATAGATGTTTATGAAATCAATTCACAAAATTATAACCATTCTGTTATTTGCAGCCGCAATAGCCGGATGTAAAAAGAGTTTTTTGGACCGTCCGTCCAACTCGCAGATCAGTTCTGTTAATTTTTATAAAACCACTTCCGATTTACGGCTGGCTACAGCAAGCCTGTACGGCGGTCAAACCTGGTGGCAATTTAGCAATGAGGCCTGGATACAACTTGGCGACGTATTGGCCGGTAACGCCAGTTTTCCGTATAATGGCGATTTGGTACAGCTTTTTACACGTACCGTTACCAGCTCAAATAATCTTATGACCAATGGCTGGGTAGGCTTGTACAATGTTATAGGGCAGTGTAATGGCGTTATTAATGCTATACAGCAACAGGCATCTTCGTCCATTCCGGCAAAAGACAAAAATGCGGCCATGGCCGAGGCAAGGTTTATTCGTGCCATAGCTTATTATCACCTGGCGGTTTATTTTGGAGACGTACCAATTATCGAAGATAACAGCAAACTGATAAAAAATCCGCTGCTTAAGCGCAATATTGTTTCAGATGTCTATAAATTCGCCGCCAACGACCTGACTTATGCAGCAAATAATCTTCCCAAAACGGATGACAAAGGCCGGGTAACTACCTGGTCGGCTCAGGGAATGCTGGGCAAGGTGTATTTAACAATGGCAGGTTTAGGCCAAAAAGGCGGGCAGCGCGACCAGAAATTGCTTGACAGTGCCGCAAAATACGCCGGCAATGTATGTAATAATAGCGGATTAAGGCTTTTTGGGCAGGATGATCCGAACCATCAAGGTTATTATGACTATTTCAGGCCGACAAACAACGATAACCCTGAATCATTATTTTCTTTCCAATGGGTTGGGGGCACGGGTTATGGAAATGGCAACGCCATACAACTCTTATTTTCGCCAAATTCAATCCTTACCCCTCAACGGCAAGGTGCATGGGAGCCGCTGCAGCCAACCTACGATTTATACCTGGTTTATTCGCATAAAGATTCCATACGCCGCAAAGCTACTTTTATGCTCACCGGGGATCATTATCCGGAATTAGATCAGATCGATGGTGGTTATACGGCAACCCAGCCGGGCTTGAAGAAACACGTCATTGGCACCGAAAAAGATAACAATTCGCCATCAATGGATGCCTGGTCAGATATTGAACACAATACAATTCTTAGGTTGGCCGATGTGTACCTCGTGTATGCCGAGGCGCTTCTTGGGAATAATGCCACTATCGCCGGTGGGGATGGCCTAAAATATTTCAACCTGGTGCGGGCAAGGGCAGGCGTAGATCCTGTTATGACGCTGGATGCCACAACACTGCGTAAAGAAAGAAGAGTTGAACTTGCTTATGAAGGGCAATACTGGATAGACCTGGTTAGGTTTTCTTATTATGATCCGGCTAATGCCGTGCAGTTCGTTAATAGTGCGGATGTTAATCACGCCCGTATTTCGTTTACTTATGATCCTAAAACCAAAATTGCTTCAAGAGATTCAATTGCGCCACCAATTACGCTTCCGGCAACCATAAGTTCATTTAAGCTGCCAATTCCGGCATCTGAGATGGTCTCCGACCCCAAATTGCAGGATCCACCGGTACCTTATTATTGATTTTTAACATTTAAAAATATATTAAAATGAAAAAAAAATTAGACATGCGCTTGTATTTATTGCCGCTATTGTTGATGGTGGTGGCTTTATTGCCAGCTTGTAAAAAAAACAATGTGGGTTCTTCTAACCCACCGGTAATTACAGGCGTTAGGAGTTATGTTGCTTCACCAAATGACACTGTTTTAACCGGTGCGGTTCCAAACGGCCAATGGGTGGTGATAACCGGGCAGAATTTAAAAAGTACGAACCGAATAGAATTTGACGGTGTGCCCGCATCTTTCAATCCTGTATTATTTGCGGATAATAGCCTTGTTGTGCAAATTCCAACGATTACGTTTTCAACTATTGACACCAGCAAGCTTTATACCGTAAAAGTTACAACAACTGGGGGTTCCACCTCGTTTGGTTTCAAACTGGGCCCGCCAAAACCTGTTGTTTGGGGCATTTCAGATGTATTTGCCGCCCCGGGCGATTCGGTTTATCTTTTTGGTGGGAATTTACTATTTGTAAAGAGCTTGACGTATGGAGGACTCCCAGTTCCACACTTTAATACGACCTTTTATGGAGACTCTCTTGGCTTTGTGATGCCGGGTGGAACACAAAGCACCAAGTTGGTAGTAGTAACCACTAAAGCTGGTACGGCCGTGGATACCATAAGTGCGAAGCCAGCCATTTATGGCATTTCCTACGTTAATCCCAAACTTGGTGATTCGGTTTATATTTATGGTGCTTACCTTAAGACTATCTCGTCATTTACTTTTGGCGGTGCTACTATTACTAATTTCACAGAAGGTCCACGCGGCGCTTACGTGACATTTGTTGCGCCAGATGAGAACAGCTACTCAAGTGGACCAGTGACCATTGTCACCAGTTATGGAACGGCTTCTACTGTTAATAAAGTAAATACTCAAAATAACGATAAAGTAGGTCTTTTAGGAGATTTTGAGTGGGGTGATAATTTTGGTTTTGGTTGGGGGCAATATGAACATTTAACTGGGGAGTGGGAATATCCCCAATTTAATGGTTCGATGGGAAAAGATCATAGTCAGTTGATGGTTATTGATTGTCCTAAAGATAATCCTGTTTTAGCTGGCGGTGCGAGTGAGTTCTTCCCATTGGGTAATTCTAATACGGGTAATCACTGGGTGCCAGTGGCAAATCTTACAGATCCTCCTTCAAACTGGGCTTTTCAATTTGACATAAGTGTGGCTAAGCCATGGAAAGGAGGTACTCTTCTTATTAAAACTCGATTTGCAGGTGACACTTATGTTGCGCGTTACGAGCCATGGAAAAATAGTAAAGCTGGTTTTGAAACGAGAGGTTGGGAAACCGTAACTATTCCTTTATCTGCGTTCAAATCAACAGTTGACCAATTAGGGGATGGCGTATCAATTACTCAAATAAGCGATTTATTAGGGCCTACCGGTGCGGGTCCTTATGATATGTACCTTGAAAATTTCGGCACTTCGTCAATTGCAACTGGTTTTTATGCCGCTATTGACAATATTAGGTGTGTAAAAATTAAATAACCTACAGCCCCGCAGCACAAGTTGCTGTGGGGCTTTTTATCAATTGAAAGCAGCCGTGGTTTAGGTTATTTAAAACTTTCTATGTAGGTAGTTAGGATGAACCCACCTTGAAAATGTTAAAATAAGTGAATGTCAAATAACAAAGTGAAGGGGGTTAAACACCAATACCTAAAACTATTTGTACCAATTTTTTCAAACAAATAATGAACAATTTTTTGAACTATAATTATTAATATTTAAAACTCAAGTAACATGAAAAAAATCGCACTATTATTTTTGGCTCTAACAACAGGGATGTTAGCAAAAGCACAGCAAACTGTGTATGCGGAAAATTTTGAATCAAATGTAGCCTACGTTAGTGACGCCTATATGTATTCATTTGCACCATCTACAAAGGCAGGAACATGGAAAGGTGGGGTAGATTTAAAAACCGCTGGCGATGCCAAAATAAATTTGCGTCAAGGGTGGGGTAACGGATTTCTATTGAAAATAGAATCCAAAGGTGCTGCTGTTACCATACCTAATATCAATGTGGCTGGATTTACAAATTTAAACCTGTCTTATGAATTTGTTGTTGAAGATGGAGGAGATGCTGTAGTGCCAAAAATTGAAGCAAGTATTGATGGCGGTGCTTCTTGGGTAACTCTGCCTACAGTTGCTAGTGGTGGAGGGTGGAATAGAGATGCAAAATCGGTTGCTTTGCCTTCAGGAAATTATAAAACAATAAGCCTCAGAATGGATCCTAATACTGTGAGTGCTAATGCTATAATGTTTGACAATTTTGTAATTACCGGAACGAAGTAAGGCTGGCGACTGAATCGAACCAATCTTTAAGTTGGTTAAAAATAAATCATTGAATTTTTTATATGCAGGGCAGACGCATTACTGTTGAACCAGACCGCAACGCGGCCTTTGGAGAAGAAGGTGTGATCTGAACAGTATTGTTCAGAGGGCTCTTTTAAATAAAAATTAAGACAAAAATGAAAAACATGTATTTTTTTAAATCCGTAGTATTTCTTACTGCGATTATTACGCTTTTGGCATGTAAAAAGGCGAAGAGCCCGGCACCGGAACTCACGGTTAGCATGTCGACGATTACTTTTGCGCCCGAAGGAGGAAGCCAGGACATAACCATTACCAGTAATGCTGACTGGAGCGTAAGCAACCCTGCTTTTTCATGGCTGCAATTAAGCGCAACTTCCGGCAAGAGCGGCAGCACCGTTATTCATGTGACTGTTACATCGCCCAATGGCACCGGGGCCAGCCAGTCTGCAATTTTAGAAATAAGTGCGTCAAACGGGCAGGCAAGAAGGGTAACGGTTACCCAGGCCCCCACCATATACCCAAGTTATAATACTTCGCCCATAGCGCCGGACATGACCGGAGTGACCAGTAATGCCGTGCAACTGGCTGCAAAAATGGCAACGGGAATGGGAATGAATTTTGGCAATACCATGGACTCCCCAAACGACGGTGATTGGGTGACCGGAAAAATTACCTACGCGCAGATAAAATTTGTAAAACAAATAGGTTTCAGTGCTGTACGGATTCCCATGAACTGGGTTTGGACCCATTTAAGTGATCGGAAAAAGGCAACAATTGACCCTGCATGGCTTGCGCGGGTGAAACAAGTGGTTGGCTATTGTGTGGCTAATGATGTGTATGTGATAATAAATGCGCACGCGGATCTTGGCTGGCTGGAAGATAATGTCAATGCCATAAAGAAAGATTCCGTTAATGCGATGCAAAAGGCGATTTGGGAGCAAATTGCTACAACCCTGCGTGATTTTGATGAGCACCTTTTATTTGCCAGCACGAATGAACCCAAGGCTGATGATACCACCCAGATGGCCATACTTAATGGTTATCACGAAACATTCATTAAAGCAGTTCGTTCTACCGGAGGCAAGAACAGTTACCGGGTGCTGGTTGTGCAGGGGCCTCACACTAATACTTCTATAACCCATACTTTGATGAATACTATGCCTCATGACCCGGTACCTAACAAGTTGATGCTCGAGGTGCACGACTATACGCCTTTTCAATTTACGCTAATGGATGCAGATGCAAGCTGGGGCAAAATGGTTTACTACTGGGGGGCTGGGAATGTTTCTACTATTGAGCCAGACCGCAACAACACCCCTGGAAATGGAGACGAGGCTGCGATCGCCGCTCAACACCAATTGATGAAACATGATTTTGTTGATAAAGGTATCCCTGTGGTGCTGGGTGAATATTCAACAATGAGGAGAACCACGCCGCCTTTCATCCCTTTGGATACGTTGATGCACAACAGGTCTGTGGATTACTGGACAAAATTTGTGACCAAAACGGCTAAAACGAATGGTATGCTGCCATTTTTTTGGGAGGTAGGGCAAATGTTAGACAGGGCTAATAATGTGATAAAAGACCAGCGTATGTATAATGCCCTTGTGGCTGGATATAAGTAAAATTAATATTGGATTAAAGCTTTTTTTGGAATAGCGGTACTGTGAACAGATTACAGTACCGTTTTCTTGACGTATATGATCGGTATTGATTATGAAAATATAAATTAAACTAACAAAAATGAACTATATAATAAATATAAGAAAGAGCAATGGGATATTTTTAGGCTTACTATTCCTGGTCACATGGCTTTCTCTTTCCTGTAAAAAGAAACAGATTGCGCCTCAATCTCAATCCGAATTCACTGTTTCTTCCTCGCAAGTTGTTTTTGAGTCGGAAGGAAGTAGTTCTAATGTTTCCATCACTGCAAATGGTAATTGGGCAGCGACATCCAATAGCTCATCTATATGGTTCACGATAAATCAGGCATCGGGAGGCCCCGGAAATGTTACGCTTAAATTAACCGCGTATGCTAACAACACGGGGGCTGGCCGCGAGGCGATAGTGACTATCAAAGCTTCGAATGGTGACACCAGGCAAATTCAAGTTTCACAGCCAGATAATCAAGATCTGGAGGCAAAATTCGCAAAAGTTTCGCCGAAACTTCTCACCAATAGTGGGAATCCTTTATTAGATTTTATGTTTACGGCCGACCCAACAGCTATAGAATACAATGGAAGAGTTTATGTGTACACCACGAATGATCAACAACAGTATGACACGGTAGGGCCGGGTGGGAAAAATAGTTACGGGTATATCCGTACACTGGTCATGATGTCTTCCGCTGATATGGTCAACTGGACTTATCATGGCCTCATAAATACCGCAAAGCTGGCGCCTTGGACTTTTACGTCATGGGCACCTTCCATTGAATCCAGAATGGAAGCAGATGGTAAAACGCATTTCTATATGTATTATTCTAATAGCGGTGCTGGCTCAGCTGTGCTTACTTCCACCTCTCCCGTTGGCCCCTGGAAAGACCCATTAGGAAAGAACATAGTCGACCACTCTGTCTCCGGTGTGGATGACCATGTTGTTCCATTCGATCCCGGAGTTGTGATTGACGGCCAGGGAACAGGCTGGCTGGTTTTTGGCGGCGGAAAGGAAAATACACCCTATCTGCCGGGTACTGCCAGAATCGTCAAATTAGGAGCAGATATGATCAGTTTGGCCAGCAGTATTTCGAAGATACCTGCTCCTTATTTTAATGAGGCCAGCGACCTTAACTTTATCAATGGAACCTGGGTTTATAGCTATTGTACTAATTGGGATCCACGCAATGTATGGCCTTATAGCAATATTGCTAAACCAACCGCATGCAACATATCCTATATGACGAGTAAAACGCCCTTAGATTCGAATAGTTGGCAGTATCGCGATAATTACTTTAGGAATTCTGGCGAAAACGTGGGTGATAACGTGGGGCCTTTGTGCAACAATCACTCTCACTTGTTCACGTTTCAAGGGAAATATTATTTTGCTTACCATGCCATGTATTTACAGGATTATTTTAACACTACGGGCGGTTTTCGGAATGTGGGTATCGAAGAAGCATCGATGAATACTGCTAATGGTGTGAACATCCCCATGATCAGCGCAACTTATAAAGGTCCGTCACAAACGCAGCTATTAAATCCATTCGTTGTGCAACAAGCAGAAACCACTGCAGGCACTTCGGGGCATGTCAAGTTCGATACTGCTGGTACTGTGGGTAATATGGTTGCCAAAGGACAAATAGATAAACAAGCTCTCATGGTCCGGGGGGCCGATTTTAGCAAACAGATTCCTGCCAAATTCGAAGCCAGGGTGAAAGGAACAGGTCAAATTGATGTTTATGTAAATAGTCTTAAAGGCCCGGCTGTTATTTCCCTTAAATGTGATGTGAAGGACTGGACTACGCTCTCTCAGCAAATAACACAGAACATACCTAAAGGAGTTGGGAATATCTATTTTGTATTTTATGGAGAGGGGTTTTTGTTTGATGAATGGAAATTTTATTAAGTCCGGTTGCTGGTTTACTGATGCTATTTATAAGTAGATGTTCGATCAAAACGGGCTGTTACTGCCGATTCGGTAAAACCGTTAAGCCTTTCTTTTGGGAGCCAGGTAAATAAACGTCGATTCAGCAACCCTCGAACTATTTAAGAAAATGACACTTAAAACTGCCGGTATCATGAATAGGGGTTTATTAGTGATATTGGCATGTTTCCATAAGCTCAAACTGATATATTCAATTAGCTCTAAATAGTATTAAAACAATAGGATATGGAAGATGAATTTACTTTAAAAGGGCCGGAATTAGATGAAAGTGAAATTAAAGCTTTGATAGAGAATTTTGATACGATTGGTATTTTGCTTAAAGAGCACCCTACTATCTTCAGTAACCCTATCCTAACTCCTGAATCGAAAAAAATGTGTAGCGAGGGCTTAGTTCTCATTAAGAAGTTCACTCAAAAATGTTTAGAACATTATGGGATGAGTTACCTTTCAAAATAGGGTAAATTAAAAGTTGCGAGTAATTCGGTAAGTGAATAAACCGGTCCGGACCTGTTTTATTCTTATTGAAAAATGAAGCTAATGTTAGATTCATTCCTGTCAGGGACGGCAGGTGCCTTATTATTAGTCTTTTTAACGGGTATAGTTGCCGTGAAATGAGGTCTTTACACCTTGCAAAAAGTTTCAAATGGTTTTTTGTTGATACCTGCATGGCTGCAGGTATTTATAAACAAAACTACGTATAACATCGCGCCTGTAACCCTATTTGATAATGATAAATAAGCTCTGTTTACCCGGTTGCCAGATACCTTCAATTGCAGTTAACCAATTATTCATAGCGGCAAATTAAAATGTCGCAATAACCAATTTTTTTATGAAGAAAACATCAAACTATTTTTTATGTCTCCTGGCGGTTATCGGATTGACCAGATGTAGTAAGAAACCAATTGCTACCCAGGATGTTAAGCCGCTGATCTCAAAAAGTATCCGTAACTCGTTGGCTTCGTATCCGAGCTATAACATTAACCCGCTTCCGCCTGATCAAACGGGGATGACCAGTACAGCGCCTCAAATAGCTGCAAATATGACGTTAGGTATTAATATTGGCAACACATTGGAAGCCCAATATAACGAAAACGGGTGGGGAAACCCCAATATTACCCAGGCACTCATTGACGGCTATAAACGAATGGGCTTTAACGCCATAAGAATCCCTTGTAATTGGGATTGGTCACACATAATAAACACGTCAACCGAGCAAATAGACCCGGCCTGGCTTGCCCGTGTGCAGCAGGTTGTACAATACTGCGTTAACGATGGGATGTATGCGATATTAAATATACATTGGGACAACGGATGGTTGGAGAATAACGTTACAACCACCGCGCAGGCCGCCGTTAATGCCAAACAAAAAGCACTTTGGGAACAAATTGCAACACAAATGCGTGGTTTTGATCAACACCTGCTTTTTGCCAGCGCGAATGAACCTAACGCAACG
>Ga0068855_100006802_pt1 | contig 13870 bp, 8 predicted proteins | sample KBSCornC52_FD_66592 | JGI IMG/M metagenome (GOLD analysis project Ga0068855, IMG submission 66592) | Corn rhizosphere microbial communities from Kellogg Biological Station, Michigan, USA - KBS Corn C5-2 | ecosystem: Host-associated > Plants > Roots > Rhizosphere > Soil ... | reverse complement strand
AGCGCGGCAGGTAGGATTAGTATCTTTTTGTACATTTTAAAGCCTCCAGTAGTGACCCCCGCTCAACGCGACGGCAGCCTATAAGGGGGCATTGAACGTGCCAAAATGGGGGTCCCCTTAAGCCACTGTAGCGGCCGATAACTCAGCCGTAGCTGCCACATCGTCCTCTATAGAGGCCGGTAAAGTGAGACGGAATGAGCTACCCTCTCCGGGCGTCGAACAAACAGTCAACGACCCGTCCAACAGCAGAGCCAGCCGCCTCGAGATCGGGAGCCCCAGACCGGTGCCCGGTTGCTTGGATTCCGATACCTGCACGAACTCCTCGAAGATTCGAGCGATGTCGTCCGCCGCGATTCCGACCCCCTGATCGATCACGTTGATCTCCGCGCTCCTGTTCTCGCACTGCTTGCAAGTGACCCGGATGGGCTTTCCCTCGCCGAACTTGATCGCGTTCGAGAGCAGATTGAGAAGGATTTGCCTCACGCGTCGCGGATCGCTCACGATGTTGAATGGGGCGCTCTCCATCTCCAGGCTCAGGGTGGAACCGTACTCGTCCGCCAGCGGTCTCACCGTCACGAACAGATCCTCGATGAGCGCCGGGAACATGACCGGCTGCAGCGAGAGCTCGATCTTCCCCGCTTCGATCTTGGAGAGGTCGAGTACGTCGTTCACCAGCTCGAGAAGGTGGCGCGCCGCCTTGAGCGAGCGCTGCAGACCTTCCTTTTGCTTGGCGTTGAGCGGCCCGTAGATGTTGTCGAGCATAATGGTGCTGTAGCCGATCACGGCGTTGATTGGCGTGCGCAGCTCATGGCTCATCGACGCATAGAAGCGGTTGCGTGCGCCCATCGCCTGCTCCAGCGCAATTTGGCGCCGATGCAGCTCGTCATTCATCTGCGACAGCTTGGCGGCCGAGCGCGCCTCTGCCTCCAGGAGTGAAGTGCGATGCTCGAGCTCGAGCTCGCGCTTCTGTGATTCGCGAAGCAGGTCACCCTGGCGCTGCAGCTCGCGCTGTTTGAGGAAAAGGTCGACGAACACCGCGACCTTCGATCTCAGCACATCCGTATTGAATGGCTTGAAGACGTAGTCGACGGCACCCATCGAGTAGCCCTTGAACACATACGCGTCTTCTTTGCTGATCGCGCTCAGGAAGATGATCGGGATCGTGCGCGATTTCTCGCGCGACTTGATAATCTCGGCTACCTCGAAACCGTTCATGCCCGGCATCTGTACGTCGAGGAGCATGACCGCGAAATCGGTGGCCAGCACCTGCCGCAGCGCCTCCGGTCCGGAGCCGGCGCGAACAAGTATCTGGCCGAGCGGCTCCAGTATCGCCTCGAGCGCGAGGAGATTCTCGGGGCGGTCGTCGACGAGGAGAATGCTGACGCGATCGTCCGTCATACAGCCGCACTCCTTTTCGCTTTCACGCCTTCACGACTGAGCTCGATCAGTCGAGGCGCCAGGTCCGTCAACGGAATCACCTCTGCCGTCGGCACAGCTCGGATTGCGGCATCCGGCATGATCGGAATCTCGGCGGTCTTTGGATCCTGGATGAGAGCACGCCCGCCTCGCTTCACGATGTGTGCTAGCCCGCTCGCTCCGTCTTCGTTGGCACCGGTAAGGACGACTCCAATCGTCTCCGACCGGTAGGTGTCGGCGGCGGACGAAAACATCACATCGATCGATGGCCGGCTGAACCTGACGGCTTCCTCGGTCGTCAGCGAAGCGTAGCCCGACTCGATCAGGATGTGATAGTTCGCCGGGGCGATATGCACTGTTCCCGCGCAAAGGCCATCCTTGTCCTCGACTTCACAGACCTTGAGCGGCGTCGCGTCCTGCAGAAGCTGCACCAGCAGTCGGTCGGAATCCTTGCTGCGATGCTGGACGACCACGATCGGGATAGAGAATTCCTTCGGAAGCCCACCCAGCAGCTTCATCATCGCGGATAGCCCTCCCCACGACGTCCCCATTGCCACGATCGAGTACGGCACGTTAACGAATCTTCCGGAAGATTTTTTCCGGGGGCGCCATCTGCTCATAACACTCTTCGTGCGCCATGAACCGCAGCGTCTCCTTGCTGCCAAGCACCAGCACTCCGAACATGGCAAGGCTGTCGTAGAACAGGGTATGAACCTTCGACTGCAGCGTCTTGTCGAAGTAGATGAGCACGTTACGGCAGAGAATGACGTTGAACTCGCTGAACGAACGGTCCGTCACGAGGTTGTGCTGCGAGAACACCACGTTCTTGGTCAGCGACTGGTCGAACAAAGCGCCACCGTATTTCGCCGTGTAATACTCGGAGAAGGATCGCTTGCCGCCGGCGCGCATGTAGTTCTCGGTGTATTCCTGCATCCGCTCGAGCGGAAAGATTCCTGCCTTGGCCCTCTGCAGCACGACCTCGTTAATGTCCGTCGCGTAAATGCGCGAACGGTCATAAAGCCCCTCTTCGCGCAGCAGCATTGCCATCGAGTACACTTCTTCGCCCGTCGAACAACCCGCGTGCCAGATACGGATGAAGGGATAAGTCCGCAGCAACGGAACCACGTGCTCGCGAAACGTGACGTAGAAGCTCGGATCCCGGAACATCGCCGTCACATTGATGGAGAGATCCAGCAGCAGCTTTTCCATCAACGGCGGCTCGTGAAGCACCCGCTCCTGGAGCGCGCTCACGCTGGAGAGGCCTTCTTCCTCGATCCGCTTCCACAGACGCCGGCGAATCGACGCGTAGGCGTAAGCACGGAAATCGAATCCGTAATGCCGGAAGATTCCCTCCAGCAGCAGCTCGATCTCGATTCTCTCGAGATCGGGCTTGAACGCCTGCGGGTCTGGCTCCGCGCCGATCTTCGGGGGCTCCGCTATCGGTACAGCCATACTCGCAGTAGCGACAACAGCTGCTCGGTGTCGACCGGCTTGGTGATATAGTCGGAGGCCCCAGCCGCGATGCACTTCTCACGATCGCCTTTCATCGCCTTCGCCGTCAGCGCGATGATCGGTAGCGATTTGAAATTATCCATCCCGCGGATCGCCCTCGTCGTCTCGTAGCCGTCCATCTCCGGCATCATGACGTCCATCAGCACGGCGTCCACGTTCGGATCCTTCTTGAGCTGCTCGATTGCCTGTTTCCCGTTCTCGGCGAATCGCACGATCATGCCGTGATCCTCCAGCATGCTCGTGAGCGAGAAGATGTTGCGGACGTCGTCGTCCACCACGAGGATGTTCTTGCCGGCCACTACCGAGTCGGCATCGTGCAGGTGCTCGAGCATCTTCCGCTTCTGCTCGGGCAGCTTTGCCTCGATGCGGTGGAGGAACAGCGCGGTTTCGTCGAGCAGACGCTCGGGAGATTTCACGTCCTTCACGATGATCGTCTCAGCGTATTTCTTGATCTTCGTCTCGTCTTCCGGGCTAAGCTCCTTGCCCGTGTAGATGATGATCGGGAGATCGTGGTTCTCGTCGTCCGATTTCACTCTCTCGAGCAGGTCGAATCCGCTCATGTGGCTGGTGCGGAGACCGAGGTCGAGAACCATGCAGTCGAAGTGTCTCTCGCGCAGTTTTTCCAGCGCCTCTTCCGCCGACGCGACGGCGACGATCTCGACATCATCGTGCGCGATCAGCTCGACTATGCTCTGGCGCTGAGCTTCGTTGTCCTCGACGACGAGCAGGTTTTTTGGAACCGTGTCGATGAAAGTCGAGATTCGCGCGAACGCCGCGTCGAGAGCTTCCTTGCTCACCGGCTTGGCCAGGAATGCGATCGCACCTGCCTTGAGGCCTTCACGCTTTTCTTCGACGCCGGAAATGATGTGAACCGGAACGTGCCTCGTCTCGGGGTCGCGCTTGAGTCGATCCAGCACCTCGAGCCCATTCATGCCAGGCATGTCGATATCGAGCGTGATCGCGTCCGGACGAATCTCGCGAGCGGCTACCAGACCGGCTTCGCCGTCCAGCTCGACTACTCCCTTGAAGCCCTTCTCGCGCGCCATCTCGAGCAGCACCTTCGCAAAATTCTGATCGTTCTCGATGACGAGCACCGTGCGATCGCCTTCTTCGATCCGCTCCCGATCATCGGCGATCGCCGTCTGCGGCATCGTGCGCCGCTCGGGCCGGTATTGCAGCGCATCGCCCGGCGGCTTGCGCCGCTGGTCTCGACTGGCCGGTTGTGCTCTGGCCGGCGTGGTGCGACGCGGCGCCGGCGCCGGACTCCGCATCAGTGACGGATAATTGCTGGCTTGAACGGGCTCACGATCGGGGCCGTCCTGACGCGGGATGTACCGCAACGGAACGAACAACGTAAAGGTGCTACCCTGGTTCTCAGTGCTCTCGACTTTGATTTCACCGCCGAGCAGACGCGCAATTTCGCGACTGATCGAAAGTCCGAGACCCGTGCCGCCGTATTTGCGACTCGTCGTTCCGTCAGCCTGTTGGAACGCTTCGAATATGAGTCGCTGCTTGTCCTTGGGGATTCCAATGCCCGTATCGTTTACGGCGAATGCGATCACATCGGGCGCGGCTTCGAGCGTCGGGTTCTGGAACCTGCGTCCCTTCTCCGCTCGCCGCACCATGAGAGTGACGTCTCCCTGCTCGGTGAACTTGAACGCGTTCGATAGAAGATTCTTGAGCACCTGCTGAAGCCGTCCGCCATCGGTGTAGAGCGCCTGAGGAACATCCGCGTTTATTTCCACGTGGAAGCCAAGACCCTTCTGGTCCGCGAGCTGGTTGAAGCTCCGCTCCACGAACTCCTTGATATCCTCCAGCCGGACCTCCGTCGCATTTACATCCATCTTGCCGGCTTCGACCTTCGATAGATCGAGTACGTCGTTGATGAGATTGAGGAGGTCACTTCCCGAGGTCAGAATCGTCTGCGCAAACTCGACCTGTTTGGGCGTGAGATTGCCATCCTTGTTCTCGCTCAGCAGACGCGCCAGAATGAGAAGGCTGTTGAGCGGAGTCCGCAGCTCGTGCGACATGTTGGCGAGGAACTCCGATTTGTACTTGGAGCTGAGTGCTAGCTGCTCCGCCTTCTCCTCGAGAGCGACTCTCGCCCCTTCGACCTCTTCGTTCTTCGATTCGACCTTTCGGTTCTGCTCGGCCAGCAACGAAGCCTTTTCCTCGAGCTCCTCGTTGACCTGCTGCAGCTCTTCCTGCTGGTCCTTGAGCAGCTCCTCCGACGTACGCAGGGTAGTCGCCTGCGCCTCGAGCTCGGCGTTCGATCTCTTGAGCTCTTCCTGCTGCTTGCGCAGCTCCTCTGACTGACTCTGCAATTCCAGGGTCAGGCTCTGCGACTGCTCGAGCAGTTCGGCGGTCCGCATGTTGGCGGCGATCATGTTGATCACGACGCCGACGCTCTCCGCGAACTGATCGAGGAAAAGTTGGTGGATCTGGCTGAAGGGCAGGAACGAGGCTAGCTCGATCACTGCCTTCACGTCACCTTCGAAGAGTACCGGCAGCACGAGGACGTTTCGTGGCGGCGCCTCACCAAGCCCCGACGAGATCTGGATGTAGTCCGCTGGAACGTTCGTGAGCAGAATCGGCTTCTTCTCCAGCGCTGCCTGGCCGACGAGTCCCTCGCCCAGGTGGAAGCGGTTGCCGATGTGCTTGCGCTCCTTGTACGCGTAGCTCGCAATGAGCCTTAGAACAGGCGTGTGGTTGTCGTCGTCCATGATGTAGAACGCGCCGTGATGGGCCGAGACCAGCGGAGTGAGCTCCGACATAATGAGCTTGGACACCGCTTCCAAATCCTTCTGCCCCTGCATCATGCGCGAGAACTTGGCGAGGTTGGTCTTCAGCCAGTCCTGCTCCGAGTTCTTTTCCGTCGTGGACTTCAGGTTCACGATCATCTGGTTCAGGTTGTTCTTCAGCTCGTCCAGCTCGCCCTGAGCCTCCACCGCGATCTGTCGGCTCAAGTCGCCTCGCGTCACCGCGGTCGCGACATCGGCAATGGCTCTCACCTGGAGCGTGAGACTGTTCGCCATAGCGTTCACGTTGTCCGTTAGCGCTCTCCACGTGCCAGCCGCGCCCGGCACTTCAGCCTGGCCACCGAGTTTGCCTTCAGTGCCCACTTCCTTGGCGACACGCGTTACTTCGTCTGCGAAGACGCGCAGGGAGTCGACCATCGCGTTGACGGTGTTCTTCAGCTCGAGAATTTCGCCGCGCACTTCGACGGTGATCTTCTGCGACAGATCTCCCTTCGCGACCGCGGTAGTGACGAGCGCGATATTTCTGATCTGGCTGGTGAGGTTTCCAGCCAGCGTGTTCACGTTGTCAGTTAAATCCTTCCACGTTCCGGCCACACCGGGAACGTTGGCTTGCCCGCCCAGTTTGCCTTCCGTGCCAACGTCGCGCGCGACTCGCGTCACTTCCGACGAGAAGCCACTCAGCTGATCGACCATTGTATTGATCGTGTTCTTCAGCTCGAGGATCTCGCCCTTCACGTCGACCGTCATCTTGCGCGTCAGATCTCCCTTCGCAACCGCGGTCGTCACGTCGGCGATGTTTCTCACCTGACCGGTGAGGTTCGACGCCATGAAGTTCACGTTGTCAGTGAGATCCTTCCACGTGCCCGCGACTCCTGGCACGTTTGCCTGACCACCCAGGCGTCCTTCGGTTCCTACCTCGCGCGCGACGCGCGTCACTTCACCGGCGAACACGCTCAAGCTGTCGACCATGGTGTTGATCGTCTGCTTCAGCTCGAGAATTTCTCCCTTCACGTCGACGGTGATTTTTCTTGACAGATCTCCCTTCGCGACCGCGGTCGTCACGTTGGCAATGTTCCGGATCTGGCCCGTCAGGTTGGACGCCATTGCGTTCACGTTGTCCGTGAGATCTTTCCAGGTCCCGCCGACACCGGGCACGCTCGCCTGCCCGCCGAGTTTTCCTTCCGTTCCGACTTCCTTGGCGACACGCGTTACTTCGTCGGCGAACGAGCCGAGCTGATCGACCATGGTGTTGATCGTGTCTTTGAGCTCAGCGGTCTCGCCCTTTGCCTCGACGGTGATCTTCTGTGACAGATCTCCGCGCGCAACCGCCGTCGTGACGGCGGCGATGTTCCGCACCTGACCAGTGAGATTTCCGGCCAGCGTGTTCACGTTGTCAGTGAGATCTTTCCACGTACCGGCAACTCCCGGGACGCTTGCCTGTCCACCGAGCTTGCCTTCGGTGCCGACCTCGCGCGCAACGCGCGTGACTTCCGCGGCGAATGCGCTGAGCTGATCGACCATGATGTTGATCGTATCTTTCAGCTCGAGGATCTCGCCCTTCGCCTCCGCGGTGATCTTCCGCGTCAGATCTCCCTTTGCCACAGCGGTCGTGACATAGGCAATGTTCCGCACCTGACCGGTGAGGTTGGACGCCATGAAGTTCACGTTGTCGGTGAGATCCTTCCACGTGCCGGCGACGCCCGGCACTTCAGCCTGGCCGCCAAGCTTTCCTTCCGTACCGACTTCCTTGGCAACACGCGTCACTTCGGATGCAAACGAGCTGAGCTGATCGACCATGATGTTGATGGTGCTCTTCAACTCGAGGATTTCTCCCTTTGCTTCCGCCGTGATCTTTCTGGAGAGATCTCCCTTCGCCACTGCGGTCGTCACATCGGCGATGTTTCGGATCTGACCGGTGAGGCTGGACGCCATCGCGTTCACGTTGTCCGTCAGATCTTTCCACGTTCCGCCCACGCCCGGCACTTCGGCCTGGCCGCCAAGGCGTCCCTCGGTTCCGACTTCGCGCGCGACGCGCGTGACTTCCGATGCGAACGTGCTCAGTTGATCCACCATGGTGTTGATGGTGTTCTTGAGCTGCGCCGTTTCTCCCTTTGCTTCGACGGTGATCTTCTGGGACAGATCTCCCTTCGCGACCGCGGTCGTAACCGCCGCGATGTTTCGCACCTGGCTCGTAAGATTTCCTGCCAGTGTATTCACGTTGTCGGTAAGGTCCTTCCACGTTCCACCGACGCCGGGCACTTCGGCTTGTCCGCCCAGCATTCCCTCGGTTCCTACCTCGCGCGCAACACGTGTGACTTCCGACGCGAACGAGCTGAGTTGATCCACCATGATGTTGATGGTGTTCTTGAGCTCGAGGATCTCTCCTCGCGCGTCAGCGGTGATCTTGCGCGACAGGTCGCCGCGCGCGACAGCCGTCGTCACGTCGGCGATGTTTCTCACCTGACCCGTGAGGTTCGACGCCATGAAATTCACGTTGTCGGTGAGATCCTTCCAAGTCCCTGCGACCTGCGGCACCTGCGCCTGACCACCGAGTCGTCCTTCGGTTCCCACTTCGCGCGCGACGCGCGTCACTTCCTCGGCGAACGTGCTCAGCTGGTCAACCATCGTGTTGACGGTGTTCTTCAGCTCGAGGACCTCGCCCTTGACGTCGACGGTGATCTTGCGCGACAGGTCTCCCTTCGCGACCGCGGTCGTCACATCGGCGATGTTTCTGATCTGACCGGTGAGGTTCCCGGCGAGAGTGTTGACATTATCAGTCAGGTCCTTCCATGTGCCGGCGATGCCAGGCACTGCCGCCTGTCCGCCCAGCTTCCCTTCCGTTCCCACCTCGCGCGCCACGCGCGTTACTTCTGACGCGAACGAGCTGAGCTGGTCGACCATCGTGTTGATCGTGTTCTTGAGCTCGAGCGTCTCGCCGCGGGCTTCGACCGTGATCTTCTGGGAGAGGTCTCCCTTGGCGACCGCCGTCGTGACGGCGGCAATGTTTCTCACCTGGCTGGTGAGATTTCCGGCGAGCGTGTTGACGTTGTCGGTGAGGTCCTTCCAGGTGCCGGCGACGCCCGGCACTTCCGCCTGTCCGCCAAGCTTGCCCTCGGTTCCGACCTCGCGCGCGACGCGCGTGACTTCGTTGGCGAAGGAACCGAGCTGATCGACCATCGTGTTGACGGTCGTGCCGATGCGGAGAAACTCGCCCTGCACCGGCTTGCCATCGATTTCGAGCACCATTTTCTGGCCAAGGTCCCCCTCGGCAACGGCGGTCAGCACGCGAGCTACTTCGGTCGTGGGCGAAGCGAGATCGGTGATGAGCGTATTGACGGAATCAACAGTGGAACGCCAGCCACCCGTAACCGGTCCGACGGAGGCCCGATCGTTCATCTGCCCCTGACGTCCGATGGTCGTGCTGACACGGCGCATCTCGTCGCACATTCGTTCGTTGAGCTTGGCGATCCCGTTGAAAGCATCGGCGATTTCCGCCAATAGCGGATCTTCGAACGTCTGGAGCCGGACATCGAACTCGCCGTCCCTCAGATCACGCAAGGCGCTGAGGAGTCGTCGGAGGTCCACGTCCCGCATTCTTTCGTCGGAGGCTGGTGCGCCCCCATTGTATTCGTTGCCCCGTTTCATTCCGGCGTTGCCATTTCCTTTGCCGTTGCGACCCTTGCCGCCATTCTTGCCATTCTTGCGGCGGGTTCCCGCGTTGCCGGAGGAGCGCCCGGGACTTTCTTCAGCGCTCGTCTCTTCTTCGATTGTGTCGCCGATCTCCACGACTTACTCCTTGATGGGACTTCTCTTAGGCCGGTGCCGTTCGCTGAGGGCCTTAACCCCCGATTGGGCCGGCGCGCGGCCGGTGGGGATTAGTTCTACTGTTCAAAAGCGGGGCCGTTCTGGAGCGCGGCCGATCCGGCTGTTATTCGGACGGTGAATTGACTTCGACCGGGTCGCCGAAGCGGATCTCGCCTTCTCGAAGCACTCGCGCGTACACTCGGCTCCATCCGGGGTGAAGCCTTTGCGCGATGCGGATGAATTCTCCAGCTATGAAGGAGGCCCTTATCGTCTTGCAGGGGTTTGTGAATGAGGCAACCTCGAGCAGAACCTCGTCACCGATTCTGATTCTTGCGCCGGGAACGATCTGATCCCAGTCGATTCCCTCGATGGTCACGTTCTCTCCGGCGGTTCCGATGTCGATCGGATGACCCTCCGTCTGCAGCGAGCGAATTCTCTCCAGCGAATAGAGACACACTGCCCGTTCAGGGCCACCATGGTGCTTTGTGTCATCTTGGGCATCATTTTCGAGCCCTGAACGAGACACTTGGGCGCCACTAACGCGTCTTTTTGGGACTCCTCCGTTTGAGACATTTATTGCCGCGACTGATCCAGTTAGATGATTATCTAACGAACTTGAATCGCGAGTTTCAAACGGCATTGACCACCCCAGACTCGCGAGAGCCATTCTCGATCTTCGCCACTTTTTCGCTCGCCAGAAAGCTCACAGGAATCCCCCCGTTGCTGGTCGAGAATCGCGGCCGGAGAGGAAGCCGCATCTGGCCGGCCAGGGCCACGTCCGATGTGAGCACGCCGAGTCGCCAGCCACGTTTTGCTTTGAGAGTCTTTCCGAGAGTCGCGTACAGATCTCGAAGATCTGTCCCCTCGCCCACGCGCACTCCATAGGGTGGGTTGGTGAGAATCCAGCCCTCTCCGGCACCAATATCTTCGAGCTTCGCGATCGACCCCGAGAGGGATTCCGCCGAGAAGCGGATATCTCCAGCTATGCCCGCCCTCTCCGCGTTGTGCGTTGCAGCTGCTATCGCGCCGGCGTCACGGTCGGCCCCGACGATGTCTGGTCCCGGGTTGGTGACACCGCTACGCGCCTTGTCGACGAGCTCATTCCAGACGCCGCGATCGAAGCCCGGCCAGCGCATGAACTGGAATTGCCGCTCCAGCCCCGGGGCAATGCCGCGGGCGATAAGCGCCGCTTCGATGGGAATCGTTCCCGATCCGCACATCGGATCGAGTAGCGGCTCACCGCGCTTTCCATCCCATCCGCTCGCGAGCACCATTGCGGCCGCGAGCGTTTCCCTGAGCGGAGCCTTCGCGATCTCCTTCCGATAACCGCGTCGATGCAGCAGATCGCCCGAGCTGTCGGCGCTGATCTCGCACTGGTCGTTCACTATCCGCACGATGAAGAGTTGCGTCGAATCCTGCGCCGTCGCTCGGGACTCCTCGAGTTCGTTCGATTCTCCCTCATCGCTGTCAGAGCTTCCCGCCCTCAGTTCCAGCTTCGGCGATGCCGCGCTCGCGATTGCCGAAAGCACGCGCTCGGCCACCGCGTCGGAGTGATACAGCTTCGATTTTCTGCACGTCACCCGCACTTCTACCGCGCCGCTCTCGGGAAGAAAATCCGCCCACGGCAATTTTTTCGACCGCCGTACGAGCTCGTAAAATGTGCTGGCGTGAAACTCTCCCATTCGCACCAGAACTCTGCTTGCAGTGCGTAGCCACAGGTTCGACTGATATATGCGATCCAGGTCGCCACCCATCGCGACCCCTCCGATTTCCTGCCGTCCTTTGACGCCGAGCGACTTGAGCTCGCCCGCGGCAATTGACTCGAGGCCTGGAGCGGTTGTCGCAAAGATCTGAAATCGCGGGACTGTGGACGGAGACGGCGGAACGGAAGGGAAGGCAGGGCGAGACTTTGGCATCGTCGCTCAGCTTACTACGGCCGCTCCTTCGTGTCGAGCGGGAATAGTTTGTGCCTGTATCGACAGCTGTGTCGGAACGGATAACGAGGGAGTCGGCCCGCCAGCTGCTCCGGGATCGCTTTGGGCATCAGGATTTCAGGCTTGGTCAGTGGGCGCCGCTAGAGGCCGTTCTCTCCGGGAAGGATGCCCTTGTCGTGATGCCGACGGGGAGCGGGAAATCCCTCATCTATCAGCTGCCAGCGCTGCTGCTGCCCGGACTCACTGTCGTGGTCAGTCCGCTCATCGCCCTCATGAAGGACCAGCACGACAAGCTCTCGGCGCAGGGCGTCAGCTCGGTCGCGATGCATTCGCATCTCTCCACGGCCGAATCACGGGAGGCGCACCGCCAGATTGCCGACGGTGAGGGAGAGATTCTCTACCTCACACCTGAGCGCTTCAAGGATCGTGCGTTTTTCGAGCATCTCCTTTCGCGACCGATAAGTCTGTTCGTCGTCGACGAAGCGCATTGCGTGAGTCAGTGGGGTCACGATTTCCGCCCCGATTATCTGTCACTCGGAGGAATCTCCAAGCGATTTGGCCGTCCGCCGATACTGGCGCTGACTGCCACGGCGACTGCGCACGTTCAGGCTGACATCATCCGCCAGCTCGGCATGAACGATCCGCACATCACGATCACCGGATTCGCCCGCCCGAATCTGCGGTTCGAGGTGGTTCGCACGGTCAATGACCAGCTCAAGGACGCGATACTTCGCACTGCGCTCAAGGAGTTCGAGGGCTCGGGGGTGATTTACGTCGCGACGGTGAAGGAGGCAGAGCGTTTGAATACGGCGTTGTCGGAGGAGTTCAGCGTCGGGATCTATCATGGCAAACGGCCAGCGGCCGATCGGAAGGATGTTCAGAATCGATTCATGGCGGGGGATCTCAAGGCGATCATCGCCACGAACGCGTTCGGCCTCGGCATCGACAAGCAGGACCTGCGCTGGGTGATCCACTACCATTTTCCGGGCTCGATCGAAGCGTATTATCAGGAGGCGGGTCGAGCCGGGCGTGACGGGCAGCCGGCCATCTGCAGGGTGTTGTATCGGGTCGAGGACAAGCGGATACAGTCATACTTTCTCGGCGGAAAGTATCCGGAGGTGCAGGAGGCAGCCCAGGTGGCGCTCGCTCTCGAAAAGTATCCTCTCAAGACCCCAGTGCTGCTCGACGATATCGTCGAGCTCACAGGGATTCCTTCGCGCAAGGCGAAGATCGTGTTCGCGCTCCTCAAGCGACACGGCCTCGTGCGCGAGCACAGGGGCGGGAAGTGGGAGAGACTCGGCGACAATCTCTGCGCGGTCGACCTGAGCGCCGACCTACAGGACTACGAGGAGCGGCGGGCGATGGACCAGGAGAAGCTTCGCACCATGATCCAGTTCTGCCAGACTACGCAATGCCGGACGCGCTACATCCTCGAGCACTTTGGCGAGGAGGTCGACGCCGACTGGATGTGCGGCAATTGCGATGCATGCGACGCGATGGAGGAATCCACGCCGACGCGTGAGGCCGCGGTGACGATGGCAGAGGAGGGAGCTGAGATGACGGCGAGGGAAGCGTAGCTCAGTTGCAGTAGCTGTTGGTCCTTCGTCCTTAGTCCATGGAAACCAGCCTGAAGTCCATGGAAAACACGTTGGCCGTCAAGATCCTTCGGGGCTCGTTCTTCCTGGTCCTCGCGCTCATCGCTTCCTACCTGCCGCGCGTTCTCGGGCTCCCCGGGGCGCAGCCGACGGCGGATATCGCCTCCACTCTCGCGCTCTTCATGCAGGGCGTGATCTGGGCGAACATCATCATCGGCTATTACATCCAGCGCTATGTAAGCTCACACGCGGCTGATGGCAGCAGCGTTACAACTTTCAAGGCGATTGGCGTCGTCGCCCGACTCTCGGTCTGGATCATTCTCGGCGTTGTTGCGATGGGATCGCGGGGCATCCAGATCAGACCGCTTCTCACCGGCCTCGGAATCGGCGGACTCGCGATTGCGCTCGCCGTTCAGAACATCCTCGGCGACTTGTTCGCGGCCATTTCGATCGTGATCGACAAACCGTTCGTGGTCGGCGACGCGATATCGGTCGAGAACTATCGCGGCAAGGTCGAGTCGATCGGACTCAAGACGACCCGCGTGCGCAGCGAGTCGGGCGAGCAGATCATTTTTTCCAACGGGGAGCTGTTGAAGAGCAAGATCAGGAACTACTCGAGGTAGGGCGGGAGGGGGGAGGAGGGAAGGGGAAGCGGGAAGCGGAAAGGGAAACGAGGAAAAGTCCCGTTCATGCGCCGCTACATCAGCGTGACCTGCCCGCCTCCCGCCTCCCGCCTCCCTCCCTCCTCCCTCCTCCCTCCTCCCGCTTCTCAGAGTAGTCTCGCTTCGAGCTGCAGATCAACATTGCCCTTCAACGCCTTGGAGACCGGGCATCCTTCCTTGGTCTCCTG
>Ga0068855_100006800_pt1 | contig 13872 bp, 17 predicted proteins | sample KBSCornC52_FD_66592 | JGI IMG/M metagenome (GOLD analysis project Ga0068855, IMG submission 66592) | Corn rhizosphere microbial communities from Kellogg Biological Station, Michigan, USA - KBS Corn C5-2 | ecosystem: Host-associated > Plants > Roots > Rhizosphere > Soil ... | reverse complement strand
GATGGCATCGGGTGCGAGCGTCGTCGCGCTGCCAGTCGCGAGAGCGCTCAGTGCCGAACGGACGCGCGCTCGGACCTCGTCCCACGGGATCCGGCCCTTCTCCGCGTCGCTGTAGGCGGAGTCGAGCGCCAGGAGGGCGCGCTCGAGATGCTTCCGCGTCCGTTGGACGTTCGCCACCTCGTCCCCCGCGGCGAGGTCGCTCGCCAGGAAGCGAGGCGGCCCGACCGCGAGCGTGATGGCGATCGCGAACTGCTCGAGCGGAGCGGCGACGAGATCCGGGAGCGCCCGGCGGATCTCCTGGTGGTGCAGGGCGTCGTCCACCAGCACGGTCAGCGCGTGGGAGAGGACGCGCGCGTAGTGCAGGTGCTTCGTCTGGTCGTCCATCACGCCGACCGCTTCTCGACCTTGGACAGCCGGCGGCGGTCCTCGTCGATCTGCCGCTGGAGACTGGCGAGGCTTCCCATTGCCAGCTTGAGCCCCTTCTCCTTGTCGATCGCGAGGAGGCCCGAGTCGTCCTTCACGATCGCCGTTCGCGCGACCGGATCCCGTTCCATCTTCTGCGCGATCGGCCCCACGTTCACCTCGCCCTCGTCCTGACCCGGCGGCGTGAACTGCGGCTTGTACTTGTAGGCGCTCGCCTCCATCGCGAGGTTGGCCCCTCGCATCGGCTCTTCCTCGTGGAGCACCTTCTTCGCCCGCTCGTCGCTCGTCGTCGTCTCCGGCGCCTCCGGGTACAGCGACCCGAGCGTGTCCGTCGTCGTGCTCTCCATCTTGTCGAGCGCCGCCGACGTCGCACCCGTCGCCTTGCTCGCGAGCGCCTTCGTCCGCTCCTTCAGCGCCGCCAGCGTCGAGGGCTTGTCCGCCCCGCGCGCAACGCGCTCTTCCTTCGTCTCCTTGCGAGACGCGCTCGGTCCCGCGGTCGTGATGACCGCCTCGCGCGTGCCGTGGATCTCCGCCGGCTTCGGCGCCTCCGCCGGCTGCGGCACCGTCCCCGGGTAGGGCTCGACACCAAGGCTCCGCGCGTAGTCGGGCTCGGTGTACATCCGGTGCGTCTGGAGCGACCCGCGCTTGACCCCCTCCTCGAACGCCTCCGCCTTCGCCCGCGCGTCGGAGTACGTGACGTCGCGACCGGGGTGGATGCCCGCCTCGCCGCCGATGTACGCCGCTGGCGCGCCGTAGCTGGGGCGGATGCTCCCGAGCGAGCCGTTCAAGAAGTTCTGCGACATCCCGAGCATCGCCTTGGAGAAGCCACTCCGCTCTTTCTTGCCGTGGCCCTGGCCGTTGGCGGCCCCGACGCTGCCCGCCGGCCACTCGCCGACCGACGAGACACGCCCCTGCGCGTCGAGAGTCACCTGCGGATGCTGCGCGCGGATCCGCGCCATCTCCTCGGGATTGTCGAGGCCGAGCGGATCGGCGTCGCGAGCGATGATGCCGCGCGCCTCGCCGCCGTCGTCGGTGACTACATAGGGCGCGGCCCCGGCGGTCTCCGCTTCGATCGCGCTGTGCAGGCGGTCCGTCTTTGCGCGGTCGCTGTCCGACGAGTAGCCCTTGTCGCCGGAGCTCCGAGGGATGGGCGTCATGTCGAGATCGGCGTACCCGCCCGCCTTGCGCTTGCTCGCGACCTCGTCGCCGGCCTCCCTTTGGGCGGCGGCGATCTGCTTCTGCGCTTCCGCGTCCGTCATGGTCACGACGCCGCGCTTCGTCTGCTCGTCGGAACGCATCATCCCCCCCGCGGGGCTCTTGATGTACTGCGTGTTGATCGCGTTCGTCTTCGCGAGAGAGTCCATGACGTCGAGGCCTCCGCCCTTCACGGACATCGAGCCCGTAGGCGAGGAGTCTCCGCTCATGCCCGTCATGCCGATCCCCGAGAGCGACCCGAGCGGGGCGATTCCAAGCTTCGCGCGCTCGTCGGACCGGAGCATCGCCGTCGTCTGCGGCGCCGGGATGACGATCGTGTCGCCGCTCGGGATGATGAGCTCGGCGCCCTCTTCGCCGACGACGGAGGGCTTGCCGCCGGGGGCGACGCCACCCTTGGCGAAGAAGCCTCCGATCGTGCCCGTGAACGCAGCGCCCACCGCGGAGCCGACGTCCTTGATCTTGCCCCAGGCGTCCTCCTCCGTCCTGAGCGTGTTTTGGCGGTTCTGCGCTGCCGCCTGATCCGATTCCGTCTGCGCCGCCTGGTTCGCCGCGAGCTGGTCCTCGTAGACCTTCTGGCGCTGCTGCTCGTAGTTCTCCTGTGCCTGCTGGTTGAGCCCGCGCTGGAACTGCTCGTTCTGGACCTGCTGCGCGTCGCGATTGAGCTCGATGCCGGCGCCCGTGAAGTCCCCCGAGCGGAGCGCCGTCGTCCCCTGCATGTACGCGTCCTGCGCTTGCGCCATCTCCGCCGCGCGTCCGGCCTGGATCTGGTTGGTGATCCCCTGGTTCTGCGCCGCCAGCCCGCCGAGCGAGCCGCGCATCACGGCGGCTTGCTGCATCGGCCCTCCTCGAGCAGTCCCGGCGGCTGCGATCGTGCCCGCGAGCGCTTGATCCTGGGCGTTCGCTCCGGCGATCTCCGCTGCGCTCGGACCCTGACCCGCCGCACGCTGCCGGATCATTCCGAGCGCGTCCGTCTGACCGCCGCGACCAGTGTTGTTCGCCTGGTCCATCAGCGACTGATAGCCGGCGTAGTTCTGCTGGTACGCCTGCCGGTTCGCGGCCTGCTGGCCCATGTTCGCGTACCGGTCGGTCTCGTCCTTCATGCCCGAAGGCTTCGAAGGGTCGCGCGCGTCGCCGTAGCCGCCGTACGCGTTCCGTCCCCAGTACTCGTCCTTGTCGGTGTCAGCCATCGTCGTCTCCTAGTGAAGCGTCCGCTTCTCGGTGGTCGTCGTCGTGCTCGCGTGTCGGGTCGCGAACGCCAGCCAGTAGCCCGCCCGCTCGATGCTCTTCCGCGCCTCGCGCCGGAGGAGCCGAGCGAAGCGAGCCTTCCCCTGACGCTCCCAGTGCGCCGCGCCGACGCTCTGCATGAGAGCCATGCGTGCTTCGCCCGCCGCGAGCCCCGGCAGGTCGGCGAAGAGGCGGTCGTCGAGGAGGATGGTGTGCGCGTCGAAGCTCACGGCGACCCCTCAACCTCAACCTCGTCCGGCACGTCTGGAATCGTGTCGAGGAACCGGTCCAAGACGTCGACCTCGAAGCCGCGTTCCTTGAGCGCGGCGGCTTCCTTCGCCGCGTGCTCGCGGGCGTAGAGGACATCCATGCGCGCGCTCTCGGAGAGCTTGCGGTGGGCTTCGTAGTCGCCGCGGGCGAACGCCTCCTCACCGGCCGCGGTCTTCTGGGCGGCGAACTTCACGAACAGGGAGGCGGCGATCCCACACCGGCCGCCTCCGACCGTCTGCGCGATCTCCGTCGCGAGCGCTCGGCGGAGGGTGCGTGCTCGCTTGACCGACGTGGCGGTGAGCTCCGGCGCGTCGATCCGGTGCGAGAGCTTGGTGCGGCCCTTCTGCGCCTTCCCTCCCTTCGCGGCGAGGATGCGCCCGCCCGGTGCGAAGGTCCCGTTGCCCCGGCGTTCGGCTCCGGCTTTCGCCGGCAGAATGGCGGCAGGGCGACCGTCCGAGAGCTCGTCGTGGCGCTCGGGCTCGATGTACGTGCGTCCGTGAGAGCGGTGCTCAGGCATGGCGCACCTCGAGGGCGATTTTCCTGAAGGTCCTGGCAGGAATTTTCAGATCCGGCCCGAGAGAGGGGGTGCCCTCACCGGGGATCGGCGGGAGAGGGGGTGGGGGTGCCGCGCGCCGGCTAAGGCAACTGAACTGCACCAGCATCTTGGTTGCAATTGTGCCACGCCGGGCCTGCGACGCCGCGGGAATCTGGGGCAAAGCATGGGGCAATCGACACGGCCCCGATGCGCTCGAGACGGTCAGGCAGCGGCCGCGCAGCAGATCGCCAATCCGATCACGCCTCGCCGAGCGGGATGACCTCGAGGGGCACGCGCTCTCCGCATCGGTCGCATCTCCCCCACCGCTCGGGATGCCGGCCTCGTGCCCACCCACGGCAGGCGCAGCGAGCCAGGACGACGAGGGTGCGGACGACGAGGAAGAGCACGGTGACGCCCCATCGGCCGCAGGCGCCAGGAGGTTGCGTGTTTCCGGGAGCGGCGCTCCGGATCCCGGCGGCGACCCTCCAGCCGTGCGTCCGGACCCACCGAGTCCGTGTTCCGTGTCCGTGAGTGCGTCCCTAAGAGGGACGGGACGCACCTCACGAAGTGAGTCCCGGACGCAGCGGGACGCGCTGGGACGCACCTTCACGTTGTCCCCGACAGACGCCACTTGGCGTGCTTCACGTGACCGCAGTTCTGGATGAGCCCCCGACGCTCCGCCTCCTCCAGCGCGGCGTCCACGTCGGTGAGGCGGGCGCCCTTGCACTCGGCGCGGACGAGCCGGCCGGAGCAGTCGGGACGCGCGCGGACCACGTCGACGACACGGGAGACGAGGCGGTCGATCCCCACCTCGGCGGATCGGAGCTGCTCCTTCTCGAGGTGGACGACCTTGAGCCCGCCCTTTGGGTCGCCGTCGATGGTGACGTCCTCGATCTTCAGGCCGAAGTCGGCGACGGTGAACCCGAGCTCGCGATCCTTCTCGTGGCTGACGTGGACCGGGTCGCCCTTCACCCCGGTGAGGACGAACGCGGCTGCGCAGGCGTCGAAGATCGCCGACGAGCCGCGGGCGGACTCCTTCCGCGGGCGGTTGCCGCCGATCGGCGTCTTGCCGCCGTGATGGATCAGGACGCACGCCGCCCCTGTCGCCTCGGACGCACGGGACAGGAGGTCGATGTAGTCGCGGATCTCCGACGAGTTTTCGTCCACGCCCGGCGTGACGCCCTTGAGAGCGTCGATCGTGACCAGGTCCTGTCCGTCGAAGAGCTGCTTGTAGTAGTCGAGCGCGTTCGGCGAGGTGAGCGTCAGGCGCGGGTAGACGGCGACGCTCAGGTGGCCGCGCAGCTCCTCGCGATCGATGCCGAGCCCGGCGACGAGACGGCGGATGCGGCTCTTCGTGTGGCGTCGGCCCTGCTCGTGGTCGAGGTGGCGCCAGTTGCCCTGCATGCACCGGTGGACGCCGAAGACGTCTTTGCCGGAGGCGACGGCGATGCCCATCGACATCGCGATGATGGTCTTGCCCACGTAGCCCTGGCCGATGAGCGCGATCGGCGGCCCCGGCGTGATGCCGAAGTGCGGGACGACGAGCTTGGGATCCGGCTCCGGCGCGAAGATGTCGTCGAAGTCGAGGAGGGGAGCGATCTCGGCGAGCGTCGGCGGCGACTGCTCCGGAGTCGCGACGCGCACACGGCGGCGGTTCGCTTGCCGCGACGGCGACGCCTCGAGGTGCTCTTCCCCGTTCTCCTCGGCCGTGGGCTGCGAGAGGGTGACTACTGCCAGCGGACTCGGACGCGGCGCGGTCATGACGCCTCCGCCGCGGGAAGGAGCCTCAGCACCTCAGTGGCGCGGGCTCGCGTCCGCTCGAGCCGGACGAGCGCATCCTCCGCCGCTTGCTCGGCAGCACTGAGCTCGCCGAACCGTCGCTGTGCCTCGCGCGCGATGACCGAGAGCGCTGTCAGCTGGATCGCGCGCTCTTCCCGCTCCGACCAGTCCTCGATGAGCGAGCAAAGGAACGCGAAGCCTCCGGCGGGCGCGAAGACTCCGCGCCGCTCGAGCGTCTCCGCTACGTGCACGAGATCGACCGGCCAGCTACCCGTCGCGAGGTGCACGCCGATGACGGCAGCGACGAGATCCTGGAGACGCTCCTCCTCCACCTCGTCGGGGATCGACTCGATCGGAGGGTAGGCCCCGAGCAAGAGGCCTCCCGCGAAGTGCCACGCCAGGAGGGCCGCACCGTCCTCGCGCATCTCTGCGCTCGCCTGCGCGTTCATGCCGTCCTCCCGAGAGCGAGCTGCGGACCGGACTCCTCTGCCTCGAGGCCGGCGATGCGGCGGAAGGCGCGGAGCGGCAGCACGATCACCGGCTCCCCTCCGAACGCAGAGAGGACCGCGCACGGGACGGCCCCGTTCGGGGCGTAGCCCTCGGCCTGCGCGAGCGCCTTCGTGATCAGCACCGGGAGACGCTTGCGCGTCTTCACCTCCGGCATGAGCGTCGTGCCGTCTGCGAGGACGACGGGGGTTACGTCGGGCGCCCTCTCGTAGCGGCTGCGGCGGACGCGGCTGGTGCCGAGAAGGTCGGCGGCCTGACGTTCGCGAGCGGCGGCGCGGCGATGCGGGCGGCTCATTCGGCATCTCCCGCGGAGTCGAGGAGGTGGCCGTACTTCTCGAGGAGGTCGTAGAGCGCACGCCGGCAGCGTTCGGAGCCGCTGCGCGCGAGAAGCGCCACGAGCTCGCGCACGACGGAGACGTCTACACGGCGCTCCGTCATCGCGTGCCTCCCGCGCGCTGGCGGTAGCCGACCGATCGGAGAATCGACGAGACTGTGACCGTCGCGTCCTCGGTGCCCGGCGGCGACTCCGACGAAGGCGACGACGCCATCCGAACGAGAGCCGCTTCCGCGTCGTCGAGGCGAACGAGGCGGTCCTTGCCGCGCGCCACGACGAGGATGCCTGCGACGGCGATCCACTCGAGGAAGGCGCGCTCGTTCTTGAAGCCGAGGACGGCCGGAGCGGTGTGCTGACTGACGAACACCGGCCGCACGGCGACCGGGTCCTTGCGGGATCGATTCCCGCGAGTATCGTTCTTCACGAGGGCGATCTCCCTCGCGCCTCTCGTTTGCGCCGCTGACCTTGGGGAAGGAACGCGCGGCCCGACGAGGGGCGCGTTCGTTTTAGGCGGCCCGGGCGGCCTTGCGGTACTTCGCCGGGAGGTTCAGCTCGGCGACGGCAAGCGTCGCTTCGCGCACGTTCTGCCCGAGCGCGATCCGGCTCGTCGGCAGGAGCCCGAGCCCGATGGCGTCGGCGGCACCTTCGACGCCGCGCTCCTCGATCAGGAGCATCACGGCGGAGCGGAGCACGTCAGACGGGGTGCAGCCGTACTTCTTTCGCATGCGTTCCTCGACTTCCCGCGTCGGCGCGGGGCTCGAGTCCACCCCATGGATGGACATTTCTCGGTGGTGCACCCAAGGAACGGTCTCAGCCCCGTCCCCAGCCCCCTCGATCTCGGGCATTGGTTCTCCCCTATGCTCTCTGGGGAATGAACGCCGACGATTGGGTGCACTGTCCGGCCATCTCGGTTCGGAGATGACTGCTGCGAATCGGCCGCAGACACCGCCATTGTGCACTAGTTCTCAATGAGCGCAAGTACGAAATGCGAGGCACGAACAAACGTGATTCTCGGTCAGATCAAACGCGCTATCCGGCGCGCCTTCGCCTTCGCCTTCGTGGTCGAATAACGCCGCGCTCTGTCGTCCGGCGTCGCGGTCGAACCGGATCAGTGGATGAGTGCAGCGTCGTCCACCCGCGGGGGGATGATCGCAGCGCCACGCGACGGTAGCCTGCCGCAATGATTGTTCGGTCAGTTATCGGCGAGGCGAAGACCGCGCTCAACGATCAGCTTGCTGCTCTCGAAAAAGAGGCAGACGCGGACGTGCTCACAATCATCGGCGCGATCAGAGGCGGGCTCGACAATAGCGTGCGCATTGCGCTCGAGTCCGTCGCCGATCGACGGCGCAGGCTCGCCGTTGTCCTTCATACCGTGGGCGGTCTCGTCGAGGTCGCAGAGCGGATGGTTCATACGATGCGCCATTTCTACCCCGACGAGGTGATGTTCATCGTCCCGGACGTCGCTCTGTCGGCGGGCACCGTCCTCGCGATGTCGGGCGACTCCATCTGGATGGACTATTACGGATGCCTGGGCCCCATCGATCCGCAGCTGGAACGCGAAGGGAAGTTCGTCCCGGCGCTTTCTTACCTCGTGCAGTGGGATCGTCTCGTGAAGAAGGGTGAGGACGGCACCCTTACCAACGCCGAGTTTCTGATCATGAAGGGCTTCGACCTCGCGGAGCTGCACCAGTTCGAGCTGGCGCGCGACCTGTCGATCTCGCTGCTGAAGGAGTGGCTGACCAAATACAAGTTGAAGGACTGGAAGGTGACGAAGGGGCGGGGCGTCGAGGTGACACCGGAGATGCGCGTCACGAGAGCTCGTCAGATCGCCGCCACGCTCATGCAGCATGATCTCTGGGGCTCGCACGGCCGCGGAATCCCGGCGGAGACCCTCAGGGACGTCGTAAACGTGCACATCGACGATCTCGCCAGCCGGCCCGAGCTACACGCCGCGATCCGCAGTTACTTCGAGCTGGCGACCGATGCTGTGGTGCAGTTCAAGTTTCCTGGCTTCGTCCACACGAGGGGGTACATTTGACGGCGGTGGACAAGCCGGACTTTCAGGCGCTGCTGCGCAGCGGGCGCTACCTCGACGAAGGAAGGATCGCCGAGATGGAGGCCTTTGCCGCGCGCTTGGATGCGCAGCGGGACGACGGACGCTCGCGGTTCAAGCTCGAGCCTCCGCTTGGTCGTCTGGTTGCGCTCGGCGCGTGTGACCAGACGGATAGCTAGGTCCGTGCGCGGCGCTTACGCGTAAGCTCGTCGGCCTTGCTCGCCAGCGCATCGATCATCCGCGGGGGCCGGTCGCGGTCTGCCCTCAAGGGATGTTGAAGACGTACTTGATGCCCGCCTCGATGTTGAGGAGCGCTGCCCGCGTGAGCTTGCCTGCCGCCGCCGGATCCAGCCGACACTGCGCAAAAACGCGGGCCTGATCGGTGAGCGCGATCATGTCGACATCCTTCAGCGGGTTCGCGCGGTCGAAACGCGCGATGTGCTCCTTCAGGATGCGGACGCGGTAATTCCGGAACGGGCTCCCCTCATCGCCTTCTGCGTGGAGCTTCGTCGTCAGCGGGACCACCTGAACCATGGCGGTCTTCTGGTGGATCCGATCGTTCGAGACGACGACGTAAAGCGTGTCCCCGTCGTGAACCTGCTCTCCCTCTCTGCACTCTTCCTTCGTGATCGTGCCCCAAAGGACGAGCCCGCGCTGCAGCCCCTTCCATCGCACGTAGCCGTGCGGCTGCATCTCCGTGCGCGTGAGCGGAGGAGGCTTCTCTAGTCGTGCCGGTTGCGACGGACGGCTCGGCGCTGCCGGCGGATTTGAAGGCGGCGCTCCCCCCGAGGTCGACATGGCGTCTACCCGGCCGAAGCCGGCGGCGCGTCTAGATAGAGCGGATCGATGAGGTCGTCGTCGTCGTCAGAGAGATCGACGTCGCTTTCGTCGGCATCCGTCGTGTTGCGAAGGTCGAAGCCATCGCGGGCGGCGACGTAAGCCTGCATCGCGCCACCACGGATGAACTCGAACCCGAGCGCGACGCCCGGGGCGCCCGCGCGGGCCTCAGCAGCCGTGAGGATCATTAGTAGACCGAGCGTGTGGAGCGCCGCGGCGCCGTTGAAGCGCTGAGCGATCTGTCGATCCTGATCGAGCTCCTCCGGGGTCAGCTCTCTGCACGTGTCGAAGTCGCAGACCAGCCGGACGGCTCCGGCGTAGGTCGAGAGCGCGAAGTCGACCTCGCCCTCGGCCTTCTCGCCCTGAAGCTCGAACGCCGCCCGACGGATCGAATCCGCCCAAAACTCGGACTCGCGCTCCGCCAGGATCCGCGCCTTCTCCTCCGAACTGATGCGAGCGACAACGACGTGGAGGGCGCGCAGCGTCTCACAGAAGTCGTGCCACTTCGCCCCGAACGTCCGAACGCAGGCCCGCCGTGTCCGGCCGCGGAGGATCGGGAGGACGACTTCATCGAAGATGCTCGCCGAGAGCATCTCCAGCATGGACGTCGCGCCGCGCGGAAGCGGCGCCAAGTCGTCGGTGCGCTTGTCTGCCAAGAGTGCCGGCTTCTTCGGCGGCACAGGCGCGACGTAGCGCGACTGCACGGTGCGCATCGCTTCCGAGACGAGGACGGAATCCTCGAAACCGGAAGGGGCAGCTGGTTTGCGCTGGGTGCGGGGTTCCATGGTTCTTTTTCTAGGCAGGCAAGAAGAAGAGCAGTGCTGTCCTTTAGACGGACGTCAGGGTGCGATCGTTCCCTAAGGACCGCCTTTCACTACGACAAGCCACGACGTGCAAGAGACTCGCCCTATCCACGCGCTGACTATGCCGAGGCTAGCATTCGAGGGGGGTCCAGAAACAGCAGTCCCTGCCGTCGTCAAGTTTGTGGCAGAAATCACACGGTTCACCTGTCTAGTGATGAAAAAAGTCATCCCTGACGGCCGCGTTCAAGGCCACGCGCAGCTCCTGCGCAGTGGCTGCAAAGTACACGCGTCTCAGGGAGACGGCCCACTTTGATGGGGCCCCACCCGATGAAACCGTCCATCGTCCGATGCTCCGCGCCTGCCCTTTCTGATCGCGGTCACCGGGCACGCCGCCTCGTCGCCAGCTCGACGACTTCCCCTCCGGATGCCCGGCGCGCCCGAAGGTCGTCCGCTAGCTTCACCACGACATCGAACTCTCCCGCCTCGACGGCTGCATCGAGCGCTCGAGCGAGGGCGGCCTCGACGGGGTCCCCATCGCCCCAGGAGTGCCCCATGGCCGTCGCATCGCGTGGCGTCTCGCCGTCTCCGGGAGTCGTGTTCGCCGAGGGATCGTCGATCTGGCGGGCAGGCGCAGACGCGTGCTCCGCTTGGAAATCATGTGAACGGGCAACCGTTCCGGAGGTTCGAATCCTCTCCTCTCCGCCCCGTGACTCCTTAGCTTTCCTGGCTCGCGCCGCAGAAATGATCTTCGCGACGTGGGGCAATGCGTGGGGCGATGGCCGCTTCGGCGCCGTCGCTCCCGCCTCCGTCGCAGGCGCCGGACGCAGCTCCGGGATGGCCTCGTCGAGCGGAGCGAGCGGGCCGAGATCGAGCTCACTCCACGTGCGTGCCGCGCGACGGTAGCGGTTGATCATCGCCGACGAGCGGTGGCCGGTCCGGTCGGCGACGAACGTCTCCGTCTTGCCGTTCGCGAGCGACACGGTGACGAACGTCGCGCGGAGGTCGTGTGCGCGGAGCGGGCGCCGGCTCGCGCTGCGCTCGTAGAGCTGCTCGCGCTTGCACTCGGCGGTACGGAGATCGTTCTGTAGGTCGGCGGCGAGGCGGTTCACGTAGAGCGGGACGCCTGCCTCGGCGAAGACGTAGTCGTCGTGGCTCGCGTCCGGGCAGAACCGATCCTTCCAGGCCTTCAGAGCGCGACGCACGCCGGGATCGAGCGCCCACGTGCGCGGGTCGTCCGTCTTGTTCTCGTCGAGCGAGATGCGGCCCACCTCGAGGTCCAAATCGCGGAAGCGGATGGAGGCGAGCTCGCTGCGGCGCAGCCCCTCGCGGGCAAGCACGCCGTAGAAGAGCCGGCGGATGAGCGGCACGCCCTCGGTGCCGGCGCAGCCGAGGAGCTGTCGATCCTCGTCGGGGTAGAGATGCGTGAACGCCTTCGTCACCTTCACCTTGGGAAGCCAGCCGCGGGGGATCGGCGAGTCCTTCCGGAGCCGGGCGGGGTAGACGGCGAGGGCGCAGACGCGGCGGACGAACTGCGCGACGTGGCGGCGCGTCGAGGCGGCGCGACCCTCGGGGATGCTGGCCATGATCTGGTCCGCATGGTCGAGCGTGAAGGCGTCGATCGCGAGGTCGCCGATGATGGCCTCGACGTAGTTGGTCAGGTAGCGCTCGTCGGCGTCCGAGTCCTTCTTCTTCGACACGTGGTCGGGGAACTTGGTGTGCAGCTTGCCGCTCGTCCACTCGCGGGCGAAGTCGACGAACGTGGGCACGGCGTCCGCGGTGATGGCTTCCGCGCTGCCGGAGCACAGGACGTCCACGGCGGCGACGACGGCCTCCCACGGCCGACCAGGGCGCGCGCCCGCTGCCATCTTGAGGAGGTCCTCGGTCCTGGCGGCATGGCCAGCGCGGCGGAGGCGCACGGCGATCTGCGCCATCGCCGTGCACCTCTCGCGCGCTGCTGTCTCGTCGGCGGGACCGAACGCGGCGAGGACGAAGCCCCTCCGCTTCTTGCCCTCGATGCGGATGCGAGCCTCCCAGCCGTTGGCGAGGGGGCGCAGTTCACCAGTGGCCGGGGCGGGCATGACTTCTACTCCTCCGCCGCCGCGCTGGACGGGCCGGCTTCGCTGCTCGCGACCGCCCTGGGGGTCCAGCTGCGGCGCTTGTACGAGTGATGCGTGCCGTCGCCGAGTCCGCGGAGCGAGCCGCGAGCGGCACCGAGCGCCACGCCGCACGCCGCCACAGCGTCGTTGAAGTCGCGCGCAAGGTCCTCGGCGAGCTCCTCGAGGATCTCTCCGTCTCCCGAGCGGTTGCCGCCCTCCACGATGGCGAAGATCCCCGCCGCCTTCGTGAGGTGGTCCCGCGCTTCCTCGACGAGGGAGTCCACGTTGGCGAACTCGAGCGGCGCGACGTGACGGATCGGCTTGTCGTCGTCGTCCGTCGACTCGGCTGGCGCGCTTCCGTCGTCGCGGTTGAGGAGGAGCATGCGCATCGCGTCGGCGTACTCGTCGTCCGCGCGCTTCGCGATGGCTTGCGCCTCGGTGACGAACTCCGGCGCGGCCAGCATCGCGAGCTCGTGGACTGCCCTGAAGAGGCGGTTCACGTTCTCGTCGATGGGGACGGAGCCGGACGGGCACCGGGTGACGCTCTGAGCTACTGTCTTCATGTCGGCCTCTTCTTTCGACGGTTGGGGTTGTGACAGCGCGCCTCGGGTGTTTCCTGCACTCGGGGCGCACCTATGTCGGGCTCCGCATCGCGTGATGCGGGCCGACAGAGCTTCTTGCGCGAGCGGAGGGCCTAGCCCCGGCGCTTGGTCTTCTTCGGCGCGTCCGTGCCGGCGGGGGGCTTGATGCCGAGCTCCGCCTCCCACGCCTCGAGGCCCCGGCCGAAGATCGCGCGCTGGATCTCCGCCATGTTCGGCGGCTCCAGGCCGGGCCGGGTCAGCGCCTCGCGGATCGTGCGCGCGCGGTCGAGATAGCCGTGCGGCAAGCGGAGGGCGATCTGTTCTGACCGGCCAGTCGTGACGGGCATCGCGGCCGGCGACGGTACCTCAATCAACGGAGTGTTTGCCATGACCATTGGGGTAGCATGCACTAGAGTGCAGTGCAATGCAGTGCAGTTCTTGTAACCCGGTTGCGACTGCTGGCTGTGGATTGACGCGACATCCATCCGGCAGCTACGCCGCGCGGATGACGACGAAGCCGGACGCGTGCGAAGCGACGTTGCAGAAGCTCGTGGCCGCCGTGGACCCCGGCCAGGTGACGATCTACCGGCCCGCGTACGCGAAGCTCCTCGGGCGCGAGGGGATCGCCGTTCTCCTCCAGACGCGCTCCGAGGGGATGGCCTTCGTCGCGAAGACGATCCGGCTCGCGGCGGAGAACGCCCTCGACTGGCTCGACGAGGAGCCGGGCCCTGACCCCATTATCCCGACGTGGGGCCGCACGACTCGTCACCAGCGACAGGCCGTGATCCAGAAGCTTCGCGCAAGCGCCGCTCGTCACATGGCGGCTGCCGCTCGAGCGCAGATCGCGAAGGACCCCATCGCCGCCGCGGAGTACGAGCTCGCCGACGCGTTCACTGCTGCGGTTCAGGAGCTGGACCTCATCGAGACCGACGACGAGGACCGGCCGCTCGAGCGCGAGCCCTTGAAGGTCCCTTCGAAGGCGCCGCGGCCCATCACGGAACTCGAGCGAGCCCGTGCGCGCAGAGCCCTGCGCCGCATGGACATCGAGCCGCGCAAGAAGTAGCCGCGTCATCACGCGTCGCCGCCCGTGGTCACGATGGCATCGGGTGCGAGCGTCGTCGCGCTGCCAGTCGCGAGAGCGCTCAGTGCCGAACGGACGCGCGCTCGGACCTCGTCCCACGGGATCCGGCCCTTCTCCGCGTCGCTGTAGGCGGA
>Ga0068855_100006798_pt1 | contig 13873 bp, 12 predicted proteins | sample KBSCornC52_FD_66592 | JGI IMG/M metagenome (GOLD analysis project Ga0068855, IMG submission 66592) | Corn rhizosphere microbial communities from Kellogg Biological Station, Michigan, USA - KBS Corn C5-2 | ecosystem: Host-associated > Plants > Roots > Rhizosphere > Soil ... | reverse complement strand
CGGCATACACGGATGGGGTGGTGGCCGTGCTCGAGCGGTCGGCGGCATCGCTGCGAGCGGGGGCGCCCCTGCTGGTCGTCGTCAACGACCGCCGTGAGCTCTACCCCGAGATCCTCGAGCGGGCCGGGTTGCGGCTCGACGGCCGCCACCGACGTCACGTGAACCGCCGGACCGGCCGGCGCGCGGGCGAGTACTTCGAAGACGTGCTCGTCGCGCGCCGCGCATAACCACCGCAAGAGTTACAAAGTTGGTGCAATTGACCGGCGCTCCGCTGTCTAGATTGGCAACGTGCTCGCGCGCACCGTCACGCACGCTCTCTTCGGCCTCGAGCCCCGCCGGGTCGAGGTCGAAGCGCACCTGCAGAGCGGAGTGCCCAGCTTCGCAATCGTCGGGCTTGCCGACCGCGCATGCCAGGAGGCGAAGCATCGCGTTCGCAGCGGGATCGCGTCGGCCGAGCTCGAATGGCCACTGCGGCGGCTCACGGTCAATCTCGCGCCGGCCGACCTCCGTAAGGAAGGCCCCGGCTTCGACCTGCCAATCGCGCTTGCAGTCCTCGGTGCCTCTCGCCAGCTCAAGCCGGAGAGCCTCGCCGGCCACGCCGCGATCGGCGAGCTCGCCCTCGACGGCCGCCTGAGACCCGTTCCCGGGGCGCTCGCCGCTGCCGAGGGCGCGCGTCGGAGTGGGCTCGAGCGGCTCGTGTGCGCTTCCGAGTCGGGCGCGGAGGTCGCGCTTGCCGGGATCGAACCGGTTGCTGTCCGCCACCTCGTCGAGGCCGTTGCGTACTTTCGCGGCGAACGCGACCCGCCCGCGCTGGACGACACCGCCGCCGACCGCGCACCGTCCGACTTGCCCGACCTGAGCGATGTCCGAGGCCAGGAGCGCGCACGTCGTGCGCTCGAGCTCGCCGCCGCGGGTAGTCACAACCTGTTGCTCGCGGGACCGCCGGGGATCGGCAAGACGATGCTCGCCCGCCGCCTGCCGGGCATCCTGCCGCCGCTCGAGGACGACGCCGCCCTCGAGGTGACGCGCATCCATTCCGTCGCCGGAGTCCTGGGCGTGGGCGCAGGGCTCGTGCGCATGCCGCCGTTTCGCGCGCCGCATCACACGGCGTCGGCGGCGTCGGTCGTCGGCGGCGGGTCGACACCGCGCCCGGGCGAGGCGACGCTTGCACACCGAGGCGTCCTGTTGCTCGACGAGCTTCCGGAGTTTCCCCGCACAGTGCTCGAGGCATTGCGCCAGCCGCTCGAAGACGGAACGGTCGCCGTCGCCCGCGTCGGCGGCCGCGCCTTGTTCCCCGCCCGTTTCCAGCTCGTCGCGACGATGAATCTCTGCCCGTGCGGCGGCCGCGGCGATCCCGCCGCAACCTGCAGCTGCTCGCCGCAGCGGCTCGACCGCTACCACGACAGGCTCTCGCATGCGCTGCTCGATCGTTTCGACCTCGTGCTCGCGCTCCCGCGACCGCGAGCCCTCGAGCTTCAGGCACCGCCCGGTGAGGACTCTGCAGCCGTACGTGCGCGGGTCGTTACGGCACGCGCCCGCCTTGCCGACTCGCCGCCCGCGTTGTCGAGTGACGGGCAGACGTTGCTCGGACGCGCCGTCGAGCGGCTGCCGCTTTCCGGCCGTGGCCGGGCGCGGGTCGCCAAGGTGGCTCGCACGATCGCAGCGCTCGCGGGCTCCGAGGCGGTCGAGGCCGAGCATGTCGCCGAAGCGCTTTCGTACCGTTCCCCCGCGGAGCTCGCTCGCGCATGAACGAGCTCGCACTTGCGGTCTTCGCTGCGCGCCGCGACGCCCACGCGACCGACGCCGACGCGCGCACGCGAGACTTCGCGGCGTTTGCGGCGGCGTTCGACGGCGCCGCATACGTGCGCGAGCTCGAGAGTCGTGGTTTCCGTTGGCTTGCCCGCTCCGACGCAGCGTTTCCGCCGCGGCTCGCGGCGATCCACGACCCGCCGCCGGGGCTGTTTCTCCGCGGCGGCGCGGATCCGCAACTGCTCGCGCAGACTGCGGTGGCGATCGTCGGTGCACGCAGCTGCACCGACTACGGCACACACGTCGCCCGGATGTTCGGCCGCGAGCTTGCGGCGGCCGGAGTCTTGGTCGTGTCGGGTCTCGCGCGCGGCGTCGACGGCTGGGCACATCGCGGCGCGCTGGACGCGGGTGGGGCCACGGTCGCCGTCCTCGGTTGCGGGGTCGACCGCGACTATCCGCGCGCACATTCCGCACTCGCCGCGCAGATCGCGGCGACCGGCCTGCTCGCCTCGGAGTACCCGCCCGGCGTCGAGCCCGCGCCGTGGCGGTTTCCGGCGCGCAACCGAATCGTGGCCGGTCTCTCGGCGGCGACGCTGGTCGTCGAAGCACGCGAGCGAAGCGGCGCGTTGATCACCGCCGACCTTGCGCTCGAGGAAGGCCGCGAGGTGCTTGCCATTCCGGGCGAGATCACCTCTGCGCTGTCACAGGGGACGAATGCCTTGATCCGACTGGGCGCCGCACCCGTGACGGGCGTCGACGACGTGCTCGAGCTGCTCGGGCTCGAGCGTCGCGAGGATCCAGTCGACTCCCCGCCGACTGGGCCCGCAGCCGCAGTACTTGCCGCAGTCGACAAGGGGGCTCGGACCGCCGACGAGCTCGTCCGCGGCACGCGCCTGCCGGCGGGCGCCGTCGCGGCTGCTCTCGTCGAGCTCGAGCTGGCGGGGCTCGTCAGTGCCTCGTCCGGGGTCTACAGGAGGTGATTCTTTCTACCGATAGGTTCTGCCGATCGTTCTCCAGGGCTCACAGACTGTTAACACATTCCTGTGAATCCGCTTTCAACTGTTGGAAACAGTGGGTTTACGCTTCTTGGTAACGGGCGGCAACTTCGGAGGTTCCAAGGCTGATGAAGAGAGTGTTTCGATCCGTCCATAACAGGGTTGTCGGCGCAGTCGCCGTGACCGGCCTGCTGCTGATCCCGCTCGGTGTCTTCGGCGGCTCCGCGTTTGGTCACTCGGCTGCTGCCCAGTACCAGTACAGGGTGACGATCTGTCACCACACCGGCTCGAAGAAGCACCCGTGGCACCTGATCACGATCAGTAACAAAGCCGTCCCGGCGCATCTGCGTCACCACGATCAGATGCCTCCGTGCCCGACGACTGCGACGGTGGCCAAGCACCACGGCAAGCCGTCGAGTGACACGTCACACGGTCAGTCCTCGACCGGCACGCAGGGCCACGAGAGCAGCACGCAGGGCCACGAGAACAACCAGGGTGGTAACGGGAACGGCAAGGACGACAGCAACGGCCATCACGGCAAGCCGTAGCCCTTCTCGACAGAGGTGAAGCTTCTGAGGCCCCGCGTTTGCGGGGCCTCTTTTTTCAAGCCACGTTGCGCAGCCGGCTCGGTGTGGCTGCGCACACCTGCCATCGCGAACCCGGCGAGCGCAACGGCCATGATCAGCACGACGGCCCGTAGACGCGTGCTGAGCGGTCGGGCTCGTGGGATGGCGCCTGACACCACCGCCGCCGCACACGACAGCGCCGCGACGACGACGACCGGCATCTCCCAGTCCCAGTCGAGCCCCGCGTGCACCAGGAACGCGACGTAGGCCGAAGCCGCCGCTGGCACGTACGGCACCCTTCGGTATGCGAAAGCCGCACGCAATGGATACAGGAGCGTCGCCAGGAGCAGTACAAGGCCAAGCGGACCGAGCTCTGCAAGTGTCTCGAGATAGAGCGAATGGACGTCGAGGGCCCCGCCACGTGAGGCGACGTGACCGGAGCGCGCCCAGTAGAGAGCGAACGTCCCGGCCCCGGACCCGAACAGCGGGTGGGGGACGTACTCGTCGTGCCACGCGACACGGTAGTAGGAGGCGCGCGGCTCGCTGGTGACGCCGTTCACCACCACCAAGGCGGCCGCGATGCCGACACCCACCGCGGTCGCCGCAACGAGCACCCACACTGGAGGTCGCCGCGGTGTCGTTCGTGGCACCCCGAGCCGGCGGCCTGCGATCGCTGCCGCGACGAGCATGCAGCCGGCTGTCGCGAGCGCGAGCAGCCACCCATCGATGCGGGGGGTCGCGAGCTCGCTGAACCCACTGCGCCGACCGAGCAGGACGAGCAAGATCGACGGAGCCGCGATCGCGAAGAGGATCCGCAGGACCCGGAACGGCGCCTCGTCGAGCAACAGCGCTGCGCCGAGACCGACCGCGAGCGCAAGCCAGGTTGCATGACTGCTGGTCAGCTCGAGCGCGAGCGCGAGCGGCGGCAACGTCGCCGCTGCGCCTGCCCGTCCGCGACGCGAGTCCATCCGTGAGCCGATCCCGAGCCCGAGCAGAATGCCGAACGCGGCAATGATGCCCACTGCGTTCGCATAGCCGAGCGGGTCGGACAGGAGGTAACCCGAGAACTCGGTCGCGTGGTGCGCGCCGAAGAGGTATCGGAGCAGCGCAGAGAGAATGAGCGACGTGATTGCGACGTGGGTCGCGACCACGATGGCGCCGACAGCGCTGCGCCTTGCGAGCGCCACGAGTGCGAGCAGCACGGCGACGTAACACAGGGTTCGTCGCGTCTCGAGGACGGATTGCGCGACGTGGGCGGACCAAAGTGTCGATCCGAGCGTCCAGGCGAGCAGCGCCACTGCGCAGCCGAGCCAGGGCCACGCGCTCCGAAGCGCCCCGGCGTCGTCGCTGAGGACGACCGCGAGCGCCGCTCCCCAGGCGGCGAGCGCCCCGAGCCAGACCCACGCGTCGGGCGAGAAGCCGCCTTGTGCGAGACCGAGGGTCGGTACCAGGACGAGAGGGACGGCGACAGCCGGCGCCGGGCGGATCATCACCGCATTGTCACCCGGTCAGAAGACGGGAGACCGGACGGCTAGCCTTCTGAGCTGTCGCGAGCCCGACACCTTCATATTGGCTGGCCGACGCGAGCGAGCAGCTCCCGTTCCGCTCGGCTTCCGGCCCGGTGGCTGCCGGTGCGAGAGTCGACGTCGCCGTCATCGGCGGGGGGGTGACGGGCTGCTCCTGCGCGCTCACACTCGCCGAGCAAGGCATGCAAGTGCGCCTGTTCGAGGCGCGCGAGGTCGCCGGCGGCGCGAGCGGGCGCAATGGTGGCTTCGCCCTGCGCGGCGGTGCGATGCCGTACGAGCACGCGTGGGCCGGGCTCTGGCGGTTGACCGAGCTCGCACTCGACCGGATCGAGCAGCTTGCGGGCGACGCGTTCAGGCGTGTCGGCAGCCTGCGTCTCGCCGGCGACGCCGGCGAGCGCGACCTGCTGGCCCGCGAGCTCGAATTGCTCCGCGAGGACGGCTTCGACGTCGAGTGGGTCGACCCCCTGCCTGCTCCTTTGGGCGGGTTGTTCGCCGGAGCGGTGCTCTACCCCAGGGACGGCGCGCTCCAGCCCGCACGCTGGGTCCAGCGGCTCGCCGCCCGTGCTGCCGCCGCCGGCGCCGAGATCGTCGAACACACGCCGGTGCGGATCGACGAGCTCGACGCGAGCACCGTTGTCGTTGCCACCGACGGGCTGACCGCCGCGCTTTTGCCGGAGCTCGCCGATCACATCGAAACGAGACGCGGTCAGATGCTCGCGACCGAACCGCTCGAGCGCCGCCTGTTCGGCCGCCCGCATTACGCCCGGCACGGCTACGACTACTGGCAGCAGCTTCCGGACGGGCGCCTCGTGGTCGGCGGCAAGCGCGACGCGAGCTTCGAGACCGAGGCGACCGCCCGCGAGGAGACGACCCCGCTGATCCAGGAGCGCCTCGAGGCGCTCACCGTCGAGCTGGTCGGCGAGCTGCCGCGGATCACGCACCGGTGGGCGGGGGTCTGGGGCGAGACACGCGACCGCCTGCCGCTCGTCGGCCGCGTTCCGGGACGCGAACACGTCTGGGTCGCGGGCGGCTACTCAGGGCACGGCAACGTCCTCGGCTTCGCCTGCGGCGACCTGCTCGCCCACGCGATCCTCGGCGACTCGCCCCCCGAGCTCGACCTTTTCGACCCGGCGCGACTGCTGACCGGCTAAGGCGCGGCCTACCGCACATGGGGGATGGGGATGCATCGCGCGTTGCCGATGAATCTCGTGGTGCTCTGCGGCACGATGACGATCTCCGACCCCTTTCCCCCTGTAAATCCGACTCGCCGGTTCCGGCAGGCGCCCAGCTGCAGGATTCACCAATGAGCGCTGCGCAGAATCCCTGGCCTCCGATCGGGCAGTTGTTCGTCGAGCAGGGGCACCTGACCGCCGCCCAGCTCGAGGGTGCGCTCGTCGAGCAAGAAAAGACCGGAGGGCGGCTGGGTGAGATCCTCGTCGAGCGCGGCTATATCTCCCGGACCGACCTCGCCGGCGCACTCTCGAAGCAGTGGTCGTGGAAGAATCACGCTCCTCGTCCGGTTGCGTTGCCGGTGGCTCAGATCCCTCCGCCGCCGGAGAGAGTCGAGCTTGAATCGGTTGCGCCTCCGCCAGAGCTCGTTCCCGTCCCGGCGCTGCCGGCGATGGATCCGCCGCCGCTCGAGGCTCCGGCGTCCGCCGAGGTTGAAGACCACGCCGCAGTGCAGTGGCAACCTTCGCCCACCCCGTCCGTCGAGGAGAGCGTCGAGCCGAGCACAGCGTCGGCCCGCGACGACGATCAAGAACGCCTTCTCCGGGATCTGCAAGCGCGTTTGCGTGGAACAGACGAGCAGCTCGCGGCCGGCGAAGCACGGCTTGGGTCACTCGAAGCGATGCTCGGCGAGCTTTCGCAAGCCTTTGCCGCTCTCAACACGCGACTCGATGCTCAGTCGCGAGAGATCGAGGACCTGCGTCGCGTGGCCGCCGACCAGGCGACACGGCTCGCGACCGCGGCAAGCGCCCTGCTGGCCTGATCTCTGCAGGCTTCGGCGCTACAGTTCGGTCGTGAAGGACATTTGGACGGGCCGCATGACTCAGGCTGCTGCGCGGTACGCCGAGCACACACCGGTCGCAACTGCGTGCTGCAACGCGTGTCGCGCGTGCATCACTACGAACGCACTCAGCCTCGTCACCGCCGGTCTTGCCGCGGTCGGCTGGAAGCTCCGGCGGATCCGCTCTTAAAGCTCGATCTGCGCGACGTCTGACGGCAAGTTCGCGAGCGCAGCCACGGCGATCGCAAGATCCTGAATCGCGAGCCCGGTCGAGTCGAATGTGGTGATGTCGTCGTCGTTGCGGCGGCCCTCCGCTTCGCCTGCAAGCACGGCGCCGATGCGTCCGACGTCGCCCTCGCCGAGCAAGCCCGCCTCGACGGCATGTGCCAGCTCGCCGCCGTGGCTCGCCTGCTCCCAGTCGTCGCAGAAGACATGGGTGCGCGCGAGCTCGCGTGCCGCGATCTCGGCCTTGCCGGGGCCGTCCGCGCCCATCAGGCTGACGTGCTGTCCTGGTAGCAAAGTGTCTTCCGCGAACAGCACGTCGTGACCAGGCGTCACCGTCACCACCAAGTCTGCGGAGAGCGCCGCCTCGAGCGCGGGCGCGATCACGCAGCCCAGCTCGAGGGCGGCGGCTGCAGCGCGACCGGCATCGACATCCCAGATCGCAATCGGCCGGCCACGGGCGATGAACGTGCGCGCAGCTGCGCGGCCGTTGACGCCTGCGCCGATCACGACTGCGCTCGTCGCGTCGGGGCGCCCGAGTGTCTCCGCAGCCAGCACCGCAGCCGCGCCGGTGCGCAGCGCCGTCACCGTGCCCGCCTCGAGCACCGCCTCGAGCGCGCCGGTCTCGGCATTGGACACGAGCACCACTCCCGACACGGTGGGCAGCCCGAGCGCCGGGTTGCCCGGGAACGACGTCACCCACTTCAGCAGCGCATGGCCGGCTCCGAGCGCCGGCATCGCACGAAAGTCCCCGGCGGGGTAGTTCGTGACGTAGACCTTCGGCGGCATCGTCCACTCGCCGCGATAGTGGGCGATGAACGCCTCGCGCACCGCGTCGAGCGCGGCCACAGGTGAGACCGCGCGCTCGACGTCCTGCGCAGTGAGGACGGGAACAGAGCTCAAAGCGCCTTGACGCCGGCGACGAGCTTCAACACCGAGTCCTTTGCATCGCCGAACAGCATCGCCGTCTTCGGGTCCAGGAAGAGCGGGTTGTCGATCCCGGCGAAGCCGGTTGCCATCGAGCGCTTCATCACGACGATCTGATGTGCCTGGTCGACGTTCAAGATCGGCATGCCGTAGATCGGGCTGCCCGGCTCGTTGCGCGCTGCGGGATTGACGACGTCGTTCGCGCCGATCACGAGCGCGACGTCGGTCTGCGGGAACTCGGGGTTGATCTGGTCCATCTCCTTGAGCGCGGTATAGGGAACATTCGCCTCCGCGAGCAGGACGTTCATGTGCCCGGGCATCCGCCCGGCGACGGGGTGAATCGCGTACTCGACCTCGACACCCTTCTTCTCGAGCTCGTCCGCCAGCTCCCGTACCGCATGCTGCGCCTGCGCGACCGCCATCCCGTAACCGGGAACGATCACCACCTTGTGCGCGTACGAGAGCATGATTGCGACGTCCTCTGCAGTGACCGAGCGAACCGTTCCTTCGTACGCCGTCATCGCGCCGGCGCCGGCCTGCACCGTTCCGAACGCGCCGAAGAGCACGTTGCCGATCGAGCGGTTCATCGCGCGGCCCATCAGCATCGTCAGCAACGTCCCCGAAGCGCCGACGAGCGCGCCGCTCACGATCAGCACGTTCGAGTGCACCTCGAAACCGGTTGCCGAGGTTGCGAGGCCGGTGAACGCGTTCAACAGCGAGATCACGACCGGCATGTCGGCGCCCCCGATCGGCAGGACAAACAGGACGCCGAACAGAAGCGCGCCCACGAGCACGACGATGAGTAGCCATTGGTGCTCGGAGCCCGCGACGATTGCCACCCCACAGCCGACGATCGCGGCAAGCAGGATCAGGTTGACGAACTTCTGACCCGGATAGGTGATCGGCCGGCCGCCGATCAGCTCCTGCAACTTCGCGAACGCGACCATCGAGCCGGCGAACGAGACGGAGCCGATCAGCGACGAGGCGATGATCGCGACCGAGATGTCGCCGTGCAGCCGCCCCGGCGCTGGGGCGAGGTTGTGAAACTCCGCGAGCGAGACGAGGGCCGCCGCGCCGCCGCCGACGCCGTTGAAGAGCGCCACCATCTGCGGGATCGCGGTCATCTTCACGCGGCGCGCGCCGACCGCGCCGAAGACCGTGCCGATCGCCCCGCCCACCGGGATCCGCCAGCCCACGTGCAGGCCGTGATGCGCGAGCGTCACCACGATCGCGATCACCATCCCGAACGCGCCGATCCAGTTGCCGCGCCGCGCCGTCGTCGGCGAGGACAGGAAGCGGAGCGCGAGGATGAAACAGATGATCGTGACGAGGTAGAACAGATTCGAGGTCGTCTCGCCCATCAGTGACCCTTGTCATCCTGCTTCGGCGGCTCGCGTTTCTTGAACATCTCGAGCATCCGGTCGGTGACGACAAATCCACCGACTACGTTCGCGGAGGCGAGGATCATCGCGGCGAAGCCGACCCAGCCGGTCAGTGTGTCGGCGCCCGCGAGGCCGGCGACGAGCATCGCACCGACGATCACGATCCCGTGGATCGCATTCGTGCCCGACATCAGCGGCGTGTGCAGAAGCGTCGGCACCTTCGAGATCACCTCGACGCCGAGGAAGATCGCCAGCACCAAGATCGTCAGCTCGATCACGACCTGCCCGAAGTGACTCACTCGCCCTCCTTCCGCGTGACGCACGTGCCCGCGGTGATCTCGTCGCTCCAGTCGAGCGTCAGCTCGCCGCCGGGCGCGAGATGCTCGAGCAGTGCGCTCACGTTGCGGGCGTAGAGCTGGCTCGCGTGCGTCGGCATCAAGCTCGGCAGGTTGAGCGTGCCGACGATCGTGACGTCGCCGCTCTGAATTACCTCTCCGGGCTGCGTCAGCTCGCAGTTACCGCCCGTCTCTGCGGCGAGATCGACGATCACCGAGCCTGCACGCATTCCCTCGACGGCGGCGGCCGGGATCAACCTCGGTGCGGGGCGGCCGGGGATCGCGGCGGTGGTGATGACGATGTCGAAGTCGGGGATGCGCTGTTCGAGCGCGGTCAACTGGCGCTGCTGCTCCTCCGGAGTCAGCTCGCGCGCGTACCCGCCTTCGGTCTCCTCGCCGACGACGCCCAGGTCGAGAAACGACGCGCCGAGCGACTGCACCTGCTCGCGAACCGCAGGGCGCACGTCGAAGCCCGACACGACCGCGCCGAGGCGGCGCGCGGTTGCGATCGCCTGCAACCCGGCCACTCCCGCGCCGAGCACGAGCACGCGGGCGGGCGCGATCGTTCCGGCGGCCGTGGTCAGCATCGGGAAGAAGCGCGGCAGCCGGTCGGCCGCGATCAGCACCGCCTTGTAGCCCGACACTGTCGCCTGCGAGGAGAGGGCGTCCATCGACTGGGCTCGGGTCGTGCGGGGGATCGACTCCATCGCGAAGCCGAGCACGCCCTTCTGGCGCAGGCGGTCGATCCCGTCCGGATCCGTGAGCGGCGCGAGAAACGCGATCAGGAGCTGGCCGGATGCCAGCCGCTCCAGCTCCTCGGCGTCCGGCTTCGCGACCTTTGCGACTGCGTCGGACTCCTGCCACGCGTTCTCGACGAGAGTTGCCCCTGCTTCGCTGTACGCCTCGTCGGGGAAGCCCGCCTCTGCACCTGCCCCGCGCTCGACCGACACCTCGAAGCCCTCGAGCCGTTTGATCAGCTCGGGGACGAGCGCGACCCGCCGCTCACCCGGTGCGATCTCCCTCGGAATGCCCACCCTCATAAGCGCGCGGACGCTATCGCAAACGGCACTGCCTACACTCACCCTCCTTGACTCAGCACATCCTCCATTACGGCCTGTTCCTCGTCTTCGTGCTGGTCGCGGTGGAAGGCGCGGGCGTGCCCCTTCCGGGCGAGACGGCGCTGATCGCCGCGGCGATCCTTGCCTCCGATGGTCATTATCCGATCGAGGCCGTGATCGCGGTCGGTGCCGTTGCTGCGATCACGGGCGACAACACGGGCTACTGGCTCGGGCGCCTCGGCGGGCGGCGCCTGCTGCACCGGCTCCCCGTGATCCATTCGGCGGTCGAGCGGCTGCTCCCCCGTGCCGAACGCTTCTTCCACCGGCACGGCGCGAAGACCGTGTTCGTCGCACGGTTCATCGCGCTCCTGCGGATCACTGCAGCGTGGATGGCCGGGATCAGCCACATGCCGTGGAAGCGCTTCTTCTTGTTCGACGCCGCGGGGTGCATTCTCTGGGCGACTGCGGTCGGTTCAATTGCATACGTCTTTGGCCGCGCAGCCGCAAAAGCGATCACGCATTACGGGGTTTATGCGGCGATCGCCATTGCGATTGCGGTTGCATCCGGCTTCATTGCGCTGCAAGTTTGGGAGCGGCGCAAGCGGGTCTGATTTCTGCGTGCCGGGATTACGGTACGGTTTTCGTCTCTACGGAAAGGAGCGTTTGCATATGGCTCGGAGAACGGTGCTCGTCTGTGACGACTGCGGCAAAGAAGTGGGTGAAAACAAGGGGGCGACGATGCGCGTCACCTTTACGGATGCGCGCCGCGGCTCCAAGGTCGCGGATCTCTGCGACGACTGCGCGGGCAAGGTGCCGGGCCGGACGGCTGCACGTCGGGGACGCCGCCCGAAGGCCACCGCGGCCTGAACCTCCCCGCAGAGAGCGCGAAACCGGCCCGGGGCCGCGAAAAGCCGTCAGAGCGCAGGCGTACCATGCCTCGATGGGGTTGAGCCTCCTCGCGGGGCCTGCAAACGCGGGCAAAGTCGCGCTCCTGCTCGAGCGCTATCTGGCGCGCCTCGACGACGAGCCGTTTTTGATCGTGCCGAACCGGTCGGACGTCGACCGCGTCGAGCGCGACCTGCTTGCCCGCTGCGGCTGCCTGCTCGGCGGCTCGATCGGCACCTTCGACGACCTCTTCGAGCGGATCGCGGCACGCGATCCGGAGCGGCGCCCGGTTGTCTCGCAGACGCAACGCGTCCTCGTGGCTCGCCGGGCGGTCGACGAGGTGATGCGCGAGGACGGACTCGCACTCTCTCGATCGGCCAGGTTCGCGGGGTTCGTGGACACCCTCCTGACCGCGCTCTCCGAGCTCGAGTCGGGCCTGCTCGACCCGGGCGACCTCGAGGGTGAGCTCGCTGCGCTCTACGGCGCCTACCGCGCCGAGCTTGACCGCCTCGGCTTTTGGGATCGCGAGCTGCTCCGGCGCCACGCGAGTGAGCGGCTGCAGAGCAACCTGGACGCCTGGCACGGCGAGCCCGTGTTCGCGTACGGCTTCGAGGATCTGACCGCAGCACAGTGGAGCCTGCTCGAGGCGCTCGCCGGGAGGGCCGAGGTCGACGTCTCGCTGCCGTACGAGCCCGGGCGCGTCGCGTTCTCCTCGTTGCGCCGCACCGCCGAGGACCTCGCCGCGCTCGCCGGTGGCCGTACGAGCGAGCTGCCCGCGCGGTCGGCCGAGTTTGCGGCGCCCGCACTCGCTCATCTCGAGCGCACGCTGTTCGAGCAGGCGACAGCAACGCAGCCGACCGGAGGCGCCGTCCGCTTCCTCGAGGGCGCAGGCACGCGCGGCACGCTCGAGCTCGTTGCAGAGGAACTGCTCCTCCTGCTCCGCGACGGTGTTCCTGCGGAGCAGATCGCGCTCGTCGTTCCGGCTGCCGAGCGCTACCGGGCGCCGCTCGAAACCGTGCTCGGGGGCTTCGGCATCCCCTACGCGCTCGAGTCGCCGCGGCGGCTCGCGGGCACGCCGCTCGGGCATGCGCTGGTCTCGCTGCTCCGTTTTGCCTGGATGGGCGGCGGCCGCCGCGAGCTCTTCGCCTTTCTGCGCTCGCCCTATTCGGGCATCGCGCGCTCGAGCGTCGACTATGTCGAGGGAAGGCTGCGGGGCCGCGCGATCGAGTCGCCCGACCGCGTGGTCGAAGAGACGGAGAAGCTCCGGGAGGCGCCGCTCGTCGCGTTGCGCGACCTGCGCTCGGCCGGCGATCCGATCGAGGCGGTGCGGGCTCTGCTCGCCTCGATGCTTCGCTCGGCGTACGGGCTCGAGGCACCGCCCGCAGGCGAGACGTCGCGACTCGACCTGCGGTGCCTCGGCAAGGCGACGTCCCTGCTCGACGAGCTCGAGCTCTGGCGGCTCCAGGGTGAACAACTCGGTGTCGAAGACGTCGTCGGCGCACTCGATCGAGCCGAGGTCGGCGCACCGGCCACGGAGCCCGGGCGCATCGCCGTGCTCGACCTGCTTCGCGCGCGGACGCGTCGCTTCGACGTCGTCTTCGTGCTCGGGCTCGAGGAAGGCTCGCTGCCGGGGCGCGACCACGGCTCGCCGTTCCTCGACGACGACCGCCGCCGCGAGCTCGGCGCACGGCTCGAGCGACCCGACCGCGTCAGCCGCGATCGGTACTTGTTCTACACCGCGCTGACACGCGCGACCTCCCGCGTCTACCTCGTTCGCGAGGCCGCGACCGACGAGGGATCGCCGCGCGAGGCGAGCCCGTTCTGGCACGACGTTGCCGCCGCCTTCGACCCCGATGACGTCGCGCGCGCGACCACGCGCCGTCGGCTCTCGCAGCTGACGTGGCCGCTCGAGACGGCGCCCAGCGAACGGGAGCGGGTGCGCTCGCTCGCGCGGTTGTCCGCGGATCCCGACGGCGAGGACGGCGCACGCGCGCTCGCCGAGGCGAACGACTGGTCGCGCCGGCTCGACCGGGCGCGCAGCGCGTTTCAACGCGACACGCGGCTGCGCAACCCGGTGGTGCTCGCAGAGCTCGCCGGTCGCGCAACCTTTTCCGCAACCGAGCTCGAGCGCTTCATCGACTGCTCGTCGGCGTGGCTCTTCGAGCGTGTCATCAGTCCGAAGACGATCGACGCCGAGGCCGACGCGATGCTGCGCGGAAG
>Ga0068855_100006797_pt1 | contig 13874 bp, 10 predicted proteins | sample KBSCornC52_FD_66592 | JGI IMG/M metagenome (GOLD analysis project Ga0068855, IMG submission 66592) | Corn rhizosphere microbial communities from Kellogg Biological Station, Michigan, USA - KBS Corn C5-2 | ecosystem: Host-associated > Plants > Roots > Rhizosphere > Soil ... | reverse complement strand
CGGCGGCTCCTTCCTCTGCAGCGACCAGTACTGCTCGCGCTACATGCCCGGCGGCCGCGGAAAAGGCGCCCCGGACAGCGGCGCCTCGCACGTGGGGTTCAGGTGCGTAAGATGAAGTCTCAAAGCCCAAATCGTGCCCTCTCAGATACGAGCCAACGATCGCGGAGATCAACACAGTTGAGGACCTTCTCCACAAGGTCCTGGGGCACGTAGTAATACTGATTAGACGCCTCGAAACCGATGCGCGAGTCGCGGGACTGAAGGGCGCAGAGCGACCGTGCGATGGCGATCTCCTCATCGAGAATGTGGCCGATCTCCGCAGCCGCAGGCTCTGCCTCTTGCCGCGAGTGCGCCGCCTTTAGCGTTTGCCTGAGCGTGACGAAGCGCGCTTGATTTGCGGTGCTGCGGAAGTGGAGCGCCGCGGCCTCGGCAAGATCCATGTCGCCTCGCAGCACGGCACGCTGCTCGTCGGTCCCATTGCTGTGCTGGAGCGTCGTTCGCATCAGGTCTACGGCCTGCTCAAATCCGTCCGCCACCTTCCGAAATTGTGAGACGAACACTTCGGGAGGATAGACGGCGCGCCAGGTATTCAGATCGTCATATGGGAATCCGACCATCGTCGCGCTGTAATGCGTCGGTTCGGCCCAGAGCAGGTTGGAAGGCCCGTATTGCATGGGAGCTGAGTAGACCAGCCCGATGTTAAAAGGAAACTCCCCGAAGGCCTCGCTGAACTTGTCCCACGCGTGTACCATCCCCGCAGCGGCGCTCGAGCCGTACCTGCGTTGGGCTACCGCCAACAAGGCCTGGTCGACATCGGCGCCCCGTCCCACTTCTTGAACCACTTCAAGGTTCGGTGACGGATAACCGCCCAGGGTCCAGCCCGCCATGATACCCGTGACGCCTTCCGCTCTCAGGTTCGCCGCGTGCTGGGCAGCATTACGCATCGCGGGAATGAACGGGATTGCGGAAAGCTCCCAGGAGTTGGCCGCCTGGATTTTGGCGAGCGGATGCAGTCCCCTGTCTCGCGCCCACGCCCAGTGTTCCTTTGCGCGCTTTCCCGGCCCGATCGCCGACAGCGAGTACTCGCCAACCACGCTGTCCACTCCGCCGCGCTTGATCGGCAAATCCCACTCGCTCACGCTCTGAAGCGAAATTCCCTCGGGCAGCCGATCGATGATCTTCTTCGCCTCGGCATCCGGCCAGCCCCAATCCCACGCGATGAGCTTCGTCTTGCTGCCAGCCTGCTTGATGCCTTTCTCGATCAGCCCGTTCACCTCTGCAATGACCTCTGCAGCCCCGCGCGGCCCGCAGCGCGGACACTCTTTGCCGCGATGATGCGACCAGCAATTGGTGAGGTTCTCCGACGCGGTGATGGTAAACAGCCCGGCGAGATCCGGCGCGGCGCGGCAGATCGACGCCACAGAATCGGTGATGTACTTTTGGATCTCCGGAGTGCTCGTGCAAAGAGAGGCATAATCGCCCTCAGTAACTCCCTTCAGCGCCGAGTGATCCTTAAAGAATGCAAGCGGCATAGCCCGAGGCTCATTGAGATAGAGATAGACCCCGATGCCATGTCGTTTCGCCCTGGCAATTAATCGCTGCAGACTCGCCAACCGCTCCTGATAACGCTCGCTTAGGTGAGGCTCCCAGGGGAACGGCGCCAGTTTGTATAGCACGGCCTGCAGCCAGACTCCGTCAACGCCTACCTCCGCCAGCCGCTTGAGATACGCGTCCGGATACGGGTCGGCCTGTTTGTCCAGCAATGGATCGCCATAGAGAGCGAAGTAGGAGTAGCAGAAGCAAGGCGAGAACCCGCCAGGCTTGCGCGGCGACGCCGCATAGGGCCGGGACAGATCGGAGACAAAGGAGAAAAGCGGAGATGTCTGTTTCGGGAAGCCCTCCGGAAACTCACGCTTCACGACCAGAGCGACGTCGTGCTCGCGCTGCCGCATCGCACCATCCGGAGCGCGGTAACTCAGATGCTCGCACTTCGGCTTCAGACTCCCAAGCTTTGCGTAAAGGAAGTCGTCCTCGCGCAGCGAGTATTCCAGCTGCTGCGGGGTCCAATCGAGCAGCCTCAGCAGCTGATCGTAGGGGAGCAGGTGCCAGTTGCGTCGGATCACCGTGATCGCAGATCGTGCCTGCTGGTCCTTGGAGACAGGCGGCGGATCGGGAAGCCCCATGGAGCGTCCCATCTGCACGATTTCCTCCGGCTTCGCGTCCACGGTTTTCGCGATTCGCGCCGTGGGCACGAGCGTCCAATTTCTCCAGATGTAGGCGTGCAGACGATCCGGGAAGTGGGCGAGCGGCAGTGGCTGCGGCGCCGTGCCGGTAGGAAGGTCGCCAGTCAGCGTTGCAAGAGCGCCCAGGAGACAAAGGAGCATCATTATCAGTTCCTGAAGGCGGGGTAGAGTGGCAGCGCTTCTGTTTCCGGCCAGCGCTGCTTCAATTTATCGTGTACGAGAATGAGAGTATCGCGGAGGGCCACGTAGCGTCCGAACTCCTCGCTCGTCGAGGCAAATGCCTGCAATCGCGATAGGATCCGGCTCCGGACCGTGGAAATGCCCCACTCCTGGTCCTCGGTAAGCGAGCTCTCGAGGTGCCAGGACAGCGCACCGATCGCCCAGTAGGCGCAAGCGTCCACCAATGCCGTCCCGAACTTCTGGTCGTCTGCCGCCTCCGGTACGGACTTTGCCAGTTCGGCTCGATAGACCGTTTCCATCCGGTTGACAGTAGACTCCGGAGGCCGATTGCAGCACCAGCATGTCGGGAACATCATACGTCCGTAGGCCGCATCGATCAAAGCATGCCCCAGCCTGGCGAACTCGAAATCGATGAGGATCGCGTTACCGTCCATAATGAAAATGTTGTCCGGGCAGGGATCGCCATGGATAAACGCCAGGTACGGTCCGGGACTCTCGATCGCAGCGCGGGCCTGTTCTAGCTCCACAAGCAATTCGGCGCTGCGATCGACGTCCAGCTGAGCCAATTGTGAGACGAACTTTTCGAGATCGACTTTTTCTCCGGTGCGAACGACGGAGTTATTGAGGCTCAATTCGTTGTGGATTTTGCGGTAGAGCTCAGCTTTACCGGCTGAAGCGGAATGCAACCTTCCAAGCACTGCGGAGAATGCGATCAGCGCTGCCTCCGCGTCAGCAGCCGTCTCATTCAAGAGTGGGTCTACCAGGGTGCGAGGCGTCCCAAGGTCTTCCATGACGAAGAAGCCAAGGTCGCGGTCGCCGCAAAAGTAGCGTGGGCTGCATGCAGGCTCGATGCCGAGGTCACTCATGAATCGCGCGCCAGCCCAATCCTTGAAGAATCGCTGCGTATGCCACGATTCCATATCGTTCGGGTTCCATTTCTCCGCGACCACCTGTTTGATGATAAACGTTGCGGGCGCCTCGCCAGAGAGATTGCGGCATCGCAGCAGCGTATTGCGCCGGTCGGCGTCGCTCAAGACCTCCGTATCGCCCAGCTGAATCGATCTGCCAAGTGTGTCACTGAGCAGCTGCTTGGCGCGTTTTATGAGGTACCCGTATTGAGATGTATCGTGGACGTTTTCTACCAACAGAGTTCTCCATCCTCAGGAAGCCGGCTCGAGCTCGCGCAAGACCTCGTCTCGCATCAGGCGATCGCTATCGTCGCCATCGTCGATGAGTTCCGGCGGCGCACCTCCCGCATGTTGTTGCCATAGATCCCAGGAGCCGGGCTTATCACGCAAAGGATCGTTAATCCACGGCCACCGATAGAATGCGCCACCTTTCAATTACTTGATCTCCGGTCAATATGTCAAAGCGATCATTCCCATCGAAATGCCCGCGCCGGTTCCCGCCAGAATGATTCGGTCGCCGCGCACGATCCGACCGGAGTGGACCGATTCGGAAAACAGCAGAGGGATTGACGCCGCACTGCAGTTGCCGCGAATCTCCAGGTTCGTGAGGACCTGCTCACGACAGAAGCCGAGGCGATCCGTCAGAAGCCGCAGTCCATGCGAGCTCGCTTGATGGGCGACGACCGCGTCCACTGATTTGCGTTCCCACCCTAAATCGACAAAGAAGCGATCCACAAATGCAGGCACGCGGTTCGCCACCATGCGATAGACGGCTGGGCCGTTCATCGTGAACATCTGCATCTCTTTTGTCGTTGCCGGGTCGTTCGGCGGATGAAGCGAGCCGCAACCGGAGTACTGCGTGTCTTCGGCGCCCCGGCTGTCGGTCGAGAATCTGGCTTGCCAGAGACAAGCCGGGTCCGCATCGGGCGAGGGCGAAACGATCGCCGCCGCCGCGCCATCGCCGAAAAGAACAGCGCTCGATGGCTCTTTCGGGTTCAAGGAGATGCTCTGGATCTCGCTGCTGAAAATCAGCACGTTACGAACATCGCCCGCGTTCAAGAAGTGCGCGGCAGTGTTCAAGGCGTAGAGGAAGCTGAGGCAAGTGGCGTTCACGTCAAAACAGGGGCAGCCAGTTTCCGCCAGGCCGAGCGCTCGCTGCACGAAAACTGCGGTACACGGCACCGCCTGCTGAGGTGTGATCGATGCGCCGATGACCAGGTCGATCTCGCCGGGGTCGATCCCAGCATGGTGAATGGCCTTCTTTGCTGCTTCGGCCGCCATCCCCACGGTCGTCTCGGTGGTCACATATCGCCTCTCGCGCACCCCCGCGGCCCGCATTATCCAACCCTCAGTTAGCCCCAGCTCTATTTCAAGCTCGCTGCTCGGCACGACTCTCGCCGGCAGGCAGCTGCCCAGCCCCGCGACGCGAACCTTGAGCATTGCGATGTGTCCTTCCTATCATTATCCGGCGTCGCTGCCGGACCAGCCGTCGAGGGCTGCGTGTAACGTTGGGTCCAGTACAGATCATACCCTGTGTTTGCGCTGATGAGTTGAAATGGAAATGCCATGTCGGCAGGAGATTCGCCGGTACAGGAATCGTTGCGTTTCTATGAGGAACCTTCCTCTGACGGCTTCCTGTTGTATAGCTTCTGAAACCTGGCAGAGGCTGAATCCGTCCTCCGATAATAGGAAAACGCTTGATCGAATCGTGGAGGTGAGCAAACGATGGGAATGATGCCCGCGGACCGGGAGCTTAAATGGCAGCGTGTGTTTCGCCGCTTTGGGCTTCCCGGCAGCCTGTCCGAGAAGGAGCCTGGCAAGGAGAACGAAAGCCAGCCGCGCGATGGCAACCGCAAGCGCGACGAGGGCAATAAGCCGGGTGAGCCGAAGTCCGGCAGATAGGCCGATCTACCATGGCATCGGTAAGAGGACGCTTCGCGGATTGTCCGCGAGGCGTCCTTTTGTATCTGTTTGTGTTCGTCAGTCGTTACCGATCACCGCCAGCTATGGAGGCGGCAGACGCGGGGAAGGCTTTTCAGACTGGCTGCCCGGTATTAGATCGGTATTGCCCGTGGACATGGCCTTCGGAGTGGATGAAGGCTTCGTCTCTTCAGGCTTTGGTCCACAACCTGCAATTGCGAATGCGCTTGACGCTAGCACGAAAATGGCGATCACTTTGCCAATGGATTGCTTCACAGAACTTGATCTCCTAACAACTCTGGTCAATGACGGGGCCATACATGGCAACTTGCATGAGCCGGGGTGAGCGGAAGACCGCTCTCCCCGGTTCGTTTGCGTATTGAATGAAGGCGCCGGGTTTAGCCGGAAGTCGTTCGTGTTGGTTATGGCAGTAGAATGTCCGGTCGGAAGTAGTAGATATGGCATCCGTCCGCCCAGGCGCTTGCCGGGTGATCGCTTGCATCGTAGTGGTGCCATGGCTCCTTGTTGAAGTCGGTGGCGCCGGGTGACTTAATATCAAGCGAGAGCACTTTGAACTTCACATGGCCATCGCAATAGGCATACGTTTGACCGCGCCCATGTACCCCGGCCGTATCGACGAAGCCGAACCAGTTTCCCGTCGAACCAGGATTGCTCAACGTACAACCGCTCGCACTCGGCTGATAACGGCACGCTGTCGCGTTCGGCAGGCACTTGATGAACGGGTTCGGCGCCTGGAATCCTTTGAGAGCGCCTTTACCCAGGCTCTCCGTTATCATCGGAACCTGCGCCGGCGCCTGCTCTCCGGCCAGCGCATAGGACTGCAAGAGCCCGTTATAGGTCATCGTCTGGTTCAATGGACCGGGTTGACCCGCGGCCTGCACGCCTCCAAGATCGGCAATGTTGGCGACGGATGGGCAGGTGACAACCTGGTAGTTCTTGGTATAGGGCTGGACCGCGTTCGACCAGTACTCACCTACTCCCGCCACATACGCTGCATTTGTGGTCCGCCAGTTAGGAGGTGTATCCCCAACAAACGGAACGCCGTTCGCCTGGGTGTTCCAGGTTCCGTCGATCCAGTGTCCGTAGCCAAACGGGAACGTCTCATCATAATCCTGCACATACTGAAGGGTCGCAAGCACCATCTGCTTGTTGTTGCTGACGCAGCTGGCCTGGCGCGCCTTCTCTCGTGCCTGGGCGAACACAGGGAACAAAATGGCAGCAAGAATGGCAATAATTGCAATTACCACAAGCAGCTCGATGAGCGTAAAGCCCTCTCGCCTTTTGAGATGCAGCATACGGATCCTCCTTGGCATGAATGCGATGTTCGCTGCGTGGATTCGAGCCTGATTCACGGCAGCGAGTTGGATATAGAATGGAACATGGCCCGTGATTTCATTCTATCTCAATCATGCCCTCGATCACTTCTCGAAAGTTGCTATTCTCGAATATTGCTAAACCTCTTCAAAATTGCGGCGTTTTCCGGCAGACAAAAAAATTTGGGGCCGGTTCTCGGCCCCATGGGAGGATCCAATTCTCACGCTCTCTATTTGGAGCGCACAGCGGAGGAAGCAAAAGTCCGGATTGACCGGCCGCTTCCCGCCACGACTTAAAATGGTTCGGTTATTCTCCAGTTATGCGAGCCTGGGCCGTGCACCCGCTTCCAACGGCCCCCGCTTGGTTAGTCGTACCGTATTCAGGCGATTCTGCAATCGATAGCGCTCCGGAGAGCTTCCGGCGTGTCGCCGGAAGAGCGAGCAAAACGACCCCAGACTTTCAAATCCAACGGCAAAACAGATATTGGTTACGGACATATCTGTATTCAGCAGCAAATCCTGGGCCCGCTCCAGCCGCCTCCGGGTGAGATACTGATGCGGCGTCTCTCGAAACACCTGCTTAAAGCTTCGCAGGAAATGAAACGGCGAAAAACAGGCGACGGATGCGATTTGCGCGATGCTTAGCGGCTTATCCAGGCTCGCTTCCATATAGTCTCGCGCGATCAGAATGCGGCGATACACTTCCAATCGGGTGGTGGCGCGCACCGGCGGCAGCCGAGAAATGTCTCGGTAAACTTCGCGATGGGCAGTCAGCAGCCTCGCCACCAGGTGCCTGAACTGCTCCTCAAACCATTCATGCGGCTCACAGTCATTTTCCGCTGCAACTTCGAGCCTCCGCAGCAGCGGAGATACAATGAGATCATGCCGGTAAATGGTCTCAAAGAATTGAACCGGCTGAAACTTCTGGTTGAATGGGTCTTCGATCAGCCGGTCGGCCGGAGTCACCATGCAGCGCAGGACATCTTCCGTCATCAAAGGGTCGAACGCGACGCAATAGCACGAAACCATATTGTTCGCGTCAACGAAGCTTGAGAATTCGCGGCCACCGTTGAAGAGAAGGTATCCGCCATCGTCCACGGCAAACTGAGCACGATCGCTTTCAAAAAATCGCTGCCCGTTGCGGGTCCATCTCAGCGCCAGGGTCCCCGAACCCATCGGAAAGTGCTGCAGCTCCGTCTGCCACGCAGTAAACACGCTGCACGGCACGTCGGTCTCTGAAGCTCCATAGGTTGGAAAGGTGACCCGGGTTGGCACATCGGTATAGACCCGTGGCTTATTGCAAATCTCCGTTTTCATCAACCACATCCCGTACCGGTCGCGGGACGGAGTGGGGGGTGGCCACCGTCACACTGTCACCTGTTTGCGCGCGCTAGTGTTATATAAGAGTATACGGAACAAAAAACGGATAGCGCTTCTCGAAAATTGCACTTTTCGCGAACGTCACAGACATTTGTTTGCGCTATGCCGTTCCCCACCCACGAATCGCACGCCCCATTACGCCGCATCCGCAAAAACACGTGCAGAACGGCAACCAGCTTTCCGAATACTTAGGGTATGGCTGCCGATTCACTGAAGATCGTCCTCGATCAGCCCAGCCGAAACCTGACCAGAAAGGAGGCGCTCATTTGACCGCGCAAGGTACACAGATCAATACTGCGTCGCTAGCCGATACTTCGGCAAGAGCCGGCGCTGTGGACACGGCCTCACGCGGACAGGACCCTGTCGGGGCTTCGTTCGACAGTCTCTTTCAGCTTGCGCGTACCCTGCCAGACTCGTCTGTAAGGCCCTCGACGACTGCAAATTGGGTCCAGGACTTCGATCGCAAATCCAACGCTCCGACATATGCGACCGATCAACCGGACGATTCAAGCGACTCGATAGATAGACAGGCGCCAGACGGCGTCCGTTTCGAAGATCACTCCGCGCGAGCAAAGGATCCTCAGGCGGAAAACGACGCCCTCACCAAAGAGCGAGACAACGAAAAGAAAGACAGAGAGCGGGCCAGTCAGGCCCTGGACCCCGCGCATCCGCCGGGGCTCTCGCCACAAGCTTCAGCAGCGGCCGCCGTCGCAGCCAGGATTGCAACGGATCATCCCAATGCACTCGCTCCACCCGGCACAGAGCCATCGGGATCTCCGCCCGCGTTAGTATCGGTTGATCTCAAATCTGCTGTGCCTGTCGAGCCTCATTCCGTTCATTCGGGAGGGCAATTAGCTGAAAAAGCTGGCGTACCTATGGACCCGCGCGTCGCGAAATCGAGCGGCCCGGGAGTAAGTACCCCCACTTCCACTGGATCACAGACGAATTCTGTATCCGAATCACCGGACTCTTCAGCACAGGCTCTCATTGGTACTGTCGGCAAACCCGACCCGGGCATCGATACGCAAACCCGGTCCGGCGGCACGGCTGCGAATGTCCGGGGCGACCGTCTCGGCGGCATCGAGCGCATGCGAGTCGTCAAAGAAACACCTTCCGGTACGTCACATTCCGAGAAGGCACGGACAGACTCAAATAGCGCAGACGCTTCGACCCAGAAACCGTCCGGAACGTTTGGCGTGCAACCGGTAGACCCCATCGAGCGCGGACTTGGAGCTCGGCAGTCGGGGCCAGCCACTTCACCGGACCAGGCGCCCACCGTCGGCCTGAAAGCGGTTCAAGGAGTCGGCGCTGCCGTACCCGATGCCGTTTCGAAGCCCACTGGCGCGGGTGAGCCGCCGGCACCCATGAGCTTACAGCCCGTCGGGTCGATCGACACCCTTGCGCACGTCATAGGGATGCGTGTGGCGGCCCCGCTCCTGGCTGGAGTGAGTGGCGCCGCTGAGGGCGCGGGTACATCCGTGATCGAGGATATCTCCACTGCCGCGCACGTGACCGGCATAGCCGGAGTGCACGTTGGGCACGGCGCGAGCTCTGGCTCCACGTTCGGCAACGGCGACAACCGCGAGGGCGCTGGTGACGAGCCGGATTCAGCAGATGCCCCCGCAGCGCTCCCGCCCGGCGGCGCGACCGGCACCGGGCTGCAGCCTGTAGCCCGGCACGTCTCGGAGACCGCTCAAAGCTCGAATATTGCGACGGATCTAACCACAGTGGTCGACCGTGCACACCTGGTCCAGCAGGTCGCGAAGCATATCGAAACGATGCGTGCCTCGGCAAGAGCCGGCGAGATGACGCTAAAGCTCAATCCGGAACACCTGGGCTCCATGCAGCTGACCGTTGTCAGTCACGGGAACGGCGTTTCGGCACGCATTGCAGTTGAAACGGCTGCCGCCTACCGCGCCTGTGACGAGGCGAAAGATCAGCTTCGAGCGTCCCTGGAAAGCCGCGGGCTCGAAGTTACGACTCTCGACATTACGCTCAATCAGCAAAGCAGCGGAGAGAAATCGTTCGACCGCCAGCAGCAGGCTGCCCAGCATCCGCCGAGTTACGGTGTGTCACGGCAAACGGCTCATGAGCCCGAACTTGTCCCGGCTGGAACGGTCGCGCAGCCAACGGTAATGCATCGCAATGGCAGCGGAAGGCTGGACTATCGCGCATGATCGCTGCAGCCGTCCGCATGAGATCGTTCAAGCGGACTCTATTCATTCTAAGAAACGAGGTCAGACATGGCAGTTGATTCTATAGGAACCACCGATCCCGCAAGCACGCTCGGGGCTGCGGTACAGCAGTCAAATGGCAACCAGCTTGGCCAGCAGGAATTTCTGAAACTGCTGGTGACGCAGCTCACCAATCAGGATCCCTTGCAGCCGCAGGATCAGTCGCAGTTTCTGGCGCAGCTGGCGCAGTTCTCCACGGTCGAAGGGGTTAACAACCTTGCGTCGAGCCAATCCAAAGTTCAGGCGTCAAGCCTGCTCGGCAAGACGGTCGACGCCCTGGTCGTGACCAATAACGTTCAGAGTAAGGTCAGCGGTCAAGTGACGGCCGTAAAGTACGACTCGAGCGGCATCAGCCTGCAGGTGGGGCAAAACAACATAACGCTCGATGAAGTTCAGCAGGTGCGAAACTAGCGCAAGCGTGTTCAAGAAGTGAGGATCGGATATGACGGACATATCGCGAATTAGAGGCACAACAGATATTCCGGACACGACGGGAATCAATCCGCCGGATAAGCTGTCCGGAGGCGGACGCGCCCAGCAATCAACTAGCGCCGCCGGCCAGTCGTTCGGCGAGATACTTCGGGCCCGTCAAGGCGTAGCCTCGTCGGCGCCCGCGCCCGCTTCAGCGCTGCGGTTCTCCGGCCATGCGCAGACTAGGCTCCAATCGCGCAATATCTCGCTGACCGGATCACAGATGGACAGGCTCCAGGGCGCGGTTCAGAAGGCAGCGGGTAAGGGCTCGCGTGACGCTCTCGTCCTGATGGACGACCTTGCCATGGTGGTAAGTGTAACGAACCGCACCGTTGTGACGGTGGTGGATAAAGACAATCTCAAGCAAAACGTGTTCACGAACATCGATAGCGCGGTGATTGCGTAAGGTCACGTGCAAATAAGTGTCACTCCAGGCTGGTTCCGCGTTGCGAGACGCGAAAGCCTGTCCCGCTCTCCGATCGATTGACGAGAACGGAATCCGGCGCGATTGCGGGCAGTCGCGCCAATGCAAAGGAAATATCACGCATGCTGCAGGCTATGTTTTCAGGGGTCAGCGGACTCCAGGCGCATCAGACGAAACTCGCCGTCATCGGCAACAATATTGCAAACGTCAACACCGTTGGGTTCAAGGCAGGTTCTGCAACCTTCGAAGACCAGCTATCGCAAACCATCCGGTCGTCGTCCGCGCCGAGCGACGCTTCCGGCGGACAGAATCCGGAGCAGGTTGGCCTCGGCGTCACGCTCGCCGCGGTCAATACCATCCAGACGCAGGGCAATCTTCAAACAACGGGAAAATCCAGCGACCTCGCAATTCAAGGCAACGGCTTCTTCCTCGTATCGAGTGGGTCCAACACGTACTACACACGCGACGGATCGTTTGATCTCGACAGCACGGGCGTACTGGTCAACTCCGGAAACGGCGTCAAACTGTTAGGCTATGAGCCGGATGCCACCGGCAACATCGACACAACCCAGCCTGTGACGACCGCCAGCGTCATCAAGATCCCGGTCGGCACGCTCACATCGGTCAAGGCGACGACGAACGCAGGCTTTGAAGGCAATCTCGACGCAGACGCCTTTCTGCAATCGACGAAAGTGAGTGTAAAGGGCGATCTAGACACCTCGGCCGCTCCGACGACCATGAGCGTGACCGTATTCGATGCGACGGGCGGTACGCATTCGCTGAAAGTGCAGCTTTCGAACGGAGTACACAATCCCGCCGCAGGTGCGGGCGTACCGGCCGGCGCGACGCAACAATGGGACGCAACGGCAATCATCGAAGGGATCGCCCAGCCTACTCAGAAGCTCTATGGCATTCCAAACGGGTCCGGCGGCACGAAGTTCGTCTTCGCCGACGCCGCCAATCCGGCAAACCCGATCGGATCCATCGCCACGGTGACGGTTCCAAGCTCGTCGGGCGGCTCCGGATTCCCCGTTCAGATCGACTTCGGCGGGCTGGATGCGAAATCGACCACCACCACGACTGCGAACGGCAACGGGACGCCGCCCATCCAGTCCACGCTCCTGGATCTTGGAGGCACGTTGAATCTGGATTCAGGAGCTCCCGTGGTGAACACGAGCACGGTTTACGATGCCGCAGGAAACCCGTTCACTGTCACGACGACTCTGTCGAACCCGACGCTGCCGGCTCCCGGAGCCAACGTTCCGGCCGGTGCGCTGCAGCAGTGGCAAATGAAGATCGACGTCACCGATTCGGCCGGGAGCTCGTTCACGGCCTACGATAGCAGCGTCGCTGCGAACCAGGAGTCGAGCGTCTATTTCGTGCCGGGTACGGGCTTTGTCACCGCTGACAACAGCACACCCGGTCAGAGCCTTGGCAGCACCATCCAACTTGTTGCGGGTACGCTTCCCGGCGGCGCATTCAACGAGGGTCGACAGATCGCAAACAATTTCCCCATCACAGTAGACCTCACTGGCTTGAAAACGACCGCCACGACAGCGGTTGCCGACGGCCAATCCGGGCCCGCGCCCTTGTGGAACACGTCGCTCTCGGTTTTCGACAGCCTGGGCGTCAAACACAATCTCACTTTCAAATTTGAGCGAGCGCTCGTAGGCTCGGGCGGCCCCCCATCGTCGACGGCCCGATGGGAGTGGTCGGCGACGGAGAACGGAGTCGCGGTTGCAGACAGCAAGACGCCTGGCAACAACCCGCTGTTCTTCGATAACACCGGCGCGCTGCTCGATAAGGCGAAGCAGCAGATCACCCTGACCCCGGCAGGCGGCGCCGCACCGCTCTCCGCCGCAATCGACTTCTCGGGCATGACGCAGGTCGCGGGCGATTCGAGCGTCGCGGCAACCACGCAGGACGGCTTTCCGGTAGGCACGCTGCAGTCTTATGCGATCGCCCAGGACGGCCTGATCACCGGCACCTTCTCAAATGGCCAGGCGAGAACGCTGGGGCAAGTGGCAACAGCGAGCTTTTCGAACGCATCCGGCCTGGAGAAGGTTGGCCAGAACCTGTTCAAAGAGTCGAGCAACTCCGGTGCGGCGCAGGTCGGCCTGGCCAACACGAACGGGCGAGGCAAAATGACAACCGGCTTCGTAGAGATGTCGAACGTCGATCTCTCGACCGAATTCACCGATCTAATCGTGACGCAGCGCGGCTTCCAGGCCAACACGAAGATTGTCACAGTGGTCGATGAGCTGCTGCAGGAGGTCATTAACATCAAGCGGTAAGGGTATTGGGTGTTGGTTCTTCGAGCTTGCGGATCGTCGTTCGATCCGCAAGCTCTTTTCGTTTGGTATCCAGGCCCCTGCGGTATAGTAGTTACAAGCAAGTTTCACATTGTTGGCCTTCGTGCTTCCGGCCAACAACGGGCTGGCATACCCAATCCCTTTGGGATAGGTCGCAGTTTTTAACCGAAGATGCGTTTGCGGGCGGGAGAGTGCGAATATGTCAAATGAGCCGGAGACGAAGTACCTCGGCTGCCTGTTCGGCGGAGCCATCGGCGATGCGCTTGGCATGCCGCTAACGGGCCGTACACGCGCCAAGATCGCCGAGATCGGTACTGTCAGAGACTTCGTGACCTTCCAGAATGTTACGCCCGTCACCATTCCGTTGTCCGCAATCGCCGATGCCGAAGTTGAAGAACCGCTGCTGCCGGGACAGTGGACTGACGATACGCAGCTAACGCTGGCCCTGGCCGATGCACTCATAGCGGA
>Ga0068855_100006796_pt1 | contig 13875 bp, 9 predicted proteins | sample KBSCornC52_FD_66592 | JGI IMG/M metagenome (GOLD analysis project Ga0068855, IMG submission 66592) | Corn rhizosphere microbial communities from Kellogg Biological Station, Michigan, USA - KBS Corn C5-2 | ecosystem: Host-associated > Plants > Roots > Rhizosphere > Soil ... | reverse complement strand
CGCTGTTCCTGAACCCTCCTTCCTTTGAAAAGTTTGATGGCGGCGCAAGCAGCCGCTGGCCCGCGACGCGTGAGATCGAGTCGTACTGGTATCCGGTCTGGCTCACCTATCCCGCGGGCATGCTGGAGGGCTCGCGTCTGGTGGATGCGCCGCCGCACCACCTTAAGTGGAACGACGTCATCGACATCCTCAAGGACTACGAGTTCCTGGTGCTCTTTACCAGCACCATGGGATGGGAAGGCGACCAGCGCGCGGCAGAGATGATCAAGCAGCGCTATCCCTCCATCAAGATCGCTTTTGTCGGACCTCCTGTCACCACCTCGACCGACCGCGCCCTGAACGAGTGTGCAGCTATCGACTTCGTCTGCCGCCGCGAGTTCGACTTTTCCGTGGTGGAATACGCGAATCGTAAGCCGCTCGAAGAGATCCTTGGCATCAGCTACAAGGATGCAAGCGGAGTCATCCGACACAATCCGGACCGTGCGCAGGTAACTCCGGAGCAGTTGGACGAGATGCCCTGGGCGACGGAGATCTACAAGCGCGATCTCGACGTCACCCGGTACAACGTTCCCTTCCTGCTGCATCCCTTCATCGCGCTTTATTCCACCCGGGGTTGTCCCGCGCAATGCACCTTCTGCCTCTGGCCGCAGACTCTGAGCGGCCACGCCTGGCGCAAGCGCTCCACCGACGACGTTGCCGCGGAGATGAAATGGGCGAAGGAGAACTTCCCGCAGGTGAAGGAGTTCTTCTTCGATGACGATACTTTCAACATCCAGAAGGCGCGCACCATCGAGCTCTGCGAGAAGCTGAAGCCTCTGGGCCTGACCTGGTCCTGCACGTCGCGCGTCACCACCGATTTCGACACACTCAAGGCCATGAAGGAAGCCGGCTGCCGGCTGCTCATCGTCGGCTACGAGTCCGGCGACGCGCAGATTCTGAAAAACATCAAGAAGGGCGCCACCGTGCAGCGCGCGCTCGACTTCACCCGCGACTGTCATAAGCTGGGCCTGGTGGTCCATGGCGACTTCATCCTGGGGCTTCCCGGCGAGACCAAGGAGTCGATCCGCAACACCATCGAGTTCGCGAAGCAGCTCGACTGCGAAACGATTCAGGTGTCCATCGCGCACGCATTCCCCGGAACCGAGTTCTTCGACTACGCCAAGGAACACGGCTTCATCACCAATGAAGCCATGATGGACGATGGCGGGCACCAGATGGCCCACATTGAATATCCTGGGCTGCCGGTCGAGTACGTCATGGAAATGGTGCATAAGTTCTACGACGAGTACTTCTTCCGTCCGAAGCAGGCTGGCCGCGTCGTCTGGAAGGCGATCCGGAACGGCGATGTGAAGCGTCTTTACTCTGAGGCGAAATCGTTCCTGCAACTGCGAGCCAAGCGCAACAAGGCAGTCGAGGAGATGAAGACTGCTAACGCGGTTAAGGCGCAGGAGTCTATTCGTCAGGGCGCCTGAGAGCGAATCGCTCGGACGTCCCTGAAGCAAAACTCCGGGAAGCGGCCGGCTCAGCCCGGCCGCTCTTCTTTGTGCTCAAGAGCTCTCCTTCCGCATCCTTGGTTTGTCCGTGCGATATGCTGAGTTGGTGCGGTATCGACTGCTCTACCCAGTGTTCTTTGCGGCGGTCTTTCTATCGCACCTGACCCTTCTTCGCCTGCCCTATTTCTGGGATGAGGGCGGCTACTACATCCCGGCCGCGTGGGATTTCTTTCGCACCGGCACTCTAATTCCCCAGACCACTGCCAGCAATGCGCACCCACCATTGCCCTCCATTCTGCTGGCCGGTTGGTGGCATCTCTCCGGATTCGTACCCAGTGGAACGCGCACCTTTGTCTGCATGGTTGCTGCGGCAGCGCTGCTCGCCGTCTTCGGCATTGGACGGAGGCTGCTGGGAACAACGGCCGGAGCAGCATTGGCTGTACTCACCGCAATCTACCCCATTTGGTTTGCCCAGAGCACGCTGGCACATGCGGACATCTTCGCCGCCGCTTTCACGCTCTGGGGCCTACTCGTTTACCTGGGAGCTGTCCACGATGGTACAACGTCTTCCTGGCGACTAAAGGCGTACGCGGCAGTGCTCTTTGCACTCGCTGCGCTGTCCAAGGAGACCTCCGTCGTCACTCCTGCAGCGCTTGGCCTCTGGGAATTTTGTTTGCTGCTGCGCGAGCGCAGAGTTGCCGGAGCAGCTCGCGAGCATATGGGATGGATCGCGGCGATGCTCTTCCCTGCTCTGCCGCTAGCCGCCTGGTACGGGTACCACTATTCGAGGACCGGATTCGTTTTCGGCAATCCCGAGTTTCTCCGGTATAACGCTACTGCGAATCTAGATCCGTATCGCATCGTGCTGTGTCTTTACCATCGTTTCCTGCACCTCACGATGCACATGAATTTGTTTGTGCCCACCATATGTACGCTGGCGGCGTTGCTACTTCCTGCAATTGCCGGGAGGCAGCGACTGCACTCTCGCGTGGTGGCTCCGATTCTCACTGTCCTGGGAGTGAACTGGATTGCGTTCTCCGTTCTGGGCGGTGCACTGCTCACGCGTTATCTGCTGCCCATGTACCCACTGGTGCTGCTGCTGTGCATTGCAGAGTGGCAGCAGCGCTTCTTCCGCTGGGAATGGATCGCGGTATTGAGCGCGGCGGCCTTTCTCGCTGGCATCTGGATCAATCCGCCGTATGCATTTGCGCCGGAGGACAACCTCACATATCGCGATATGATCGTGCTGCATCAGCGCGCCGTATCGCTGATTGCAAAAAAGTGGCCGCAGGCCACGGTCCTTACCGCGTGGCCGGCCAACGCGGAACTGCAACGGCCTGAACTCGGCTACATCAGGAAACCGGTCCGCGTCTTCACCATCCGGAACTTTTCTTTCGATGAAGTTCAGAAGGCCGCGGTGGATCCAGGGGAATACGATACCGCGTTGGTCTTTTCCACGAAGATCGCACCCCACAACTGGCTTGGTCTCGGTCGCAGCAACCAGCAGCCGGATGCCAAGTACTTCGATTTCCATGAGGACATGCACCCGAAAGAAATTGCCGCGATGCTGCATGGTGAGGTGGTCTGGGAACAGTCGCAGCACGGCGAATGGGCTGCTGTGCTGCGCTTTCCCCGCATTGTCAACGCAGTGGAGCGGCTGCGGTAGCGCGTGCGCTCTGCTCCAATCCGATCCTCCGCGAGGCGGCCTTCTATAATCGACAAATTGTGGTGAGTATCCGCGTGAGAGTTACGATTCGCACTACCCTGGTCGTTCTGGCGGCGTACGGTGGCATGCTGCCGCTGTATGCCGCGGCACAGTCGGATGCGAGCGCAGCCGACACGAGAGCCACTAGTATTCGCCAGGGCGGCCGTCTGGTGCTGGTGCTGCCCTTCGATAACAAGTCCGGACAGTCGAACCTGAACTGGATCGGCGAGTCGTTTCCGTACACGCTCAACCAGCGGCTAAGCTCGGCGGGCTTCCTGACCATCAGTCGGGATGACCGCATGTACGCACTCGAGCATCTCGGATTACCGGAAGAGTTTCGGCCCAGCCGCGCGAGCACCATCAAAATTGCGCAGACGCTGGACGCCGACTACGTCATCGTAGGCAGCTACACGGTCGCCAATCCAGGCACTCCGCAGAGCCGCATTCAGGTTGAAGCACAGGTGGTCGAGATCGACGAACTGCGGATGTCTGAGCCGATTCGTCAGGCCAATACACTGCCCCAGCTCTATGACGTGGAAAATACTCTGGCGTGGCAGGTGGCTCGCGAGATGGATCCGCACTTCGCCGTGGCGCAGCAGACCTTCCTGAGCACAGCTGGAGCGGTCAAGCTGAGCTCGTTCGAAAACTACATTCGCGGTATTCTTGCCTCCACGCCGGACGAACGGCTGAAGCGCTTGCAAGCGGCGGTTGCAGAGACGCCCAACTTTTCCGCAGCGCTGCTGGCGCTGGGCAAAGAGCAGTATGCCGATCGCAAGTATGAAGATTCCGCGGCAACGCTGGCGAAGGTTCCGCAGAATGACCGGCTCGCTCTCGAGGCCGGCTTCTACCGTGGGCTGGCTCGGTTCAATATCGCTCGCTATGCGGAGGCTCAGGCAGCGTTCGGCTTCGTCGCCAGCAGGCTACCCTTGCCTGAGGTGGTGAATGACGAAGGCGTCGCGGCAAGCCGACAGGGAAAGGACGGCGTGCCGCAGTTTCAGCAGGCCATTGCAACGGATCCCAACGATGCCGACTACCACTTCAACCTCGCCGTGGGGCTACTGGCGAGGAGCGACATCGCGGGCGCCATCCATGAGGTCCAGGCCTCGCTGAAACTGCGTGCCGACGATTCGGAGGCCACGGAGCTGCTGCATCGGCTGGAGTCTCTGCACGGTTCCACCGCGAACCTGAAAACGGTGGTTGCGGCCGACGGCTTCGATCCGACAACTCGCATCCGCCGCACATGGTCGGAGGCCTCCTTCCGCCAGGCTGCTTTCCAGCTGGATCAGATGCGCGCAGTGCAGATGGCCACCCTTGCACCGGCCGAAAAGGCCGTGCAGTATGCGCAGCTCGGCGGACAATATCTTGCACAAGGCCTGATTCCGGAGGCGGAGCAGGAGTTCCAGACCTCCTTGAAGGCGGATCCAAACAATGCAGCAGCGCACGCAGGACTCGCCGAGGTGCGGGAGCGGACAGGCGCGGCTGAGGATGCGCGGAAGGAAGCTGATGCCTCCCTGAAGCTTGCGCCCAATATAGCCGCGCACCTGGTGCTCGCCCGGCTTGAGCTGCAAGCCGGTAATCTGGCGGCATCTGCACAGCACGTATCGGAAGCTTTGCGACTTGAGCCGAAGAATGCAGCAGCGCAGGCTGTAAAGACCGCCTTGACGGCCCGCGGTCAGGCAGTTCCGTAAAGCGGGGTCGGAGGTTCGCTCGATGATGCGAATCGGTGGAACTCGATGGCTAGCGTGCCTGATTGCAGTGGCACTGGCAGGTGCCGGTGCGTGGGCTCAGTCTCCAGCACCTGTGGTGGTTAAGCTCTCGATCCATGACACCATCCAGCCGATCACCGCAGACTACCTGAAGCGTGGGCTGGACGAGGCCGCAGGCCGGCATGCCCAGGCGGTGCTGCTGTCGTTGGGGACACCGGGCGGCTTGCTGACTTCGACCCGCGAGATGGTCGCGACGATTGAGGCTTCGCCGGTGCCAGTGATTGTCTTCGTCGAACCACCGGGCAGCCGCGCGGGCTCCGCTGGGTTCTTTCTGCTGGAGTCGGCCGATGTCGCCGTCATGGCTCCCGGGACAAATGCGGGCGCATCGCACCCCATCCTGGAAGGTCAGACCATGGATCCGGTGTTGAAGCAGAAGGTGGAGAACGATGCCGCTGCGTTTCTGCGTTCCTATGTCACGGTGCGTGGGCGCGATGCGGCGGCGGCCGAAGATGCGGTACGCAACTCAAAGTCCTACAGCGAGGCGGAGGCTCTCAAGCTGGGGCTGATCGACGCGGTGGCTTCCGATGACGCGATGCTGCTGCACCAGTTGGATGGGCGGACAATCAAACGCTTCCACGGCGAGACCGAGACATTGCGTCTGACGGGCGCGCAGGTGGAGCTGGTGCCGCCTTCCCTCCGCGAGCGGCTGCTGACCAGACTCACCAGCCCGGACCTCGATGTTCTGTTGCTGGTCTGCGGGGCCCTGCTGATTTATCTCGAATTCAACGTACCAGGGACGATTGTGCCGGGTGCGCTTGGCACAGTGCTGCTGCTGCTCGCCTTGTTCGGATTCAATATGCTGCCGGTGCAGCATACCGCGGTGCTGCTGCTGATAGCTGCGCTGGCGCTGATGGTCTTGGAGGCGAAGTTTGCAAGCCATGGTGTGTTGGCGGTTGCCGGCGTAGTCTGCCTCGTGTTCGGACTCGCAACTCTGGTGAACGGTCCGTTGCCGGAGATGCGGGTGCACTATGCTGTGGCGGCCGGCGCTGGGATCGGGTTTGGGTTGATCACCTTTACTCTGGCGTGGATTGCGCTGCGAGCCCGGAACAGCAAGCGGCTAACCGGGCCTGAGGCTATGGTGGGCCATGTAGCGGTTGCTATGACCCCACTTGCGCCGAGCGGGCAGGTCGAAGTGCGCGGGGAAATTTGGGCAGCGCGGCTCGCGAGCGGTATCGCAGCCGTGCCGGCCGGAACCGAGGTCAAGGTAGAAGGCGTGGATGGGCTGGTGCTGACGGTGGGGCCATCTTAAGGCGCAAGCTCACGCGAAGGCTTTGACCTCAATCCTGCGGAACCAGACCTCGGCGTACTCGATCTCAATTGCAATTTTGCCGCGCGTGAGCGGAATGAAGTTGCCGGGATTTGCGGGGTCGGGCTGCTGCAGGCGGGTGATGGTGTTCACGGCGCGGCCGTTGATGATGTGCGTGGCGCGGTCTCCCTGCCATAGCACCTCGACGGTGTTCCAGTCGTCCAGCTTTTCGAAGTTTCCGTCCTTGATCTTGCGGCCGGTGCTTGGCTCTTCCGTGCTGGGACGTCCGCCGGCCCGGGCGAGATCGCTTTGAGGAGCGGGCCATCCGTGGATGGGACTGATGCCCTGGCCGAAGAGACCGGCTCCGTGCGGAGCCTGCACCCCGCGAACGCCGCCAAGCAGGAAGAAGTCACCCACGTCACCTTCTTCAATCTGACACTCCACGCAGGTGGGCCACACGGTGTCCTTGCCCACCAGGCCGTAGAGCAGGCCGTTATCGCGCTTGCTGATGGAGCGCGGCGCGAATTGCTTCATACCCCACTTGTACTCCACGCGGATACGGACGTTTTCAAATTCCTGGTTGGTCGCGAGATAGCCGCCCTCGTATTTGGTGTCGTCGACGTCGGCGCCGAGGATGTGGAGCATCTCGCTTTCCATGGCGACGACACGGTTTTTTTCCGCCACGCCCTTGCCGCTCCTCTGAAGCATGGAATACCAGCCGGTGAGGTCGCGTCCATTGATGAGCGAGATCCATCCATCTGCGCCGGCAGGCGGCAGCGTGAGTTTAGGGGTTGGCGTCTGGGCGAGACTTTGAAAGGGAAAAAGCGCAGATCCGAGGGAGAGCGTGCCCACGGTTTTCATTGCCTGTCGACGGTCCATCATGCGGTAGGTTCACTCCGAAGGTAGATACGCGAGAGGCTTGCGACCGCTGGTTCTCCCGCCAGCCGTCCATACTATGCGTAACCGGAGTGAAGCGCCAGCAGAACGGCGCGGGAGGAACTACTCGACGATGCGCGCCACGATGTCGTACTGGTGAGACTCGGTGATCTGGGCGCGATAGAACGTGCCGGGGACGAGTGTCTCGTGGGGGCCGAAGTCGTTGATGAACACCTTACCGTCGATCTCAGGGGCGTGCAGCAGCGTGCGGCCCTCCCACAGCAGCTCGGTTTCTTCGCTCTCGCCTTCCACCAGCACGTCGAAGTCGCGGCCCACCCACGCTGCCCTGGATTTGGCGCTGATCTTCTGCTGAAGCTTCATCAACCGCCGGCGACGCGACTCAATGGTGCGCTTGGGGATTTTGAGGGCGGAGTCGAGGTTGAAGGCGGCCGCACCCTCCTCGTCGGAGTAAGAGAAGACACCGAGCCAGTCGATGCGCGCGGCGCGGACAAAATCTTCGAGTACAAGGAAGTCCTCCTCGGTTTCGCCCGGGAAGCCGACGATGAAGCTGGTGCGGATGACGATGCCTGGAACAGTGGCGCGTGCTTTGTCGATCAAGCGGAGAAAGAGCTCAGGCGTGCCTCCGCGCTTCATCCGCTTGAGCACCGCAGGCGAGGCGTGTTGCAGAGGTACATCCAGGTATTTTGCGATCGCGTCGTGACGCGCAATGGTTTCGAGCAGCCGCGTGCTGATTTTGTTGGGATACGCATACAGAAAACGTAGCCACTTGAGCCCAGGCAACACGGCAAGCGAATCCAGCAGGGTCGCCAGACCATCCTTGATGCCGAGGTCCTCCCCGTAGCAGGTCGTATCCTGACCGATCAGGGTAATCTCGCGAACGCCCTGAGCGATGAGCTTCTCGGCCTCGGCAATGATGGATTCCAGCCGGCGCGAGCGGAATTTACCGCGGAGCTGCGGAATGATGCAGAAGCTGCAGGGGTGGTCGCAACCCTCCGCGATCTTGATATAAGCCGACGAGCGCAGTGTGGTGAGGACACGCGGTGTGTCCTCGGAGTACAGATATTCGGGAAGTGTCGCCGAGGCGCCATCCCATGCGGCTCGGGAGAAGCGGCCCTGCAGCTCGCGCAGGTCGCCCTCCGGCCGGGATGGTTGCGCACCCGCGTTGATCTGCGCGCCGCTTTCACTCGGGTGGGAGTGCTGGTGCACTGCACTCGGCGCCCTGCTGACGAGGATGTTGAACGGCGACGCAGCGGTCGCAGCCTCTGGGACGGGCGCAAGACCAGCGGCACTCAGGATGGCCTCCAGCTCCCCGGTTCCCACCACAGCGTCCACTTCGGGGATATTCCGCTGAATCTCGTCGCGGTAGCGTTCCACCAGGCATCCGGCGACGATGAGCTTCTGAGCGCGGCCACCGTTCGCGCTCTTGTGCCGGGTCATCTCCAGAATGGTGTTCACGGATTCCTGTTTGGCAGAATCGATGAAGCTGCAGGTGTTCACCACCAGAATGTCCGCATCTTCTGCGCGTGCGGTCAGTTCGCCTCCGGCACGCTGCAGCAGCCCCATCATCACTTCGGAGTCCACCAGATTCTTAGGGCAGCCGAGCGAGACGAATCCGATCGCCGGACGCACGACAGCCGTCGACTGGGGAGCTGTGGTGCTGCGAGGTAAGCTGGAGGGCTCGACGGCGGGGAGAGGCACATCTCTATTTTACGGGAGATTGTGCGGATTTACGCTGCGATATCGTGCCGTGCGACCTCAGCTTTTAGAGATCTTTCGGCGCTGCCGCATAGCCTGTCCCAGTGCCCGAGGAACTGCCGGATCCAGCGCCAGAGGCGCGATAGCTGGAACTGCTGGAAGCTGTGCTGGTTGAGTACGGCGCGGGACGCCCCGGGCGTTTCGATCCACCAAAAGGCATGTTGCCGCTCATCCCCTTAATGCGGTCCAGCAGCCCTTCCACAACCACCTTGGCCTGGGTGGCGGCCTGTGCGATCTTCTGCGCCGGCACACGGATGCCATGGTTGATGGATTCCACCACGTCCGCAGTCGTGGTCAGGGCGGCGCTTACCATGCCGTCCACGCGAGCCACCTGGCGCTGGGTGCGGGCATTCGCATCGACTACGGTCGCCTGCAGCTTCTCGACAGTCGCTTTGGTAGTAACGGCAGTCTCGGAAAGCGTCACGCTCGTTTTGGCGATATGGTCAGTAATGGTGGCAATCTTGGGCTTCGCATCTTCCAGCATCTCGCGCGTATGTTTGGAGATGACGGCCACTTCCTGAAGAATGGGGTTCGCTTTGCCCTGAAGATCGGTTGCGACATTCGAGATGCTCTTCGCCAGTTTCAGCACCTGAGCGGCAACAACGGCTCCTCCAATAACCAGCAGCAGAGTCAGCACGGCCACGGAGATTGCCAGAACGCCCATGTAGTTGGACAGCTGATGAAGGGAGTTCGCCGTCTCCGAGTCCTGAAACCACATCGCCAGAAATGTCATTGCCATCGAGTCTCTCCTGCCGTGCTGAAGTGATCCAGAATCGGTGTGAGCCAGCAGAGGCGGGCTGCACGAGGGCAGAACCCGCCTCCTGGGCTATGGTTCGGAGGTTCGTGAAATCAGCCTGCTGTTCCGGTGGACCGCTCCGAGGGATTGCTCTGATATGCATCCTTGGCGGCGTCTACTGCCGCACTCGCCTTGGCCTGTTGATCGCCGACCATATTCTTGCCTTTGTCAACGTATTGTGACCACTGCGTGCGGCCCTTCTCGTAGTACTCGCGTCCCTTATCGGCGTACTCGGATGCCTGCTGCTTGCCCTGTTCTACCAGGTCGGCTGCCTTCTGGCGGCCCTGCTCCACCAACTGACGGCCCTGCTCGGCGTACTCGTTCGCGCGCTGGCGACCCTGCTCCATCAGTTCGGCAGCGCGGCGCTGGGCATCGGCTGCACTGTTGGCGATGTCTTCGCGTGTTTCGCGGCCCGACTTGGGAGCGTAAAGCACGCCAACCAGCGCGCCGATCCCGAGCCCCGCCAGAAACCATCCCAGACCGCTTGATCCAGTGTCATTATCTGCCATCGTTTTCTCCTGTCGACTTCCTGTTTTGGCGAAAGTACTTCGTCTTCCGCAGATACCGGGTTGTCTTGCAATGTACCACCGTGGCGGCCCAATGTGCCGTCGCGAGGATCCCCGGGCGCCCGATGGCGTTATTCCGCGTCCCCTGTGGGTGGATGCCTCGCATGCTCTTTAGGTTGCGCAAGATGGCGGAGTGGACAGCCCGTTAAACCGCGGTGGATCGGATCAAATTCGAGTCGGCCGAAACAGAAGCTTTACGCCCGCAAAGCGTCCAATGGAGCAGTATTTGCTCGGTCGCGCTGGCCGGCAGGTTGAGCTCCGTCACCGGCTGGATATACCCATGGCAGGACTGAGCCGGTAGTATCTCCTTTAGAATTGGGTCCGGGAACAGCAACCGCAGGAAAGGATGTTATGAACCGAGCTTGGAAGGTCTTCATTACTCGAAACATCGTTGTGGTCTCCAGCCTGGCTTTCGTGCTGGCAGGATGCAAAGCGAAACCAACCACCGACGACGCCAGTTTGAGCACTCAGGTCCAGAGCCGTCTCGCCTCTGACACGGCACTCTCAGGACAGTCCATCCAGGCGGCGGTGAACAACGGAGTGGCCACGCTGAGTGGCACGGTCGCGAACGACACCGCACGTACGGTAGCCGGCAACGATGCAGCTCAGGTCGCCGGAGTGCGCACCGTGGTGAATAACCTCACAGTACAGGGAAGCCCAGCCATGGCTCCTGACACTTCTGCAGCGGCCCCGCCGACTCCGATGCCAATGCCCGAGCCCAGCCGATCGAGCAAGCCAAACCGCGCGCCAGCTCAGACCATGGCAAGAAATGAGCCAGAACGGCAACAGATGCCGCCGTCGCAGCCGCAGCCCCAACAGCAGGCGCCCGCGCCGGTGATCCAACAGGCTCCGCCTCCACCTCCTCCGGCCCCCGCGCCGGTGGTCCACAACGTGACGCTCCAGGCCGGTACGACGATCCCGGTACGCATCACGCAGACCCTCGACAGCGCGACCACCCAGACCGGCGATAAATTCACCGGCGTCGTTGCCTCCGATATCGTCGAGAACGGCATGGTGGTGCTACCTGCAGGAACTCCCGTGACCGGCAGGGTGGACGAAGCCAAAGATGCGACTCACTTCAAGGGAAGTTCCCTGCTCAGCATCTCGCTGACATCGATCAGCAGGCGTGGCGAGCGGATTGACGTCGCTACTGATTCCTTTAGCAAGCAAGGTGAGGGACGCGGCAAGAACACGGCAGAGAAGGTCGGCGGCGGCGCGGCCGTAGGCGCGATTCTCGGCGGCATCCTCGGCGGCGGCAAAGGGGCAGCCATCGGCGCTACGGCTGGCGGCGGGGTCGGCGCGGGGGCCAACACCATCACCCGTGGACAGCAGGTGCAGATTTCTTCCGAAAGCGTCGTCCGGTTCAGGCTCGCCAACTCGGTCATGGTTCGCGTGACCTCTGGCGGCCCGGGTTCGCAGGACTCCTACGGCGACCGCGGGCTGGAGCGCCGATAACTGCCATCAAGCAGGGGAATGGGCGGCTCCTACTGGAGCCGCCCTTGTCTTTGTCGGCAGCCAGCTACACGGACGACATTCTGTTCGTGTAAGCTACGGGCACGCGACTGCGCGGGGAACCCTCCTAAGGACCTGGGAAGTGTAGCGGTGTGCACACAAGTGTTCTTCGGCGGCCCCTCCTCCAATCATCCTTTCTATTGAGGTTGCATTGACCAAGCCGAAGTCCACCCCGGCAGGATTTCTGGCAATCACCCTGCATGCCCACCTGCCTTACGTTGTAAATCACGGGACCTGGCCGCATGGGATTGAGTGGCTGCACGAAGCCGCGGCAGAGACTTACCTGCCCTTGTTGCGGCTCCTTGGAAGGCTGGAGAAGGATGGCATTCCCGCCAATCTCAACATCAACATCTCTCCTATCCTCCTCGAGCAACTCGCGCATCCTCACTTCATCGAGGACTTCCCGAAATATGTGAATCGCAAGATCATCGCTGCGCGCGAGGATGAGGCATACTTTCTCCAGTCTGGCGACATGCACCTGACCGAGACCGCGCGTTTTTGGGGGCGATTCTTCTCCACCGCACTCAGCGAGTTCGCCGAACTCGAAGGCAAAATTGTCGATGGCTTTCGCCGCTTCGCGGACCTCGGCATGATCGAGCTGCTGACCTGCAGCGCAACCCACGGTTACATGCCTCTGCTAGGCACCGATGAGAGTGTTCGCGCCCAGGTGAGCACCGCCGTTTCGGCCCATCAGCGCCACCTGGGAAAACATCCGCGAGGCATCTGGTCGCCCGAGTGCGGCTATCGTCCGGCGGGCCACTGGGAATTTCCTCGGCTCGACGGGCAGGAGCAGCAACGGCCCGGCTTCGACCGGATGGGGCTGGAAGAAGCACTGGCCGAGAACGGCCTCGAATACTTCTTCGTCGATACCCATCTTGTTGAGGACTCGCGCAGAATCCCCTCGCCCTATGGTCCTCCCACGAGCCGGCTGCCGAAGAACCCGCAACTGGAGCGCACCACTCTCAAGCCGCAGCGCAGCGTTTATCAGCCTTATTACGTGGACGGTCCCTACGACAAGAGGTTCGCCATTACGGTATTTCCGCGCGATCCCAGCACCGGAATGCAGGTGTGGTCTGGAGACACCGGCTATCCGGCAGATGCTGACTACCTCGACTTCCACAAGAAGCGCTTCCCCGGTGGGCATCGCTATTGGCAGGTAACCGGTCCGCGGGTCGACATCGGCGACAAGCTCGTTTACTGGCCGCAACGAGCCGCTGAGAAAGCCAAAGAGCACGCGCGGCATTTCGTGCAACTGGTGCACGAGAGCCTTCAGGCCAGTTTCAATGAAAGCATCCCGCCGGTTCTCTGCGCGCCTTTCGACGCGGAGCTGTTTGGACACTGGTGGTTCGAAGGCGCTCTGTGGCTGGAGCAGGTATGCCGGGTCATCCACGAGCAGGACGCCGATATCGCGACCATCACCTGCAGCGAGTACCTGGACCGCTTTCCCCGAGCCAGCTACATTGCCATGCCCGAGGGCTCATGGGGCGCGGAGGGAAACCATCAGGTATGGCTCAACTCCGATACCTCTTGGACGTACGCGAAGATTTATGACGCGGAAATCTACACGCGCGACCGCTGTACCGACGGCAAGTGGCGCGAATCGGAACTAGGTACCCGCATCGTCAAACAGCTCTGCCGCGAACTGCTGCTCCTCGAGTCATCCGACTGGCAGTTTCTGATCACGACCGGCGCCGCGCGAGACTACGGCGAAATGCGCTTCATGACCCACAACGATCAGTTCGGAGAGCTTCGCGCCATGTGGGATGCACTCGAGCGCGACGGCACGCTCACCGAACCCGCATTGAAGCGGCTGGCCGAAATCGAACAACGTGACGGCATCTTCCCCGAAATCGACCCCGGCGCCTGGGTTGCCGGCGTGCCGCGAAGGCTGGAACCGCAACCTGTACCCAGGCCTCGCCTGGAAGTGGTGTACGGCGAGCGCGAACGGTCCAGCTAGGCGCCTCTTCGACTAGCATCCAAGCACCTCCCCCTCTTGCTGGTTCCTTGCATGAGCAACTGGGTGCGTAACCACTGGTAGAATCGTCCCAGCGCCGGGATGGCGGAACTGGCAGACGCAGCGGACTCAAAATCCGCCGATCCTTGCGATCGTGGGGGTTCGACCCCCCCTCCCGGCACCAA
>Ga0068855_100006795_pt1 | contig 13875 bp, 11 predicted proteins | sample KBSCornC52_FD_66592 | JGI IMG/M metagenome (GOLD analysis project Ga0068855, IMG submission 66592) | Corn rhizosphere microbial communities from Kellogg Biological Station, Michigan, USA - KBS Corn C5-2 | ecosystem: Host-associated > Plants > Roots > Rhizosphere > Soil ... | reverse complement strand
ATCATGGCGGAGCTTGCCGAGATTGCCGCCGAGGATTTCCGGGCGGAGCGGGCCGACCCGACCTATCCGTTCCGCCTCGTCAGCCGCCGGGCCAACAACTACATGAATTCGGTCCTCGTCGGCCTGCCGGCTGCGGCGCGGAACAAGCACCACAACCCGCTGTTCGTGCATCCGGACGACCTTGCCGGGCTGGGACTCAGGGATGGCGAGGTGGCGCGTGTCGCCTCGCGCACGGGCGAGCTGCAGGCGGTGGTCGAGGCCGACGACACGCTGATGCGGGGCGTGGTCGCCATGACCCACGGGTTCGGGACGAGCGAGCCGGGGGGCGAGGACGGGACCGGCCGCAACCCCTGGCTGGGCGCCAACGTCAACCTGCTGATCCCCAACGACAGCGACTTCGACCCGATCACGGGCATTCCGCGGATGAGCAATATTCCGGTGGCGATCGGACGCGGGCGGGCGGAAGCGGAGGTGCCGGTGCCGGCCTGATGGCCTCGCGGGTCAGCCCGCGGGACGGCGATGCAGGAGGACGCCGACCTTTCCGGAGGAGATGACGAGGCCGTGCTGGTTGGCGATGGTGCAGGCCAGTTCGGCGCAGCCCTTGCCCTCGCCGTCGGCGGGGCGCTGCCAGACGCGGGTGACCTCGCCGGAGACCTTGAGCTCGTAGTCTTCATAGGCGGGGCGGCCGATCCTGATTTCGTGGCGGATGATCAGGGCCTCGGGGCCCGCCCAGTCGGTCGCGCAGCGGTCAAGCAGGCCGAGGAGCTGGGCGGTGTTGAGCGAGACGGTTTCGAGCCCGACCGCGTGGGCGAAATCGGGGTCGTAGTGGGCGGCGAACCGGTCGAGCGTGGTCGAAGGGGCGAAGGCGCATTTCAGGCGGGTCACCTTGAGGGTGAAGCCGTCGACGGGCTGGCCGGGCTGGATATCGTCCCAATAGAGCATGGCGGTGCGCTTCTCCGACCGGGCAGCCGGCGTCAAGCCCCCGCCTCGAGCGGATCCTGCAGGTCGGCCCCGGCGCCCTGGCCGGCAAAGGGGTGCGCCGCGGCCGAGGGGTCGGCCCGTTCGCCGAGATCGGGGTAGGCGCCGAGCGATCCGACCATGAGCGAGCTCAGGACGAAGAGGGCGAGGTCGGTCATCAGCAGGATCGTGTAGGAGCCGGAGAGGTCATAGGCGGCGCCGGCCAGCATCGGCCCGAACCCGGCGGCAAAGGCCATGCCGCCGGTGATCGTGCCGAACAGGACGCCGTGGTTCTTCAGGCCGAAATAGCGCGTGCTGATATAGGCGACGACGTCGATCTCGACGCCGAGGCCCATGCCGAAGAGAAAGGTGACGACGAACGGCAGGGGGCCGCCGAGGCCGAGCAGCAGCATGATCAGGACCGCGACGGCGGGAACAAGGAAGCCGATGGCGCCGACCACGTTGCCGGGGAACCGGTCGAGCAGGGTGCCCGTGCCGAGGCGGCCGATCACCGCGCCGATGCCGACCAGCGGGAGGGCCGCGGCGACGTGGTCGCGGGTCAGGCCGAAACCGATCATCATCGGCATCATGTGGACGTTGATCGCGACGATCGCCGCGGTCATCAGCACGGTGACGAGGAAGATCCGCAGGAAGACAGTCGACAGCATGGCCTCGCGCACGCCGAGACCGGTGGTGGCGCGGGGCGCGGCGGAGGGCGCGGGGGCGGAATTGCGGCCGGTATCGTGGAAGAACAGGATGAGCGCGGGCAGGGTGACGAGCGCGGCCGAGCCGCCGAAGGCGAGGTAGCCGGCGCGCCAGCCGTAGGTTTCGATGACGCGGTTGAGGAAGAGCGGGTAGATCGCGACGGCCGCGCCGTTGCCGCACATCATCAGGGCGAGCGCCTTGCCGCGGGTGCGATCGAACCGCTTGCTGACGGCGGTGATCCAGACGTTGGCCTGGGCGAGCACCGCGCCGAGCGCGACGATCAGCCACAGTGCCCACCAGTGCCAGTGGTTACCGGATACGGTCGACAATAGCGCCAGGCCGCCGCAATAGAGGACCAGCCCGGGCAGGCCGACGCGTTTGGTGCCCCAGCGGTCGACCAGCAGGCCGATGAAGGGCGAGAGTACCAGGCCGAGTACGCCGACCATCGACAAGCCGAGGGTAATCGTCGTCCGGCTCCAGCCGAATTCGGATTCGAGGGGGCCGATGAACAGCGTGGTCATCGCCGAGTAGCAGCCGGCGATGCCGTAGCAGGTGAAGGCGATCAGGACCGTCGACCAGCCGTGGCGCCATTCGTCGCGTGCCGTTGCCTGCATTTCGCTGTTCTCTCCCGGTGTGGTCCGCGACTTTGCCGTCGGACGGGGTGGCTGGTCAGTCGCCGCGGATCACGGGGCGGGGCGGGGCATCGGCGGGGCGGGGGCCGGGGCCGGTGCCGATCGCCATGGATTCGGGGTGGACCCAGTCACGCCGCACGTCGCGCGAGACGATGCGCCACTCGCCGTCGCGGCGCTCGAACTTGTCGGCATAGAGGCCGGAGTGATCGGGGCCGGCCTCGGTGAAGTTGATCCAGTAGGTGCGCCCGGTGGCGTCGTCCGGCCCGTCGAAGGTGATCAGGCAGGAGGTGAGGTGGTGGCGCATGATCCTGCGCTGGTCGGGCTTGAGCTCGGGCGCGGTGGTCTTGCGTTCGCCGCCGAGCGTGGTCAGGGCCTTGAAAATGCCCGCGCGGCCTTCGGCGATCCAGGCGGAGGTTTCCATTCGCGCATCTTCCGCGAAGACCCAGTTCATGTCCTGGACCCGGCCGCGATCGCCGTTGATCGTGTAGGTGGCGATCAGTTGCCTGATCGCCTCGCGGTCTTCGAACTCGCTCACCCAATGATCCTTGTTGCTGTCGCTTGCGGCGCCGTGCGCTGTCGATCTCCGTGGCTGCGGAGCGTCCACGGTGGGAGGGGGAGGGTCAAGCGCTTAGCGCTCCGGTCCACCGGCTTGCGCCATTATCCCAATACGAATGGATTGAGCCGCTGGTGTCGTGGGGCGTCAGCGGTTTCGCTTCAGCAGGACGACCGGCAGGGCGCCCATGCGGGGGATGCCGGTGACGGGATCGGGATGATCCTCGACGCTGATCAGCCTTCCGACGTTGCCGCCGTCGCGCGCCGGGTCGGTCGGCTGATCGGGGTTCAGGCCGTAGCAATGGGTCATCGAGGCGACGCCGGGGCGGATATCGGGGTCGATCTCGACCAGGGCGCCGATCTGGCCGAAGGGCGAGCGGACGTGGATCGTGTCGCCGGTGGCGAGGCCCATGCGCTCGGCATCGGCGGGGTTGAGCGAGAGCGGGTTGGACGGCTGCTTGCGATTGAGCGCCGGGTTCTGGCGGCCGTAGGAATTGACGAGGTGATTGACCCGCTTGGGCACCAGCAGCAGCGGGAACTCATCGTCCTGCACGGGGGCGGCCGCGGCGGCGAGCTCCGCCAGCTCCTCCATCATGACCGCGTTGCCGATGTCGAGCCGGGCAGTGCAGTCGGGGTCGCGCTCCTGGACGACTTCGTTCACGGGGAACACGTGCCCGTGGGGATAGCGCTTCACCTCATCCAGCGGAATGCGGGAGGTGGCGAGGAGCATGGCGGTGAGTTCGTCGGTGGTGGGCCGGTGAGCCATGTCGAGCGGCACGCGGTGGGGCGGCGCTTCCTTGAGCGAGCCGTTGCCATAGCCGACAGTGACCGTGAGCGGCAGGTCCATGGCCTTGGCGAGGTCGTAGAAGAACTCCCAGTCACCCATCAGGTCGGACCCTTCGGGCGGGGCGACCAGCGCGGGAGCATAGCGTGCATAGGGCTGGTCGATCCCGCGCGAGTGGGCGAGGTACTTGATCGATTCCATCAGCAGGCTGGTGCCCGGCGTCTCCAGCATCAGCGGCGGCGGCAGGACGTAGTGGGCGAGCTCGGAGGTGGCGGTCATCTCCGGATCGAGGACGACGAGCAGGTCGAGCGCCTGCATCGCCTCGAAGGTGCGCTGCTGGTCGGGGAAGGCCATCATCGGATTGCCGCCAAGGCAGAACAGCGCCTTGATCTGGCCCTTGCCGGGGAGGAGGATCTCGTCCGCCAGCGCCGCGGCGGGGAGGCCAGAGGCATTGCCGCGCAGACCGCGCACGCGGAGGGGGACGCCGGCGGCCTCGGGCCAAGGGGGGGAGGGCTGGGCCCGGCCGGTCCAGGCAGGCAGCAGCACGTTAGGCTTCTGCAGCGGATCGCCGGCCTTCGCCCAGTGTCCGCACAGGGTGGTCAGGCAGTTGCAGAGATATTCGGTGAGGTTGCCGTGGGTGGCGAAGTTGGGGCCGGTGCCGCAGAAGATGCCGGTGGTGCGCGCACCGGCGAAGACCCGCGCGGCGGCGATCAGGTCGGCTTCGGCGAGGCCGGCGCGGGCCGCGACCACGGCGGGGGAGAACGGGGCGGTGGCCTCTTTCAGGGCTGCGAACCCATCGGCGTTGACGCGCAGGAACTCGGCATCGAACAGGCCTTCGGCGAGGATCACGTGGATCATCGCGGTGAGGATCTCGGGATCGTGGCCGGGCAGGCATTGCAGGTGGATGTGGGCCTTGCGGGCGACCTCGTTGCGGCGCGGATCGATGACGATCAGCTTGAGCCCGCGCCTGACCGCCTCCTTGAGCCGCATGCCCGGGTTGTTCTGCGGGAAGCCGCCGGTCTTGCTGATGACGGGGTTGCTGCCGATCAGGACCCAGGCCTCGGCCTGCTCGAACGGCGGATGCCCGGCTTCCCACAGGCCGTGGCGGGCCTGGCCGATGGCCATCCCCGGCTTGTCGATCGTGCTGACGGTGAAGAACATGGGCGAGCCCAGCGCGCGCAGCCAGGCGCCGGCGACCATGCTGGGTATGGTCGAACTGGTGGCGCCGGTGCCGCTGTAGAGCGCGACCGCTTCGGGCCCATGCTCGGCCACGATGCGCGCCACGCGTTCGGCGATCTCGGCAACGGCGGCATCGCTGGCGATCCGTTCGAACTTGCCGTCGGGCGTGCGGCGCAGGCAGTGGAGCAGGCGCTCGGGCCCGTTGTGGAATTCGGGCAGGGCCCGGCCCTTGGGGCAGGTGTAGCCGTCGAACAGGGGCGCCGCGGGATCGCCGGTGACCTTGACCGCCCGACCGCCTTCCACGGTGACCATGATCGGGCAGTAGCCGACGCAGAGGCGGCACAGGCCGGGGTGTTCGCCGTCCATGCCGATGGGGTGTTCAGCGGGGCGGACCTGTTCGGCCATGGTGCGGGGCGATCCTCTCGTGCCGGTGGCAGCTGGTTGCCGCGAGATGCGCGGGCGAATTGTTGTTGTCCAACCGGTTGAATGAATGGTACCTTCGTGGCACGTTCAAGGCAATCGGGCTTTCGCCGCCCGGGCAGCCATCCGCAGAGGGATGGATTCAGAACGTTCGCAAAAATAACAGCGATTTACCTAATTCCGGAGAGAGCGATGTTCGACACTGTCATCCGCAACGGCATGGTCTTCGACGGCACCGGCGCGCCGGGCCGCGTGGCCGATGTGGGGATCAGGGACGGGCGGATCGTGGCGGTTGCGCCGGACCTGGCGGGTGATGCGGCGCGGGTGGTCGATGCCTCCGGGTGCATCGTGACCCCGGGCTTCGTCGACGCGCACACGCATTATGACGGGCAGGCGACCTGGTCCGCCAGCATGGCGCCTTCGCCGCTGCATGGCGTGACCACGGTGGTCGCGGCCAATTGCGGGGTGGGCTTCGCGCCGTGCCGCGCCTCCGACCACGATGCGCTGATCGCCGCGATGGAAGGGGTGGAAGACATCCCCGGCGTGGTCATGGCCGAGGGGCTGGACTGGTCGTGGGAGAGCTTCCCCGAATTCCTCGACGCGGTGGAGAGCCGGCCGCACGACATCGACGTGGGCTTCTTCCTGCCGCACAGCCCGCTCAGGGTCTTCGTCATGGGCGAGCGCGCGGTACGGCTCGAAACGGCGACGCCAGGCGACCTCGACGCCATGGCGGAAATCGCCCGCGAGGCGGTGGCGGCAGGGGCGCTGGGGTTCTCGACCTCGCGGCTCGACTCCCACCGGGATTCTGCCGGCAACTTCATCCCCTCGCACAATGCCGAGGAGACCGAGCTCGTCCGGATCATGCAGGGCGCGCGTGAGGGCGGCGAGGCGGTGTTCCAGATGGTCCCCGAGGTGCGCCACCCCGATGAGCAGTCGATCCTCGACGAGATGGCCATGGTCGGCCGGATCTCGCGCGAGGCGGACTGCACGGCGACCTTCACCCTCGTCCAGAATTCGGTCCAGCCCAATGGCTGGCGGCGGATGCTCGAAGGCGTGGAGAAGGCCAATGCCGAGGGTGGCCGGCTGAAGCCGCAGGTATTCCCGCGCCCGGTGGGCATGCTCTATGGCCTCAGGGCGACGCTGAACCCGTTCAGCCTGTGCCCGGAGTTCGCGCCGCTGGAGAAGCTGCCGCTGGCCGAGCGCGTGGCGGAGATGCGCAAGCCCGAGGTGCGGGCGCGGCTGCTCGCCGACAGTCCGGGCGATCCCTCGGTGCCGCTGGTGCGGTTCACCCGGATGTGGGAGCGGATCTATCCGTTCGACGGCGCGAACTACGCGCCCAAGTCCAGCATCGCGGAACTGGCGCGCCAGCAGGGCCGCAAGCCCGAGGAAGTGGCCTACGACCTGCTGCTCGAGGACGACGGCCGGGCCCTGCTGATCGCGACCATCGCCAATTACCAGGACGGCGACCTGAAGGCCGTGTTCGAAATGCTGCAGCACCCGGACACCGTGGTCGGCCTCGGCGACGGCGGGGCGCACTACGGCATGATCTGCGATGCGAGCTATTCGACCTTCCTGCTCACATGGTGGACCCGCGACAGCGACCAGGGTCGGATGGAACTGGCCGAGGCCGTGCGCAAGCTGACCAGCCAGCCCGCGGCGCTGGTCGGCCTCGCGGACCGTGGCAAAATCGCCCCCGGATACAAGGCGGACATCAATGTGATCGACTACGACCGGCTGGGGCTCAAGCTGCCGGATTCGCTCTACGACCTGCCCTCGGGCGGGCACCGTTTCATGCAGCGCTCGACCGGCTATCGCCTGACCATGGTTTCGGGGGTGCCGATCGTCGAGGATGGTGTGCTGACCGGGGCGACGCCGGGCAAGCTGGTGCGCGGGGTCCAGTCGGCGCCGGCGCGGGTGCCCGAGCCGGCGTGAAGCCGGAGCGGTTTCAGGCCGGGCAGACTTGCGCGAGCGCCGTGGCGGCGGCGATGCTGCGATAGGCGTCGTTGAGGTGGGTGCAGCCGACGGGGCCGCGCAGCTCGGCCAGCACGCGGCGGCGCAGTTCGGGCAGCGGCGTGCCATAGAGCCGCTCGCCGCTGAGCGGCGCGGCGCGGCAGGCATCGTAGGGCAGTGCGCCGGGGACGACATCGAGCCCGGTGAGCACCATTTCCCCGCCGCGCTCCTGCGCTTCGGCGAAGAAACGGTATTCGTGGATGGCGAGCCGCACGCCATCCGGGGTTACGCCGCTGTCCTGGAACATGGCGTCGATGGCGAGGCCCTGTGCGGTGCGCCAGACGTCGATACGGCGTGCGCGGCGGACGGTGCGCGGGGCATCGGCGGCCAGTTCGTGAAATGCGTCGAGATCTTCGGCGAGCTGCAGCGGCGGGACCTCCACGTCGGCGAATTCGCGCCAGTTCCCGGTCAGCGAATAGGAGCCCGTGGCATAGCCGGCGCAGACATTTTCCATCCCCGACCGACGCGCGCTGACGTCTCCATCGCACCGCACCTTGACCCAGGTGTTGATGATCGCGCTGCCGACCATGTCGTCGAGCAGGAGGGCGAGGGGGCGATCGGTGTAGGCGGGGAGGGCGACAGCCGGGGCGATGGCGGCGCGGTAGCCGGCCAGGGCGGACTGGCCGACGAGGGCGATCTCCGCCGGCAGGGGCGGGTCGCTGGCGAAGTCTTCGATGATCCTGGGGACGGAGACCCGCGCAGTGAGGCTGTCTTCCGCGAGCACTTCGGGCGCGGCACCGGCGGTGCGCGTGAGCACGTCGCGGGCGCGGCCCTTGACGAAGTAGGTGCCGCCCAGGTCCTGCGGGAAATTCATCTCCATGGAGCTGGTCCGGCGGATGGACCCGACGCGCCGCGCCGGGGTGCTGTGCGCCCGGTGGGAATCGGCTTTCGGCATTTCGGCGATCATGGTCCCGGCCATGGCCAGGGGGCTGCCGCCGTGTCAACTGACCATGCGGATTGGCGATACCGGAATTCGGGACTACCGGTTGGGCACGGGAGAGCGATGCGATGACGGAACTGTGGAGCCTGGTGCAACCCCTGCCGATCGGCGCGATGACGCGGGTGGCGCAGCGGCTGGAGCAGGCCGGGTGGGACGGGGTCTACTTCACCGATTCGCAAGTCAACGCCGCCGACTGCACCGTGGCCATGACCCTGGCGGTGGCGGCGACGAGCCGGCTGCAGGTCGGCACCGGAGTGGTCAACCCGGTCACCCGCCATCCCTTCCTCCAGGCCGCGGCGATCGCGACCATCGCGGCGCTGGGCGGGCGGCGGGCATGGCTGGGGATCGGCCGCGGGGATTCGGCGCTGGCCAATATCGGCCAGGCGCCGACGCGGATGGTGGACCTGGAAGCCTACATTCGCGTGGTGCGGAAGTTCCTCCAGGGCCGCGAAGTGCCTTTTGCCGAACTCGAGCGGTTCGCCTATGCGACGGCCGGGCCGCTGAGCGAGGCCAGCCTCAACGCCGCCGCGGGCGCGGCCCAGCTCAAGTGGCTGCCCGAGGGCGGCGTGCCGGTCAGCGTCGAGGTAGCCGCGACGGGGCCGCGGACGATCGCCTTCGCCGCGGCGGAATCGGACAGCGTCATGCTGACAGTCGGCGCGGACCAGGCGCGGCTGAAGTGGGCGGTGGACCTCGCCCGGGCGAACGGGGCGCGGCACGTCACCGCGCTGATCAACGTCGTGGCCCATCCCGACGTGGCCAAGGCGCGCGCGCTCGGCCGGATGATGAGCGCGACCTTCGCGCGGTTTTCGGTGATGGACGGCAAGGTGCGCGGGCCGGTCGAGGAGTCCGCCGCGAACGAGCTGCAGGCGCTCCACAGCCATTACGACATGCGCAACCACGGCGCGGCGCCCGAGGCGGGGCAGACGCATGGGGCCGTGCTGAGCGACGCCTTCCTCGACAGCTTCGCCGTGCTGGGCGAGGCGGCCTATTGCCGGGACCGGCTGCGGCGGATCGCGGCGCTGGGGATCGACCGCCTGGTGCTCGTCGGGCCGACGCCGGCGGGGGACCAGGAGGCGATCACGGTCGCCCGCCGCGCCTTTGCGCACGAGGTCTTCCCGTTCCTGCGGGGCTAGCCTGACCGGGTGCGAAGGGTGGTGGGCTTTCGCCGCACTGTCGTCTGGTCGGGCTTCCCCGGCCTTGGGTCGGGCTGAACCGCGCAGGGCTCAAGTCGGCCGATGAGACGGACCTCTCCCTGCTTGGCCGGGCGGCAGGCTGCGCACCCAGCGAAAAGGGCCCCGCAAGACATGCGCGGCCCTTTCCGGATGGGGTGTGGAACTGCTCAGGCGAAGCTGATCTTGGCTTTCGTCGACGTGGCTTGCGCGGCGCCCTTCTTCATGCGGCGCAGCGAGAAGGCGATACCGCCCAAGCCCATGAGCATCATCGCCCAGGTGGCGGGTTCGGGAACCGCGGCAATCGGGTCGAAGGTGGCGCTGCCGCCGTAGGAGAAGACGCCGCGCGAGAGGTAGTTCACGACGATCTGGTTGGTCGCACCAGCCGCGATCGGCACGCCGTCGATGCTGTAAGTCTCGGTCAGTCCGTCGTTGCTGAGCGTCTTGGTCGCGGGGGTGCCGTTGACCAGCACCGACAGCAGGTCGGTGTCATTCGCCGAAAAGGCCAGGGTGGTGCCGGTGGTGACCGACGTGCTGCCAAGGCTGTCGCGCGGAATGATGAACTGGTAGATGTCCTGGAGTGTCGTCTCGGTGTTGGCCTCGGTCACCCCTGAATTGCCGAAAGTCGCCGCCATCGGGCCCGCGAAGATGTTGCCCGACACCATGAAGTTCGCCCCGCCGGGGAGAAAAGTGGTGGCCATCGCCGGAGCGGAGGTGAACATCGCCGTTGCAGCGAGAGCGAAAATCAATCGGCGCATATCACGTAACCTCCCTCGGATGGTCAGAGTGACCCCCGTTAACGTATTGGTAATCATAGAACAATCCGCTCGTTCCCAGTTGTGAAAATCTATTCTGCGGTGTCCCAAAACGATACGGAACGCAGGTCTCGGCAGGCGCGCCTGGCCGGCGGTGGGAAGGCATTGCGGGGCGACGCCACTTGGAGACGGAAGTATAGCCGTCGGCAAGGGCCGAGCTGCAAAGCGGTGCCTGGCTGGGGACTGGGGGCGGAGTGCGGGGGGGTGGATGGCCCCCCTCCCGGAAGGGCTAGGCCATCCACCGGAGGCCCTCACCGTGACGAACAGGCCCCCCGAGTCGATGGGCCGATCATAACAGAGGGGGTGTGGACGCGATACAAACCTTTGGGGGTGCCAAGTAGATGCGGCAGGCAATGCGCGGGTAGTTTCGCTCCCAATGGAACAGAGTGCGCGCTCGGTCTTTCGTTCTCGTGGAGCGTTGATCGATGAGCGAAGATAGAGACAAGCCGATTGCCTACGCGCTCCTCTCCAAGGACGAGCTTACGCGATTAGGGCCGTCGCTGAAGCGGGTGTTCCCCATTCCGGAGGACAAGTCGTTCGATGAGCTGCTCGCGAAACTGGATCGTGCCGCCGTTCACAACGAAGAGGGCTGATCACGGCGCCAGCACAAACGGATGGCCCCGGATTTAACCGGAGCCATCAAGGAGAGAACCCACTCAATTAACTGTGCGGGCCTCGGGGTCGCGGTCTGAATGTATTGCGTAACATACTGAAAGATAGTCCGTATTTCGGACTCGCCGGGGCGGAAACTGCGCCAGTGATCGGCCGGGAACCGATCCGCCAAACGGACATTGATGACAGGGCACCCCGCGCAGCCTCCCTGGCCCCTGGCGGTCAAAGAAAGCGCGGGGCGCCTCTCCCCATCACTGTTGTGTTGCCCAGGGGCAGTACCCAGAAGATGGTGCAGCCTTGCTCGCTGAGGTACAATCAGGAGCCCAACGAGAGTCACACCTGACGGGGACGCTTTCCAATGGCTCGCAAGCTCGCGTTTTTCGCCATGTTCTTTGCAGCGCTGCTGGTTTCAGCGCAGGCGAACGCCACGGTGTTCGACATCAACGTGTTCGCGGATGTGACCGGCACCGACACGCGATCGGCCTGCGGGCCCGGTCAGGTGTTCCCATACTGCCCCCTCGAGACCATTCCCTATCAGGCCTCCATCTCGCGATACCTTGGGCCGATCGACCTGGTGCAGGGCGACAACCCCTTCACTTATGGCGGCTATTACAGCAGCGGGTACATCACCGGGACCATCAACAACGATAACGGCCTGCTGACCGGACGCGACCTGACCTTCGCATATGCCGCCTGTTCCGCTGCCTGCCCCGGCGATCACGTCTACGCCACGGCTTCCGCGTTCCGCGTAACCGGAGGCGTTCCCGAGCCCGGGACGTGGCTGACGCTGCTCCTGGGCATCGGCGCAGTCGCCTGGGCCGCTCGGCGTGCTCGGGTCCACCGGTGGTCCCAGCCAAAAACAGTGGTTGTGCAATAAGCGATGCCGATCTGCGGGAGCGCGATCTTATTTCGCGCGTACTGAGAAGCGGGGGGACAAGTGTGAGGAATGGTCATGGCCGTTTCATTCACCAATCCAGTCTCGCCGCTGGATGCGGATTTTAATCCTGCCCACGGATGGCTCAATCAATACGAGTTCCCGCGCCAGATCATTGATGTGAACGGCGACGGCTATGCCGATATCGCGGGGTTCGGCGACGCCGGTGTTCTCGTCTCCTATGGCTCGGCTCAGGGTACGTTTTCGGGTGCGAGTCTTCTGCCGGACACCGACCTGTACGCCCACATCCTGCCTTGGGAAGGCGATGAATTTCCTCGCGAACTGACGGAATTCAACCGGGACGGGCGCGCCGACATTGTCGCCTATGAGCATTCCGGGGTGGTCGTCTCGATAGCCCAGGGCGGCAACTTCACCGATCAGCACCGGTTGGACGACTTCGGCATCGAGCAGGGCTGGACCAGCCAGGACAGCTTCCCGCGCCGGGTGGCGGACGTGAATGGCGACGGCACACCCGACATCGTCGGCTTTGGCATCGCCGGCACTTGGGTAGCGCTCGGCAACGGAGATGGAACGCTTCGGCCGGTGCAGATGGCGCTTGCCGACTTCGGCACAAATCAGGGCTGGACCAGCGACGACAAGTTCCACCGCGTGCTGGCAGACGTGAATGGCGATGGCAAAGCGGACATCGTCGGCTTCGGCTATGCCGGAACCTATGTGGCGCTCGCCAAGGGCGACGGCACCTTCTTCGACGCGCAGCTTGCTTCGAAGGCCTATGGCGTCAATTCCGAATGGGACAGCAACAACGAGTTTCCCAGGCTGGTGGGCGATGTGAACCATGATGGCAGGGCCGACATAGTCTCATTCGCTTACGACGGGACCTACGTGGCTCTGGCCCAGCCAGACGGCACCTTTGCGGACGCAGCGAAGGTACTCGCCAATTTCAGTCCCGCTCAAGGCTGGGTAAACAACAACACCTATCCCAGGGAGCTGGCTGACGTGAACAACGACGGGCGCCTCGATATCGTTGGCTTCGGTGCTCCGGGAGTGCTGGTTGGCTTCAACCAGGGCGATTTGGTGCTGTAAACCGGGCGCGCAGTTGGCTGGTCGCGAGGCGAGCGGCCGATGCATGGCCGGATACCCTGGGGCGTGGGGGCCTTTTCAGATTTCCAGCCAGATGCCTGAAAAGGGTGGTGGACGCACTAGGGCTCGAACCTAGGACCCGCTGATTAAGAGTAAGCGGACGATCTAAGTGAATCCGAGGGTGCTAGAAGGATAAGCCCCAGATATGGGTGGGTTTCGTCATCCTCTGCCATCTCACGCCATTGCAAGTTTGATTGCTATGGCTTACCATCTGATTGCTAGTTGGCGATCGGAAGGGCCAGTCAATGCCAAACGCCTATATCTCCAAGCGCACTGTGGACGCGGCCAAGCCCGCCACCGCCGACTATTTCCTTTGGGACGCTGATGGGCGGGACGTGGTGAAGGGCTTTGGCCTGAAGGTCACACCAGCCGGGGGTAAGGTCTACGTCTTCCAATATCGCATTGCCCGCCCCGGAGAGGCAGACCGCACCCCCGCCAAACGCTACACGATCGGCAAGCACGGAAGCCTTACCCCGGATGAGGCGAGGGCTGAGGCCAAGCGGCTTGCCGGAATGGTTGAGCGTGATATTGACCCACGCAGGGCGGAATTGGATGCCATGGCTGCGCAAGATGAGGCCAAAAGGCTGGCTGCGGAACGGGCGCGCATCGAAGGCGAACTGGCGTTTGAGAACGTTGCCGCGCTCTGGCTGGATCACTACGAAAACGAAAAGGGCCGCCGCCCTGCCAGTGTCCGCATGGCCAAGATGATCGTGAACCGGCATTTGAAGCCCCGGCTTGCTGGTAAGCCAATGCCTCACATCGGCCGAGCCGACCTGCAACCCGTGTTTGACGCGATCCCTGCCAAGCAGCGCGGGATGCGGCGAGCAGCCTTTGCGTATTCGTCAGTTTTGTTCGGCTGGGCGCACAAGCGTGGCGACATTGCTGAAAACCCCCTGAACGCCATGGCCAAGCCGGAAGCCCCTAAGGCTCGCGACCGCGTTCTGAGCGATGATGAATTGGCTGCGGCGTGGAATGCGACTGACAAGCTGGGCCAGCCGTTCGGGGCATTTTTCCGTCTATTGATCCTCACCGGCCAGCGGCGAGAGGAAGTCGCCGGGCTCACCT
>Ga0068855_100006794_pt1 | contig 13877 bp, 6 predicted proteins | sample KBSCornC52_FD_66592 | JGI IMG/M metagenome (GOLD analysis project Ga0068855, IMG submission 66592) | Corn rhizosphere microbial communities from Kellogg Biological Station, Michigan, USA - KBS Corn C5-2 | ecosystem: Host-associated > Plants > Roots > Rhizosphere > Soil ... | reverse complement strand
TCTATCTCTTCGCGGAGATACGAATGCTGTCCAGAGGGACGCGGTCGGAAGCGCTCGCCCTCCTCGCCGAATCAATGTGGCTCCAGACGTACCATCGCCTGATGGCGGGTTACGCTGTCCGGTATGAGAACGACAAGCCGATCCGAATCCCCTACCCTTACGAGAACCGCAAGCCGGAACAGCCGCTCCGTGCTCTGATCGCGTCGTTCCCTCAGTTGCCAGCTCGCGACCAGGCGCAGATTCTTCTCGGCTCGCTCCTCCAGCAGGGCCAGCGGTTCAACGAGGCGCTCAAAGAGTACCGCAGCCTGCTTGCCGACCGGCCGAAATCGATGTGGACACAGGACGCCCGCGCCGCGATCGACCAGATAACCCGCAAGGGGCTGTCGCTCCAGTCCGTCCAAACCCACGTACCAGGAGAGACCGTTCAGCTAACCATCTCGTCGCGCAACATCGACCGAATCCACTTTCGGCTGCATCGCGTGCGGCTGGAAGCGATCGTCGCGTCTGAGCGGAGGCTCGGGAATCCCGACGCGCAGTGGAATCAGTTCGAGCCCAACTTCGGACCGCTGAAGCGGGCGGATAGATCCTTGGGACCGGCCGTCAAAGAGTGGGACGAGACCACCTCCGATAGAGGCGAGCACCGCGTGACGACGAAGCAGGTCCGCCTTCCCATCTCGAACCCCGGCGCATACGTGGTCGTCGCCTCGACGCCTGGCGTCCGTGCAGCGACCGTGGTGCTAATCTCCGACCTTGCCCTGGTCCAGAAGTCCCATCGCGATGGACTCCTCCTCTTTGCCGCCAACGCCCGCACCGGCGCGCCCGCGGCCGGCGCGAACGTCATCGTGAAGCGCACCTGGTATGAGCAGGGCAAAAAGGGTGTGCAGATTCACAAGGCAGCCTGGACGCGCCTCAGGACCGGCCCGACCGGTCTCGCGTCGGTGCCGATACCCCGCACTTCCGGCATCGACAACCAGTTGGTTTCCTCGATGGCATGGCAGGGAGCGAGCTACGCGCTCACCGACGCCAACGGCTGGTATTTCGCAGTCAATCCGGCCGCATCATATCTGAAGCTCTACTGCACAACCGACCGGTCGGTTTATCGACCCCGCCAGACCGTGAACTACCGCGAGCTGGTCTACCGACGCGCGAACGGTGACCTCGTACCCTTCTCCGGCCACAGGGTCCACGTCGAGGTGAGGAATCCGAAGGGAGAGCTTGTTCATCGGCGCGATACCGTCACGAGCGAGTTCGGGAGCGTGAACGGCCGATTCGAGCTGCCGGAAGACGCGCCGCTGGGAGAGTACGGTGTTACTGTATCCCTCCCTAACGGTGACCAGATGGCGATGGACGGCGGAGCGAGCAGATTTCGCGTCGAGGAGTACAAGAAGCCGGAATTCGAGGTGACCGTTACCCCCGCCGCCGAACGGGTCCGCCCCGGCCAGCCGACGAGCGTGAAGATCGCGGCGAAGTACTACTTCGGCGGCCCGGTGCCTGCCGCGAAGGTGACCTACCGGATTCATCGGTCGTACTACGCACAGCAGTACCGGTTTCCGCGTCCCTTCGATTTTCTCTGGCGCCATTGGGGTCAGGGCGACTACGACACGAGCTACCGGAACGGCCCGGTCATCAAACAGGGCGAAACACACCTCGACGCCAAAGGCGAAGCAACCGTCGAGTTCCCGACAGAAGCCCCTACCCGCGACCAGCAGGACCAGGCGTACACGGTCGACGCGGACGTTCAGGACGCAAGCCGCCGCGTGATCTCCGGCAGCGGCGCCGTCAAGGCAACCCGCCACGACGTCGCGGTCTTCCTCGACTATCCGCATGGCTACGCGGCGAAGGGCGAGCGGCTCGACGTCGAGATTGTGACCCTCAACCCGTCAGACCAGCCCGTCTCGGCCGCGGGGAGCGCGCGCGTCTACCGCGTCCCGCAGGACCCGAACGGAAAGGAGGCGCTCATCCATGAGGAGCCGATTACCACGGATTCGCACGGCCGGGCGTACCTGCATTGGACCGCGACGACCGCCGGATTCCTCCGAATCGCCTTCGAGACCCGCGACACCGCCGGCGAGAAGGTCGAGGGATCGACGGAGGTCTGCGTCTCCGGGCCGGAGCTGGACCGGGGCCGATTCCGCCGCGAGGGCGTCTTCCTGGCCATCAGGAACCCGTACTACGAGGAGGGGCAAACCGCCCGCGCGCTTCTCGTCACGCCCGAGCCCGGCTGCACCGTCCTCCTCACCCGCGAGGCCAACGACGAGATCTTGGAGAAGCGAATCATCTTCGTCCCCGGCCGCTCCATCGAGGTACCCGTGCCGCTCGGCCGCGCGGATGTGCCGAACGTCTATCTGTCCGCCATCCTGATCCGCCATGGCCAGATGTTCTCCGCCCAGCAGGAGATCTTCGTGCCACCCGCCCGCCGCTTCACCACGATCTCAGTCCAGGCCGACCGGGAGCGCTACCAGCCCGGCGAGAAGGCGACGCTCCATCTCTCCGCAAAGGACTGGCGGGGCCGCCCGCTCCGGACCGAGCTGGCCGTTTCCGTCTCCGACGCGGCGCTCAGCTACATCCAGAAGGACTACGCCCCCGACATCCGCGCCGCGCTGTACGGCGACCGCCGCGGCATCTCCACCGAGGCGTCCGGCTCGACCTCCACAACGATGGGCGGCACGACCGAGGACACCCAGCCCGTCCACGACTACCGTACCCACTCCTGGGAGCTGCCCGGCGACATGGGCCTCCTCCCCGAGTGGCCCGCAAGCCCCCTATACCAAGTCGCGCACAGCAGGCGCGCGCTTGGGGACGAGGTTGTCAACTACGCCGCAAAAATGCCCGTTCTTCAAGACCGCGCGATGAGCACAGCCGCGGCTCTACCACAGAGCGGCGGGATGGGCGGGATGCCCGGATTCCGCGCGGGCTCGACATTCACCTATGATTACGACGAATCAAAGACGCGAAGTGAGATAGTCGGCCTGGGCGTTGTTGCGGGCGAATCGAACTCGAAACGGGCGGAAGCGACCACGCGAACGCGGTTCGCCGACACCGCTTTCTGGACGCCCGCGGTGATTACCGATTCGCAGGGCAATGCGACCGTGCAGGTCACCTGGCCGGACAATCTCACCCGCTGGCGCGCCCAGGCGGTCGGCTCGTCGGCCGCGGCGCAGGTCGGCGCGGGCGAGACCTCCGTCGCCACCAGGAAGGACCTCATCGTCCGGCTCCAGGCGCCGCGGTTCTTCGTCGAGCGCGACCAGGTCACCCTCTCCGCCAACGTCCACAACTACACCGGCACGGCCCAGCGCGTCCGAGTCCTGCTCGACCTCTCCGGCGACAACCTCCAGATTCAATCGACGGGGCGGACGGGGCAGCAGGGACAGACGTCCCTGTCTGCGAATGCGTCCTTCGGACGGATACAGGCTGGAGCGTCCGCGGGACGGCATGCCCAGGCAGGGACATCTGTCCCTGCCGCGCCACGCGAAACCTGGGTGAACGTACCTTCGGACGGCGAATCGCGCGTGGACTGGACCGTGCAGGTGCGAAAGGAGGGACCTGTCCGGGTCCGAATGACCGCGCAGTCCGACACCGACGCCGACGCCGCGGAAATGACGTTCCCAGCCATCATTCACGGCGTGGAGCGGATGACCGCGGTGAACGGGGTGATGGGCCGGACGCAGCAGGGCCGGACGGAAGTGGAAATCGAGCTGCCCGCCGAGCGCAAGCCGGGCTCATCCGAGCTGGTGGTGACGCTCAATCCGTCGCTCGCAACCGTCATGCTCGACGCGCTCCCCTATCTCGCGGACTACCCCTACGGCTGCGTCGAGCAGACGATGAGCCGTTTCCTCCCATCGCTCGTCGTCGCCAAAACGCTGAACGACCTCGGCTACAACCTCGGCGACCTCCGCAAACGCGCCCAAACGCTCAAGCAGCAGGCAATCGAAAATCGAAAATCGAAAATCGAAAATTCTCCCTATTCTTATCCGAAGGGCGCGCTCGGGTCCACCCAGATCGGCGCCGCCGGATCCGACTTCCCGCGAATCAACAACCCGCTCTTCGACGAGGCGACCCTGAACCGCATGGTTACGGCCGGATTCAGGCGGCTGTACCAGATGCAGCACCGGGACGGCGGCTGGGGATGGTGGCCGGACGATTCGAGCGACCCGTACATGACCGCCTACGTGCTCTACGGCCTCCAGCTTGCGAGGGGGGCCGGGCAGCCGATTCAGCAGAGCCGCCTGACCCGCGGCCTCGACTTCCTCAGAACCTCCTTCCTCAATACCACGGATCCGCAAATGCTTGCGTACGAGGGCCGTGTCCTCTCCATGGACGCCCGGTACCGCGCCGCGATTCGACCGCGCCTCATCGGTCTCGCCTTCCCGCGCCGCGAGCGGCTCAGCGCCTACTCGAAAGCGCTCCTCGCCATCGCGCTCCACAACACCGGCGACCGGGAGAAGGCCGGAATCCTGCTCCGCAACATCGAGACGACCGCGAAAGTCGACGAGGCGGGCGGCACGGTTCACTGGGAGGATTCAGATCGGTTCTGGTGGTGCTGGTGGAACGACAAGGTCGAGACCAACGCCGCCGTGCTCGAAGCATACCTCCAGGTGAACCCCGCATCGAGGCTCGTCCCGATGGCGGCGAAGTGGCTGGCAAACAACCGCCGCGGCGATGCGTGGGCCTCCACCCGCGAGACTTCCCTCGCCATCCTCGCGCTGGCCGACTATGCGCGCGTCACGAAGGAGCTTGCCCCGAACTACACGCTGACCGTCGATCTCGGCGGCCGAATCCAGCGCAGATATATCGTGAATCACGAGAACGTGCTCTTCTTTGACAACCGATTCGTCGTACCGGACGGAATGCTCCGGACCGGCCGCCAGCCGCTAACCATTACGAAGACCGGTACCGGCACGCTCTATTACTCGGCGTACACGCGCTACTTCTCGCTGGAAGAGCCGATTCGCGCCGCCTCGAACGAAATCGCGGTGAATCGACGCTACTTCCGCCTGCTGCCCGGCACCGCCAACGGCACGCCAGAACCCACTCCCATCGATGAAGATCGCCCGAATCCGTTCCTCACCGGCCGCTACGAGCTGCTGGATCAGGGCGGCGAATGGATTGCGCCTGTTGAAACCGCTGGCGGGCCGCAGTACGACCGTGTCGAGCTGAAAGACGGAGACCCGGTGGAGAGCGGCGACCAGATAGAGGTGGACCTGGAGCTGGACGCGCGGAACGACTACACCTACCTCGTCGTCGAGGACCTGAAGCCGTCGGGCTGTGAGCCGGTCGAGCTTCGGAGCGGCGGAAAAGAGGGGCTGGGCCTGTACTCGAACATGGAGCTGCGGGACCAGAAGGTCGCCTTCTTCCTCTCCAGCCTGCCGCAGGGTGCGCGCAACCTCACCTATCGCCTCCGCGCCGAGATTCCCGGCGACTTCCACGTCCTCCCCGCGAACGGCTACGCCATTTACGCCCCGGAAGTCCGCGCCCTCTCGTCCGAGCGCCACCTCACCGTGAGAGACGGCAGAGAATGAACCACGGGGAACACCGTGGTTTGATGTCTCTCTCGCCGTTCTCCCTGGTTTCCGTGTACTCCGTGGTTTGAATGATCCGGAACATTCCGCCGGTCCCGAGCATCTTTTTGTCGCACTGTGGATTGGGAAGGGAGGTGCGGCGTGATGCAGACGATGGAATCTCCCGCGGCCGGGCGAAGCCAATATACCGGGCGGGTTGTCGTTACCGATCAGGAGCGGCGGAACAACTACTACCTCTGGGCGGCGTTTCAAGAGGGGAATTGGGAGTACTTCGGGGTCCCGCGATGGGCGCGCGTGCGCCTGCGCCGGCTGGACGCCGAGAAGGCGACCGCCATCGAGTGGGAGCCGTAGAGGCGTTGCGGGCTTACCCGCGCGTGTTGTTGCCGCCGCTCTTGTCGCCGGAGCCCGTATCCCCGCCGGTCGGCATGGGGTCGGGCGGAGGCGCATCACCGCCCGAGGGGGCCGGATCGGCGGGGGTCGCGTCGGTCGGCTCAGTGGATGGCGTTGTAGCAGCGTCCGTCGTCGGAGCCCTGTGGCTGTGGCGGCCTGAACGAACATGCCTGCGCGCGCCTCGCTCGTAGGGCGCGTTCATAGACCGAACCGCGTTCGGGTCGGGCGCGTCGATGTTGAGCGCGACCATGTCGTTCGGGAAGAACATCTCCTGAATCAGCTTCGCGCTCTTATCCGCGTAGATGGTCACATAGCTCGGACCCTCGAACGACGGCAGCGTCTTGATGGTGATATTTTCGCGCGGAATGGACCGTGCGAAGTTCGCCAGCGCGTACATCTGGTCCCGGTTCAGATTCGCGAGCTTCAGATTGTCGTTGAGCTTGTCGACGATACCGGGCAGGGCCATGAAGGTGGATGGGGCCTTCAGCTTGGTCCGCATCGCTTCCAGGAACTCGTGCTGGCGCTTCGAGCGCATCTCATCGCTGTCCGAGTGGCGCATCCGCACGTAGCCCATCGCCTGATAGCCGTTGAGGTGCTGGTATCCAGGCTTCAGATGGATGTGGAGGTTGCCCCAGTTGTCGTCGTAGTCGAGCCCCTTATGGCCCTTCGGCACCTCCACGTCGACGTCGATTCCGCCCATCGAATTCACGATCTGCTGGAACCCTTCGAAGTTGACGGTGACGCAGGCGTCCGGCTGGACCCCGAAGACATCCTTGATCGTCTCCATCGTCAGCTCTTCGCCGCCGAAGTTGTGCGCCGCATTGATCTTGTGGATGCCGCTGTGGCCGGGAATGTGGACGGCGGTATCGCGTGGGATGGTGAGCGCGTTGATCGACTTGTTGATAAAGTCCACCCGGGCCAGCATGATCGAGTCGCTGCGGCCCGGGCTGCTCTTAACGACCTGATCGCGGTTATCGTAGTCGTGGTCCACGCCCAGGATCAGCACGTTCATGGACGTTCGGCTCGGAAACTGCTCCTCTGGCGTCCACTGGCGCATGGGCTGTCCGTGAATCACCGTGTCAACAACCATCTGAAGCCCGTGCTGGTTTACCATGGCACCGACAGACTGGCTGTTCCAGTAGAAATGACCGAACACGGTGCCGGCAGCCATCGCGAGGAGGCATGTGGCCGTGCCGAAGGCGATTCCCGCCTGCCGCCAGCGCCGCTGAGAAGGTGTCCTCGGCGAGCGCGCCAAAAGGACGGTCTTCTCGCCGCTCACTCGCTCTTGTTCCGCCTTGGAAGACGGGCTGGTTGTCGGTTTCTCACTATCGGACAAGCTGATTCTCCCGGTAAGTTAGGACGGCGCACCCCACACAAGAACAGGCTCAACCCTCGCCTGACGGCTTTATCGAGAGGAGCCTACAGCCATTATGGTATCACGCCGGGCGTGCAGAGTCAAGGCATTGGGCTCAAATTTGTGAAATCTTTCTGCCGGGCATGAAATCACTTTCACGGCACTCGTGTACTCGCGCGACCCCTTGCGCTGGAATCACACACGAGGATGCAATCCACAACTCCCCCTGCACCGTTCACGCATCACGACTCACGCATCACGACTCACGCATCACGACTCACGCATCACGACTCACGCATCACGACTCACGCATCACGACTCACGCATCACAAATCCGTCCCCAATTCCACCTCTTACCACATTGCCCTGGCCGGCCCATTCTGCTATAATCCTGCCCTGGAAGGGTTCAGAAACGCGCCAGACTCAGTTGCCCCGCGCGATTCGAAGGTGCATCGATGGCCGGCGAACAGCTCGAACTGGGTGACGACGACCGCTCCATCACGCTCAAGCGCGCATGGGGCCGCGCCCTCGTAACACTGGCCTCCTCGATCAACAAAGCCGCCTTCGAAGGCTACATCCGCCCCATCCAGCCGGTCGGATATGCGGACGGCGCGGCCACCCTCGGCGTCGCAAGCGCATGGGCTCGCGAGTGGCTCAAAAAGTACACGCCCGAGATTCGCGCGGCCCTTGAAGAGCACCTCGTCGCTCCCATCGAGATTCGATTCATACTCATAACGCCGGATGACCGTCCCGTGTTCGGCGGCCCCCCGGCGACCACGGAGAGCTCCGAAAGCGCGGATAAGCCCGCGGAGCCCGCGCCCACTGCCCGCCGAACACCCGCGCTTCCGGCGCTCGACGCCGTGCCCTCCGTACCGCTCAATCCCGACTACACGTTCGACCAGTTCGTGGTGGGCAAATCGAACCGGCTGGCACATGCCGGCGCGGTGGCCGTCGCCGGCTCGCCCGGCACGGTCTACAACCCGCTCTTCATCTACGGCAGCTCCGGCCTCGGCAAGACGCACCTGCTCCACGCCATCGGACTCGCCGCCCGCGAGCGGGACCCCCGGGCGCGAATCGCGCTGGTGGACGGCGAGAGCTTCACCGAGCGCTACGTCGCCTCGCTGCGCGAAAAGAAGATGGACCTCTTTCGGAGCTACTTCCGCTCGATGGACCTCTGGCTCGTGGACGACATCCAGTTCATCGCGGGAAGGGACCAGACGAAGGAGGAGTTCTTCCATACCTTCAACGCCCTCTACCAGTCCGGCCGCCAGATCGTCATCGCCTCCGACCGCAGCCCGCGCGAGCTCCGCACAACCGACGAGCGGCTCCGCTCCCGATTCGAGAGCGGCCTCATCGCCGACGTGAACGCGCCGGAGCTGGAGACTCGCGCCGCCATCCTCGAGCAACGGTGCGAGGCGGAGAACTGGACGATCTCCCGCGAGGTCCTCTACTACATCGCCGATTCCATCCAGTCCAACGTGCGCACGCTCCAGGGCGCGCTCACCAAGCTCGTGGCCTATGCCTCCATCATGCGCACTTCGCCCTCGATCGAGGTGGCCCAGAGCGTGCTGGGCGAGTACTACATCGACCGGCCGCTCCCCGGCTACGTCCGCAAGGACGTTCCCGTCGACATGATTCTTCAGGCCACGGCCGAGGAGTTCGGCACGTCGATGGAAGCTCTCCGCGGCGAGCGGCGCGACAAGGAAACGGTCAAGGCGCGCCAGGTCGCGATGTATCTCTGCCGCGAGCTCTGCAGCATGCCGCTCGCCCAGATCGGCGCCGCTCTCGGCGGCCGCGACCACACCACCGCCCAGCGCGGAATTGCAAAGCTCGAATCCATCATCCTCTTCGACCGCGCCCTCCACGCCCGCCTCCAGGCCGTTAAAAACCGCCTCGAACGCTGAGCCGACTCCACCTCCCCAAACCCCTCCTTCGCAAGGAGGGGCTTCTCCGCATGCAGGGGGTGAATCGCACTCACCATGCCTTGTGCGAATACTGCTGGCTGGACATACTCCCTTCCGCCATTATCATCTCCCACGCGCCCATCTTGTCGCTCGGCCACGCACGAATAGCCCCCTCCTTACGAAGGAGGGGTTTGGGGGAGGTGCCTTTCCCGTTGAGCCCCCTCCTTACGAAGGAGGGGTTTGGGGGAGGTGCCGCCGGGGGGTGAGGGAGGTCCCACACCCGCCTCCCGCGAATTAACGATCATCGACGAATTCGAAGAGATTGGAGGCCATCTCATGACGGACAAATGGACGCGACGCCGCTTTCTTCAGACAGGAGCGCTGGCGGGCGGAGGACTCATCATCAGCGCGCGGCAGGGTTTCGCGCGAACATACCAGGCGAACGACAAGCTCAATATCGGCGTGGTCGGCGTGGCCGGACGCGGGGGCGATAATCTGAACGGCGTCCAGGGCCAGAATATCGTCGCGCTCTGCGACATCGACGACAACAACCTGGCCGCGGCCGCGAAGCGATTTCCCGGCGCGAAGACCTACAACGACTTCCGCAAACTGCTGGAGCAGAAGGACATCGACGCGGTCGTCTGCTCCACGCCGGACCATACCCACGCCGTCGTCGCCATCGCCGCGCTCAAAGCCGGGCATCATCTCTATTGCGAGAAGCCGCTCGCCCACTCCGTTTATGAAGTCCGCGCCATCTCCGACACCGCGAAGCGCCTGAAGCGTGTCACCCAGATGGGCACGCAGATCCATGCCGAGCCGAACTACCGGCGCGTGGTCGAGCTCCTCCAGTCCGGCGCCATCGGCAAGGTGAAAGAGGTCCACGTCTGGGTCGACCGCGTATGGTCGGGCAACGGCAAGGCCCCCGAGACTCCTCCCGTCCCGCCCAACATCCACTGGGACCTCTGGCTCGGCCCCGCCCACGAGCGGCCCTACAGCCCCGCCTACGTGCCGTTCAACTGGCGAGGATGGTGGGCGTTTGGCGGCGGCACGCTCTCGGACATGGCCTGCCACCACATGGACCTCTCCCACTGGGCGCTCCACCTCCGCACCCCGAAGACCGTCAGCGCCGAGGGCCCGCCCGACGACCCGGAGACCACTCCCGCATGGCTCATCGTCAAGTTCGATTACGATGGCCGCAAGGTTGACGGCAAAGACTACGACCCCATTACGCTCACGTGGTACAACGGCGGCAAGCGTCCGCCGCACTTTGCCGAAGGCAAATTGCCCGCGTGGGGGGACGGCTCCCTCTTCATCGGTGAGAAGGGGATGCTGCTCGCCGACTACGGCCGCAACGTCCTTCTGCCAGAGGCCGACTTCAAGGACTTCACGCCGCCGCCAAAGACCATCCCAGATTCCATCGGCCACCATGCGGAGTGGATTCAGGCCTGCAAGACCGGCGGCCCCACCTCCTGCAACTTCGACTACTCCGGCGCGCTCGCCGAAACGGTCCTCCTCGGCAACGTCGCCTACCGCACTGGCCGGAAGATCGAGTGGGACCCGAAATCGCTCCGAGCGGTCAACTGCCCGGAAGCCGACACATACCTGCGACCGCACTACCGCAAAGGCTGGAAACTCTAAGAGATCACCGCGAAGAACGTCAAAAGCGATCTGAACCACAGAGGCACAGAGAACGGCAGGAGATGAACAGCTCCCATTCGCGAACATTCGCGCAATTCGCGGTCAATCCGCCGCTGCCGTTTCCGCAATCTTCCGCGCATTCCGCGGTAGGAGTCCCGCCTTTCTTCGCGCTCTTTGCGTCTTCGCGGTTCAGATTGGAAAGGTTTCGCTATGGATTATCGTCGGTTGGGGGCGAGCGGACTGAAGGTGAGCGAGGTCTGCCTCGGCTCCTGGCTCACGTTTGGGAATGCGACGGAGGACGCGACGGCCGAGGCGTGCATCGATCGCGCGTTCGAGCTCGGCATCAACTTCTTCGACACGGCCAACGTCTATGCGCAGGGTAAGGCGGAGGAAGTGGTCGGGCGGGCGCTCCGCAAGTACGACCGGGACGACGTCGTCATCGCCACCAAGGTCTACTTCCCGATGGGCGAAGGGCCGAACGACCGCGGCCTCTCCCCCAAGCACATCCGCGAGCAGTGCGACCGCTCGCTCCAGCGGCTGGGAGTCGACTATATCGACCTCTACCAGTGCCACCGCTACGACACCGAAACCCCGCTGGAGGAGACGCTCCGAGCCCTGGACGACCTCGTCAACGTCGGAAAGGTTCTCTACGTCGGGTTCTCGATGTGGTCCCCGGACCAGATCCGCGATGCGCTCAAGATTCAGCGCGAGCTCAACCTCGACCGGTTCGTCTCCAGCCAGCCCTACTACAACATGCTCGGCCGCGACATGGAGCAGGAAGTCCTCCCGCTCTGCGACAGCGAGGGAATCGGGCAGATCGTCTTCTCGCCCCTCGCGCAGGGCGTGCTTACCGGCAAATACCGGCCCGGTCAGCCGCCTCCCTCCGACAGCCGCGCGGCGGACCCGAAGCAGAACATGTTCCTTGTCAACCGCGGAAACCTCGAGCCTGCCGTACTGGAGAAGGTGGAGCGGCTGCGGCCCATCGCGGAGCGTGAGGGCATGACCGTGGCTCAGCTCGCGCTTGCATGGTGCCTCCGCCTGCCGGGCGTCTCCAGCGTCATCGTCGGCGCGAGCCGCCCCTCCCAACTGGACGACAACGCTGGCGCGTCCGGCCGTAAGCTCAGCCCCGAAACCGTCGCCGCAATCGACGCCGCACTGCAATAAGACGTCGGCGGCCGTAGGTGCCGCGGGTCTGTTATAATGACCTGGAGATATCGACGCGATGGAACCACAGTTTACGATAATCTACGAGCGGGACGAAAAGGCCGGCTGGATCGCGACCATTCCAGAGGTGCCTGGCGCGTTCTCCGAGGGGCGGACCAAACGATTGGCGCGGGAGAACGTGATTGACGCGCTTAAGGAGCTCATGGCCGCGAGACGCGACCTTGCGGTGCGCAGGCGGTCGCCCGCTTCGGTCGTCGAGGAGCTTTCACTAACTGGTTAAGCCCCGGTGGGATCGACTAACTCCAGTTCCCGGCATATCTTCATCGCAAGGCCGCGCCCGATTTCCCGATGCCTCGGGACGGGCGCGGTCTTTTCGTTGGCGGGATCGTGGTGTACAGAGTGCTTCTTTCCCTCGCGAATGAGCACACAGCCCTGCGAGTGCAGATGCGACACCAGGTCTCGCCTCTTCACTGCCGGCGGCCGCTTTCCGCGCGTTTCGGCCACCGAATCACGGTGAGGGAGAGCGGCGGGAACTTGTAGGCGAATCGCGCACTGGTGGGCGGAAGGGCGGAGTGGACCGGGGCGACGCGTTCCGGGTCGTCGAACGAGTTCGTTGCGTCGGGCTCGCCGGCATGTCTCTTGTCGGCGAGGGTCCAGACTTCCGCGGACCGGCCGGCCTTCCCGAACCCTGTGAAGTCGAGCGGACGTGTAATCGGCTCCAGTGAGGGGTTGACTGCGAAGAGGACTACGTCGCCAAAGCGATTGAGGGTGGCGCTGACGTCCAGTCCGAGGTTCGGCGGCGCGTCCGAATCGATTCGGAGCGGGATGTCGCCCGCCAGGTTCGCGTAGAGCATCTGCATGTAGTACGTCGGCGTCTTGTAGAGGCGCGAGCGGTCCGTCTGGATTATTCCCGAACAGAAGCTGTTCGTCAGGTTCGAGCGATTCGCGATCTCCACGAGGTCGCTCTCCCGATGGAGCAGGTTCTGGTAGCGGGCGCAGGCGAGGGCGTTCTCCAGCGTCCAGAGCATCGCCCGGCGCGGTCCGGCGTCTCCGGCGGTCATGTTCCACTCCGTCACGGCGACCCTGGCCCTGCCGCCGCCAATGAGCCGCCGCACCGCCTCCAGCTCGTGCTCCGTACCGGCGAGGTCCGCCACGCCATACTGGTGAGGACAGACGAAGTCGAGCAGGTTTCCCGCCCCGCGCAGCACGCCCGCCGTCGGGAACGACGATAGCAGCCGGATCGATGGGTCGGCCCGCTTCATCGCCTCGCAGAACGCGGGCAGCTTCCCCTCATATTCGGGTCCGCCGACTTCATTGCCCACCTGCCAGAACCGGATCCCATAGGGCTTCGGGTGTCCATTCCTGGCGCGCAGCGCGCCCATAGGGCTCGCCGCCGGCCCATTGAAGTACTCCACCTCCGCCGCTGCCTCTTCCGGCGTGTTCCTCGAGAACCGTACGCAGATCAGCGGCTCCGCGCCGACCGCGCGGCAGAGCTGCACGATCTCCTCCAGCCCAGCCCCCGCCTGCTGGAGCCCGCCCCACGCGCGGAACGGCGGCCGATGGTCGGGGTCGCCAATCGAATCTCGCCACCGGAAGTCGCCCAAATTCGGGTCGTCCAGCGCGCTGCCTCCGAACCGAATCACGCCCGGCTTCAGCAACCGCAGCGCCTCCACCACGTCCCGTCGCCATCCGCCCACCGAGTCGGCCGGCATCAGCGAGGCGTTGTCCAGCCAGAGCGCGCCCGGTCCGCGGAACGCGATGGTGAGCGTGCAGTCCGTCGCCGTCTCGCTGGGAGTCATCTCGGCGCTGAGCTTCCTCCAATCGCCGCCAGGCGATAAGGAAGCCGCCGCGAGCGTCCTGCCGTTCTTGTGCAGCCGCGCGGTCACCGGCCCGCGAATCCCCGCCTCC
>Ga0068855_100006793_pt1 | contig 13879 bp, 7 predicted proteins | sample KBSCornC52_FD_66592 | JGI IMG/M metagenome (GOLD analysis project Ga0068855, IMG submission 66592) | Corn rhizosphere microbial communities from Kellogg Biological Station, Michigan, USA - KBS Corn C5-2 | ecosystem: Host-associated > Plants > Roots > Rhizosphere > Soil ... | reverse complement strand
ATCGAGAACCAGATCGAGAAGACCTACGGCCGCAAGCTCTCGCGCGAAGAGGTCCAGGCCAAGAGCCGCGCCTACGCGGCCGAGCAGGTGGCGCTGCAGAGCGCCGACTTCAAGCGCCTGGGCGTGCTGGCCGACTGGGACCGCCCCTACCTCACGATGGACCACGTCAACGAGGCCGGCGAGATCCGCGCCCTCAAGCGGGTGATCGAGCGCGGTTTCGTCTACCGCGGCCTCAAGCCCGTCTACTGGTGCTTCGACTGCGGCTCCTCGCTGGCCGAGTTCGAGATCGAGTACGCCGACAAGGCCTCGCAGACCCTGGACGTCGGCTTCCTGTGCGCCGAGCCCGACAAGCTGGCCGCGGCCTTCGGCCTGCCCGCACTCCCCAAGGACGCCTTCGCCGTCATCTGGACCACCACCGCCTGGACCCTCCCCGCCAACCAGGCCCTCAACCTCAACCCGGCGCTCGAGTACGCGCTGGTCGACACCGAGCGCGGCCTGCTGCTGCTGGCCTCCGCCCTGGTGGAGAAGTGCCTGGCCCGCTACGGACTGACGGGCCAGGTGGTCGCCACCACGCTGGGCGAGCGGCTCGACGGCCTGAACTTCCGCCATCCGCTGGCCCACGTCGACCCGGGCTACGACCGCCTCAGCCCCGTCCACCTGGCCGACTACGCGACCGCCGACGACGGCACCGGCATCGTCCATGCGGCGCCCGCCTACGGCGTGGAAGACTTCAACTCCTGCCGCGCCCACGGCCTGGCGGTCGACGACATCCTCAACCCGGTCCAGGGCTCGGGCGTCTACGACCCGGCGCTGCCGCTGTTCGGCGGCCAGCACATCTGGAAGGCCGCCCCCGTCGTGATCGACACCCTGCGCGACGCCGGCCGGCTCTTCGCCACCGAAAAGCTCGTGCACAGCTACCCGCACTGCTGGCGCCACAAGACCCCGGTGATCTACCGCGCCGCCGCCCAGTGGTTCGTGCGCATGGACGAGGGCGAGGGCGTCTTCACGGTCGACAAGGCGCCCAAGACCCTGCGCCAGCTCGCCCTCGACGCCATCGAGCAGACCACCTTCTACCCCGAGAACGGTCAGGCTCGCCTGCGCGACATGATCGCCGGCCGCCCCGACTGGTGCATCAGCCGGCAGCGCAACTGGGGCGTGCCGCTGCCCTTCTTCCTGCACAAGGACAGCGGCGAGCTGCACCCCGACACGCTGGCGTTGATGGACCGCGCCGCCGCGCTCGTCGAGGAGGGCGGCGTGGAGGCCTGGGCCCGCCTCGACCCCCGCGACTGGCTCGGCGACGAGGCCGAGCAGTACACCAAGAGCACCGACATCCTCGACGTCTGGTTCGACTCCGGTTCGAGCTTCTTCCACGTGCTGCGCGGCAGCCACGAGGGCGAGGGTCACCCCGAAGGCCCCGAGGCCGACCTCTACCTCGAAGGCCACGACCAGCACCGCGGCTGGTTCCATTCCTCGCTCCTGGTGGCCTGCGCGCTGGAAGGCCGGGCGCCCTACCGCGGCCTGCTGACCCACGGCTTCACCGTCGACAGCCAGGGCCGCAAGATGAGCAAGAGCCTGGGCAACGGGGTCGATCCGCAAAAGACCAGCGAGAAGCTCGGCGCCGAGATCATCCGCCTGTGGGTGGCGGCCAGCGACTACTCCGGCGACATCGCCGGCGACGACAAGATCCTGGCCCGCGTGGTCGACGGCTACCGCCGCATCCGCAACACCTTGCGCTTCATGCTGGCCAACACCAGCGACTTCGACCTCGCCCGCGACCGCGTGCCGCTGTTCGAACTGCTGGAGGTCGACCGGTACGCCCTGGCCCGTGCCGCGGCCTTCCAGGAAGAGGTGCTGGCGCACTACGAGGCCTACGAGTTCCACCCCGTCGTGGCCAAACTGCAGGTGTACTGCTCGGAAGACCTGGGCGCCTTCTACCTCGACGTCCTCAAGGACCGGCTCTACACCACCGCGCCGAAGTCGCTGGCCCGGCGCAGCGCACAGACCGCGCTGTGGCACCTCACCCAGGCCATGCTGCGCTGGATGGCCCCCTTCCTCAGCTTCACCGCCGAGGAGGCCTGGAAGGTGCTGAACCCCTCGGCCGCCTCGATCTTCGTCGAGACCTACCTCGACACCTCGTCCTGGACCGACGGCGACCTGCTGGACAAGTGGGACCGCATCCGCGAGATCCGCGACCTCGTCAACAAGGAGATCGAGACCCTGCGCGCCGCCGGGCAGGTCGGCTCGTCACTGCAGGCCACCTTGCGGCTGCAGGCCGAAGGCCAGGACCACGCCTGGCTCGCCTCGCTGGGGGACGACCTCAAATTCGTCACCATCACCTCGGAGGCCGAGCTCGGCGACGGGGCCGCGCTCGCCATCGAGGTGGCGCCGTCCACCGCACCGAAGTGCGAGCGCTGCTGGCACTACCGCGCCGACGTGGGCCAGGAGCCCGCCCATCCCACTCTGTGTGGCCGCTGCACCGCCAACCTGTACGGCGACGGAGAATCGCGCCGCGTGGCCTGACGACGGCCGCCACGCGGGGCGGGCGGTGATGCCGCCCTGCCCCTCCCTTCCCTTGACGAATCGAACGCATCGCCCGACCTGACCGCGACCATGAGCCCGAACCGCAAATCCTCCTTCGCCAAGTTGATCCCCTGGCTGCTCGTCGCCCTGGGCGTCATCGTGCTCGACCAGCTCAGCAAGATGTGGATCCTCCAGGAATTCCGCGAGGGCGACGGCCACATCGTCACCGGCTTCTTCAACCTCGTGCGGGTGCACAACCACGGCGCGGCCTTTTCCTTCCTGGCCACCGGCTCGGGCTGGCAGCGCTGGTTCTTCGTCGGCATCGGTGTGCTGGCCGCGGTGTTCATCGTCGTGATGCTGCGCAGCCACGGCGGGCAGCGGCTGTTCTCGTGGTCCTTGGCGCTGATCCTCGGCGGCGCCCTGGGCAACGTGATCGACCGGCTGCTGCACGGCTACGTGGTCGACTTCATCCAGCTGCACGCCGCCGGCCGGGCCTTCCCCTCGTTCAACCTCGCCGACAGCGCCATCACGCTGGGCGCGGTGTTCCTGATCCTCGACGAGCTCTTGCGGGTGCGGCGCGCGCCGTCCTGAGCGGGTTTCAATCACGATGGCAAGTCAGGGGTTTCCGCTCCCCTTGACGGGCCGGATCGTGCATGATGGCGCCCGGCCCCCCCACCGCCGCCATCCTGCACCCCCATGCTGACCTTCAGTTGCCTGCAGTTCTATGAGTGGCTCGACATCCCGCTGTGGGTGTTCGACGCCCAGCACCTGCGCACGGTGTGGGCCAACCGCGCCGGACTGGCCTTCTGGCACGCCGAGAGCGAGGCCGAGTTCCTGTCCCGCGACTTCTCCGACGTCTCCGAGGGCGTGCGCACCCGGCTCCAGCTCAGCATGCAGGCCCATGCCCGCGGCGAGATCGTCCGCGACTCCTGGACGCTCTACCCCAAGGGCACCCCGCTGACCTCGGTCCTGGCCTCGCGCGGCATCCTGCTGCCCGACGCCCGCCAGGGCATCCTGTTCGCTTCCGAGCCGCTGTCCACCAGCCTCGACCCCAACATGCTGCGCGGCGTCGAGGCCGTGACCCACACCACCTTGCGCATCGCGCTGCACGCCCTGCCCGACGGCGCCGTGCTGATGCGCAACGCCGCGGCCGTCCAGGCCTTCGGGCCGATCCCGCCAGCGGGCACCCACCGCGGCGCCGACTTCGAGACGATGTTCCCCGACCTCGGCATTTCCGAGCGCATCCTGGCGCAGATCCGCAAGGGACAGACCTTCAGCGCCGAACTCGAACTGCAGACCCTGCAAGGACCGCGCTGGCACTCGGTGGATGCCCGGCCCGTGCTCGACCCGGTCTCGGGCAAGCGGGCCATGCAGATCAACGCCCGCGACATCGCCGACCTGAAGGCCTCGCAGAAGGCACTGGAGAGCGCCCGCGTGGCGGCCGACAACGCCAACATGGCCAAGAGCGCCTTCCTGGCCAACATGAGCCACGAGATCCGCACCCCGATGAACGGCGTGCTCGGCCTGACCGAACTGGTGCTGCACACCCAGCTCGACGAGCGCCAGCGGCAGTACATCACCCTGGCCAACCAGTCGGCCAAGGGACTGATGGTCATCATCGACGACCTGCTCGACGTGGCCAAGATCGAAGCCGGGCAGATGGTCATCGAGCACCGCCCATTCTCCGTGCGCAAGTGCCTGGAGCACGCGCTGTCGCCGCTGCTCATCACCAGCCGCCAGAAGGGGCTGGACCTCTCCTGGGAAGTGGGAGCCGACGTACCCGACGAACTGGTCGGCGACGCGGTGCGGCTGCGCCAGGTGATCATCAACCTGGCCGGCAACGCGGTGAAGTTCACCGACGCGGGATCGGTGCGGGTCGAGGCCCACGTCCTGCACCCGGGCGACGCGGCGCCCGACGGCCGCATCGACCTTCGCTTCAGCATCCGCGACACCGGCATCGGCATGACCCCCGAGCAGGTCGAGCGTGTGTTCGAGCCCTTCGTGCAGGCGGACAGCAGCATCACCCGCCGCTATGGCGGCACCGGGCTGGGCCTGGCGATCGTGGCGCGCCTGGTCAAGCTGATGGGCGGTGCCGTGGACGTGCAGAGCGTCGCCGGCAAGGGCAGTTGCATGGGTTTCACGGTCCAGCTGGCGCACGCCGCCGCGCCGGCGCAGGGAGCGCCCGCGGAGCGCTTGGCGGCGCGAAGCGCCTGAGCCCGGCCGGCCGCGCCGCACCAGGCGCGCCCGCCGTCGTCGTAACATGCGCGCTGCTCCATCCAGCGCCCGATCCGGCGCCCTGCCCATGCAGCCCGACGCCCCCGCATCCGACCCCGACACCGAAGGCGGGACCCGCCGGCCCCCCTGGAAACGCATCTACGCGCTGGCCGCCATCCTGATCCTGCTGGTGGTCGGCCTGGGGCAGTACCTCGGCATGCAGAGCACCGAGGCGTTCGCGCGGTCCGTGGCGGGCGACCGGGTGTGGTCCGAGCGCATGTCGGCCCTGTCGGAGCTGCGCCGCCTCGCCGGCGACGCCAGCGCCGCGGTCAGCGAGGTGTTCGCGCTGCGCGACGTGCAGCTCCAGGTCCGGCTTCTGCACAAGGCGGTGCAGGAGAGCGAGACCAAGCTGCAGCAGACGCAAAAGCTGTTCGAGTCCCACCCCGTGACCAGCGAACGCGAGTTGATGCTGCAGGGCCTGGACGAACTCGGCAAGGCCCTGCAGCGCATGGCGCGGCATGGCGAGCAGACCCTGGCGGCCTTCCAGGGCGGCCAGCTCGAACCGGCGACCCGCCTGATGGCCGAGACCAACCGCGACCACCTCCAGCTCCTCGACTGGATCCGCAGCGTCGCCCTGACCTCGCGGACCATCCAGAGGGCCGCGCTCGACGAGATGGTGGTCTCCATCGGCCAGTACCGGCACTTCGAGCTGGGCAGCATGGTGGTCGTGACCCTGATCACCTTCGGCATGCTGCTCTACGGCTTTCGCATCCGCCTGCACATGGAGCGGGCGGCCGAGGAGAAGTCCCTGCACGCCGTGGAGCTGCAGGCGGCCAAGGAGGCGGCCGAGGCGGCCAGCCAGGCCAAGTCGCAGTTCCTGGCCAACATGAGCCACGAGATCCGCACGCCGATGAACGGCGTGCTCGGCATGACCGAGTTGCTGCTGGGCACGCCGCTGAGTGACCAGCAGCGGCGCTTCGCCGACAGCGCGCACCGCTCCGGCCAGGCGCTGCTGGGGGTCATCAACGACATCCTGGACTTCTCCAAGATCGAATCCGGCACCTTCGAGGTCGAGTCGCTGCCCTTCAACCCCTGCGAGGTCGCCTACGACGTGGCCGAGCTGCTGGCGGTGCAGGCCCATGCCAAGGGCCTGGAGGTCATCTGCCAGATGGGCGCCGACCTGCCGGTGCGGGCCTATGGCGATGCCGCGCGCCTGCGCCAGGTGCTCATGAACCTGATGGGCAACGCCGTGAAGTTCACCGAGCGGGGCCAGGTGGTCATCTCGGTGAACAGGTTGACGGCGGCGGCCGGCGCGACCCACCACCCCACGGCGCTGATCGAGTTCTCGGTCGCCGACTCGGGCCCGGGCATCTCGCCCGAGGACCAGGCGCGCGTCTTCGAGGCCTTCACCCAGGCCGACAACAGCCGCACCCGCCGTCATGGCGGCACGGGCCTGGGCCTGACCATCTCGAGCGAGCTGGTGGCGATGATGGGCGGCAAGCTGCAGCTGGAAAGCGAGCCGGGCGAAGGCGCGCGGTTCTGGTTCTCGCTGCCGATGCGCCTGGTCGGCGACGAGGCGCCGGCCACCGTGCCGGCCCACGAAGCCGCCGCCCTGACCGGCCTGCAGGTGCTGGTGGTGGACGACAACCTCACCAACCTCGACATCCTGCGCCACCAGCTCATCCTCTGGGGCCTGCGGGTCGACACCGCCAGCAGCGGCGAAGAGGCGCTGGCGCTGCTGCACCACCGGCCCGTGGTGCACGACCTGGCCATCCTCGACGTGCACATGCCGCAGATGGACGGCCTGGCGCTGACCGAGCGCATCCGCGCCTCGGCCAAGCTCGACGGCATGAAGATCCTCATGCTCAGCTCGGCGGGGCTGGACATGCCGGGCACCAGCCTGGCCCGCCTGGGCATTGCGCGCTGGCTGTCCAAGCCCGTGCGCAAGCCGGAGCTGCGCCGCGCCCTGGTCGACCTGGTGATGGCACCGGACGGCGCCATCCCGGTGCCCGCCGCGTCACCCCCGCCTGCCCCGCCGCGGGTCAGCGCCCTGGGCGCGGGCGCGACCGTGCTGCTGGCCGAGGACCACCTCATCAACCAGGAGGTGGCCGCGCAGATGCTGCGCAGCGCCGGGTTCGAGGTGAAGGTGGTGCCCGACGGGCAATCGGCCGTCGAGGCCGTGCAGGCCGGCGGCATCGACCTCGTGCTGATGGACTGCCTGATGCCCGGCATGGACGGCTTCGAGGCGACCGCCCTGCTGCGCGACTGGGAGGCCCGCGGCGACGACACCGGCACGCCGCGTCGACGGCTGCCCATCGTCGCCCTGACCGCCAACGCCATGAAGGGGGACGTCGAGGCCTGCCTGTCCGCCGGCATGGACGGCTACCTCGCCAAGCCCTTCACGCAGGAGCAGCTGGTCGGGGCGATCGAGGCGCGGCTGCTGGCGCAGGGACGCGGCACCGCGGCCCCACCGCCTGACGGGCCGGCGCCCGCGTCCCGGCCCGGCGATTAGGGCCTGTTCACGCTAAATGAGGGCTGGCGCCGGACAGGAAAAGGCTGCAGGGCAAGGCGCACGCGAGGCGGTGTGCCTACGGCACACAACGAGTTTGCAACGCCGCCATGCAGCCTTTTCCTGCCCGGCCCGCAGGGTGATCTCGGCAAAGGGGCGCCCGCTCGGCGTTGCAAATGCTCGCCGGGGCGAGACCCCGGCTGCGCTTTGCGCCTTGCCGGCGCCCCTTTGCCAGAGCCACGCCAGCCCTCATTTAGCGTGAACAGGCCCTAGAACGTGCCGGGATAGGCGCCGCCATCGAGCAGGATGTTCTGCCCGGTGAGGTAGCCGGCGTGCCGGCTGCACAGGAACGCACAGACGGCGCCGAACTCTTCGGGGCTGCCGAAGCGCTGGGCGGGGATGGCGCGGCGGCGGGCCTCGGCGGCCGCCTCGACGTCCTGGCCCGCCTGCCGGGCGCCGGCCTGCAAGGTGAGCTGCAGCCGTTCGGTGTCGAAGGCACCGGGCAGCAGGCCGTTGATGGTCACGTTGCGCGCCGCCAGCGCGCTGCGCGACAGGCCGGCGACGAAGCCGGTCAGCCCGCTGCGGGCGCCGTTCGACAGCCCCAGCACCGGGATCGGCGCCTTCACGGCCCCCGAGGTGATGTTGACCACCCGGCCATAGCCGCGCGCTGCCATGCCGTCCACGGTGGCCTTCATCAGCTCGATGGGGGCCAGCATGTTGGCGTCCAGCGCCTTCAGCCAGGTGTCGCGGTCCCAGTCGCGGAAGTCGCCGGGCGGCGGGCCGCCGGCGTTGTTGACGAGGATGTCGACCTGCGGGCAGGCGGCCAGCGCGGCCGCCCGGCCGGCCGCCGAGGTGATGTCGCCCGCCACGGTGCGCACCTCGCCCCCACCGCGCAGCGCGCGCAGTTCGGCGGCGGCGGCCGCGAGCGCCTCCTCGCCGCGGGCGGTGATCACCACGTTCACGCCCTCGCGCGCCAGGGCGGCCGCGCAGCCCTTGCCCAAGCCCTTGCTCGCGGCGCACACCAGCGCCCATTTGCCTTCGATGCCCAGGTCCATGTGATCCTCCAGAGAAAGTGATGCCACGCCGTCCGGCCCGCCGACGCTGGCCGCGCCGGCAGGTCGCCCCATCGTACGGGACGCCCGTCCGGCTACCTCGTGCGGGCCAGCAGCCAGATGCCACCAAAAACCAGCACCGTGCCCGTCAGCACCCACACCGTGAACGGCTCGCCCAGGATCAGCACGCCCATCAGGATGGTGGACAAGGGGCCGACCATGCCGATCTGCGCCGTCATGGCCGAGCCGATCCGCTCGATGGCCATCATCACCATCAGCACGGGGCAGAAGGTGCACAAGGTGGCGTTCAGCACCGACAGCCAGACCACCTCGGGCGCCACGCTGGCGGCGGACATCGGCCGCAGCACCACGAACTGCAGCAGGCACATCAGGCAGGCCACCGACGTGGCCAGGCCGGTCAGGCGCATGGCGCCCAGCCGCTGGACCTCCTCGCCGCTGTAGAGCAGGTAGAGCGCGTAGCTGACGGCGCTGCAGAACACCAGCAGGGTGCCCAGGGCCACATGGCTGCCCAGGTGGGTGAGTTCGTGCCCGAACACGACCAGCACGCCGCAGTAGCTCAGCCCCAGGGCCGCGAGTTGGCGGGCCGTGACCCGCTTCTTGAACAGGAACACCCCGAGGCCCAGCACGAGGGTGGGGTTGAGGTAGAGGATCAGGCGCTCGAGGCTGGCGCTGATGTACTGCAGGCCGGCGAAGTCCAGGAAGCTCGCCAGGTAGTAGCCGCTGAACCCCAGGCCCAGGATCACCTTCGCATCGCGGCGGGTCAGGGGCGGCTTGCCGCGGCCGGCCCACCAAGCCAGCAGCAGGAACAGAGGCAAGGCGAACAGCATGCGGTACATGATCAGCGTGACCGCGTCGACCTGGTGCCGGTAGGCCAGCTTGACGATGATGGCCTTGCCCGAGAAGGCGACCGAGCCCAGCAGGGCCAGCGCCAGCCCGCCCCATGCGGGCCGCCCGGCGGGTGCGGTGAGGCCCGCCGGGCCCGCGGGCATGGCGCCGTCCCGCGCGCGAGGTGGCGCCGCTTCCCCTGCGGAACGGTCCGGCGCAGTCACCGAGGCGTCCTTCCAGGAGGCGCACCCCGGCGCGTGGCCGCTGGGCGGCGGCCGGGCGGCCTCACCGTGCCACCCCGCCCCGGACCCTCGTGGCCCTCGTCATTGCACTTCGCCGTCCCGGTGGAAGGCCACGCACTGGGCGTGCTTGGCGAAGACGGGCCGCTTGCACTGGGTCTGCATGCAGTAGACCAGGGCGAAGTTGGTGCGGTTGCCGCAGGTCGCCCGCGGGGTGCTCGGGCCGGCGGACGTCGGCGGCAGCGACTCGGGATCGAAGGCGGCCACCGCGGCGGACTTCGGCTTCTTGTGCGCGGCGGACGCAATGGCGTGGCGCGTGGCGGCCGGCGGCCTGGCCTCGCTCGCCGCGGCGGGGCGTTCGTCCGCGGCCGGACGCCCTGCCCCCAGCTTGGCCGCGGTGGCGGCGTCGGGGGTGGCCTCGGAGGCCGTGGCCGCCGGCGGGGCCGGGGTGTCGGACGAGGTCCCCGCGGCGGCGGACTTGCTGTTGTCGATGGAGGCGACGACGTCGGCGGCCACGGCCGGCGTCGCCGTCGTGGCGGCCGATGCGGACGGCGGCGGAGCCGATGCGGCGGCCGGCACGGGGGTGACCGCCGGCGCGAGCGCCACGGCGTCCGCCGGGGGGTGCACCGCGGCCGGCTGGACAGGCTTGGACGAGGTCAGGCGGGCCACCCATTGCTCCCATTGCGAGGTGTTGTCGCGGGCGTACCAGGCCAGGCTCGCCACCCCGGCGACCAGCACCGCCGCCGTGGCCCACTGGCCGAGGCTTCGGCGGGCCGCGGCACCGCGGGCCGGTGCGGTCGCCGCGGCCGTGCGGGCGCCTGGGCGGGGCGGATCGATCCACATCTGCTCGTCGTGAGGCGCCGAGGCGGAGGGCAGCCCGAAGACCGGCTCGCGGGGCCCGGCGGACGCCGGCCCCGCCTTCGGATGCGGCCGGTGCTCGTCCTCGTGCAACAGCACCTGGTGCAGGGAGGGTTCGTCCGTGGCCGCGGTCGTCTCCTGGCGGTCCCCCCACGGCAGGGAGGCGATGGCCATGGCGATCGCCGCGGCGGCGGCCGGATCGGCGGCTTCGTCATGAGGGCGGCCGTCCGGGCCTGGATGAGGGGGCACCTGGGTGACCGTCGCGGAGGACGCCGTGCCGGCACCGACGCCGGCCAGGTGGCTGTCGCCCGCCAGGTTCAGCGCCGCCTCGAATTCGTCCACGCTCTGCGGCCGGTCGGAAGGGTCCACCGACAAGGCCCGATCGATGGCCGCCAGGAAGCCGGGGCCATAAGCCAGGGTCGCATGGCGCGGCGACTGGGCGAGCAGGCTCTCGGCCAGCGGGGCCAGGCGGTCCTCCGGACCCAGGATGGCCGCCGACGTCGGCGGGCGGCCCAGCAGCGCATGGTGCACCACGGCCCCCACCGCATAGAGGTCGGTCCAGGGACCGATCGCGAAATCACGGCCGTGGCTGAACAGCTCGATGGGCGCGTACAAGCGGTCGACGCTGTCGGCCTCGCCGGGCCCGCGTTCGCCGGCCACCTGGCTGCAGGCGGACAGGTCCAGCAGCATCGGCCGCCCCTCGGGGGTCATCCAGATGGTGTCAGGCGCCAGGGCCTGGTGATAGCACTGGCCGGCGTGCAAGGTCTTGAGGGCGCCCAGCAAGGAGGCCAGCATCTGGCGCAGCCAGGCTTCGCTCGGGGGGCCATCCATGCGATGCAGCACCTCGGCCAGGGTGTCCCCCTGGTAGAACGGCATCATCATGTACGCCGTGTGGTTGTGCTCCCACAAGCGGTGGACCTTGGCGATCGACGGGTGGTCGAGACGGACCAGCAAGCGCCCTTCCTGCAGGAAGGCTTCCAGCGCATGGGCCCGGGCGGCCGGATTGGCCCCTTCCTTCAACTGGACCAGCCCGTCCGTGCCGCGCACCACGAGGGCGGACGGGTAATGCTCCCGGATCAGCACGTGGCGCTGCAGGGTGGCGTCGTCGGCCAGGTAGAGGATGCTCATCCCGTCGCTGCTGAGCGGCTCCAGGATCTGGCATCCCCCCAGGGACGTGCCCGGGGGCAGGGGATCGTCGTCAAGCTGCGCCATCATGGGCTCTGTGTTGGGACCGAGGTCCGCGGAGAGGTCGATAAGAGGCATCTTGGGTTACCTTGAGAGTACTGCGCGCGACAAGGTTCACGCATGAAAAACGGGGGGCCATGATAGGCCAGCGGCGCGCCGCCCGCGCGGACCGCCCTCGGCGGCCCTCCTCCGCGGTCAGCGCCGAGGGAGCTTGTCATCGGGCGGGGCTGGAAGCGACTTCGCGGCGGCGGGATTCGCCCGCCCCAGGACAACCCTGTCCCGACCTCGGCAATCCGTCGACGAGCAAGAAGTGTTCCTCGGTGGTACGCGGGTGCCGCCCCGCCCTCGCCAAGCGCTGGGGCCTGGCAGATGGCCCGGGGGAGAGCCGATGCCAAAGCGATGGGCCTCGGCCCACCGGACGTCCATGGCGAAACCCTGGAAGCGGCCGTCCATGGACGGGAGGCGCCGGTGCGTCCATCGCACACAAGGTGGGCAGGGGTGGCGACGCGGATCCGCGGTCGAAACGCTGCGTCATGACGTGGGCGCGACCGCCCTCTTCCAACAGGCGGCGGTCGGCCACAGCCGCGGTCTTGACCACGGGAAGCGTCGACCCTCGACGGGGCTGTCGTCGCCGGAATCGCCGCCTGGCCGGGGGCAGTGCCGGGCCGGGCCGTGGAAATTCACCCTCAGGCCGGAGGCCGTCGGGTCCGGGACCGCGAGGACCTCTGCCGGGGCTTGCCATGCCGTTCGAGGGGGGACGGGTCGATGGCGGCCACCGGGGCGACGGCTTCGAGCCAGTCCTCCCGGCCCGGCGCGCGCAGCACCGAGGTCAGGGTCCGCCATGTGGAACCGAGGCCCCCTTCCAGGTTGCGCAGCGCACGCCCACTGATGCCGGCGGCCCGCTCGGCCAGACTCGCTTGGTCGATGTTGCGGTCCAGGTACAGGGCTTTCAGGCGCTGGCCCAGGGCCGCTTCCAGTTCTCCCGAGGTTCGAAGGGGGGTCGCCATGATCGATCCCGTGAGGAGCAATTGTCGTTTTCCGCTTTTTTCCATGGAGGCCGCCTTGATTCGACATTTCCGGACCATTTCTCTCGTTCAATCGAACCCAGCTTGAACTCAGCCAGCGCCAATCTCCGGACGCTCGACGCTGAATCAGAGCCCTGAGACGCCCATTTCCGCCCTTGGAGCGGTCGCCGTCCCGTCAGGTGCCCAAGGGGCACGCCCGCGGGAAACACCCCGCCACATCGACACGGTCGCCACCGGAACCGGTTGATTTTTCAAAAGAGTGGACAGAGTTGCCGAGCCGTCGTGAGGCTGTCCCGCCCATTCCGCCAGCCGCCGTCGGCCGACGACCGTCTCCGCATCGGCCTTCTCAGCGTGCTCCCGGGCGTCGCCAGATGGGTACCTTCCCCTCCGCCTCCGTGTGACGCAGTTCCTTCCAGGGTCAACCCGCCCCCCGGCGATTCGCAAATTCATGCCGTACTTCGGGTTTGGCACAGCGTCGCGCGGTGGGCTCTATAGCATCGATCCATGTTGTTCTATATCGACACGGGGTCGATGTCAGAACCCTTCAGTCAATGGAATAAAGGGGGCCGTCATGAGCGTCGGAAACCAGAATGGTGTGCGTCAATCCTTCGGACGAGTCGGAGGCGATCAGATGATCATGAGCAAGTGTGTGGCCCAGCCGGAGGCGCGCAAGCCCTCCGAGGGCAACCACAGCGACGAAATGATGAACCTGCTCGAGCAGTTCAGCAACCTTGTCCAGATGGACATGATGCAGACGATGGCCAAGATGAGCAAAAGCCCGGAAGGGCCTTCGCAACAGGGCCTGCAAATGCTCCAGCAGCAGTTCGAGATGCTCAAGACCATCGAGGACATGCAGGCTCAGGCCTCAGGTGGCGGCAAATGCGGGGGGGGCGACGACACGCAAGCGCCTGCGGGCACGACGCAGAGCAAGCCGGGCGATGCGGTGCAGAACACCGCACCGACGACAGGCCCCGCGCCAACCGGCCAAAGCGCCGAGGAGCTCAAGGTCAATGACGAGAAGCTGCGCGGCGTCGGCAACCACCCCTTGGGACCGGACGACGACCTCCTGCCGCCCGAAGAAAAGAACATGTCCGTCGACGAACTGAAGAACCTGAAGGTGACGGACGAGAACGGCAAGGAGAAGCAGAAATACGGTCTGATCGCCAACCTGGGCAACCAGGAAGGCATGCGCGACAAGCTCAAGACCGTGGTCGGCGATATCGACAATGACCCGAAGGCCATGGCCCGCGGCGAGGCCTACCTGCAGAAGATCAAGCACATGCCGAATCCGGACGGCAGCGCCCGCCCCGCCGACATCGTCAACAACGGCAAGCTGGAAGGTTGCACCGGCAGCGGCGACATCCGCTCCGGCACCGAGGCGGCCATCCTGAAGGACTCCTTCAAGGGCGGCCCGCAAGTGCCGGACAAGGA
>Ga0068855_100006790_pt1 | contig 13884 bp, 9 predicted proteins | sample KBSCornC52_FD_66592 | JGI IMG/M metagenome (GOLD analysis project Ga0068855, IMG submission 66592) | Corn rhizosphere microbial communities from Kellogg Biological Station, Michigan, USA - KBS Corn C5-2 | ecosystem: Host-associated > Plants > Roots > Rhizosphere > Soil ... | reverse complement strand
CCAACAGGTCGAAGCGCGTATTTTGGCCCAGCTGCCGCTCGCTGAGAAGGTGAAGCGCGCCGACTACGTGATCGACAACGACGGTTCGCTCACCCTGCTCCACGCGCGCTGCGACGAGACGCTGGACGCGATTTGCCACGCCCTGGCAGTCGACCCTGGATCCTATCCGAAACCCGAGCTCAGCTGATCAGGGTGCGCGCTGCGCGCTTGATTCGGGCCCGCGCGGCGCTGAGCGTATTTTCGAGCAGCATCGCGATCGTCATCGGCCCGACTCCACCGGGAACGGGCGTGATGGCGGAGGCCACGGACACGGCCGACGCGTAGTCGACGTCGCCGCACAGCTTGCCTGCTTCGTCGCGATTCATCCCGACATCGATCACGACCGCGCCCGGCTTGATCCACGATCCGGGGATCATTTTGGCGCGGCCCACGGCGGCGACGAGCACGTCGGCCGCGCGGCAAACCGCCGCGATATCTTGGGTTTTCGAGTGGGCAATGGTCACGGTCGCGTTCGCTGAAAGCAGCAGACCGGCGATCGGTTTCCCGACCAGATTGCTCCGCCCCACGACCACGGCGGATGCTCCGTCGAGCTTCACGCCGGTTTCGGCGATCAAGCGCATGCACCCGCGCGGCGTACACGGAACCAACCCCGGGATGCCGGCCCACAGCGCACCAATGCTCTCCGGGTGCAGGCCGTCGACATCTTTGGAAGCGGCGGTCGCTTCGATCACCCGCTGCTGGCGGATGCCCTTGGGCACCGGAAACTGAACCAGAATTCCGTCCACCTCGCCCGATTGGTTCAGCTCGCGCAGCAGGGCGAGCAGCGATTCTTCACTGGTGGATGCGGGCAAGCGATGGACTTTGCCGGCAATTCCGACCTCGAGCGCGGCTTTCTCTTTGTTCCGCACGTAGACGGCCGACGCGGGATCTTCGCCGACCAACACCACGTGCAGCCCGGGTGCGCGGCCGTTTTCGGCTTTGAACGTGTCGACGTCGCGCGCCACTTCTTCACGCACGACCTTGGAAATCGCTTTGCCGTCGATGATCGTTGCCACGACGGCACGCTTATCAGACGGAGCGGCGACGCGCCAGCGCCGCTCAGAGCTTCAAGCCGACGGTTGCCAGGGTCACGGCGCCTTCGGCAACTTGGACGGAGAACTGCCCTCCGCTCACCGCCGCCGTGGTCGCCGTGGCGGGACGCGACACGGTGACGGTTTGGGTCGTACTGCCGCCCGTTGGCAGGCTGACATTTCCGAACACGACCAGGCCCTTCGCGCTCGTGGTCGTGGTGTCATCCTGTAGTACCCAGCCGCTGGTCGCGGCGTAGGCGGCGGTCTCGGCGGCGTTGTTCTTCATTACCGCTTGCACGCCGGAGAGCGGCGCTCCAGTGCCGGCGTTGCGGAAAAACAGCACTACTTGACCCAACCCAGGAGCGCGCACCGCGGAAACGGCGATCAGCACGCTGTCGATCGCCGCCGCATCGATCACGAACAAATCCGCGCTATCGGTGGCATTGGTCTGTACGGCTTGAATGGTCGGCAATGCGTCGCCCTGAACGTTGGTCGGCGTCACTCGGACCCAGTTCGTTGCGCTCACCGCGAGGCCGCTGAGCGCATAGGGATCGGCCCCATTCCAGGTACCGCTCACGGGTGCTCCGCTCGCTCCGTCTGCCGAGATCGTCGCGGACTGAGCGAACAGCGTCCCCTGACTGAAGGTGTCGTCCGTCAGGGCAAGCACCTGGCCGGACAGCTCGCCTGCCGTGAAACCGGCATCCGACGCCGCGGCGCCGCCCGCACCGCCGGCCGCCGTTCCGCTGCTGCCAATCGTGATTCCGGGCGTCGGTTTGCAATCGCTTTCGCAGCCGGCGGCAAATGGCGCGTGCTCGTCTTGCTTCTGGCAGCCCGTGAGCAACGTCAGGCTTGCGGCCACGAGCGCAAACGAGATGGTGAACTTTGCGCCGCGCGTGGCGACCGTGCGACCGAAGCGAGCCGAATTGAGCACGCTCGCGAGTCTACGCGGCCTTTTCGGCGCGGGCCACTCTCTGGGATAGGAAGCGGTGGCCCACGATGACCGCCACGATCAGCAACGCGCCGATCAACTGGGAGGTGCTGAGCAGCGCGGCGTCGCGCGTGCTCACGCCGCCAATCCCGCCGCGATCGTCGTTGCGCAGGAATTCCAGGCCGAAGCGCGCTGCGGCGTACAGCGCAACGAAGGCCAAGAACACCTGTCCGTCATAACGCTTGCGCCCGTGCAGGTACAGGATCAGGAGCGCCGCGATCAGGAAAGAAGCCGCCGATTCGTAGATTTGGGTCGGGTGGATCGAGAGCGACGGCTCGGCCATGGATTTGAGCAGGTGGGCTTTGAATTCCGCTTCGCTGGCCGGGCTATTGCCCGGGAAAATCAGGCCCAGACTCGAAGTCGTCGGCTTGCCGAAGCAGCAGCCGGCGAGCAGACAACCGATGCGACCGAAGCCGAGCCCGAGCGGCACGACCATGCCGGCCATGTCTGCGGCCTTCCAAAATGGAAAGCGATCGGCCTTGAGCAAGAACCAAGCTGCAACGGATGCCCCCAAGAAACCGCCGTAGTATGTGAGCCCGCCGGCGTAAAAGCGCGCCCACGCAAAGCAGTCGCGGGCCTTCGGCTTACATACCTCGCGCGCGGCGTCCCATACCCCAGCGTAATCCGGGCTCAAGCATTGAGCGCGATCGAGGTGCCAATCCACCTTGCTGGGATCCGTGCACAGGTGCACGTAGTCCATGAAATAGCCGTCGGCAAAAACGTGCAGCAGCCGCGCGCCGGCGACCCCAGCCAGAAGCATTGCCAAGCCCAGGTCGACAATCACGTCCGGATCTTGACCCACGCGCTTGGCCCAGATCGCACCCATGATCGTGGCAAAGAGAAAGCCTGTCAGCAGAAGCACGAAATAGCTAGGCGCCGGAATGACGTAGCCATTGCCGAAGAACGGCAGATCGACGGTAAATAGCCGGCCCTGCATACCGAGCTACGCCGAAGGCGGCTTGCTGGAGCCGCTGGTCGAGAGGGCGGGCTCGGGCGCGAGCCGCGCGCCGGAGCTCGGACGACCGGCTTCGTGCCCGCGTTTCGAGAGGAACATGTCGAGTGCCATCAGCCCCACGCCAATGCAGATGGACACGTCGGCCACGTTGAACGTCGGCCAATGATCGGTGATGCCCCAGCCTTTGGCGACTTTACCGATGCCGTGGTTCATCGTCTCGATCCAATTGGCGCGAAAATCGACGAAATCGATCACGCTGCTGCGAATGATTCGATCCGACAAGTTGCCGAGCGCTCCGCCGAGCACGAGCGGCAAACCCCACTTGAGCGCTCGCTGGCCCACCACGAGCCGCCCATACAAGGAAACGATGAAAGCGATGGCGAGGCCACTCACGAGTAGGAAAAATGGCCGGCGCACGATCTCGCTCGAGTTCTGGAGCAAGCCCCAAGCGCCGCCCTTGTTGTAGGCGAGCGTGAGGCCCAGATGATCGGGGATCAAAACGATCGCCGGGTCGAGCAGAGTGCGCTTCGAAAGCACGATTTCAGCCCACGCTTTGCTCGTCACATCCGCAACGAGCGAGAGCGCCGCGACCACACCGAAGAACAGAAAGCTCGGACGCGCCGGCGGCGGGCGCGACGAAAGGCCGAGAGGCGCGCTCGAAATGGGACCCGGCGAACTCGACATGGGCGCGGCGAGCGGCGGCGCCGGCTCCGGGTCTCGTGACGTGGGCGCGTGCGTGGGGTCGATCGGGTCGCTCATGGGGCTCGTGGTCCTACGATAGGTCGGGGCCAAGGGCCACCTTGTTCAGTATCCGTCATCTGCCAAACGCTGGCACGTCCGCTCGACGCGGCTCGGCCCCCCGGTTGGCTGCTCAAGCTCGAAAACCCGCTCAGGAAGCGGTGCATTCCCGGCCGAGAGCGAGATTTACACGTACCGCACATTTGTTTAGTATCGGCTCGTGCCCCAGCCGCCTTGGACCCAGACCAGCGGAGTCCGCAGCGTTGTCGATGCGTGGCGCGCTTCGGGCAGTGTGCGACGCTGCTTCACGGCCGAACGCGAGCTGCCGGCCGCAAAGCCGCATTTTGCCCCGGTACCGCCTGCGCTCCACGAATCACTGCATCGCGCGCTTCACCGCCGCGGCATCGACCAGCTCTACACCCACCAAGTACAGGCGATCGAGGGCGCGCTCGGCGGTCGGCACGTGGTGGTGGCAACCCCGACCGCGAGCGGCAAAAGCTTGTGTTTCCACCTGCCGGTGCTGAACGCGTTGATTGGAGACGCGCAGGCCACCTCGCTTTTCATCTATCCGACGAAGGCGCTGTCTCGCGACCAAGAGCACAACCTGCGCGAGCTGATGAGCGACGCCGAGCTTCGCTCCGGTGCCGCCGTCTATGACGGAGACACACCGGCCGATGCGCGACGGGCGGCGCGCGAGCGCTGCCGCGTCGTGCTCACCAATCCGGATATGCTGCACGCGGGCATTTTGCCGAACCACGCGCGCTGGGCCAGCCTGTTTCAAGGCCTGCGCTATGTCGTGCTGGACGAGCTCCACACCTACCGCGGCGTGTTCGGCTCGCATATGGCGCACGTCTTGGCTCGGCTGCGGCGAGTGGCACGTTTTCACGGCTCAGACCCGATTTTCATCTCCGCGACTGCGACCATCGGCAATCCGCGCGAGCACGCGGCGCGGCTGATCGGCGCGTTGCCGGCGGACGTATGTCTGGTCGATCAATCCGGCGCGCCGCGCTCGACCCGCGAGGTATACGTTTACAACCCACCCGTCGTGAACGAGGAGCTCGGCGTGCGCGCGAGCACGCTGAAACAGAGCGTCAACCTCGCTGCCGATCTCGTACGCGCCAAAGTCCCGACCATCGTCTTCGGCCCGTCGCGGAACTCGGTCGAGCTGATGCTGAAGTATCTACGCGCGCGAGTGGGCGACGTCGCCGGCAGCGATGCCATCGTCGCCTACCGCGGCGGCTATCTGCCGGAACGGCGAAGAGCCATCGAGGCCGGGCTGCGGAACGGTGAAGTACTGTGCGTCGTGGCGACGAACGCGCTCGAACTCGGCATCGACATCGGCGATCTCGACGCCGTGGTGTGTGCGGGTTATCCGGGCTCGGTTGCCGGCACCTGGCAGCGCTTCGGGCGCGCCGGGCGACGCGGAGACACGAGCATCGCCGTGCTCGTGTGCTCGAGTGATTCGGTCGATCAATATTTGGCGCGCGAGCCGCAATATCTGCTCGATTCGAACGCCGAAGAAGCGCGCATCGATCCGAGCAACGTGGAGGTATTGATTCAGCATCTCAAGTGCGCGGCCTTCGAGGCGCCGTTCGAGATCTCGGCGCGCGGCGCACGCCCCGCGAATCCCGCGCCAGCCCAAGGCGAAAGCTATTTGACGCTCGACGCCGGCGCCACCCGCGACGCCCTGGATTATCTGGCGAGCCACGGCCTCGTCCACGAGGCCGGCGGGCGTTATCACTGGGCTGGCGAGGCATTTCCGGCCAACAACGTGTCGCTGCGCAACATCGGTTGGGACAACTTCGTGATCGTGGACGTGGCGACCGAGCAATCCATCGCGGAGTTGGATTTCCGAGCGACGCACACCATGCTGCACGAGCAAGCGATCTACCAACACGACGCCGAGCAGTATCAAGTCGAACGCCTCGACTTCGAAAATCACAAAGCGTTCGTGCGCAAAGTCGCGCCGGATTACTTCACCACAGCCCTCACCTACCGCACCGTAGCCGTGATTGAAGAACGCACCAAGGCCGAGCTCGGGCGGGCGGTGCTCGGATTTGGCGACGTAAAAGTGGTGGAAAAGGTCACTGGCTACAAAAAGATCAAATTCTTCACGCACGAGAACGCGGGCTACGGTGACGTGCATTTGCCGGAAATGCAGATGCACACGACGAGCTTCTGGCTGACCTTGCCCGAAGCCGTGCTGGCGCAACTCCCCTACCCGCGCGCCACCGTGATCGACGGTCTGCGCGGCCTAGGTGCGGCGCTCGAGACCGTGTCGACATTGGCCATGATGTGCGATCCGCGCGATCTCGGTCAGACCCTGGGCGACGGCGGATTGCCGGGCGGGGACGGCGCGCTGGCCGCACCCGGGCGTGACTTTCATGCCGGCCGCACGGGCGGCTTCGATCCGACAGTATTCCTGTTCGACGCCCACCCTGGCGGGGTGGGCCTGGCCGAGCGTCTGTTCGAGCGCGCGCCGGAGCTCCTCGACCAAGCGCGCTCGTTGATCGAGACGTGTCCGTGCAAGAGCGGAGGTTGCCCCGCCTGCGTCGGCCCCGCCGATGAAGGCTTACGTAAACGCGTCTCATTGCAGATTCTGAATGCGCTCGAGCTCCGGGAAGCCGCGCCCAGCCGAGCGCTCGTGGGCGGCTGAGCCGGCAAAGGCACGGTCCATAGGCGCGGGATTGCACCTGGAATCAGCAATTTCGACCGTTGCTTGCTCGAGGGTCAGCGCGGGCTTAGCCTTTGCCAGCGGACTCGCAAACATGACGGGCTTTTGGCGATGAGGAGTTGGCGGCGTTCGCTCGGTGGGCTCGGCTCGGCCGTGCTCGTTGCTGCCGGCATCGCGTCCGGTTGCATCTCGCGTGCCGATGCCCCGTTCACCCGCCAGAGCGAGCGCGGCGACGGGGGCGGCGGCACGAGCTCGCTGCTGATCGACGCGGGCATTCCAGATACTAGCGTCGACTTGCCGCCCACTCAGCCGCACGCGGTGCTCGGTGTGGATCCGCCGCATGGCTCGTTCGCAGGTGGCAATCTGACATTGGTGAGGGGCAACGGCTTCGCCAGCAACGCGCGCGTTTGGTTTGGCGATGTGGAGCTCGACAAAACAGCGGTCGTGCCGATCGACCCGCGGCGGATTCAGGTCACGGTACCGCCGGGGCACGCGGGCGCCGTCGATCTGACCGTGCAGAACGGCGACGATAACTCGACCAACGCCGTTCTGAGCGGCGGCTACACCTACGACCAATTCTTCGCCGATCCGGCGACCGGCCCGACCTCCGGTGGAACGCTGATCACTCTGCACGGTGACGGCACGAGTTGGGACAGCGACACCCAGGTCATGATCGACCAAAGCCCGTGCGTCGTCAGCCACGTAGCAAGCGGGCACGAGCTAACCTGTACGACTCCACCCGGCACGCAAGGCAGCAAAGCAATTCGCGTTACGACTGCCGATCAGGTGGAGGTCGACGTACTCGACGGGTTCGTATACGAAAATAGCGACAACGGCTTCAAAGGCGGCTTGAGTGGCAACACGCTCGGCAGCAACTTGCGCGTGCTCGCGCTCGACAACATCACCGGCCTTGGCCTACCCGCCGCAACGGTGATCGTCGGAAGTGATTTGGCGACCGCGGATGTGCTCAAGACCGACAAAAATGGGGTCGCGGTCGATTCGAAAGCCGGGCTCGGCCCAAAGCGCACGGTGACGATCGCGCGAAAGTGCTATCAGCCGCAGACTTTCGTCGATGTGCCGGTCGATACCGTCACTGCGTTTCTCGATCCGATTTTGTCGCCGGCCTGCGGCGCTCAAGGACAATTGCCGCCCAGCGGCGGCAACGGCAGTTACGGAGCCAACGTCAGCGGTCAGATCGTCTGGCCCGCCACCGCCGAGTTCAAGCGCGACGGCTGGCTCGGCGTGCCGAGCCCGAAATCGAGCGACGAGAAGCTCGTCGCGTACGTGCTCCGCTTATCGGGCAGTCCGACCGACAAATTCCAACTGCCGAGCCCCACCGAAGCGATCACGCCCGACGCCACCGGCGATCGCGGCTACTCGTTCACGAGCTTCGGCTTGCCTGGGAACTTCACGCTTTATGCACTGGCGGGACTCGAGAACCGCGCGCTCAACCCACCGGTGTTCACCGCTTACCAAATGGGGCTGGTGCGAGGAGTCGCCGCGCAAGCTGGCGAGACCAAGAGCGACGTCTTCATTCAAGTCGACGTCGATTTGGATCATGCGCTGACCCTCGGCCTCACTGCGCCGACCGTCACCGAACGCGGGCCCGATCGGGTTCAGGCGAGCGTCGCTGTCCAAATCGGCAGCGAGGGTTTTGCTCCGCTTCCGAACGGTTACATTTCGAGGTTGCTGCCGCTCGCCGGGCCGCTCAGTTTCGTCGGTGTGCCGGCGCTCGTCGGCAGTTTGCTGGGCACGAACTACGTCGCGACGGCCCGGGCCGTCACGGGCGAGGCCGGGGGTACGCCGCTATCGGTCGTCGGCTCGGTGTCCGCCACCACGACCAGCGATCCGCTGCGCGTCGATCAATTCGTCGAGGTGCCCGCACTGAAAGAGCCAGCACCGAACAGCGCGTGGGACGGCGTGTCGCTCGCTTCAGCGCGTGTTGCCGGCGGAGCCGCGGTCGACGTGGTCGTCTATGATCTGGAGAGCGCCGGCGGACTCATCGCCTGGAAGGTCGTCACTCCCGGCAGCACCAAAGCGTTCACCGTCCCGGACCTGAACGCGCTCGCCGCAGATCTCGGCTTGAGCCACGGACCTTTGACGATCAGCGTGAGCGCGGCAAAAATCGATAATTTTTCCTACGGCTCGCTCACCTACCGTAGCCTGAGTCCGCGAGGCTGGACGGCCTATGCGCAGGATGTCTTTTACGCGAGCTACTGATCGCCGGGCACGAGCCGCGCTGGTCGCGCTCGTTCTGGGCGTGGCGCTCGGCTCGACTGCGTGCGGCTATGACAGCGGCGAGCGTTGGCTCGGCAAGGACGCCACTTTACCGATCTGCACGCTCGGCACATCCCGCTGCAACCAGGTGCTCGAGCACTGCATCGCCAGCAATTCCGGCCCGAAGTGGCAAGTGGTCGATGATTGCCCAAGCCGCGGCTTGATTTGTTCCAAGAGCCTCGCAGCCTGCGCGACGTGCGAGCCCAATCAACTCTCGTGCTCGGGAGAGACGATCATGGCCTGCGACGAGAGCGGCGCGGTCGAGATCGCGCAGGATACCTGCGACCCCTCCAAACGGCTCGTCTGTCGCGAGGGCGCTTGCGTCAACCTGTGCGCACAAGCATCGCAGCGTCAGAGCAACGTGGGCTGTGAGTACTACGCGGTCGACCTGGACAACGCGAAAATCGACGACACGTTGAACGCCGCCGCTCAGCAATTCGCGGTCGTCGTCAGCAACCCGCAGACGGACGTTACGACCACGGTCACGATCGAGCAAGATGACACCGATCCCGGCACGCCCAATCACCCGGTTCAAGTGGCGACCGCGACGATTCCGCCCTTCAGTTTGCGCGTTTTTCGGCTTGGCCCGCGCGAAGTGGACGGCTCGCCCGCGGGCGAATTCAACACCGGCACGAACACGGCATTGACGCGGCACGCCTACCGCATTCACTCGAGCTTTCCGGTCGTTGCCTATCAGTTCAATCCGCTCGAGAACGTGAACGTGTTCTCCAATGACGCTTCGCTGCTGAAGCCAACCGAAGCCTTGACGCCACTCTCCGATGGCGTCACCCCGGCTTACGTCGTCTTGGGTTGGCCACAGACCATCGCCAATACGAGCGACCCCGATACCAACTTCAACCCGCAAAACCCAGTCAGCTTGCGGGCTTTCTTGACCCTGGTCGGCACGATCGACCATACGCACGTGCACCTCGACAGCACGACGCGCATCTTGGGCGACGGCGCGGCGATTCCCGCGACGCCACGGGGCGGCTCGCTCGATTTCGAGCTCGGGGCGTTCGATGTATTGAACCTCGAGACCGATGATTTCAACGCGGATTTCACGGGCTCGCTGGTGTCCACGGACCAGCCGCTGGTCGTCTTCAGCGGCGGCGAAGCGAGCGATGCGCCGTTCTTCGACAAGCTCTCCGATCGCCAGTGCTGCGCCGATCACCTCGAAGAGCAGCTCGATCCGATCCGCACGTCGGGCGAGAATTTCGTGGCAACGGTTTCGCCCAGCCGCACCGAGGCTCTGATGAATGCGGGCGCCGCAGTGGGGCCGGCCCAGCAAAACGAGTACTTTCGCGTGCTCGCGACGACGGACGCCGGAGCTCGCATCACGACTACGTTGAGCGGAAAATACAAAACCTTCGAGCTGACGAGCCGCGGCTCGTTCGCAACGATCGCCAGCGACCATCATTTTACGCTCGAGAGCGATGCCCCGGTGATGCTCGCCTCCGTCTCACCCAGCCAGCAAGATGCCAATGTGCCCTCCGGCTTACCGGGAGGCGATCCGAGCCTCGTCATCGTGCCGCCGATCGAGCAATTTCGCACTTCTTACGTGTTTCTGACGCCGGACAAATACGACTTCGATTTCATTCGCATCGTGGCGCCGCGAAATACGAGCGTGCTGCTCGACAGCCAGCCCGTCGAGCAAATCGAAGGTTGTCACGTGAGCGATGGAGACGGCATCACTGATCAGGCCGTGCGCAAGGCGGTCGGGCCCTCCGTATACGTCGTTTACGCGTGCCAGCTCAGCTTTCCGATCATCGATCGCAACGAGCAGGCCCCGAACAACTTGTCGCCCGGCTTGCAAAACGACGGCGTGCACCGTGTGGAGGCGAGCGACAAGGTAGGCGTCATCGTCGACGGCTTCGATTCCTTCGTCAGCTATGCGTACGCCGCTGGCACGGAGCTCGAGACGCTCATCGTGCCGAAGTAGCCGGCGCAGCGAGCGAGCGTTTGTCCGCGAGCGGCCACGGCTCGAGCAGCGGGATCTTCGCACCCGGGCCGCTTTCGCGCAGCGCGCGCTCGCAATCGCTCAAGCTCAGGCGGCGTGGGCCGAACACCGAGGCGTCAGCGGCATCCGCGTCCATCAGAGAGCTCGATTGATCGACCCCGTAGTCGTCCGGGTGGCCCGGCATGTCCAAAAAGATGTGACCGATCTCGTGCGCCAGGGCGTAGGAGCGCGGACCCGCGCGGACTGCCGCGCGATCGATGATGACCGTGTTTTGGATGGCGGAGCCGTCGTCATCGATGAAGGACTCACCGATGCGGCCAGACTGATCGAATGAAGGCACGATGAATACGTCGATCGTGCTCGGGTCGCCGTCGTCGAAGGCTTTGATGAGCGCTCGCTCCTCGACTGTCCCGGCGGCAGCATCGCTCTCGACGAAATGCGTCAAGCCATTTTCCAGATCGACTTCGCCGAGGCACACTTCGAGCGTGGCATCGCTGCTCAACGCGAGCTTCGGCAGCGGCGCGATCGAGGCCAGAGCCCCTCGAGCATTTCGCACCAGCACATCGACCGTTCCGGCGACGCCCGCGCTGGTTCGGTGATTCGGGCTCAACACGGCACGAAGCCCTTCGCCGCGCAGGGCGTGCGCGAGCCGCTCTGCGACCACACTCGGCGTGTCACCCGGGCGAGTCGACACGTGGATGCGGCGGCCCGCCGCCTCCAGACTGATTTGGCCGCCACTGGCTGGTAAACCAGCATCGCAACCGACAGCGATCAGTGCCGTTGGCGGCGGATCGACGACTTCCACGTCGGGGCCTTTCGGCCCCTCCAAGTCGATTCCACATTGAGCCCACAGCCGGCCGGCAGCCGCCACTTCCGCTCGGGCGAGCCGCTGGGCTGAAGCCGCGTCGCGGCCGATCGCCGGAGCTCCGCCGGGCGAGACCCGCAGGATTCGCACGCGCAATTTGGCGCGCAAGCGCTCGTAAGCAGAAAACGCGGGGCTCGTCGGGCCGCCCACGCGGAAGCGCGTGACGACGCGCCCCTCGCGTTCAACGAGCAACTCGCCGCCAAGCGCGGCCTCGAGAGCGCGTCCTTTGGCGGCTGGGTAATCGCGATCGAGGCGATCGAGAGTCAGCCGCAGCGGCAGTGTCGCCCAGCAGGGAGTGCTCGTGCTGCCCGGTGGACACGCCCAGGGTGAGAGCGTGACGCTCGGCAATGCGTCGAGCGCGGAGCCGTCAGCGCGACGCGTCGCGAGCGCAATCGAGCCGGGATTCGCACCGAAGCCGACGAGCACCAGCCGCGCGGCATCTTGCTCGTTGCCCGCGCTCGCGTCTGTCAGCGGCTCGGGCATCGCACGCGCGATCGAAAGGTGTGATTTTTCGGCTTCGAGCCAAGTGCCCTCGGCAGACAGCCCGAGCACGCGAAGCGCCGGCGGTCCTTCAGCCCGCAGCCCGAGCGAGAAGAAGACCGCGCTGGTGAGCGCAGCCCCAACCGCCGGCCGCGCCAGCCAACGGCGATTCATTCGCTCCACCCGAATTGGACGCGCCGCACGGTGGGTTCGTCGGTGATTTCCGGAATTTGCCGAGCGTGAGCGGCTTGGATCAGCGCGCCCCAGGCGACGGACGCGAGGTGCCGCGAGCTGACCAGACCTTTCGTCAACGAGAGCGCCAGATCCTGCTCACCCGCGTCGAATAGCCCCGCGGTTGCGAGGCCGCGCACGGCTTCTCGGCGCGGGTTCGTCGCAGCCACGCGCAGAATATCGAGCGGACGTCGATCGCCGTAATCACGGACCAGGTGCGTCGCCGCTCGCACTCCCGATTCATCCGCAAGCGGACTCTTGGCCAACTGCTCGAGCATCGGTCGCGCAGCCGCGCCCTTTTGTCGCGCCAAACGAAACAGAAAGGTCGTATCGCGATCGGAACTCGGGCGATCGCTCAGCCGCGCGACGAGCTCGACGGTGGGCCGAATCGTCGGAGGCGGCACGCCGTACGATAGCGCCCAGGCGACCATTGCCCAGGCCGCGCGGGAGCTGTCCGGGCCCTCCGTCGCACGTTTGGTCGCTTCAGCGAGCGGTCCAGGATCGCCAGCTCGCGCGGCAACCTGTCCGAGCACGAGCCAGCGCCCGAGGTGGCGTTCGGCCTCACGCAACACGGCGAGCGCGGGCCCCATGGCAGGCGCGAGCGGCCCAGACCACAGCAGTGGCACGAATAGCTCGAGACAGAGCGCAATGCGGTGACTCTCTTTGATTTTCGGCGCGATCGACCGCACGTGCACGCCCGCCGATTCGCCGCGGGCGATGCGCGCGATCTCCGCCGCAAAAGCCAGGTGCGCATGGCGGCTGCGCGCTACCTTGGCGAGCGCATCGCCGAGCGCCGGATCCGTCGTTTTGCAGCACGCCGAAAGCGTGGCAAACGTGCGAGGCTCTTCCACGTCCAGGGCGAGCTTGAATGCCGCAGTGGCGCGGGGCTCGCCGAGCTCGGCCGCAACACGCGCTGCGGCAGCGTACAGGGGCCGATCGTAGGACGCGCGCCGAACCAAGAGCTCGAACGCTTCGAGAAGCCCCGCACACAGGCGCGCAGAATGCGGAGCAACGGCTCGCAGCACGCCCGCAAGGCGTGGCTCCTGTGCCGGCCGTCTGCGGAGCGCGGCGCGGAGATCCGAGTCCAGTCGCGCCGCGGCCTGCTCGTCGATCACTTCCGCACGCTCCGCCCGATTCGCCATCAGCCGAGCCCTCGAAGATAACATCCTTTTTCCGCCCGCGGCTTCGTCCGTGACCGTTCGGTCGCCATTCTTCGCTTACGCCGAGCACCGATTCCGGTGGCGGGCCCTGTGCATCTGGGCCTTGGCCAAGTAACGCCCCGGTGGCCCTTTTCGAGCTGGGCAGGAAAGGTGTTAGTCTCGACCTCTGCTGCATTCGCAGGAAACGCCCTCGATGAGTCGGAACGGCATGCCCAAAGCTCACGCCCCACACCTAACCTTGGCCAGCGCAAGCGCCCTCGCCAGTCTGCTGCTGCTCGCGCTCGGCTGCAAGAAAACCGACGACCCGCCGCCACAAGCCGGATATGTGACGCAACCACCCGCCACCGGTCCGGTCCAACAAGCGCCTGGCTATGGCAACGGAACGACGCAACAAGCGGCGCCCGTTTTCGGCGCCACTCCGGCCGCAACTCCTGCGGGTACGCTCTCACAGCCGGGTCCGTTTGCGACTCCGTGTCAAAGCGACGCCCC
>Ga0068855_100006786_pt1 | contig 13887 bp, 8 predicted proteins | sample KBSCornC52_FD_66592 | JGI IMG/M metagenome (GOLD analysis project Ga0068855, IMG submission 66592) | Corn rhizosphere microbial communities from Kellogg Biological Station, Michigan, USA - KBS Corn C5-2 | ecosystem: Host-associated > Plants > Roots > Rhizosphere > Soil ... | reverse complement strand
CACCTGGAGCGCGTGGTTGTACCAGCCGTTTGCGTCGGCGGGACGCGAGGGCGTGGCCGTCACCGATGGTGCCGTCGCGTCGTACCTCAGCGACAGGGCGGCGCTCGCCGAGTTCCCGGCCGCATCCGTACAGGAGCCGCCGATCGACGCGGCGGCCGTATCCGTCCCGTAGCCGACCGGCGCGTCGCACACGACACCGCCGCTCGTCGCATCGCTGCCGGCGAACGAGACGGAGAGCGGATGGTTGTACCAACCGTTGACGTCCGCCGGGCGCGACGGCGACGCCGTCACGGAGGGCGGAGTCGCGTCGTACTTGAGCGAAACGGAACTGCTGGCGGTATTCCCGGCGCCGTCACTGCACGAGCCGGAAACGTCCGCGGCGGCGGAGTCCGCTTGATAGCTCGCGGCCGGATCACACGTCACGCCGCTCAGCGCATCCGTAGCGGTGAATGACACCGTCACGGGATGGTTGAACCAACCGTCGTGATCGGCGGCTCGATCCGTCGACGCCGTGACCGACGGTGCTGTTGCGTCGTAGCTGAAGCCGAAGGTCCCGGTGCCGACGTTGCCGGCTGCGTCGACGCACGTGCCCGCGACGAGCGCCGATGCGGAATCCGTGTGATAGCCGACGGCCGGATCGCACACGACCCCAGCGCTCGAGGCGTCCGACCCTCCGAACGAGACGGTGAGCGCGTGGTTGTACCAACCGTTGTGATCGGCCGGGCGGTCGGGACTCGCACTCACCGTCGGTGCCGTCGCGTCGTACTTGAACGAGAACGAGCCACTCGCGACATTGCCCGCCGCGTCGGCGCAGCTTCCGGAGAGCGAAGCCGTCGCCGAATCAGGTGCGCTGTACGACTTGGGGGCGTCACACGTCACACCGCCGCTCGTGGAATCGACACCCGCGAAAGAGACTGTCACGGGATGGTTGAACCAGCCGTTCCGGTCGGGAGTGCGATCCGGCGATGCGGTGACAGTCGGGGCGGTGGCGTCGTACTTGAAGGCGAAAGCAGCCGAGAGCGTGTTCCCGGCCAGATCGCTGCACGAACCGGAAATCGAGAGCGCACTGCCGTCGGGGCCGCTGAACGAGACCGGCGCGTCGCAGTGCACCCCGCCGCTCATCGTGTCCGTTCCCGAGAACGAGACCGAGAACGGCGCGCTGTACCACGAACCGTGGTCGGCACCACGCGAAGGCGCTGCGACGACGGCGGGGGCGGTGGCGTCGTACGCGAAGGAAAAGCCGGCAGTGCCCACGTTTCCGGCGGCGTCGGTACAGCTCGCCGACACGGACACGTGCGCGCCATCAGGGCCGGCGTACGGTGAAGGGCCGACGCAGACCGGGCTGCCGCTCGTTGCGTCGCTGGCCGTCGCGACGAAGGACAGCGCGTGGTTGTACCACCCGTTCGAGTCCGCGCCTCGCGCCGGCGAAAGCGTCACGGTAGGACTGGTTGCGTCATACGACACGACAACCGAAGCCGTGCCGGTGTTTCCGATCGCATCCACGCAACTGCCCGTGATCGTCACGTTGGGGGCGTCGGGCCCGCTGTAGGTCTGCAGCGGCGTGCAGGACGCCACGCCGCCGGGGTCGCTCCCCGTGGTCGTGAACGTGACGGAGCTCCGATACCAGCCGCTGCTCTCAGGAGGACGCGAGGGCGTCAGCGTGACGACCGGCCCTGTGGTGTCGACGATCCAGCTCGCCGAAGCGGGGGTCGATCGCGTGCCGTCGATCGCGACGGCTCGCACGCGGAAGGAGTGAGGTCCGTCGCTCAACGAGGTGAGGAGGGACGGGCTTGCGCAGACGGCGTATGTCTCGGCGTCGATCTCACACTCGAACGTCGCGCCCGTGTAATTCGAGCTGAAGGAAATCGTCGCGGTTCGCGAGGCCACCGTGCCCGACGGTGCACTTGTGATCGTCACCTGGACCGGGCCCGCCGGCGGATCTATCGTCCAACTCCAGGCCGGCGGGCTCGGATCGACGTTGCCTGCGCGGTCGATCGCGCGAGCAACAAAGCGGTGGGTGCCGACACCAAGACCGTTGAAGACCGGGGCCGCCGTGCAGGCGGTGAACGACCCACCGTCGAGCGAGCACCCGAAGGTTGCAGGCTCATTCGCAGACAGTGCGAAGGACGCCGTCGTGCTGGTCGTCCTCGTGGGCGGGCCGGAGACGATCGTGGTCTTCGGTGCCGTACGGTCGATCGTCCACGTGAGAGACGGCGGGGTCGGGTCGACGTTTCCCGCGAGGTCGATCGACCGCACGCTCAGCGCGTGCGCACCGGCCTCAAGGCCGGTGAGGGAGAGGGTGGCGCCGCACGCGGCAAAGTGAGAATTGTCGAGGCTGCATTCGAAGCCGCTGACCGGCTCGGAAGCGCCGAAGGTGAACGAGGCGCTCGTCGTGTTGACGAAGGGCGCCGGCCCGCTCGTGATCGTGGTGTGCGGCGGCGTCCCGTCGACCGTGACGGTGATCGGCGCCGAGTCCGCCGAGCGTCCGCGCTGATCGACGGCGTGGGCGAGGAGTGTGTACCTCCCGTCGGAAGGCAGCGTGCGCCAGCGCAGCTGCGTGTCGTCGTCACCGCGGACGGTGCCGATCGTGGTCGCCGACGCCCATGAGCACGTCGCACCGGGGCAGTAACCGAATGAGACTGACTTCGAGTCGCCGTTCGTGTCTGCACGTAGGAGCGCGCCGGGATCGATGTATCGAGGAGCGCTGAGCACGATGCGCAGGCCGCCCGTGCACGAGTCGGTTCCGGTCAGCACAGTCGACGTCGCGGAGGTGTGGCCGGACGCATCCACGGACGCAACGCCGATCGCATACGACGTGGCACAGTCGAGACCGGAAACCGTCGCGTGGTCGTCGTCGGTCGTGAGCTGAAGGACGCCGTTGCTGTAGACGCGATAGCGCACGTGATCCAGGCCACCATCGTCACGCGACCACGAAACGCGCACGGCGTTCTTCTTCGTGTCCGTCACCTGGAGGTCGCTGGGCGCCACCAACACCGCCGGCCACTCAACGTGATGACCACTCGGCCCGCGGTCGTCATCGTGTCCGTCGGTCGCGCGTGCTGCTGTAGGCGCCGCACACACGAGTGCTGCGACGACGGCCACCCCCGCCCACTTCCCAACGCCGAACCGCATCAGACTCCCTCGAGAAACGTTCTCTTTGGCGGAGGGTATGAGAGCCGTTCTGCGTCGAACACTCACCGAATGGCCAGGGTGGCGACTAGTCCTGGCGCTTACGCTGCATCGAGAGATGTTCGCCTCGAATCGCCGGCACGCCCTCCTCGAGCAACTGCGTGTACCAGTGCAGTATCTCAACGTCGAGTCGAGGTCGAGTGTTGCGCGGATCACCGCTTCTCGGACCGGCAGGTCGCTCTTCCACCCGGTCGCCCCCGCCCCCGCCCCGGCGTCGGGGTTCCACTTCCGCGGCGTAGCCGTCTTCGCGCACGTCGTCGATGACGAGACGATCGAGCCCCTCCTCCCGCCGGGCGCGTGGGAGCGGGTCGATCCGATCACGGCGCCGGATGGGTCGACGGTTGGGTGGATGCGGCGACACCCGAACGGCGACGTTGCGCTCCCCTTCGATCCCGACGCAGCGATGCTGAACCTGCTGAGCGAGTCGTACTCGGCCGCGGGCCGAGGCCGCGCCGTCAAGCGCGCGATCATGCGCCTCTACTACCGCGTGCGGCCGCTGCTTCCGCGCGCCGTCCAGATCGCACTTCGGCGCCGCTTCGCACGCATCCAGGCGCGCACGACGTTCCCTCAGTGGCCGGTGGACTCGACCGCCCACGACCTCTTCGATCTCGTGCTCGCGTTGCTGGAGGACGTCGCGGGAGAACCTGTGCCGTGGATCGCGCCCTGGCCCGTGCCGTACGAGTGGGCGCTCGTGCTCACGCACGATGTCGAGCACCAGGCCGGCTGCGACAACATCGGCCTGCTCCGGGAAATCGAACGAGCACGTGGGTTCCGGTCGACGTGGAACTTCGTCCCGCGTCGCTACGTCACGCCGGTGGAGACCGTGCGCGGTTTGCAGGGCGACGGCTTCGAGGTTGGCGTGCACGGTCTGTACCACGACGGTCGAGACCTCGAGTCGCGCGAGCTTCTTCTCGAGCGACTGCCCGCGATGCGCGAGGCCGCCGAACTGTGGCACGCGACCGGCTTCCGCTCGCCGGCAACACATCGCGATTGGAACCTCATGCAACTGTTGCCGTTCGACTACGACTCGTCGTACCTCGATACGGATCCGTTCGAGCCGCAAGGCGGCGGCTCGTGCACGTGGTGGCCCTTCTTCATCGGCGATCTCGTCGAGTTGCCCATCACGCTCCTGATGGACCACACGCTGTTCGTCGTGCTACGACGCGATGAGAACGTGTGGCACGAAAAGGTGACGTACCTACGAGAGCGCGGAGGTCTCGCGCTGCTCATCACCCATCCCGACTACTTTCTCGATCGTGCCCGGCTCGACGCGTATGACCGGTTCCTCGCGAACCTCGAGGGCGACCCAACAATGTGGCGCGCGCTCGCGCGGGATGTCGCCGGCTGGTGGCGACGGCGTGCAGCGACCTCGCTCGAGCACGACGGTTCGTCGTGGCGGGTGATCGGCCCAGGCAGCGAGGAGGCGCGGATCGTCTACGGAGCGAGCTCGTTCAAGAGCGAAGCGAGGTCGGCCGTCAGCGAGCGGCGTTCATAGCGCGCAAGTGAACGTTCGACATCGGGAGTGCGACCGGCACTGGCATGCCGTTCGGTCAACTGCACCAGTGCGTCGCTGAGAGCTGCGACGTCGTCGGGCCGGCTCACGTAGGCCTCGGACACGCCGCGAAGGAGATCCCGAGCGTCGCCGTCCGGGAGGGCGGCAAGGATCGGCCGTTCACTCGCCAGGTACTCGTACGTCTTGCCGGGAACGATCGTCGCGCGACGTCCGAGCGGCAAGTTCTGCATCGGCAGGAACAACAGGTCCGCGGATCGCATCAGTGCGATCGACTTTCCATGCTCGAGATAGCCGTGTTCAACGATCGGCACCGTTGTCTCGATCTGGTCGGCGGCGCCGGCGACGCCTGCAAGATGCAGCTCGACACCCGTCGCTCCGGACCGCTCGAGCGCTCTGAGCAGGTACACGTGCGATCGGGTCATGACGTCGACCCCCGGGACGCCACCACCGAGCGTTCGCCTCAGCGCCCGCCGAACCGTGCCGGCCGATGCGAGCTCCGTGTGGAGGTAACCGGCGTGAACGATCCGAAAGGCGTCGTCGGAACGTTGCGGAGCGTCACCGGCGAAGTCGTCGGCGTCGTAACCGTTCGGGATCACGCGGATGCGGTAGCGGCGGAAGCGCGGAAACCGCCGAGCCAGCGACTCGGCTGCCTCGACCGTGTTCATGACCACTGCATCCGCCGCTGCCAGCGCCCGTTCCATCGATCGCTCCTCGAGCCCACGGTGGGCCCGTGTCGGATACGCCGTCATCTCGTCGAGCGCCCACGGGTCTCGCAGATCGAGCACGACCGGAACGCCGAGTGCCTTGCCCGCGCGGGTGGCGGCTTCGGCGCCTGCGAACGGTGACATCGTCGCGACGATTGCGTCAACTCCACGTCCGTGCTCGCGGATTGCGGCCTCCGCCGCCTTCGACCACCAGGCGGTCCAGGCCGCAGGACGGCGCCCCCACCGCTCGAGCCTCGCGGCAACGCCGGTGCTCTGTGGAGGCTCAGGCCCGTCGACGCGCACAATCTGTACCGACCCGACCTCGCCGGCCAGTGAAGCGTCGCGCGGCGCCCACCGCGATCCGGTCTGCCCAGGACCGGTCACGACGATCGGCTCGAAGCCAAAGTCAGGGAGGTAGCGCGCGAACTTCACGGCGCGCTGAACGCCGGCGCCCCCGATCGGCGGGAAGTGGTACGCGAGCAGGAGGACGCGCTTCACGCAGGAACGAGTGCGGCGTCCAGGAGGCGCACGACGCGTGCCGGCGCCCCAACGGCGACGGCGCGCTCCGGAACATCCTCGAGGACAACCGCGTTGGCTCCGATCACGGCCCCCGCGCCGATCGTCACCCCCGGCCCGACGACGACGTTCTGCCCGAGCCACGCACCGTCGCCGATCAGCACCGGTGCGAGCCGGTCGATTCCCTGGTCGAGGACCGCGACGCCCGGCGAGCTGAACCGGTGCGCGTGGTCGGCGATGTAGACGTTGCGCGCGAGCAAGACCTTCGCTCCCAGCGTGACAGAAACCGCGGCCGAGATGACGCAGCTTCCGGCGATGCTCGTGCCGTCGCCGATCTCGATCGCAACGCCGTCTCCCGCCCCGATCGCCTGCAGCCACGACCCCTGGCCGACATAGACGTCCGAGCCGACGGCGATCCTGCGCTCACCGCCAAGGCGGACCGGAACTTCGATCACGCTGCGCTTTCCGAACGATGCGAATGCGCGGCGCGCGCCAAGAGAGAAGGCCTTCGACCTCAGCCGGGAATGAAGGCGATACCCGCCTAGGAAGCCCTCGGCGAACGTGTTCATGCCGCGTACCGGTAGAGCGCCTGCCCGACGGCCCGGCCGACGAGCGAGGGCGAACGGCGGATCACCGCCCGGGCGGCGCTCGCCACAAGATGCGGGCTCGTGCCCTCATCGTTGAGCGTCGCGTGCGCCCCGAACGTGGTGTACCGCAAACCGAGCTCCTCGCCCCCCCACCCCGACTTGAACGCTCGCAGCCCCTCGTTGCCGAGCTCAGTGCGACCAAAGTCGAACATCTCGAACCCCCGCTCGCACCCGTGTTTGATCGCGGTCCAGAGGACGACGTTGTTCGGGCGGAGCGACCAGGAGCGGCTGTCGGACGCACTGAACTTGTAAGTGACATCGCGACCCGCGGAGAGGAATACCGCCGCAGCAACGGGATGCCCGTGCGCCTCGGCGACGACGGTGAACCCGTGGCCGGCGGCGATCGTCTCCCGCCAGAGGTGCTCGAAGAACGATCGCGGCTGGACGGGCACGCCGAGCCGACGCCGCGTCGCGACGTGGAGGCGGAAGAACGTCTCGACGACCGCTTCACGATCGAGGCGGACCGTGGCGACGACCGTGCGCTCGCGTTCTGCCTTCGCGATCGGCTGGCGCACCTGGGTTTTCTTGAACCGTGCAAAGACCGCGTCCGGATCGTCGTCGAGTCGAAGGACATGCCGAGTCCCGACAGCGCGGGAGGGGCCTCCCACGTCCGCGTGGAACTCGACAGCCGACACAACTCCAGCGCCCGACTCCTCGTGCAGAGCTTCGACGATGGCTTCGATGCCGTCAGCTGACCCGACCGGCTCGGCGTGGTCGGCGAACGGAACGCTGATCCAGCGCCGCCCGCCGAACGGGCGGCGGATCTCGAACACGGTCGTTCCGGCGCTGATGCCGTCGCGGTCTTCGGCCACGAGCGCGAACGCGCGATAACCGTAGGTGTCGACCAGCACCCGTGACCAGCTGGGCAGCTGAAAGACGGACGCAGACGGTTGACTCGCGACGAATGTCGACCAACGGGGATCGTCGAGCGGCAGGCTCTCGACCGTCAAGCGGGGGCGAGCGTGCAGATCAACCGACACGCGCCGCCAACTCGATCGGCTGACCGCTTGCAGAGAGCGACGCATCGACAGCCTCGATCATGCGCACGACTTCGAGCCCAAGCGCAGCTGAGGAACGTGGTACCGCGGACGTCCGGATCGAATCGCAAAAGTCGGTCAGCTCGAGTGCCAGCGGTTCGGCGACCGCCACCCGCGGAGAGAGGATGTCTCCGGTGCGGTAGGTGAGCTTGTATTCCCCGAACGACTCCGGATTTGGGATCGCCACGCCCGAGTCGAAGATCCGGACCGGCTCGTTGGAGGTGTCGTCGTAGACCACCATCTTCCGCGAGCCGCAGATCGTCGTCCTGCGCAGCTTGGTCGGTGCGAGCCAGGCGATCTCAACGTGCGCGACCGGCCCGGAGGCGAACTGGAGATTGATGAACGCCACGTCCGGGGTGTCACTCATGACGCAAGCGCGGGCGAGGGCGGAGACGGAGCAAGGCGTCTCGTCGAGCCAGTACCGAAGAATCGAGAAGTCGTGGGGGCCGAGATCCCACGCCACGCTGACGTCCTTTTGGTGCAGCCCGAGGTTCACTCGGCTCGTCGAGATGAAGTAGATGTCGCCGAGCTCGCCTGACTCGATCATCGAGCGCACGACATTCACCGCCGGGCTGTACAGGAACGTGTGGCCCGGCATCAGGACGAGACCGCGTTCGTCGGCGAGGTCGACCATCGCCGTGGCCTCCTCCGACGAACCGGCCAACGGCTTCTCGACCAGCACATGCTTGCCTGCGTCGAGCGCCGCCATCGCCAGCGGCGCGTGTGTGCTCACCGGCGTCGCAATCACGACCGCATCGACGCTCGGATCGGAGATGACCTCGTCGAAGCTGGTCGTGCGGCGCACCGCGGGATACCGCCGGCCAATGAGCTCGAGCGCACCTTCGTCGAGGTCGCAGATCCACGCGACCTCTGCCCCGACGACCTCGTGAAGGTTGCGCACGAGGTTCGGCCCCCAGTAGCCAAGGCCGATGACGGCGACACGGAGTGTGTCGTCGCGTGCATCGATCATGCGGTCGCACCTCGCTGACGCAGCAGCTGGAACGGGGTCCTGAGCAGAAGCAGGAGATCGAGGCCGAGCGACCAGTTCCGCGCGTAGGCGACATCGAATTCGAGGGCTTCACCGAATGTCGAGTGCGCGCGGGCGGTGACCTGCCAGAGGCCCGTGACGCCGGCCGGGACACGAAAGCGTTCGAAGTGATGCGGCTCGAAATGCTCGAGCTCGTACTCGAGGCACGGGCGCGGGCCGACGAGTGACATCTCTCCGCGCAAGACGTTGATCAGCTGGGGCAACTCGTCGAGGCTCGTCTTCCGCAGCCACCGGCCGCTCCTGGTCACAGCATCGTGGCGATCGAGCTTGTACAGACCGTTAGCCGAGAGGTCCGCACTCGCGTTCATCGTCGCCTTGATGTACGCGCGATGGGCAGCGTCATCCGTGTCGACCTTCATCGTCCTGAACTTCAGCGCGGTGAACGTCCTCATGCCTTGCCCGACCCGCGCTTGACGGAAGAAGACCGGCCCCGGCGAGTCGCGGTGGACCCTCCACGCCGCGACCGCGAAGACCGGCGCACTCAGCACCAGCAGAGCCGCCGCGCCCACCACGTCGATCGTGCGCTTGATCGTCCGGGAGAACGGCAGGAGCTTCGCGCGCGGCAAGCCGACGAGAGGCAGCCCTTCGATCGAATGAACGACGACGTTTGGTCCCACGACGTCGAACAGCCTCGGCACGATGTCGATGTGGAGATCGAGAGCCCTCAATCTCGCAACGAGCTGGACGAGCGCAGGTGACCCGTCGCGCGAGAACGCCACGACGACTCGGTGGACGTTGCGGTCGCGGACGATGGTCGTGACATCTTCGAGACCACCCAGCACCGGCTGACCGGCGAGATCGCTTCGCAGGGCGCGCGGGTCGTCGTCGACGAACCCGACCAAGCGGAGACCGTACTCGGTGTGCTGCAGCAGCTTCCGGCCGACGAGTTGCCCGGTCTCGCCGGCTCCGATGATGAGCGTGTTCTGGAGATACGCGGGGTGGCGACGGCAGAGGCCGCGGGCGAGCGCGCGCCCGCCGGTGACGAGGACGATGGCGAGGCCCCAGAAGAGCGCGGCTTTCGCCAGCTCCGGATTGGCGATGTGGGTCAGCCGGGCCGCTGCATACAGACACCAGACTCCGAGCGTCACGACGTGCACAACTCCGGCGAAGTCGTCCACGGTCGTGTGCTCCGTCCGCTCCTCGTCGTGGTCGTACAGCTCGTGCAGCTTCGCAGCGAGCACCCAACCCGGAAGCGTCGCGCCGAACAGCACGTATTCGCCGACCAGAGAGAGGGCGTTGCCGTGCCCTTGCTCGGGCCCGAAGATCAGCGCGGTTGCGGCGAACGCAAGCAGGAGGCCGCTCGCATCGGCGAGCAGCAGGGCGCGCCGGACGAGCCAGCCGCGGTCGCGGCCATCGTCGCGCCGAACAGGACGCTGACGCGTACGACTTGCGAGCCGCCCGGCAAGCAGCGAATTGGCGTTCACAGGTGTGACCGTACGTTCCTGTGCGCGGTACGCCCAGACCAGAATCGAGACCTAACCAACGCCTGCGGGCTAGCCGATGGGATAGGCGGGATCTAGGCGGTCGTCGCGTAGCCCGAGACCGCCGGCGCGGATACCGTCGGACCGTGACTCCCGTAGCGGCCACCACGACTCCGACCGTGCCGTTCCTCGATCTGCGGCCGTCGAACGACTCGCTGAAGCACATACTGCTCGCGGCGTTCGAAGAGCTGATCGACACAGGTGCGTTCACGAACGGCCCTGCTGTCGCCGAATTCGAGTCGGCATTCGCGACCTACTGCCGGCGCAGGGAATGCATCGGCGTCGCCAGCGGGCTCGACGCTCTTCGCCTCGCCCTGATTGCGAGCGGCCTCCGGGCCGGAGACGAGGTGATCGTCCCGGCGAACACCTTCATCGCGACGGTCGAGGCGGTGTCCCAGGCGGGAGGCGTTCCGGTGGTCGTCGACGCGTCGGACGACGATCTCAACATGGATCCAGCCGCGGCGCAGGCGGCGATCACAGGTAGGACGCGGTTCCTGATGCCCGTGCATCTCTACGGGCAAATGGCCGATATGCGCCGCCTTGCGCAACTCGGCGTGCCGCTCATCGAGGATGCCTGCCAGGCGCACGGCGCCACGCGTGACGGCGTGCTGGCCGGCGAGCTCGGTGTCGCGGCGGCTTTCAGCTTCTACCCGGGCAAGAATCTGGGCGCGTTCGGCGACGCGGGAGCCCTGGTCTGCGACGACGCCGAACTTGCAGACACCGTCAAGGCGTTGCGCGAGCACGGACAGCGGGCGAAGTATCGCCACGACCTCGCGGGGTTCACCTCCCGGCTCGACACGATCCAGGCGATCGTGCTTAGGTGGAAGCTGCCCCTGCTCCGAGCCTGGAACGACGAGCGGCGCGCTGCCGCAGCGTTCTACTCCGCAGCCTTCGCCGACGTCGGCGACCTCGAGCTGCCGCCGGTTGCTTCGGGCAGCGATCCGGTCTGGCATCTCTATGTGATCCGCACCGAAGATCCGGCCACGCTCGCCGATCACCTACGCGCCGGTTCGATCGGTTGCGGTTTCCACTACCCGGAGCCCGTGCATCTCTCCCGCGCCTATCGGCATCTTGGCTACCGGGCGGGCTCGTTCCCGGTGGCCGAACGCGCCGCCGCCCGCGCGCTCTCGTTGCCGGTCTTCCCCGGGATCACGGAGTCACAACTCGAGGCGGTCGTCGAGCGTGTCCGCTCGTTCTTCTGAGCCGGTCAACGAGGCGCCCTACCGCCGGCTCGACGGGGTCGAATTCGGTGAAGGCGTCGTCGTCCAGTCGTTCACGAATCTCTACGGCTGCTCGATCGGCGCCGAAACCCGTATCGGGACGTTCGTCGAGATCCAGCGAGGTGCGTCGATCGGCTCACGCTGCAAGATCCAGAGCCACGCGTTCATCTGTGACGGCGTCCAGATCGGCGACCGGGTGTTCGTCGGCCACGGGGTGATCTTCGTGAACGACAAGTTCCCCCGAGCGACGGCGCAGAACGGCGAACTGCAGGACGAGAACGACTGGACGCTTCTCAAGACGGTCATCGAGGACGACGCCACGCTTGGCTCTGGCGTCCTCGTTCTCGGCGGCGTCCGCATCGGCTCCGGCGCGACGGTCGGCGCCGGAGCGGTGGTGACCCGGGACGTCGGGCCCGGGGCCGTGGTGGCCGGCGTGCCTGCACGGGTCTTGCCCGCACGCGGCTGAGCCTCGCCGCACGGCCCACCTGCTGAGACGGCGGCCGCGAGAGCGGCCGTTTCAGATCACTAGCCATTTGGGCAGGCTTTCGCGTGTTCCCTCGAATAAGGGACATGCGATCGGCTGGCGGGGCCGATCCCAAGGTTGTCCGCCAAGAAAACCCAGTCAGGAGCCAGCAAATGGGAGCCGCACCCGCTTGCCGCACCGCCGCTCTGTCGTTGATCGCCCTCGCGCTGCTGACCGCCGCAGCGCTACCGGCATCCTCAGCCCAGGCCCGCTCGACCCAGCGCAAAGCATGGCCGCACATCTGGGCGGTCGCAGTAACGTCACCGGCGCAGGTCAAGCCGAACACGATCCCCGCCCTGAAGAAGGCCGGGATCAACGCGCTCATCGTGAACCCCGCTCGCTGGCCGAAGGCGGCTCTCGCTCGCCTCGGTCAGACCGCAGCGGCGAGCGGCACGCTCGTGATCGCCGCGCGGACGCCTCCGAGGTCGAAGGCCGACCGGGCGGCACTCACGGCGGCCTGCCGCACGAGAGGTGGTGCGGTTCGAAGGTGCGCAGTTCGCGCGGCAACGCTTCAGCAAGCGAGGACGCTGAGCAAGGCCGAAACGCTCGATTACGTCGTCGTGTGGGTGCAGTCACCGCGCCAGATTCGCGCTCTCCGCCCGAACCAGTCGCGGCGAACGCAGCTCATTGTCGTCTCACCGTGGAAGGGCTCCGGGCCCAACGACGTTCCGGGCTGGCAGACGGCGATCGCCGACGCAGTTCAGGACCCGGCGACCACGGTCGCCGTCGCGCCCGCCTCGACTTCGACGACGACGATGTCCTCGTACCTCTCGCTCCTTCCCGCGGGCAAGACTGTGTCCACCGCGCCGACAGCGAAGAAGGACCCTGTCGCACCGACCAGGCCGACCGGCCTTACCCAGACCGCTGCGAGCGCGACATCCGTCACAGTGAGCTGGACGGCGTCGAGTGACAACGTCGGCGTCACCGGGTACGCGATCACGCTCGACGGCGCCACGGCGCAATCGACCGCCTCGCCCACGGTGTCGTTCACCGGCTTGGTGTGCAACAGCACCCACGTCGTGGGTGTTCGGGCATTCGATGCCGCAGGCAATTACTCGCGCGCCGCAACGGTCTCCGCGACCACGAGCCCCTGCCCGGTCAGCGGTGGTGGCGGCGGTGGCGGCGGAGGCGGCGGCGGCGGTGACACGGTCGCTCCGACCGTGCCGGGCGCGCTGCATTCGGCAGCGACGACGTCCACGAGCGTCTCTCTCGCCTGGACCGCCTCAACCGACGCTGTCGGCGTCGCCGGCTACGGCGTCTATCTCGGCAGTGCCCTCGTCGGCACGACGAGCACGACGGGGTTCGTCGACACCGGGCTCCTGTGCGCCACGTCGTACTCGTTCTCGGTCGACGCCTTCGACGCCGCAGGCAATCACTCGGCAAAAGCTCCCCTCTCCGTGTCGACGTCCGCCTGCGCCGGCGACACGCAGGCGCCAACTGCACCGGCAAGCCTGAGCACGACGGGCTCGACCCAGACCTCGGTCTCCCTGTCGTGGACGGCGTCGTCGGACAACGTCGGCGTCGCCGGCTACACGGTCTATGTCGGCGGAAGCAGCGCCGCGTCGCCGGTCTCCGCAGCCGTCACGCTCACCGGCTTGACCTGCGGAACGACCTACAGCGTCGGCGTCGAAGCATTCGACGCTGCCGGCAACCGTTCAACGCGAACAACCGGTAACGCAGCGACGTCGGCGTGCCCGCCGGCGCCGGACACGCAGGCCCCGACCGCGCCAACCGGTCTCGCCTCGTCGTCTGCGACTGCCACGAGCATCACGCTCGGCTGGACGGGGTCGACCGATAACGTCGGCGTGTCCTCGTACGGCGTGTACCAGGGAACATCTCTCGTGGGCACGTCCGCCACGACGAGCTACACGATCAGCGGGCTCTCGTGCGGGACGAGCTACAGCGTCTCCGCCGACGCAGCCGACGCGGCCGGCAACCGGTCCACGAAGGCAACCGCGACGGTTCAGACATCTGCCTGTCCCGTCGGTGGCGCGGGCACCGCGAACATC
>Ga0068855_100006784_pt1 | contig 13888 bp, 10 predicted proteins | sample KBSCornC52_FD_66592 | JGI IMG/M metagenome (GOLD analysis project Ga0068855, IMG submission 66592) | Corn rhizosphere microbial communities from Kellogg Biological Station, Michigan, USA - KBS Corn C5-2 | ecosystem: Host-associated > Plants > Roots > Rhizosphere > Soil ... | reverse complement strand
CGCTGGTCACGGCCGCAAGGCGAGGCCGGCCGCGAACTCGAGCACGAGCGTCGCGGCGAGCCGCACGGTGCGCTGGTCGAGCGCATCGGCTGTGGCGTCGATCTCCACGAGATCGATCGAGCGCACGCGGTGATCGCGCCCCGCGGCGAACGCGGCGGCCTGCAGTTCGCGAGCGCTCAGGCCGCCGGGCACGGAGTCGTGGCTGGCCGGCGCGACCGCGCGATCGCAGACCGAGAAGTCGAACGACACGTGAACATCGCCGTGCGGGTGCGCAGCAGCGTCGAGCGCCTCCCGCAGACACGTGTTGATCCCGCGGTCGGCCAGCTCGCGACGCGAATTGAGCCGGACGCCGCGGGCCGCGATCTCGTCGGCGTGCGACCGCGAAACCAGCCAGTCGGCCGCGCCGAGATGCACGATGCGCTCTGGGCTGACGCCGCCGTCGATCAGCCGGCGCAGCGACGAGCCGCTGCCCACGCCCTCGCGGACGTCGTAGAAGGCGTCGAACGCGACGACGCCGGCGGTCTTGAGGTCGCGCCCGGCCGACACGACCGGGAATGTGACCGACCCATCCCCCCCGAGCGCGACGGTCACCCGGGCCTTCGCGCGCGCCGTAGTGGCCAGCGTGCGAGTTCGCCAGTCGCCGTCGTCGCCGTCCGGCTCTTGGACGTCGCCGAGGTCCCACGGGTAGAGGTCGGCGAGATCGACATGCCGCGAGGCGCACCACGTGGTGTAGTGAAAAAGCGCACGGCGGACAGCGGTCGGCGTGGCGTGCGCACCGCTTCGGCGCAGCGACCTGGTGAACGTTGGCACGCCGATGATCGCGAGGTCGATGCCGTGTTCGCCGGGACCTGCAGCAAGCCAATGACCGGCGCGGGGCCAGCGCTCGTCGACCGGCAGGTTCGCCGGGTTGGGATCAGCGGGGTTCGGATCCGCTGGGTTCGGATAGAAGCGTGACGCCACGCGGGGCATCGTCCCACGCCTCGCGGTCAGCGCTGGGTAGGTCGGTTTCACTCGTCGTCCGGCATCGGTTAGAGTGCTCTGGCGCGCCGGAGACCGGCAGCATGCGGACGTGGCTCAGTTGGTAGAGCATCACCTTGCCAAGGTGAGGGTCGCGGGTTCGAATCCCGTCGTCCGCTCGGAGGCGCCGAACGGCGTCAACAGGGCCTAGGTTCGAAGCGTCAAGTCCGGGCCCACCGGCGGAGTGGCCGAGTGGCTTAGGCAAGGGCCTGCAAAGCCCTGTACGCGGGTTCGATTCCCGCCTCCGCCTCGTCCCCTCGGCCTAGACCGGAGGATCGCAAGGCCGCACCACCCGTTACATGTCCCGGACGCTTAGCTCAGCGGGAGAGCGCTTCCCTGACACGGAAGAGGTCACAGGTTCAATCCCTGTAGCGTCCACCACGTAGAAGAGCCCCGCGACTGCCGCCTGCTGACATACTGATCTCCATGTTCGTGCGCGGTCTCGGTGCCGAAGAACTCAGTGCCGAAGAACTCAGTGCCTAAGAAGTCGGTGCCTCGCAAGCAGCCGCCGGCAGGCCGTCGTCCGGCTTCATCGAGCCCGTCGGCCCGGGGCCCCGCGATGATGGACGTCGCAGCGCTGGCCGGTGTTTCGCACCAGACGGTCTCCCGTGTCATCAACCAGCATCCGAGCGTCAGCACGACGACCCGCATGCGCGTGCTCGCCGCAATCGAGCAGCTCGGCTACCGCCGCAACAGCGCGGCTCGCGCTCTTGTCACGGGGCGCTCGCAGACGCTCGGTGTCGTCACACTGAACAGCACGCTGTACGGCCCGGCGTCGACGCTCTACGGCATCGAGCAGGCGGCGCTCGAGTCGCAGTACTTCATGACGATCGCGAGCCTCCGATCCACCGATCGGCCCGCGGTGCGACAAGCGATCGGGCGCCTGGTCGATCAGGGTGTCGACGGGGTCGTGGTCATCGCACCGTTGGTGTCGGTCGCGGAGGCGCTCGCCGACGTCCCGAACGACCTCCCGCTCGTCGCCGTCGAGGGCGACGCCGAGGCTGACGTCGACGTCGTCACCGTCGATCAGCACGCCGGCGCCCGATCGGCGACCCAGCACCTGCTCGACCTCGGGCACGAGACCGTGTGGCATGTCGCCGGCCCCAGCGATTGGCTCGAAGCGCGCCAGCGCATCGCGGGTTGGCGGGCGACACTGGAGGCGGCCGGTGCTGAAGTGCCGCCGCCGTTGCGAGGTGATTGGAGCGCACGGTCGGGCTTCGAGGCAGGCCGGGTGCTCGCCAAACTGCCTGAAGTCACTGCAGTCTTCGTCGCGAACGACTCAATGGCAGTCGGTGTGCTACGCGCCTTCCACGAGCACGGGCGGGCCGTGCCTGGTGACGTGAGCGTCGTCGGGTTCGACGACATCCCCGAGGCCGCGTACTTCAACACGCCGCTGACCACCATCCGTCAAGACTTCGGTGAAGTCGGACGACGTAGCCTCGCGCTGCTCCTTGATCGCATCGAATCGGGTGGCCGGGCGGCGAAACGGCACGTCGTCGAGACCACGCTCGTGCTGCGTGACAGCACGGCCTCTGGGCCGCGTGTCGGGCGCGCAGCCGGTCGGCCAGCGGCGCGCCGCACCCGCGGCACCCGTTAGCAGCGCAGATTTCCCCAGACTTCTAGGCAGAAACCTCGACGCGATCGACCGTCGCCCAGATGTAGCGCGATTGCGCGTTGCACTGGCCGGTGACCCGGATCGCCAGCGTGTGCTCTGCGGCCGCAAGCGTCGGGCTGGTCCACAACTGAACCCCGGTACTGCGGCCCGGCGAGTACTCGTCGACGACCGTCTCCGGCCCGCCGTCGACCGAGAGGCCGACCAAGCCGTGGTTCGCGTCGGTGACGCCGAAGAAGCTGACCTTCGTGCCGCGGAACCGAACCACGGCGACGTCACCGGGAGAACAGCTGTAGGAGTTGGTGCCGTCGGCCTCGATGTTTCCCGTCGAGTGCCGCCATTCCCCGCGATAGTCGATTTCGTGGACGCCGTTACCTTGCACCGTGTTCTGCACAACCGTGGTAGCGCCGTTAGTCACGGCGGACGTCGCCAGTTGCTTGCCGCTGGTCGTTCGCTCGACAGCCGCGACATCGGCCGCGAGTTGGTACCGGTCGGTGATCGCCCGGAAAGCGTCTGCCAAATCGGTGAATTCGGCAGCCGTCGTCCGGGCGTGTGCGCCCGCATAGGCGGTGGCACGCGCCGCGTCGACGAGTGCGGCGATGTTGTCGGCGATGTCGGTCGCACCCCTCGCCGCCTCCGTCGCGCTACGGCCGATTTCGTTGGCCGAAATCGTCTGCTGCTCGACTGCTGCGGCGATCGAGTGCTGCGTTTCACTCACCGTGTCGATCGTCCGCGTGATGTTCGAGATCGCCTCGACCGCGCCACTTGCGCCGCTTTGCATCGCACGAACCGTGGCGCTGACGCTTTCGGTTGCTGCCGCGGTCTGTTCGGCCAACTGCTTGACCTCGCCGGCCACGACGGCGAACCCTCGCCCGGCCTCGCCCGCGCGAGCCGCCTCGAGCGTCGCGTTCAGAGCCAGCAGATGCGTCTGCCGCGCGATATTGCCGATGAGGTCGACGATCCGGTCAACCTGACGTGACGATTCACCGAGCTCGCTGACCGTTGCGTTCGTCACCGCTGCCTGTGTGCTCGCGCTTTGCGCGACGTTCGACGCCTCGCTCGCGTGCTCGGAGACGTCGCGGGTCGTTGCGTGGAACTCCTCTGTCGCAGCGGCCACCCGCTGCGTGCTCGCCGAGACTTGACCGGCGGCGACCGAGACGGCACTCGCTCGGGCCGCCGTCGTTTCGGCGGTCGACGACATCGTGACGCTCACGGCGTGCAACTCGCGCGTCCCGGTCTCCAACGCGGCGTGGCCGTGGCTCAACAGACCCACGGTTTCGTGAAGGACGGCGAGGAGCTCGGTTGCAGCGCTCGCTATCCGCGCGGCACCCTCGTCGAGATAGCGATGGTTGAGGCTGACCGTGAGGTCGCCGGACGTCGCGCGGCTCAAGCCCTGCGCGATCGCCTGGAGTTCACGTCGGCGCGAACCGACCATCGCCGTGAGGCCACCGGCGACGAGGACGGCGACCGCGCAGGCTGCTACGAGCGGCGTCAGCCCCTCCTGGTGCCGATGAACGAGGGCATCGACGACAGGCACCACACACACGGCGGCAGCTGACGTCCAGATCGCGACGAGCAACCGCCGCCCGCCGCGCAGAAAACCCGCTCTCGCTGGATTGTGAGCGTTCACATGTCCCACCAAGGTTGGCCGCTAGGAATCAAGGCTGCTGATTTGCGCATCCAAGTGATCGGCGGATCCGCGCCGAGGTTGAGCGCGCGAACGGCATTTCCTGGCGTAGGAGCTAGGCGACTTGGCGACTACCGAAACGCCTGGCGCGGAGGCGGTCGGCGAGGATCGCGATACCGAGCACCGCACCCTGCACGATCTGTTGGTCGTACGGGCTGACCCGCAGCGCGAGCAGTCCGTTGCTGATGAGCTCGAGCAGGATCGCGCCGGCCGCGATGCCGAGGATGCGTCCCTCACCGCCCGTGAGTGCAGCCCCGCCCACGACAGCCGCGGCGATGGCGGTCAGCTCCCATCCGCTGCCGCCGACAGACGGGTCGGCGACGTTCATGCGGCCGATGACGAGTACGCCGACCACGGCTGCCAGCACACCGCTCGCGACGTACGCGAATATCGTCCGGCGAGCAACCGGGATGCCGGCGAGGCGGGCGGCCTCGGCGTTGCCGCCCACCGCATAGATCTGCCGACCGACGTAGGTTCGCTCGAGGATGAACCAGGCGACAATCGCGGTCGCAACGAAGATGAGTGCCGGCAACGGGACGTCGCCAATGCGAAACGAACTGACGCGGCTGAACAGCGGCGAAATGCTGTTGATCGGCGTACCGGTCGTGATGGCGAGCGCGAGCCCTTCGGACACCGTGAAGGTGACGAGCGTGATGACGAAGGGAGGCACCCGCAATCGGGTGACGATGAGACCGTGCCAAAGACCGACAGCACCGCAAATAACCAATGTGATGACGATGGCGACCGGTGCGGGCAACCCTTCGCGCACGTTGAACCACGCGGCGAGAATGCCGGCGAGGCCGGCCAACGCACCGACGGACAGGTCGATACCGCCGGTCAGAATGACCAGCGCCTCACCGATCGCCAGGATGCCGATCTGGGCGAGGTCGCGGCCCATCACCTGAAGGTTGCCGACCTTGGTGTAGGTCGGTGCGGCGAGACCGATCGCGATGAACACGAGCACGCATGCGGTAACAACGCCCGCTTCGGGAGAGGCCGCGAACTTGCGCAGTAGCGTCGCCGCTGTCAGCCGGTCGCTCGCCGGTGCCTGCTGCGGCGTCGCGATGGTCTGGGTGTTCATCTAAGACTCCATTCGTGACGTGCGCCGCGTTGCCGAGGTTCCCGGCAGTCGCGATTCGGTTCCGGCCGCGGCCTTCATAATCCGTTCCTTTGTGGCGTCTTCACGCTCGACGATGTCGACGATGCGCCCGTGGTTCATGACTGCGATGCGGTGACAGATCCAAAGCAACTCTTCGAGTTCGGACGACGCGACGAGCACGCCCATGCCGTCTTTCGCTGCGCGGTCGATGAGTTCGTAGATCTCGGCTTTGGCGCCGACGTCGACACCACGAGTCGGTTCGTCGAGAAGAAGCAGTTTCGGCTCGCTGGCGAACGCGCGGCCGAAAATGGCGCGCTGCTGGTTGCCACCCGACAGCGACCCGATCGGCTGGTCGATCGACTGCATCCGGACGTTCACGTTGGCGGTTATCCGCTTGGCGGCGGCCCGCTCGCGCTTCGGCGTCAGTACGCCACGCACGCTGAGCCGGCGCAGGATCGAGACCGTGACGTTGGACCGGATCGGCGCGAACAGCACCAGCGACTGCTGTTTGCGGTCTTCGGGAATCAGTACGATTCCCGCCGCTGTACCGTCGGCAGGGCCGTGCGGTGAGTACGGCACGCCGGCGAGGCTCATCCGGCCACCGGTCGCCGGCTGAGCGCCTGCGACCGTGTGGATCAGCCTGCTCCGGCCGGAGCCCATCAAGCCCGCGACGCCGAGCACCTCACCCGCATGCAGGTCGATGTCGACCGGGCCGAGGCCCTCGGCGGTCAACGACTCGGCACGAAACAGCGGCCGAGCCCCGACCAACTTCTCCTTCGGCTTCGCGCGGGCGAGTTCTGACCCGACCATCTCGCGGATCAGTCGCGCCTCTGTCGCCTCCTCGGGCTGCAGATCGGCTACCAACGAGCCGTTGCGTAGCACGATGATGCGGTCGCTGACCGCCCGCACTTCGTCGAGCCGATGCCCGATGAAAAGCACGGCGCCACCGCGGTCGGCAAGCTCGCGAGCGAGGCCGAGCACCATCTGCGCCTCGACGGGGCCGAGCGACGATGTCGGTTCGTCGAGGATCAGCAGCGTCGGTTCGCGCCCCCACGCCTTCGCGATCTCGAGCATCTGCCGGGTGGGCACTGGCAAGCTGCGCACCTGCCGCGTCACCGGGATCTCGATCGGAGAAAGCCCGACTTCTTCGAGCATGGCGGCGGCTTCGGCCCGCTGCGCCCGGCGGTCGACCAGCACCCGGCGCCTCGACGCGCGCGGACGTCGTCCGAGCAACATGTTCTCCGCCACGCTGAGCTGGCCGACAAGCGGGAACTCCTGCGACACGAGCCCAACTCCGTGGTGTGCGGCAGACTCGGTCGATCCCAGGGTGAGGGGAACGCCGCCGATCTCGATCTCGCCGCCTTCCGGCAGCACCGAGCCCGAAAGCGTTCCGATGAGGGTCGACTTCCCGGCGCCGTTCTCGCCGACGACACCGGTGACTTCGCCTGCCCGGATCTCCAGGTGCGGAATGTCGAGCACCCGAACCTGGCCGTACGACTTGTGGACACCCCACAGCCGCGCGGAGACCGCGCGGCTGTGGGCTTCGACAGGGACCGTCATCGTGCTAGCTGATACCTAGCGACTGCTGCAGCGCCTGGTAATCAGAGAGGTCAGCCTTGTTCAGCGTGCCGACGCCGGAGCTCAGCGTCGAACCATCGGAGCTGAGGTACGGCTTGACGATCGCCATCGTGGCATCCTTTCCGAGCACCTTCTCCGCCGCCAGGATGTAGGCGCCGGTGTACCCCTGCTGGTACGGCATCTGCACGATGGTGGCGGAGATGACGCCGTCCTGGATGAAGCTCAACGTCTGCGCGTCGGAGTCGTCACACACGATGTGCACAGTCGCCGTCTTGTTGGCTGACTTCACGGCCTGCGCCAGCGCCGGCCCGTCGTAGGAGTAGACGCCGTACAGCCCGGTCACGTCCGGGTTGTTCGCGAGAATCGTCTCGGCGTCCGACGTAGCCGTGCTTGCCGACAGGTTGTCGTTCACCTTCTGCACGATCGTGATGCCGGTGCCCTTGATCGCGTCGGTGAAGCCTTGGATGCGCTGCACGGCATTCAGAGCTGTGAGCGAACCGACGAGGATCGCGACCTTGCCGGTGCCGTTCAGGGCGGCCTTCATCGCCTTACCGGCAGCGAAGCCGGCGTCGTAGTTCGGCGTGCCCAGGTACAGGCCGGCGGCGTCGGTGCCGGGCAGCGGTGAGTCGATGGCCAGGACGAAGACGCCCTTCGACACATCGGTGTGGATCGTGCCGGCGGCCGACTTCGGGTCGATCGCCGAGATCGAGTAACCGGTGACGCCGTGCGAGTCGAGGGTCTCGAGCTCTGACGTCTGCTCGGTGAGCTTGCCGTTCGGGGGTGCGAAGTAGGTGCACTTGCTGCTCGAGATGCCGAGGTCTGCGCAACCCTTCTGGAAGCCGACCTGCCCGGCCTTCCAGTAGTCGGCGGCCACATTGACGACCATCGCGATGTTGACGGCGGACATGTCCTTGCCTGCCATCGCCGACTTCAGCGCGGCGTCGAGCTTGGCGAGATTCGCCTGGTTGAAGGCGATGTCCGAGCTGGCCCCGCCCGAGCTCGCCGAGCTCACCGGACTCGATGGCCCAACCGAGGCGGACGAGGCGCTGCTGCTGGTGGCCGGCGCCGCAGCGGTGGTCGATGAGCCGGCGGTGGTGGACGACGAGGCGGTGGGACTCTTCGAGGACGAGCAACCCGCGGCAAGAACCGTAATACCTACGGCGGCGAGCGCGAGAACACGACGTTGTGCCGACATTGCGGAACCCTTCTTGATCAGTCGTAGTTCGGAGCCAGCGAACGGAACAGGAGGAACGACCGTGCTTGTCCTGCGGGGCGTCGGCACGATCGGTGGTACGCGGCGACCAAAGTTCTGCCAGGAGTGCTCACAGCTGCAGCGAGACAAGACTGTGCACGCTAACATTGGGAAGGTCAAGCCCTGCCGCGACATCGATTGCGATCGTTTCCTGGCTGTGATCTTTGGAATCCCCCGCATAGGCGCGAAACCGGCGCGAATACGTCGGCTAGGTATGACGAATTAGCGCAAGTTTGCTGGCGGATAAGCGATCTCACGCTCGCGCAACCACGTGCATCGAAGGCCGCTGTCAGGGGTGGCCCAGAGTGATTCCGGTGACCGGATTCCCATCCCGTGAGTCTCTGTGTACGCTAACATCGCGTCAAAACACAGAAGACGCTTCGACCCGGATCGCAGGCGCTGTCCATGCGAGGCAACCCTGCGTTTCTCCGAACCGTTCGCCGAACTCCTGAACTGAGGTTGTCGCTGAGATGACAGAAGCCGCGGCTCTCCGCAACGAAGACGAGGGACTTGAGTGCTGGTTCCTCACCGGCAGCCAAGCCCTGTATGGCGATGCAACCCTGCGTCAGGTCGACGAGCAGTCGGCAGCACTTGTGAAGATGCTGAACGAAGGCTCGGGCGTCGGCGTGCGGGTCGTCTGGAAGCCGGTTCTTACCAGCGCTGACGCGATCCGCCGGGCGTGCATCGACGCGAGCGCCAGCGACAACTGCGTCGGGGTCATCGCGTGGATGCACACGTTCTCCCCGGCGAAGGCGTGGATCGCCGGCCTGGGCGTGCTCCACAAGCCCCTGCTGCATCTTCATACGCAGGCGAACGTGTCGTTGCCGTGGGACAGCATCGACATGGACTTCATGAACCTCAACCAGGCCGCACACGGCGACCGCGAATTCGGCTACCTCCAGACCCGCATGGCCCTGCCGCGCAAGACCGTGGTCGGTCACGTGAGCGATCCTCTGGTCCGGACCCGAATCGACGCATGGGCGAGAGCGGCCACCGGCTTGCACGCTGTCCGCACGATGCGGCTGGCTCGTTTCGGCGACAACATGCGCGACGTCGCGGTCACCGATGGCGACAAGGTTGAGGCGCAGGTGCAGCTCGGCGTCTCGGTCAACAGCTATGCGGTCAACGATCTCGTCGCGGCGGTTGAGAACGCGACGACGACCGAGATCGACGAGACCGTCGGCGAGTACCAGGACGCGTACGACATCGTGCCGGCGCTCGAAAAGGGCGGCGACCGCCACGGGTCACTTCGCTATGCGGCGGCTCTCGAGGTCGGGCTGCGATCGTTCCTGCGCAGCGGCGGGTTCACCGCTTTCACGTCCAACTTCGAAGACCTCGGGGCGTTGCGCCAACTGCCCGGCATCGCCGTCCAGCGGTTAATGGCCGCAGGCTATGGCTTCGGCGGCGAGGGTGACTGGAAGACCGCCATGTTGGTGCGCCTGCTCAAGGTAATGGCCGGCGATCGAGCGGGCGGCACGTCGTTCATGGAGGACTACACCTACCACCTCGGGCCGGGTGAGCCGAAGATCCTCGGCGCGCACATGCTCGAGGTGTGCCCGTCCATCGCTGCACATCGGCCGTCATGCGAGATCCACCCGTTGGGGATCGGCGGTCGCGAGGACCCGGTGCGGCTCGTGTTCGACGCAGCGCCAGGCGCTGGATTCGTCGTCGGGCTCATCGATCTCGGCGACCGCTTCCGGCTGGTCGCCAATGACATCGAGATCGTGCCGCCCGACGAGCCGCTGCGCAGCCTGCCTGTCGCGCGCGCGGTGTGGAAGCCGGCGCCCAGCTTGAGCACGTCCGCGGAGTCATGGCTGATGGCCGGCGGGCCGCATCACACCGCGCTCAGCACCGCTGCCGGCACCGAGGCTCTCGAGGACTTCGCAGTGATGGCGGGAATGGAGCTGGTGCGCATAGACGCCGCGACCACCACCGCGGCATTCGCCCGTGAATTGCGCTGGAATCAGGCGTACTACCGGCTCGCGCCCGGCCTCGCACGACACTGAGCGCCTGTTCAGCGCTGCCCATAGTCGTTTTGGTAGCGGCGATACAGCGCGTCGATGTATCGAGGCTCGATGGCGACGAGTTCGCCGAGTGACCGAGCAATGTGCACGGTGCGCGCGACGTCCTCACACATCACCGCTGCCTTGACGGCGGCGCGCGCATCGCGCCCGATCGTGAACACGCCGTGGTTTTGCATGAGCACCGCCGGAGAGCGGTGGCCGCGCAGCGTCTCCACGATCCCGCGACCGATCGAGTCGTCACCGATGATGGCGAACGGCCCGACCGGGATTTCACCGCCGAACTCGTCGGCCATCGCGGTTAGCACGCATGGAACCGGCTCGGCTCGGGCAGCCCAGGCCGACGCATAGGTCGAGTGCGTGTGCACGATGCCGCCGACGTCCGGCATTTCGCGGTAGACGTAAGCGTGCGAGGCGGTGTCGCTGGACGGCGCCAGCGCGCCGGCTACCAGACTGCCGTCGAAGTCACAGACGACCATGTCATCGGCGGTGATCACGTCGTATCCGACGCCGCTGGGTTTGATGACGAACAGTTCGGTGCCGGGAATGCGGGCAGAGACGTTCCCCGCCGTCCAAACAACAAGTCCCCACCTCAGGAGCTCACGATGCAAGTCGGCGACGGTGGTGCGCAACTGCTCGACGACATCGGCGGAGACTGTGATGGGCATCATGAGCTCTCACCCCCGCGAAGCCTGCGCAGCCGATGCAACATGCCGCCCCGGCCGCCGAATTCGTCGTGCAGGCGGCAGTATTCGGCGTACAGCAGATCGTAGGCGGCCGCATTCGCGGCGTCCGGAAGGTAGGCGTTTCTGCGCACCTTGCCCATCGCGGCGGACGCCGCCGTGACGTCGGGATAGGCGCCGGCAGCGACCGCGGCGTGGATGGCCGAACCGAGCGCAGGGCCGTGCTCGGAGTCGAGAACCGACAACGGCATACCGAGGACATCGGCGTAGACCTGCATGACGAAGCTGTTCTTCAGCAGACCGCCCGCAGCAACGAATTCGTCGACGCCGACGCCTGACGCGCGGAACGTCTCGACGATTTTCCTTGTGCCGAAGGCAGTTGCTTCGACCAATGCACGGTAGATGTCTTCGGGCTTCGTCGACAGCGTCAGGCCCACGATCACGCCGGACAGGTCATGGTCGACGAGTACCGAGCGGTTGCCGTTGAGCCAGTCGAGCGCCACGAGGCCGTGCTCGCCGACCCGCTGGCGGGCAGCAAGGGCGCTGAGGTATTCGTGGCCGTTGAGCTGCCGGCCTGCAGCAGCTTCGGCGTACTCAGCGGGCAACAGCTTGTCGACGAGCCAGCCGAAGACGTCACCGACGCCACTTTGGCCCGCCTCGTAGCCCCAAAGGCCGTCGATGATGCCGCCGTCGACCACTCCGCACATGCCCTGGACCTCGGCCACATGCGTGTGGCTCATGACATGGCACGTCGATGTGCCCATCACCGCGAGCAATTGCCCGGGGGCGATGGCCCGCGCAGCAGGAGCGGTGACGTGCGCGTCGACGTTTCCGACCGCGACTGCAACGCCTTGCGGCAGCCCGGTCCAGGCGGCCGCTTGCGCGGTGAGCGAACCGGCCCGGCCACCGAGCGGCGAGAGCGGATGCTCGATCTTGTCGCGAACGAATCCCGCGAAGTCGGGGTTGAGGTCGGCCAAATAGTCCGGCGCCGGCCAAGAACCGTCTTGGTAGACACCTTTGTAGCCCGCCGTGCAGATGTTTCGCGTCTCGGTACCGCACAACTGCCAGACGATCCAGTCGGCTGCCTCGATCCACCGATCGGTGGCGGCGTAGATCTCGGGGTCTTCTTCGAGCAGCTGAAGGCCCTTAGCGAACTCCCATTCGGCGGATATCCGCCCGCCGTAACGCGGCAGCCACGCCTCGCCGCGTTGCGCAGCAAGCGCGTTGATGCGGTCGGCGTGCGCTTGCGCAGCGTGATGCTTCCAAAGCTTCACGTAAGCGTGCGGACGATCGGCGAATCGCGGCATCCGCGAGAGCGGCACACCATCGCGCGACACCGGCAACACCGTGCAGGCAGTGAAGTCGGTGGCGATGCCGATGACCTGATCCGGCGAAATCCCGCTGGCCGCGACGGCTTTCGGTACGGCCTCGCGCAGCACGTCGACGTAGTCCTCGGCGTCCTGCAACGCCCAGGACGGCGGCAGCTGCGCACCTGTCGACGGAAGCGTGTCCTCGATGACGCCATGCCGGTACTGGTGCACCGCGCTGCCCAGCTCGGCGCCATCGCGCACCCGGACGACGAGCGCGCGACCCGACAGGGTGCCGAAGTCGACGCCGATCACATAGCTTTCGTCAGCCATTCACGCTGCCCTTTCCGCTGCTGTGCTCTGGCGAGTGATGAGACTGGTGCCGACCACGAGTCGTTTCGCGGCGCGCGGGCCGGAATCGACCTGGTCGAGGAGCAGCGCCAGGCTGCGTCGTCCGACTTCTCCGAAGTCCTGCCGCACGGTGGTCAGCGGCGGAGTGAAGTAGGCGGCTTCGGGGATGTCGTCGAAACCCACGACGCTGACGTCGTCGGGCACCGGGCGCCCGTGTTCGTGCAGCGCGCGCAAGACGCCAAGGGCCATCGAGTCGTTGGCAACGAAAACCGCCTTTACTTCAGGCATCCGGGCCAGCAGGCGGCCGGCTTCGAAGCCCGACTGCGGGCTCCAGTCACCCAGCAGCGGGGGTGGCACGTCGGCGCCGGCGCGCTCGAGGGTGGCGCGCCAGCCGGCCAGCCGCTGCTGCGCCTCGAGCCAGTCGGTGGGGCCGGCGAGATGCCAGACGGTCTCGTGGCCGCAGGCGAGCAGATGCTCCGTCGCCGACTGTGCACCGGCGCTCTGATCGACGGTCACGACGTCGACGTCGCCGTCGGCGTCGCCCTCTACAGCGACGACCGGCAGATCGGTCGGCAGGTCGGAGAGTGCGTCGATGACCGAGAGCAGCGGCGCGATGACCACGATGCCTTCGACGCCCTGATCCACGAGGCGGCCGATCGCCTGCTCGACGTCGGGCCGGTCGTTCGAGCGCAAGCTCGCAACGCTGATCGAGTACTGCGACTCGAGCGCCGCCTGCTCGATGCCGTACAACGTCGATGCGGGGCCGTACAGCGTGCTGTTCAAAGTGACGGCGCCGAGGCGTCGGGTACGGCCGGTTGCCAAGGCGCGCGCGGCGCTGTTGCGCCGGTATCCGAGCGCTTCGATGGCGGCCAGCACACGCATGCGCGTCGTCGGCTTCACCCCAGGATGTTTGTTGATCACGCGTGAAACGGTCTGGTGCGAGACACCAGCGAGGCGTGCGACGTCCGTCATCGCGGGGCCTCGCTCGGCTGTTGGACTGCTCGCACCGACATTGACCGTGCTCCCGACAGAGCGACCTGTCATAGGCCCGACTCGGGCAACTGAACTCTTTTCGTTAGCGCTAACACAGATGGTAAAGGTAGGGCAGCCGCAAAGCAATGTCAAACCTCAGGCCGGACGGCGAAACGTCGGCGTAAGACTAAACCCTGAGCAGCACCGGGGCCGGTGTCGAGCGGCCGAACGAGTTCCGGGTGGCGAAAGTTTCAGCACAGTTGGCACCGCGGTGTTAACGCTCATCTAGCCGAGTGCTGGCCCCGGTCC
>Ga0068855_100006782_pt1 | contig 13888 bp, 12 predicted proteins | sample KBSCornC52_FD_66592 | JGI IMG/M metagenome (GOLD analysis project Ga0068855, IMG submission 66592) | Corn rhizosphere microbial communities from Kellogg Biological Station, Michigan, USA - KBS Corn C5-2 | ecosystem: Host-associated > Plants > Roots > Rhizosphere > Soil ... | reverse complement strand
CTTCCACCGGCCACGATCTGGATGTGCGCACCGATTATCGCCGACTCCGGAGCTGCGGCATTCGGACGGCGCGCGACGGGGTGCGCTGGAATCTCGTGGATTGCGCGGGGAGTCTCGACTTCTCGACGGCGCTGCCATTCGTCGCCGCGGCCGAGCGCGAGGGAATCACCGTTATATGGGACCTCTTCCATTATGGATACCCGGACGATCTCGACCCATTCGACTCGACATTCGTCGAGCGATTCGCGGCTTACTGCTATGCCTTCGCGCGGCTGCTGGTAGAGCGGGGCCATGGGGAGGAGATAGCCGGCGCGAGCGGCTGGCGGTTCTACACGCCCGTCAACGAGATCAGCTTCTTTGCCTGGGCGGGCGGCGAGGTGGGCATTTTCGCGCCTTTCCAGATCGGGAGGGGCGCGGACCTGAAGCGGAGGCTGGCGGAGGCCGCGATTGCAGGGATCGACGCCATTCGCGCCGCGGACCCGCGCGCCCGAATCGTCAATTGCGACCCGATGGTGCGCGTGGTTGCGCCGCTCGACGCGCCGTGGCTCGAAGAGCAGGCGGACTATTTCAACGCGCACTATGTCTGCGAGGCGTGGGATATGCTGGCGGGGCAGGTCTGCCCGGAACTGGGCGGCAGCCCGCAGCACCTCGACATTGTCGGCGTGAACTACTATGGCGTGAACCAGTGGGAGCACCAGCGCCACGACAGCGTCCTTCACGAAAACGACCCGCGCCGCGCTCCGTTTTCGTCGCTCCTCTATGAGCTGTACGACCGCTACCGCCGGCCGCTTTTCGTCGCGGAGACCTCCTCCTGCGGCGACGACCGGTCGCGGTGGCTCACGAATATCCATGCGGAGTGCCTGCGGGCGATGGAGGCGGGCGTGGACCTCCACGGTGTCTGTCTCTACCCCATCCTGGGCATGACGGACTGGCATACAGGCGATTATCGCCCAATGGGGTTGTGGGACCGGGATGAGTCGGGCGGGCGCGCGATTCACGCGCCGCTCCGGGAGGCGCTGCGGGAACTCCAGGGGGATCGGCCACGGGCGAGCGCTCAGGTTCGGCTGCATAAGCCTCTGGCGCGGGCGGCGTAGGAGCGAACGCGTGAATCGAACCGCTCCTCCCCTCTCACTCGGCGACGGATTCCTCTGGGCGACCGGCATCGAGGATACGTTCATCGCGGAGCCGCACGCGGTTACCGGCCGAACCCTGGACGAGTATGCGCTGACCGAGCACTATGAGCGATGGGAGGAGGACCTGCGGCTCATCGCGGAGCTGGGCGTGCGGGCCGCCCGGTACGGGATACCGTGGTACAGAGTCAATCCGCGACCGGGCGAATTCGACTGGTCATGGACGGATAGGGTGCTCGAAACGATGGTCAACGTCCATCGGATCGAGCCCATCATCGACCTTGTCCACTACGGCACGCCGCTCTGGATGGAGCGGTCCTTTCTCAACCCCGATTACCCGCGCTTCGTGGCCGAGTACGCGCGCGCGTTCGCGGAACACTATCGCGGACTCTGCCACTGGTACACGCCCCTCAACGAGCCGCGCGTCAACGCCTGGTACGCCGGCAGGCTCGGATGGTGGCCTCCGCACGGAAGGAGCTGGCGCGGTTTCACCGATGTCATGCTCCAGATATGCCGTGGGATATGCCTGACGCAGGCCGCGATCCGCGATGTCGTGCCTGACGCCGTGATGGTTCACGTCGATGCGACGGACCTGTATGTCCCGCTCGATGCGGCCGATTCGCGGGTGGCCGGGGAGACGCGGACGCGGCAGGAACTCGTCTTTCTCGCGCTCGACCTCGTCTTGGGCCGAATCGACGATAGACATCGTCTGCACGGCTGGCTGGCGCGGCAGGGGGTTCGGGACGAGGACCTTCGGTGGTTCCGCGAGCATGCGGTGACGCCGGATGTGATCGGCTACAACATGTACCCGATGTTCTCGCGGAAGGTCGTGCGGTCAACGCCACGCGGCGGCGTCCGCGTCGGTATTCGGCCCTGCTGGACGGAGACGCTGATGGAGCTCACGCGGATGTATGCCGCGCGCTACAGCCCCATCCCTGTAATGATTACGGAGACGGCGTGCAGCGGGTCGATGAAGCGTCGAATCCGGTGGATTGAAGATTCCGTGGAGGTAGTGCGGCAGGCGCGGGCGGAGGGGATCCCGCTTGTGGGCTATACCTTCTGGCCCCTCTATTCGCTCGTTACGTGGGCTTACCGCAACGGAAGGGCCGAGCTCGGGGACTATCTTCTCGACATGGGGCTCTGGGACCTGCGACGCACCGACAAGGGCCTCGAACGGGTCCACACACCGGCCGTAGATGCTTACAAGCGCGCGGTCAGAGCATCGGTGTAGTGCCTCGTACCTGGGTTAGTACAGGGGAATGGAATTCCCCGCTAATCATGGTGAAGTCCCCCTGCGGGGACTGGCGGCTCCTCGATGGTGAGTCCCCGCAGGGGGACTTCACTTTGGTTAGCGGGGACATATTGTCCCCTGGCATTGCCCCCGGATGGACTTATTCGGTTGCGAGCACCTTGCCGTTGGAGTCGTAGTAGCCCTCGCCATCGGCCTGTACAAGGCCGTGACGGTTGGTCAACAGCCACTCCCACAGCGGGGCGAATTTGGCGAGCGTTTCGTCGGTGTCACGATCCGCCCAGAGCACCTGCGCCACCAGGAAGAGCGTCGCACCGTTGAGGATGGCTGCCACGTCTTTCTTGCGGCGCTTGCGGCTGGAGGCGATATCGTCGAGGAGCTCCTGGCGCTCGTCGGTGAGCAGCTCGCCGCCGCGGTCGATCTCCAGCGCGGCGTAGTCGACACCCGCATACCGGAGAATGCCCGTCTCCTCGTCGCCGCCCACCGCTGCGATGTCGTCGATGGAATAGAGCGGGTCCACGGCTCGAAGCGCATCCGCCAGCATCGGCAGGGTCGTCGGCTCGTCGTCGGTCTGGATGAAGCGGATGAAGTATCCCATGGTGTCAGGGCCTGTCTCCTCGCGAGTCGGGCGTGAAATGAACGACGAATCCGCCGTCCGCGGCGACGTGAATGGTGAGTGAATCCTGCGGCTTGATGGTGCGGGACTGGGTGACGAGGCGGTTCGGGTCGCTCTTCGTCTCGCTGGAATCGCTCCAGATGTGCGCGGTGGACGGACCGCCGAGGAAGCCGAGCGGAATCGTAACGTCCTGTGGAGTGCTTGCCGCCAGTCCTCCCACATACCAGTCGCGGCCCCTGCGACGCGCGGTTACGAGGAGCCGACCCGGCTCTCCGGCGAGCACGCGGGTCTCATCCCAGTAGGTGGGGACTTCTCGGAGGAAATCGAAACCGGGCTGGCCCTCGTAGGCGGTCGGGTAGTCCGCGATCATGGGGCTGGGGTTGTCCCAGCAGACGTACATCGCGAGCATGTGGCAGCGGGTGCCGAGCACGTGCGGCGCGACATTTTGGGGCTTGAACTCACCGCGCGGCACGGCCCGGAACCCGCCGAGATGGTAGTCCATGGGGCCGGCGACGAGGCGCGTGAACGCCATCATGAGGTCGTGCTCGGGCGGACAGCGGTCGCTCCACTTCAGGTATTCGAGGTTGAGCGCGCCTTCGTGATTCATGAGATTCGGGTATGTGCGCTGCCAACCCGTCGCCTTCCAGACGCCGTGGAGGTGGATGAGGATGTGGTGGCGGGCGGCGGCCTGGAGGATCGCTTCGGCGTGCTCGACGTGTTCCTGGTCGTCGTTGTCGAAGAAGTCGACCATCATTCCGCTCCAGCCCATCTTCTCGAACGCTGCGAACGCCTCCTCCACCCTCCCCTTCAAGGCCGCCTGGTGAACCCACGTCCAGAGCTTGATTCCCTTCGACTCCGCGTACTGGCGAATGGCCGGCAGGTCGAGGTCGTCGCGGACGCGAGTCACGTCGGTGTCGGGGCCGGGAACGACTCCCGGATTCGATTGATGGTACCAGGGCGTCACGGTCTCATCGGCAATGACGGCGTGGTACGCGATTCCATTGCGGGCGCAGAAGTCGATGTACTTCTTCTGGGTCTCCAGCGAGAGGATGGGCGCGCCGCGGACCCCGTCGTAGACGTCGCCGTTCCACCAGGAGAACGTGATCTTGCCGGGCTTGATCCACGACGTGTCGCCAATGGCGGGCGGGTCGTTGAGGCTGTAGAGCGTGTTCGATTCGAGCAGCGCGCCGGGCCGATCTCCGACGAGAACGACTCGCCAGGGGGTCACCGCGGGAGGAGTGGTAACGACCTTTGTGCCGTCCGGGCGCGGGCTGAGCGCGCAGTCGAGCTCCGTTTCGGACCCGGCCGGTCACCGGAGGGACATGCCCGCGTAGTGTCGCAGAGCGGCCTCGGTGATGGCGGCATAGGTGCCATCTTTCCAGCGCAGGGTGAGCGGCGTGTCGAGCAACGCGTCCGGCCGAATCGCGCCGCACGCGACCGTGTCGACATTGTGCTCGTGCGAAGTGTGGAAGCTCTCAAGGTATTGCGCGTAGACGGTGGGATTGCCGGCCACTCCGAACGACGTAGTCTCGTCGCGCACTACGAGGCGGTCGAGACCGGCCTGTTTCGGGACCTCGTAACGGAATGCGACCGCGTCGTCATAGCAGCGGAAAACTACATTGACGTGAACCCCCGATGGATTCGCGAGGGTGAAGCGGACCTCCCGATAGTGGTTGGATGCGGACTTGGCGCGCCCAAACTGTACGGGAATGCGCTGATCCACGTCGGCGCGCTTCGTTTCTACCAGCCGGCTGCCAGCCATCACGTCGCCCATACCCGCGAGGTCGAGGCCGAGCCGGCAGTCCGTCATCAGCGGCTTCCCGCGAAACATCACGGACCAGCGCGGACTTCCGCCGCTTATGGGAGGATCGACTTGCGCGCGGATTCGGCCGTCCGGCGAGGAGACGGTGAGGGACCGCGCGGCCGCGACGATGGCCATGAAACTGTGTATCACCATGATGTTTACGCGACGCCGTCACAATGCGAGAGTCGACGGGCTATCCACTGCATGGGGGTTCTCGTAGCCCTCGTCCGCGGGAAGATCGGCGCCGGCGGAGGCCGCGACGGAGGGCCGGTCGCAGCACTCATTCTCCACGTTGCCGGCGTGTCCCTTCACCCACTCGAATCGCACCTTATGCTTCGCGCAGAGGTCGAGCAGCCGCGCCCAGAGGTCGGGATTCACCGCCCTCTCCGTCTTGTTGCGCCGCCATCCGTTCGCGCGCCATCGGGCAGCCCACCCAAGCATAATGCTGTTCGCAAGATATTGCGAATCGGTATGGATGGTCACCGAACAGGGGTACCGAAGCGTCTCCAGGCCGGCGATGGCGGCCATTATCTCCATACGGTTGTTGGTAGTCCGCCGGAATCCCGCCGACAGCTCCCTCCGCTTCTCGCCGTAGAGGAGCACGACGCCATATCCGCCCGGCCCCGGATTCCCGATGCACCCGCCGTCGGTATAAATCGTGACGCGCTTCAGCGTGGACTCTTCGCTCATGCCTCGGCCTCAGGCAGCGCGCGCTTGAGCGCTTCCACAAGCTCCGGCTTGCGAGCTGCGGCCATAGGCGTCACTCCCTGCTTGTCTGCAAGCATCGGGTTCGCGCCGCGCGAGAGCAGGAGCTGAACAACATCTGCTCTTACGCAGTTTACGGCGCGCAGCAGCGGTGTCACGCCGTTCGAATCGCGGATGTCGATGTTGGCGCCCGCGTTCAGCAGAGCCTCCGCGACCTGTGCGTGACCGCGGCGGGCCGCCATATGGAGAGGGGCTCCGCGGCCGGGCCCGCTCGCGCGATTCACGTCCGCTCCATGCCGAATCAGCAGCTCGGCGACAGCTCTACCGTCCGCCTCCCGTTCTCCACCGCCTCGCGCGGTCTGGTAGAGCGCGTCGTGGTCCATGCCGCCTCCCGCGTGGACTTCCGCGCCAAACGACAGCAGCAGTTCCACCCGCGGCGCGTCCCACCGCAGACAGGCGTCGCCCAGCAGGCTCCGGCCGTAGTGGCTCGCCGCCGCCAGCCCTCCATCGGCGGTCAGCATCGCGCGCAGCCGGTCGAGGTCCATCGTGTAGAGACCTTGAAAAGGGTCACTGAGCGCGTGGGCGGTCACTGTCAGGAATTCTCGCAGTTTATTGGCGGCCGGCGCATCGATTCCGGCCTCGTCCAGAGCCGCGAACATATTGCCGAGCCACGCCTCTGCGTCGCGCGTGCTGATGGAGAGGTGCGCGTGGCGGCACCCGAGGCTGGTCTTGCCCCGCTTCGCCGAATAGTCCTTCGGCCCGCCCAGGTGCTCCGCGAGGAAGAGGGCCAGCCGCTCCTCGAGCGCGGCCATATCGCCGGGGAACAGGCGGCGCAATTCGACATCGGCAGCCACCCGCGCGTGAAACAGCTCCGATACCTGGCGGCACGCCTCCGCTCCCCCAATCGATTCGTATGCCGTGGTCACTCTCGCGCCTCACTTTGCGGCTTTGCGCCTTTGCGTGCGAATCGCCGTTCTTCGCGGTCTTCGCGGTCTTCGCGGTCTTCGCGCACTTCGTGTCTTTGCGGTGATCTCTGTCCTACTGCCTCGCCATCCTCTGCAGCTCGTCCAGCTTCATCAGGGCCTCGATAGGCGTCAGCGCCGTAATATCCAGCTCCTCCAGAGCCTCGACGGCGGGGTGCTTCTCCGCCTCGAAGAGGGTCATCTGGAGCTTCTGCTTCGCGGTGGGAATGGGAGTATCCGCCCCGATCAGATCCGCGTTCCCGCGCGCGCCGCCCCGTTCGAGCGACCGCAGGATGTCCCGCGCGCGCTCGATTACCTCCGGCGGAACGCCGGCCATCCGGGCCACCTGAATCCCGTAGGAGCGGTCGGTGCCGCCTGGGATGAGCTTGTGCAGCCAGATAATGTGGTCGCCCTGCTCCTTCACCGCGACACGGTAGTTCTTCACGCCTTCCGCCTGCTTCGCGAGATCGTTCAGGTAGTGGTAGTGGGTCGCGAACATCGTCTTGCAGCCGAGTTGTACCAGGTACTCCGCAACGGCCCACGCAATCGAGAGGCCATCATAGGTGGAGGTGCCCCGGCCGATCTCGTCCAGCACCACGAGCGAGCGGCGGGTCGCATTGTTCAGGATGTTTGCCGTCTCGTTCATCTCCACCATGAAAGTCGATTGGCCGGTGGCGAGCTCGTCGTGGGCGCCGACGCGCGTGAAGATGCGGTCCACGACGCCGATCTCCGCCTCGTCCGCCGGCACGAAGCAGCCGATCTGCGCCATCAGCGTGATGAGCGCGACCTGCCGCAGCGCCGTCGACTTTCCCGACATGTTCGGGCCGGTGATGATGTGCAGCCGGTTCTCGCCGCAGTCGAGCAGGCAGTCGTTGGGAACAAAGGAGACGCCGCCCTGAATCTTCTCGACGACGGGGTGCCGCCCGGCCTTGATGCGAATCGTCTCGTCGTCATTCACCGTCGGGCGCGTGTAGTGGCTGCGGACCGCTGCCTCCGCGAAACCGCAGAGCACGTCGAGCGCGGCGATGGCCTTTGCGACGGCGAGCAGCACCGATGACGCCTCCCCCACCCGCTCGCGCACGTGGACGAAGAGGCTGTACTCCAGCTCGACCGCCTTCTCGTCCGCGTTAAGCACCTTCGCCTCGTATTCCTTGAGCGACGGCGTGATATACCGCTCACCCGCGGCGGTCGTCTGCTTGCGGATGTAGTCCGCCGGGACCTTCGCGAGGTTTGCCCTGGTCACCTCGATGTAGTATCCGAAGACCGCATTGTAGCCCACCTTGAGCGAGTTGATTCCGGTCCGCGCGCGCTCCTCCGATTCGAGATTCGCGATGAAGGTCCGTCCCTCGCTCGCTCCGGCGCGGAGCGCATCCAGCTCGACGGAGAAACCGTTGCGAATCAGGCCGCCCTCGCGCAGGCCGGCTGGCGGCTCATCCGCAATCGCCTTCTGGATCAGGGCGGCGACCTGCATGGCGTTCTGCTCGACGGTGATTCTGTCGCGAACCGCCAGCGGATCCGGAATCGGGCGGTCGTCGCGGCCAAGCCGGCAGAGGAGGTCACGGAGCAATGACGCGCAGCAGCGCTCCAGCAGATCGCAGAGTCGCGGCAGGCGATTGAGTGAATCGCGCAGGCCGACGAGGTCTCTCGCATTGGCCAGTCCCGCCGCCGCGCGGGCGACCAGCCGCTCCACGTCGTTCACGCCGCGCAAGTGATCCCGCAGGTCCCCGCGGAGCAGCTCGTCGCGCGCCAGCTCCGCCACGGAATCGAGCCTCTCTTCGATTCGCGCAACGTCCAGCAGCGGTTCCTCCAGCCACCGCCGCAGCAGCCGCCCGCCCATTGAGGTGTGTGTGTGGTCGAGCACTCCGAGCAGGGTCCGCTGCCGGCCCGAATCGGCGAGCGAGAGGGTTAGCTCCAGATTTCGCCTGGCCGCCGCGTCGAGCACCATGAACTCGCGGGTCGAGTAGGTCGAAAGCGTTGTGATGTGGGCCAGGGCGCCGGTCTGCGTCTCCTTGAGGTAGTCGATGACCAGCGCGGCCGCCTCGACGCCCGCCGTGAACTCCTCGCAGCCGAATCCCCGCAGTGTCGGCGTGCCGAAGTGGGTGGTAAGCACGTCATGCCCGGTGCGCGAGCGGGGCCGGTCCCTCGGCGCGTAGGAGGTGACGACGATGCCCATCTCCTGCGAGATGCGGTCCGCCAGCTCGACATCGTCCTCCGGGACCAGCACCTCGGCGGGCTCCAGCCGCGCAATCTCGTCCAGCAGCCGGTCCGCGCGCCGCTCTCCGTCCAGCTCGGTCGTGAGGAACTCGCCGGTCGAGACGTCCACCACGCCCAGCCCGGCCACCGGATCGCCCACGATGGCCGCCACGAGGTAGTTATTAGCCTTCGCTTCGAGCAGCGAATCCTCGAACACGGTCCCGCGCGAGACCACCCGCGTCACGCGCCGCTTCACGAGCCCCTTCGCCTGTTTCGGGTCCTCCACCTGGTCCATGATGGCCACGCGGAAGCCCTTCCGAATGAGGCGGGCAATGTAGCGCTCGGCGCTATGGTGGGGCACGCCGGCCATGGAGATGCGCTGGCCGCCATCCTCGCGGCCTGTAAGCGTGATGTTGAGCGATTCGGCGATGGTCTCCGCGTCGGGGCCGTACGCCTCGTAGAAGTCGCCGACGCGCATGAGCAGGATCACGCCGGGATGCTCTTCCCGCGCGCGGAAGTATTGCTGCATGAGGGGGGTTTTGGGGATGATGGGGACGGCCGGGCTGCCTTCAGCGGGAGGGTTCATGCCGCGAGTATACCGGTGCGGGTGAGGGCAGTCAAGCGGGATGGGGTTCGGCCGGTATAAACGTCATAACGTCAAAGGCTGAAACCACGAATGAACACGAATGAGCACGAATAACGTCAAATGCATTCATTTGTGTGCATTGGGGTGCATTCGTGGTTTCACAGCCGTTTCCGCATTCCGTTCATAGCGTTCATAGGGGCTTTCGGGAGGTGAGCAGGCTTGTCACGGAAACCTCTGATTCCGGTCGCGCCAGCGGAGAAACCAACTGGCCTTCCGACCAGGTGCGGACATCGGCGTATTCACCGTCCGCCGGGCTGCGGAAGATGATTAGCTCGCGACGCGGGATAACAACGACCCAATACTCCGGCACACCATGAATCGCGTATAGTCGTGCTTTGGTCGTCGTGTCGCCAATCACCGTCGTATTCGACGCCTCGACAACCAGGAGAATATCCGAATCCGGGCGAGGATCGAGGTCAACGTAGTCTTCGACCGTCCCGCGCAGCACCGCGACGTCCGGTTCCGGATCGGAATACGGATCGCTTTGCCCGATGCCGATGGGCGCCTGCGACTGGATCGAATCCGCGCCAAACAGGGCTGAAAGAACCGCTATGATGCCGGTAATGACGGCGACGTGCAGGCGGCCCTGTCCTATTTTGTAGATGATCTCCCCGTCGATCAGCTCAAACTTACCCCCGTCAATGAGGCCGTTCTCGACGAGGAACCGGCATTCATCAACGGTCCATTTCTTGCGGGTGAAACCATCGTCATTCGGAGCCAGCACAGCCAGATCGGACATCTTTACAGCCTCCAGCTGCCAGTATACAGCCGTGCCATATTGCCGTCAAGCGGCATGGGATTCAGCCGTTATGAACGGTATGAACATTATGGGAGCGGGTTCTCATTACGTTCATATTGTTCATAACGGCAGAATCCGTCAGGCGTCGCGGTCGCACGACGGGGTGAGGAGATTATTGTTTGGCTGGCTGCAAACTGGCGCGGGCCGGAGGAGCGCCTGGGCTGGCTCGGAGGGCCGCACGAGCAAGCTCGCATTGAATTGTGCGGTATCGTAGAGGTCGATTCGGTTGACGCGATAGATGGGCATCACGGAGGACTCTTTCGCGGCGCGAACCAGGTCGTCCTCCGTCACGCCAGTTCGGCTGCTGAGGTCGGCGAGTGACGAGAGGCCCGCCAGCCGTCTCCGCACCCGCAGCCACCAGACCGCGCCGCCCACGAACATTCGACCTGTCAGCCCGCTGACAACCAGCGAGGCCGCAACCAGCCCGGTGCGCCCATGAATTGCTGCCTCTACGCCGCCGATGAGAACCGCCGCCAGGAAACATAGCGCGACTGCCAGCACGGCGAGCCATCCTGCCAGAGAGGGCGCGGGATCCAAGCCGGAGAAGGCGAACACGCCATCCTCGTCGCGTCCGTGAAGCTCAAAGGACATATCGGGCCTCCGGTCCTGCCGCGGTCGAGGGCAGGAGCAGCGTCGATTCGGGAGAGGCAGTGGGCGCCGCGGGTCGGAGGAGGATGTCTGGGGGTGATTCGGCGGGACGGAGCAACGTGGCCAGAGAGTCGAAGTCGGCGGGATGAAAGTGTTCCTGCTCGTTGACGATGAAGTGTGGCCGGATGGCGTGCGAGGATGCGAACGCGCGGAGGGATTCGGGAGTGATTCCGTAGCGGCCGGCGAGGTCGGTTGTCGACCGGAGGCTGTGGAGATGCCGGCGGACGGCGGCGATGCGACGCACCGTGATTGCGGCGAGGCAGGACAGCGTCCCGCAGGTGATGATGAGGAAACCGGTCGTGAGCCAGTCCGCGCCGAGGAGCCATACCAGTGTCGGGATGGCGGCGACCGCCGCGCCCATGCCGAGGAGGAAGTATATCAGGACGGGTGACGGCGAATCCGTGGCGCCGTCCAGCACCGGGATTCCATCGGCCCGCCGAGAGAGAGTCCACGAGCGGCCGTTCAGCGACCAGCCGTAGATGTCCTCGGACTCTGGCGGCGAACCGGGCGGCGATTGAGGCAACGCAGCCTCCTATCCGGCGTACTCTCCCGTAAATCCTGTGAGGTGCCCCTCGGTCATTCGCACTGGAACCAGCTTCCCGATGAGCGAATCCGGCGAGCGGGTTTCCGGGTCGGGAACGATGAAGTTCACGGTCTTCATCGTGCGCGTCTGGCCGGAGAGCTTTGATGGGTCTTTCTGGCTGCGGCCCTCGACCAGGACCTCCATCACCTGCCCCACCTGGGACTTGTTGATCTCCGACGTGATGCCATTCTGGAGCGCAACCAGGCGGCTCAGGCGGTCGATCTTCACGTCGTGAGGCACCTGGTCGTCCATGTCCGCGGCCTTCGTGCCCGGCCGAATCGAGTAGGCGAACATGAACGCGGCGTCGAATCGCGTCTCCTCTACAAAACGCATCGTGTTCCAATACTGTTCGTCGGTCTCGCCGGGGAATCCCAGCATGATGTCCGTCGTGATCGCGATACCCGGCACAGCGGCCCGCAGCTTCCCGACGATCTCTCGGTAGCGGGCGACCGTGTAGCCGCGATGCATCCGCTCGAGCAGCGCGTCGTCGGCGACCTGGAGCGGCAGGTGAACGTGCTCGCAGACCTTCGGCAGCCTGGCGATGGCCTCAATCAGATCGTCGGTGAAGTCGCGCGGGTAGGGCGAGGTGAACCGGATGCGCTGGATTCCGCGAATGGCGTCGATCTGCTCCAGAAGGCTGGCAAACGGAACTCGGCCCTCCGCCAGATTCTTGCCGTACGAGTTGACGGTCTGCCCGAGCAGGGTCACCTCTCTGGTTCCCTGGAGCGCCAGGCCGCGGATCTCGGTCAGGATCTCGGCGGTCGGGCGGGAGCGCTCCCGGCCTCGCGTGAACGGGACGATGCAGAAGGTGCAGAACTTGTCGCACCCGTACATGATGGGCACGTGCGCCTTCAGCTTCTGCTTGCGGAGGATGCTGCGGAGTGGCACGTCGGTAACGACTGCGCCCTTGCGGGGCGGAAGATCGAGGGCGGTGATGGGTGCGATGCGTGATGCGTAATGCGTGACCGGCCGCCGCTCTTTCACGGAACGAATCAGGTTCGGGATGGCGGCGATGTTGCCGGTGCCGACGACCAGGTCGACGAACGGCGCGCGCTTCCGAATTTGCGCGCTCTCCACCTGCGCCATGCAGCCGCACACGCCAATGACCATGTCCGGCCGCGCCAGCTTCATTTCGCGCAGCTCGCCGAGCTTGCTATATACCTTATCTTCGGGTTTCTGGCGGACCGAGCAGGTGTTCAGGAGCACGACGTCGGCTTCGGCCGTGTCGTCCACAGGCGCGTAACCCATCTCCTCGAGGTAGAGCGCCATCTGCTCCGAGTCTTCCTCGTTCATCTGGCAGCCCCACGTAAGGATGCGGTAGCCCGGCCTGTTTTGGATAGTCTCTGGCATAATAGGTTCGCGGCGCATAGTATTGGCTGGAGTATTATATCGCATGGGCTGTAAACATCCGCGCGTGTAACCGTATTCGGATCGTCCCGGTTACTCCAGTAGGCGCGGGATTCAGCGCATAATAGAATCGGGACGCCGGCCGGCGCCGGGCGGACTGCGAATCAGGAGCCGTTGGGATTGCCAACCGTAAACAGGATTTCTTGTCCACATTGTTCCGCGGAGTGCATCGAGGCGGAGCAGACCTGTTGGCAGTGCGGTAAGCCGCTGCGCGCCGAGCCGGCAAACGCCCGGCAGACCGCCGCCGCGACTCCGCCCGATTCAACCCCATCGAAGACGAATGGATCGGCTGGGCGCGAACCTGCGTCGCCTGGTCTGCTCTCCAGGGTCCTTCGGAAGGCTCCGCCGCCCCCACCCGCCGGACCTGAAAAGCCGCTCATCAACTTTGAGCCCGGAGCGACAGCGGCCGAGATCGGGCCGAAGCGGACGATGGTGACGCTGACCGGCGAAGTCGTAGAAGTGGATGAGCCGGCCCCCTCCACCCTGATTCAGAACGCGCCGCCCGCGCCCGATCCGGATGGACCGGCCGCGACCATCGGCCAGCAAACGGTCGAAGCCGGACCGACGCAGAACCTCATTCGGCTCACCTGGTGCAAGAACTGCGGGTTCGACAACCCGGAGGGCGTGGTCGAGTGCGTCAAGTGCAGGAACATGCTGGAGGTGATAGACGCGAAGGACGCGCCCGGCGACATTGAGGCGCTCCCTCGCGCATGGGGGTTCGACGCGCTCGGCGCGATCTGGGTCATACTCGGCCTGGCGGCGATCTACTGCGGCCAGTTCCTCGTAAAGACGGACGCCAGCCGCAAGGCGACCACGTGGTCAGACTACTTCTGGACCGGGGTGGTCGTCTCGGCGCCAGGCATCTTCATCTTTCTCCGCCACCACTTCTGCAAGCTGCTGTTCTGGGTGATGACCCTCGCGAGCGCCCTCGTCTGGGCAGTCCTCGGCGTCGTCTGGATCACCGGCCACCTCTACGTGTCTGACAACGGCCAGATCGGCCTCGAATGGCTCGCCGCCCTCACCGCCCTCTCCGTGGTCAGCTATTACACCGTCCGCCAAAACGACGCCTTCGACTACACGGGATAAGACATCTCACGCAAAGCCGCAAAGAACGGCAACGGCGGGATGCTTACCGCGAATAACGCT
>Ga0068855_100006776_pt1 | contig 13893 bp, 15 predicted proteins | sample KBSCornC52_FD_66592 | JGI IMG/M metagenome (GOLD analysis project Ga0068855, IMG submission 66592) | Corn rhizosphere microbial communities from Kellogg Biological Station, Michigan, USA - KBS Corn C5-2 | ecosystem: Host-associated > Plants > Roots > Rhizosphere > Soil ... | reverse complement strand
CATGATCCGGCCGAGGCCGAGGAGCTTCGCCGCATCCGCACCTTGCAGGGCGCGGGCCTCAGCTTCGCCGATGTCGCGGCGCTGGAATTGCCCCTGTTCCTGGATCCGGCAGCGACGCGGAGTTACCAGGACGCGGTCTTCCGAAACAATGCGGCGCTGGCCGATGCGGCACGGAACAATCCGGCCTTTACGGTGTCCCATCCCGGCGCGCCCTATGTGATCTTCAATCTTGCTTCGCCGTCTCTTTATGACGGGTTGGACGACAGGATCGGGCAGGAAACGGCGCGGCTAGGGCTTTCCTTCACCCGGGGCGGCAGTTTCGGCTTTCGCGGCCACCGCTTCGAAACCGTGCGGCCGGAGGGAAAAGCGCCTTTCCTGCGCGTCGCCATGGGCAAGCGCGCGGGACCATCGGCGGCCGGCATCTGCGAATTCTTCCGTGCTTTCGCGCCTTGACCCTCGCCAAAATTTTCGCGGGCGGCTCCAGAATCTTTGTGCCCGTAAACCAATGTGAATGCGGGCCGCCGCGGCTTTGCCATAATGGGGCATCTGTCCCGCGTATCGTGCGATTGGGGAAAGGCAAGCCGCCATGATGATGCCGTCCGGCCCTTGGAAACAGCCGCAATATCGTCACGCTTTTTTCAGCGGCGCCGCCACCGCCATGGGAGCGGTCGCGCTTTGGATCGGCACAATCCGCATCCTGGCCTGGTATATCCGCCTGATCGGCTAGGCGCGCTTCCCGCGCGATACCGTACCAATTTGGCGTCCCGCATCCGGGACCGATGCCGGCCTTGCGGAGTTATCCGCCTAAAGGGGGCGTCTCCTGGCCGAAGCGATCAAAAAAGCGATGGAGCGGCTGACCGGGCTTGGATATCCAAAGCCCGGCGATCTTCGCCTCGCCCCGGTGACGCCCGAGCCGCACGTCTTTGCCGATGACGGCAGGACGCCCAACAACCCCTTGCCGCTTCTCATCTATCGCCAGGTGATGCGGTTCGACACCGGCTTCGATCCCGCCGCGCAGTTCGAGGTCCTGTTCGAAAGCCATGGCTGGAAGGACAGCTGGCGGGACAGCATGTACCGCTTCAACCATTTCCATACCTGCACCCATGAGGTGCTGGGCCTGGCGCGGGGACGGCTTTTGGCGCAGTTCGGCGGCTCCAAGGGCCGCGAGATCGAGCTTGGCGCGGGCGATGCGGTCGTCATCCCGGCAGGCGTCGGCCACAAATGCGTGAATGCGTCCCGCGATCTTCTGATCGTGGGCGCTTATCCGGAAGAGGGCGAATATGACGAACCGCGCCCCCGCGAGATCGGTCATCAAAAGGCGTTGAGCCGGATCGCCCAGGTGCCGGTTCCCGCTACAGATCCCGTCCAGGGCGATGGCGGATTGCTGGAACTATGGCGGTAACGTCCGGAAATAGAGTCTCCCCATGCGGAAACCTGACGGAAACATGCCGCCACAAAGGGCCCAGGGCCGTTCCAATCCCGGCCATCCGACCGTACCAATCAGCACGGCTGCAAGTTCCATCGCGGGAAAAGCCCGTCGGCATGGGCTTTTTTAAGGATTGCCCCCTAGCGTCGCAGTCCCATGGCGCCTTCTGCCACATACCGGTCGCGCTCCACCCGATTGGTCGCCGGCCTTGCCGTGATCGCCGCCGCAATTCTCGGCGCCAGCGTACTCGTTATTCTATGGGTGCTGGGCACCGCGTCGTCGGACATGGACCGGGTGCAGAATGCCGGCCAGACCCAACTGGTTCACGCCATGATCAAGACCTATCAGAACAGGGTCGCGTCGGAAGTGGCGGACTATGTCTCCTGGAGCGAGCTTGACGACTACACCAAGGGGCCGGGCGATCCGGTTTTCGAGAACAACTCACTGGGTCCTTATCTCAAAGAGACATTCGGCACCGACGATGTCTTCATCATCGGCCGCTCCGGCAAGGTGATCTATGCCTATCGCGCGCGCAAGGGACAGGCGACGGCCGAGACCTTGGCGCACACGCCCCAGATGCAGCAATTGGCCAGGAGCGCATTCGCGGCGGAAGATGCCGGCCACCGGCGAATGTTTTCCGGCATCTTTTCCCTGGACGTCCTGCCCGCGATCGTGGCCGCATCGACCATCCATCCGCCCGAGATCAAGGCCAGCGTGCCGTCCCAGTTCGTTTTGATCGAGGCGCAGGAAGCTCCCCCCGTGGGTGTCGCCCGCTTGGGAAAGGAATATGGCCTGGCGGGATTGGCGGTCAGCGCGGGCAACGGACCGGGCATCGCCCTGCTCAATCCCTGGGGCCGCCCCTCGGGCCTTTCCATCAGCTGGATGTCGGCGGCAAGCGGGCGCCAGCTGTTCAATCGGGTCCTGCCGGTGATCCTGTTGATCGGCATCGTTGCGGCGCTCGCCTTTGTCGGCGTCGCAATCACCTGGTGGCGCTTTCTCAGCCATCTCAAGGAAGGCGAAGATCGCGTGCTGGCGGCGGAGCTGGAAGCGACCCGGGCCCAGGCGCGCGCCGCCGAAGAAACCAGCCGCAGCAAAAGCGCCTTCATCGCCAATATGAGCCATGAACTGAGAACGCCCCTGAACGCCATTCTGGGCTTTTCGGAAGCGCTCAAGTCCGAGATCTTCGGCCCCATGCCGGGCGGCAAATACCGCGAATATATCGGCGACATCCATGCCAGCGGCAGGCACTTGCTCAGGCTGGTCAACGACATTCTGCATCTGTCCAAGATCGAGGCCGACAAGATGGAGACGAATATCGAGCCACTGCGCGCCGAAGACGCCATCGCCGAAAGCGTGCGCCTGGTCTCGATCCTGGCCGCCAAGCGCGACATCCGCATCCGGCTTAATCAGGGCCGCGCCTGGCCACGGATTCTTGCCGACAGGCATGTGCTGGAGCAGATCCTGCTCAACATCCTCTCCAATGCCGTCAAATTCTCACGCGATGGCGGTACGGTGGAGATTTCCTGCGCCGAGGCGGGCGATGCGTGCATCTTCCGCATCAGCGACAAGGGATGCGGCATTCCCGCCAGCACACTGGCCCAATTGGGAAAGCCATTCGTCCAGGCCGAAGGCGCCTTCTCCCGCAAATATCAGGGCACGGGCTTGGGCCTGGCCATCAGTTTCCGCCTGGCCGAGTTGATCGGCGCCTCGCTCGTCATCGACAGCGTCGAGGGCGAAGGCACCACCGCCACCTTGACCTTGCGCAAAGCCGGCGACGACGCCGAGATCCGCGCCGCGTGAAGGTTTTCAGGCTTCAGCGGTCGTCGCTGTCGTAATCGCGATAGCGGTCCCGGTAGCGGTACCGGTCGCCATAATAGCGGTCGCGATTGTAATAGCGGTCTCCGTAATAACGGTCGCCGTAATAACTGCCGTAATAGCCGCTATAATAACCGTCGCGATAGCCATAAGGCCGGTACACACAACCGGCCAGCGCCACCGAGCTCAATACAACACAAGTCAGCATCAGCTTTTTCATGGCACACCCTTTCCGGCATGCGGAGACAATGCCCTACCAACTGTATTAACCGTTCCGGAGCCTTATCGGTTCCATGCCGCCCCGCTTGTCATCCCCGGCAAGCAGCGCAAGCCGCGAGGAAAGGGATCCAGGCCTTTCAACCGCGATGCTCTCGCGACCTGGATTCCCTTCCCTCGCATTGCCCGCAATGCGGTCAATGCTCGCCGGGAATGACAATGGGTACGATCCCGCCGTCAATAAGCCGGGCGGTCCTGCGTTTTCGCCGGGCCTTTTTGCGGCGCGCCTTTGGGCGGGCCGGCAACGCCTTTGAGCCCCCGCGGCCCCAGCTTATAGGCGCGCCATTGCAGATCGACGATATAGGCGTAGAGCGCGTCCGCCTCTTCCGGCGTCATATAGGTCTTGATCAGAGGCTGGCCGATGGGGACGCTGAATTTCGGCATGCCCTGTTCCTTATGCGTGCCGCCCAGAACGATGTCCTTGAACTGCTTGTGGATGCTGCGCGGCATGTAGCGCAGATCGGGCACTTCGCCGCCCTGCACCCAGGCGCCGCTGCCGTCCGCTTCCGGCGAATGGCATTTCTGGCAGAAGAATTTGTTATAGACCTTGGCGCCGTTGGCGATCTGCTGCGCCGTGCCGGCCTGTTCGGGCGGCGGCGGCACGGCGGGAATATAAGGCTCGATCGCGGGCATCGGCGCCTTGCCGCCGATCTTGAACGCAAACAGCCGCGCCGGTCCCCGCTTGCTGTCCAAGGTGGACATGCTGGCCGGGCTGCCGAACAGGCGATAGCCGCCGCCCAATCCCGCCGGCATCAGCACATATTGCTCGCCCTTGATGGTGTAGGTGGCGGGCGTCGCCTGGATCGCCGAACCGGTATTGACGGACCAGAGCATCTTGCCCGTATCGGCCGCATAGGCCGTGAAATAGCCGGACGCATCGCCCTGGAAGACCAGATTGCCCGCCGTGGACACGGGCGAGCCGTTCAGCTCCAAGGGAAGCGTGGCGATCCAGCGGGGCTTTTGCGCGATGGGATCGTAGGCGATCAGCTTGCCCTGGGGCAGCTTGGCATATGGCTTGTAGCTTCCGTTCGCCACGCTGCCGCCCAGATTCTGGCGCGCCAGCTGCGCCGCAAGGCCGCTCGCTTCCAGCCCCGCGCCATTGGCGCCTTCGATATCGCCCCGGCCGGAGGTTCTTTTGACTTCATAGGCGGAGATGTACACCAGCCCCGTCTGCGCATTCCACGACAAGGGAAACCAGCCGCCGCCATAGCCAAGCTGAGGCAGATTCTTGGGCGCGCCCACATCCTGATAGCCCTTGGTTTCCAGCTCGGCCAGGCTGAATTGCTTGAGGCTGGGGTAAGGCGTGCCGCCGATGCCGCGCGGACTCAAGGCTTCCTGCCCGGTGCGCGCATCCAGCGTATAGAAGACGCCGTTGCGCGGCTTGGTCATGATCACGCGGCGCTGTTTGCCGCCGATGGTCATGTCCGCCACCAGCACATGAAAATCTTCCGCGCCGTCCGGCGGATAGGCGGTCTGGTAATGCCAGACATAATCGCCCGTCTTGGCGTTCACCGCCACGATGGAATTGGCGAAGAGAAGATTGCCGCCGGGCTTGATATGCTCGAAATCGCCCGCTGCTTCGCCCGCCGTCGAGGTCGAAATGAAGAGCAGGTTGGTGACCGGATCATAAGTCAGCGCGGTCCACACATTGGCGCCCGCCAGCTGCCAGCTCTCGCCTTTCCAGGTTTTGGCGATGGTGGCGAGCGTCTTGGTCTCATACGGCTTTTTGGGATCGCCGGGCGCGGTCCAGAAGGTCCAGGCCTTCTTGCCCGTCTCCGCATCCAGCGCCACCACGCCGCCGCGCACGTCATATTCCATGCCCGCCCAGCCGGTATAGACCAGGCCATTGCCCACGCGCGGCGCTTCGGTGATGCCGGTCTGGTCGGCATCGCACACCACCGTGTCCCAGATCTTGGTGCCCTTGGCCGCGTCGATCGCCACCATGCGGCAATCGCCGGTGCCGACATAGACTTTGCCGTTCCACACCGCGACGCCCCGGTTCTTGCGCCCTTCATAGGAATTGCGCCAAGGACCGTTGATGCGGATCTTGGGATCGAAACGCCACAGCATCTTGCCGGTGGCGCCGTCGAACGCTTCGACCACATCCAGCGGCAGGCCGATATAGAGCACGCCATCGACCACGATGGGTTCCAGCGCCAAGCCCATGGGACTGTCGACATCGGTGGACCAGGCAAGGCCCAGGCTCTTCACATTCTTGTCATTGACGGCGTTCAGGGGGCTGAAATGCTGGCTCTCGAAATTGCCGCCATAGACCAGCCAGTTGCCCGCCCGGTCGGCCGCCGACAGCACCCGCGCCTGGGTGACATTGCCCGGAGGGGGTGCCGCCGTGGATTGCGATGATGCGGGCGTGCCCCCCGCAAGCGCCGCCCCGGCCAGAGCCGCCGCAAATCCCATCAACCGAACGCGCATCTTTAGTCCCCCCGGATTGCTGTGATCGAATGGTCCTCTACGCAACAAAATTTTGACGGAACAGAATTCGGCGCCGGCCAGGCGGCCCTTTGCGAGCCTAAAGCGGCGGCGTTCGGCGCGGCAAGCGGAATTGCAAAGTCATAATCTTGCGCAAACCGGATATTGCAGCTGCTAAAGCTGGGCGCGCCCTGAGATTCTATCAGCACGCGCGCGGCGCAAGGCACGCGGCGCATCGCACGCATCGCCGCTGGCTTGCCAAACACTGAGACATTTTTCCGCCGCCAACATGCAGAGAGAGGCTTGCGAAACCGCGCTATTTTGGCGATGAGTGGCTACGAGATCGACTCTCGCCTTTGAGCGTCGAACGGGCAACAAACACACATCCGCCATGTCGAAATCTGTCACGCAGTTGATGGAACTTGCCAAGATCGAACTCGACGCGGGTCGCACCGCGAAGGGCGCGCGGCTGCTCAAGCAAGCCTTTGAGCAGGCGGCGGGCCTGGATGGATTGACGGACCAGCCCGAGGCGCGCTCCGCCATCCGCCATTCCACCGTCGTCGGCGATCTGAGGGCGATCTACGGACTGGGCGGAATTCCGGCGCGGCGGCCTGGCGGATCAGCGGCGGACCAATAGCTCAGCGATCGGCGTTGCCGCCACCCGTCACCACAGAGGCGGGAAATCGAAAAACAAATCGCTGGCCGTCCCAGACCTCGAACCCATCCGCCGCCGACCGCCCGCCGCGCTCGTAGAAGGCCTTTGTCGCTTGTTCGATAAGGCCGGCATCGGTATCCGGTTTAAGCGGCTGAACGGACGAGATCTGCCCGTCTTTCATCATGAAACAACGCAACGACGAACCCCAGGCATGCTTGATCCGGCGCCGATATTACCGGGTGACTCTGCAGGCTCAAAATAGCAATTGATGGCGATCTCACCTGGGCCGAACCGGCGCTTTCGTACGAACCAGCCCTGCGGTCTCAAACCGTCAGCGCAGATGCAGCGAGAAGGCATGATTACCAGCGCCATGCCGATGCCGGTTACTTGCAGAGCAAGTGAGCCCGCTAATCCGCTTCCTCCCGCCGGATCGCGGCGGCGAGCATGGCGGGATTGAAGAGGGATTGGGCTTGGCGTGGCTGGAGCGTCCTCGTCAGCGCGGCGGCCTGGGCCGGCCATAGCGCCAGGCGCATCGAGGCATCCGCGTCACCTGCCCGAAGATCGTTCTGGATGGCGGCGAGGTCGAGGTCGGCGCGGCGGAGCGCCGCCCGTTCGTTCGACAGCGCGGACGCCTGATAACGCTCATGGATCAGGCCCAGCTGCGTCCTGGCCGACGCTACCATCAGGATCGCGGTGGGCGCATCCTTGCGCGCCATGGCGGCCCCGGCGGCGCGCATGGCGCGGGTGGCGTCGTCCATCACGCTTTGCAGGACGATGGGCTGGACGGGCGAAGGCGGACAGGCGTCGGGCCGCAAATTCCGCACATAGGCGGCAAGCCCGTCCATCACCGCTTTCGGCGGCTCCGCCCCATCGAATTCCTCCGTCACCAGTCCATGAATGAAGTTTCGCAAATCCGGCTTTTTGGGATCGCGCGACACTTTCAACAGCGCGCGCGGGCCCGAGAGATCGGGAATGGGCTTGGGATTGTCGATGCCGTCGCCGCGATGCGAACTGAAAAGCGAATTGGTGACGTCGGCCGTGCCGGGCTTGCCCGAAACATGGGGAAAGAAGAACGCACCGTTGCTGCGCCCGCCGCGATGGCAGCTTTCGCATTGAATTCCTGCCCGCGCCGCCTGCCCGCCCAAAAGCAGCGGCGTGTTGAAGGCGGCGCGGCCGATTTCGATGCTGGTGGCAAGATCGGGCGTCGCCACCTTGGCCAGGCACTCGGACGGCTTTTGCGACAACAGCGTCGCCTTGTCCGCGCCCGGCGCGATCCAGCGGGCGGCGCGGATGGGAAGCGGGGCAGCATGCGCCGCCGCCGCGAAACCAAAGGCCAGAAGAATGAGGGCTATTCGTGGCCCTTGGCGATCCACTGCCTCAGCACCTCGGCATCGGCGCAGCCGAAGCTGCAGAGCCCGTCCAGCTTGGCCAGCATCAGTTTCGCGCCCTTGATGTCGCCCCGCTCCACCTTCAGCTCGCCATAATATTCGGTGGCGCCGCGATGGCCGGGCGCGATGGCCAGCGCCTCGCGGTAATAACGCTCAGCCATGTCATAGCGGCCCATCTTGCGATAGGTGTAGCCGATATAGGTGAGCACATCGGGATGCGGGCCGAAGGCGCGCTCCGCCCGCTCCAGCGATTTCAGCGCCTTGGCATAATCATGCTCGTTCACAAAAGAGATGGCCGAGACATAGGCGCGGTCGCCGCTGCCCGCGCTGGCGAAAAGCAGACTGGCCGGCGCGTTCGAGGATTGCTTGCCGCCCGCCCCGCCCATGGCCGCTTCCACCGCCGCGACGGCGGCATTGAGATTGGAGGCATCCGCGCAGGTGCCGTTGCAGGCCGCCGCGCGGGATTTCAGCGTATCGAGTTCCTTGGACGCGCCATCCTTGTCGCCCAAATTGACCAGCGCCAGCGCCAATCCGCGCCGCGCCATGATGTGATTGGCATCGATGCCGAGTGCTTTCTTATAGACGTCGCGCGCGACCGAATAATCCTGCATCCCGGCATGGGCGAAGCCGTCGGCCACCAGCGACTGCACATTCTTGGGCGCGGCCGCCACCACCTTGTCGAAGGATTTCGCCGCGGTCTTGAAGTCGTTGGCGTCGAGCGCATCCAGGCCCCGCTTATATTCGGCGGCGGGATTGAAGGAAGGGCCCGTGGCGGACGGCATGCCGCCGCCGCCCGACATGCCGCCGGTATTGGCGCCGGCCGATGACGCCAGCATCACCGCCGCAAGTGCGATCGCCGAAACCGTGAGGAATGCGTGAAAATATCGGGTGCTGCCGATCATGGTGTTCTCCCGCTGACCAAGGCTGCTGGCGCACTATAGCAGGGTTGCCGGGCGGCTGGCACTGGCCGGGCTGCCAAATCCACCGCAACAAGGCGGCCCGGAAAATATCCGGTAAATGAACGGCTTGGCTCGCAAAGGCCCCGTCAAAAGCTTCCGTTTAGATTTTGTTTGTCACTCCCCTTTCATCATGGCGCGGTTGGGAGGGGGACGGGGTTTTGCAAAGCTTCAAGTCCATATACGGACTGGCCAGGGCGGCGGCGCCGGTCCTTTATTGCGGCTATCTGCTCTATTACTTCTTCGATGTCGGCGGATCGGTCGAAGGCGTGCGCGATGTGGGCCTGGGCCCCACCGTCATCGGCCTGGGGGCGGTGGCGCTTCTCTTCTCGATTCCGTTCCTGTTGAAAATCGTGCGGCTGTTCAACGGACCGCGTTCGCCCCGTTCGGGCGGCGGCGCGACCGGCGTTGATGGCGATGACGACGATGGCGGCGCCGCCGCCGACGCCATCATCGCCCGCTATATGGCGCGCCAGGCCGCCGAAACCGCCGCCGGCACGCCGACGCCCACACCGAAAATGAGCGGCCCGGCGAAGCCCAGCTTCGGAAGAAAGCGCTGACCGGTCGGCTATGAAGGCGATCACGCCGCCAGATTCGTCCTCAGCGTCTGGTAGATTCCGACGCTGACGCCCACGATCGAAGCGCCCGTCAGCGCCAGCGCCACGCCCACAAAGATCGCCGCAAGCGGATCGCCCACCAGGGGAATGTTGGTCAGCGATTTTCCGCCCAGAATGAGAATGACGGTCGCCGCGTAAATGCGCAGCCGCAGGTCCGGCGGATTCGCGATTGCGCCGAAGCCGCCCAGGATCATCAAGAGTGCGGCCGACCATGGGATGTGAACAAAGGGGCTGATGATGGCGAGAATGACGGCCAGAAGGGTCGAAATTGTATAGATCTTGTTCAATTCTTCCTCCTTCATGCGTTGTGCCGCGAGGAAAGCGACGCATCATTCTACGCCCATGACGGCCTTGTGTGGACGCCATCAGAACGATTGGTTAGCGATCCATGCCGCCTGACCGGTCTGGAATGGGCTTGGATGACGCCGCGCGATGGGACATGCCCGCGCATCCGGCGGAAAGACGCCGCCGGCGCGATTCATCCTGACGGCAAGCTTACGCCTTTTCCCCCGCGCGATCAGCAGGAATCCGTGTTAGAATGCACCCTCGCCGCTTGGGTTCGCCGCAACAAACGGGGACGCCATGATCACGAACGCCATGATCACGCTGGCGCGCGCCGCGCTTGCCGCAACAGGCTTCGCCGCAATCCTGGCCGCAATCCTGGGAAGCCTGCCCGCGGCCGCGCAGGAAGCGCCCGGGTGCGCCCCACCATCCTTCGCCAACCGGGCGGCCCTGAACCCGGTGGCGGGAAGCAAGCTGGTGACGGTGCCGCTCAGCGTGGGCGGCACGACCAAACAATTCCTGCTGGATGTGGGCACGGCGCCCGACGAAGTCTCCGAAGCGGCCGCGAATGACTGGCACCTGACACGCATCGACCGGCTGACATCGCAAGGCCCCACCGACATCAACAATTCAAGCTTCCGCTTCGAAGCGCCCGTGGTCGATGTCAAAAGCGCGATCGCCGCCAGGCCGGCGCTGCCCCAGGTGAGCGCCGCCGCCATCACCTTGGGCGAGGTCACTTTGCCCGGCCTGAAATTCCAGATTTCCCACGACCGGGATCTGGGAAAGACCAAGCCATATGAAGGGCGCCTCACCGCCAGCGGTTTTCGGCGCTACGACCTGGAGCTGGATTTCGGCGCGCACCGGCTGTCCTTCCTGGCCGCCACCGCCTGCGGCGACGCCAACCGGATCGTCTATTGGCCGCACACGGTGGTGGCGGTCATTCCCATGAGCCAGGCCTTCGGCAAGATCGCCGTGCCGGTCACCATCGACGGCCATCAGATCGACGCGGTGATCGATACCGGTTCGGACCGCAGCGTGATGCGCCGCGCCGTGGCCGAGCGCCTGTTCGGCCTCAAAGCCGGCACGCCCGACATGATGCCCGAGGACGATCTGCGCGACGGCGCGGGCGCACAGGTTTATCACCACACATTCCCCAGGATCGCGTTCGAAGGCGTGGCGGTCGGCAATCTTCCCGTGCTGATCGAAGCGAACAGCATGATCCGCAAGGCGCGCCGGCCCTCGGCCACCGGCAGCCGCCTTGAGGCCGCAGCAGATCCCGGCGATCTCATTCCCGACCTGGCGCTGGGCATGGACGTGCTCAGCCAGCTGCACATCTATGCCGCCTTCGGCCAGAACAAACTCTATGTGACCCCGGCGTCGCGTTAGAGCCCCTTCGCATCATGGACGCCCGCAATCCGCCCTGTTATCAAACGGGTGGGGCTGCAGCGGGGTTGCGGGATGGCATTCTTCACACCGGTTCTGTGGGTCTATGCCGCGATGGCGTCGCTGGTTTTCGGGGCGAGCCTCTACGAAACCCTGGTCGTGCATCCCGCCTGGAGCCGCAAGCCGCCCGACTCCTTCCGCGCCTTCATGGGCGAGCCGGTCGGCCGGATGAATATCGCGGGCTTCTGGAAAGCGGTGGCGCCCCTCTATGCGTTGAGCGCGCTCGTGGCGGCGGGTCTTGGCTTTGGCGCGGGACATCCGGGGATGCCTCTCATCGTTTCCGCCGCCTGCGCCGTCGCTGGCGTTGGCTGGACCCTCATCTATTTCCGCCCCGTCATCGAACGCTTCCTATTCGCGGGCGGCGGCGACGCGCCAGCCGAACGCCTGCAGGCCGAAGCGCGCCGCTGGATCGCGCTGAATTGGATCCGCACAGGTTTGGCCGCAATTGCTTGGTGGGGCGTCCTCAGCACCGTGGCGGGGTGAGAAGCGGCGCACGAAGTGCGTGAGCGGGTCCAGTGGACCCGCGAAAGCGACGAACGCCGCGAGCCCAAGCGAGCGGCCGGACATGGCCGAATCCGGGTGGGCACAACATCAAGATGGTGAGCCCACCGATTTCGTGACATTCGCAGGGTCCGCTTTGCGCCAATAGCGGACATTCAGCGACGGCTCTCCGATCCCTGGCGAGACAACATGTTTGGCGATTATCGAAGGCGCTCGAACTCCAGGTGCGGCGTGAAGTCCCCGCCTTTCGGATCGTGTATCGGTGCCGCCGAGAACTTCAATGTCGTGCGTGTGAGTTCTTCTATCTTGAGATTGCGGGTAATGCCGATGAATTGCGGGTAGCAATCTTGCTGTACGACAAACTTCACCGCTTTGCCGGACCTGTCCAGGGTGTATGTTCCGTACGAGCATCGTACGGGACCAACGGGCACGGTTGGAACGGTTTCGGATTTGGGTCTGTCAGCGCCGAAAACTTGCAAGCTGAGAAAGCCGCCTGCGCTAACCTGTAACAGACCTTGCGGTTGATCGCCCCAGGTGTTTCGAAGATGTCCATCCTCGAATTTGTCGTAGATCGCCTTCAACTTCCAATCACCAATGGGCGATGATTGACTTGCTTCTTGGCCGGTCGCGGCCCCGCCATTCACAACGGCGAGCGTCAACGCCATCATCGATTGCAGTATCCGCATCGTGTTCTTCGCCATGCACCCCTCCCTGATTGCGAGTACCATTTCCTGCTATTTGCCGATCACCACCGGAATGAAGGGGCGGCGCCGGCGAGCCACGGCTGAGCCGGCTTACCGCGCCGTTGCCGGCAGGTTCCGCTTCAGAAAACTGCGCGCGCGCTCGATGGTTCGGGCCTTCAGATCCGCGGGATCTTTCCAGGGAAAGACCGTGATCTCCGCATTGGGCGCGAGAGAGGCGATGTCGACCGAAGTCTGATAGGGATGGGCCTGGGCGTCATCCGGCAGCACCAAGATCGGGGTTTTGCAGGAACGCGCAAAGTCGCGCGACACGCTGTAGACGAAATCGGGCTGCACCCGATAGAGATTGTGGAGATATTGCTCGATGCCTTCCATCGGCACGTCGGGCCTGCGCGCCTGATATTCCTTGGCCCATCCATCGCGGCCGGAATTATACATCACGTCCGGATCTTCCGGCCGGTGCCCGACAGGCTGGCTGAGCACGGCCGCGACGACGCGATCGGGAGCCCGCTGCATCAGCTTCAGGCCGAACGGGCCGCCGATGCAGTTGCCGAAAAAGCAGAATTGCTGAATGCCCAGATGATCCATCAGCCCCAGCTGGTCGTCGGCGAAGGCGTCCCAGGGATTATCGACGGGAACCGGGCCAACGGATTCCCCATCCGTGGCATTGCGTTGATCCATCGTGATCAAACGGAAATCCGCCTTGAACTCTTCCATCGCGTTGATGACGGCGGTCGGCCAAACCTTGATCCGCGAATTCAGTCCGCCGCCCGGCGTGGCCAGCAGCGGAAAACCGGAGCCGACTTCCTGATACCGGATGCGGACATTGCCTTTTTCATAAAAGGAAGACGTCACGTCGTCCTGGGTTGTTTGGGCAAGCGCGCCCGGTGCGGCAGCCAGCGCCGTCGCCGCCACACCCATGGTCAAGAGATTCCGTCTGACATGGTCGATCATCGCCCAGCCCCCATATCGATTGCATTCTGTCAGGACGGGAAATCGGGTCAAGCGCGGCAAATCGGAACGATGAATGCGCACGAAAAAGCCGCGCTGCTGTTGGCTTTTTTGGCTCCGACGCCAAGAGAAAAAAGAAATACGGCGCCCGCATGTTGTAATCGCCGCATCGCGGCCCTATGTTAACGCCACGTGGTTCTTGCGTCCCGTCAGACGAAGCGCTTCTGTCTTTCTGACCCGCTCCTGCGCGCCGGACGAACCGAAATCCTTCCCCTAGACACCGATGTTTTGTTTCCACTCGCCGTCGCATGTTGCGCCGGTGGAACCCGATGTTGCAAAGGAAATGACATGACCATCGGAACCGTAAAGTTCTTCAACGCCAGCAAAGGCTTCGGCTTCATCACGCCGGAAGGCGGCGGCAAGGACGTGTTCGTTCACGCCAGCGCCGTTGAAGC
>Ga0068855_100006766_pt1 | contig 13904 bp, 13 predicted proteins | sample KBSCornC52_FD_66592 | JGI IMG/M metagenome (GOLD analysis project Ga0068855, IMG submission 66592) | Corn rhizosphere microbial communities from Kellogg Biological Station, Michigan, USA - KBS Corn C5-2 | ecosystem: Host-associated > Plants > Roots > Rhizosphere > Soil ... | reverse complement strand
CGCCGGCATCGCGCTCACCGCCATCAACATGTTCGGCGGCTTCGCGGTGACGCAGCGCATGCTTTCCATGTTCCGCAAATAGGGGCCGGCCATGTCCAACAGCCTGGTGGCCGTCTCCTACATCGCCGCGATCATCCTCTTCATCCTGAGCCTCGGGGGGTTGTCGAATCCCGAGTCCTCGCGCCGCGGCAACCTCTACGGAATGATCGGCATGGCGATCGCCGTGCTGGCGACCCTCTTCGGCCCGCGCGTCACCGCCGGCGGCGTTCCGTGGATCGTCGTCGCGCTCGTCATCGGCGGCTCGGCCGGGCTGTACCTCGCGCGCACCGTGAAGATGACGCAGATGCCCGAGCTGGTGGCCTTCATGCACAGCCTCGTGGGCCTGGTCGCCGTGCTGGTCGGCTTCGCGAGCTTCATCGATCCGAGCGCCTCCGCGGGCATGTCGCCGGCGGAGGTGAAGGTGCACGAGATCGAGATCTACATCGGCGTGCTGATCGGCGCGGTGACGCTCTCCGGCTCCGTCATCGCGTTCGGCAAGCTCTCCGCGCGCATCACCGGAAAGCCGGTGCTCCTGCCGGGACGGCATTGGCTCAACCTCGCGGGCCTGCTCGTCGTGATCTGGTTCGGCTACGCATTCCTGCACGCCCATTCGATCGACCAGGGAATGATGCCGCTCGTCGTGATGACCGCGATCGCGCTCCTCTTCGGCGTGCACATGGTGATGGCGATCGGCGGCGCCGACATGCCGGTGGTGGTCTCCATGCTCAACAGCTACTCGGGATGGGCCGCCGCGGCGACCGGCTTCATGCTCTCGAACGACCTGCTCATCGTCACCGGCGCGCTGGTGGGCTCCAGCGGCGCGATCCTCTCCTACATCATGTGCCGCGCGATGAACCGCAAGTTCCTCGCGGTCATCGCGGGCGGCTTCGGCGGCGAGACCAAGGCGCCGTCGGCCGGCGGGGCGGCGCAGCCGGCGGGCGAGGTGACCCCGATCAGCGCGCAGGAAACCGCGGAGCTCCTCCGGGAGGCGAAGAGCGTCGTCATCGTGCCGGGATACGGCATGGCGGTCGCGCAGGCGCAGCACACCGTGTACGAGATCACCAGGAAGCTGCGCGAGATGGGCAAGACCGTGCGCTTCGCCATCCATCCCGTAGCGGGCCGCATGCCCGGGCACATGAACGTGTTGCTGGCGGAAGCGAAGGTGCCCTACGACATCGTGCTCGAGATGGACGAGATCAACGAGGACTTCCCCGACACCGACGTCGCGATGGTGATCGGCGCGAACGACATCGTGAACCCGAGCGCGCAGGAGGATCCCTCGAGCCCGATCGCGGGCATGCCGGTGCTCGAGGTGTGGAAGGCGAAGAACTCGATCGTCATGAAGCGCAGCATGGCCTCCGGCTACGCGGGCGTCGACAATCCCCTCTTCTACAAGGAGAACAACCGCATGCTCTTCGGGGACGCGAAGAAGATGCTCGAAGAGGTTCTTGGCGCCTTGAAGGCATGAGGGTGATGATGAAATTGGGCGCCTATGGCGAGCCTCGCCGCTCAAGGACATGGCGCGGCGAATGACGGTCGACCTTCCCGGAATCTTGAGTTCCTTCCCGATCACAAGGAAGTGGCCGCCGCGCCATCCCGACCGCATCCAGCTCTACTCGCTGCCCACGCCCAACGGGGTGAAGGTGTCGATCGCCCTCGAGGAGCTCGCGCTTGCCTACGAGCCGCACCTCGTGAGCTTCGAGAAGAACGAGCAGATGTCGCCGGAGTTCCTCTCGCTCAATCCCAACAACAAGATTCCCGCCATCCTCGACCCGGACGGCCCCGATGGCGAGCCGCTCGCGCTCTTCGAGTCCGGCGCGATCCTGGTCTACCTGGCCGACAAGGCGCAACGCCTGCTGCCCGCCGGCGCCGCGCGCTACGAGACGCTGCAGTGGCTCATGTTCCAGATGGGCGGAATCGGCCCGATGTTCGGGCAGGTCGGGTTCTTCGTGAAGTTCGCGGGCAAGGAGTACGAGGACAAGCGCCCGCGCGAGCGCTACGTGGCGGAAGCCAAGCGCCTGCTCGCCGTGCTCGACAAGCGCCTCGAAGGCCGCGCGTGGATCCTGGGCGACGAATACACCATCGCCGACATCGCGACCTTCCCGTGGGTGCGCAATCTCGTGGGCTTCTACGGCGCGGGCGAGCTGGTGGAATTCGACCGGTACGCGAATGTGAGGCGCGTGCTGGACGCCTTCGTGCAGCGTCCCGCCGTGCAGCGTGGGCTCGCCATTCCCCGGCGCGATTCATAGAGATCCCGCAAGGTCGAGCGTCATTCGCCGCGAACAGCCCGAGCGGCGAGGCCTGCCGACGGCATCAATCTACAGGCTGAGCGGCCGCGCCGACTGGAAGCCCAGCAGGGGCGCGCCCAGGCCCTTGCCGAGCGCGAGCACCTTGAAGAGCTCGCCCATCTCCGAGGGGTCGATGAGCCGGTGGATCGCGCTGGTCTTCTTGAGGCGCGAGAGCGTGGCCTCCGGGTCGTTCTCCGCGACCAGCACCGCGAGCCCGCACGAGATCAGGAAATGCGCCTGCGTGGTGAAGCCGTCCACCTCCGCGCCGCCCTGCTCGCCGGCGCGCGCCATCGCGGTGAAATCGACGTGTGCGGTGATGTCCTGCAGGCCGGGAAGGAAGAACGGGTCGCCGTGGAAACGATGCCGGTAGTGGCAGCGCAGCGTGCCCATCGAGCGCTGCGCATGGTAGTACTCGCGCTGCGGGAAGCCGTAGTCGATGAAGATCGCGACGCCGGCCTCGAGGAGCTTGGCGACCGTGCGCACGAGGCCCTCGGCGGCGAGCCCGACCTCCGAGAGGTAGTCGTAACCGCCGGGCGGGAACACGGCCGCCACGCGCCGGCGCAGATCCCCATCGGGCAGCGGCTGGTCTTCCCAGGCGAATCCGGAGTCGGTGAGGATCACGCCGCGCTCGAGGAGCTCGCCCTCCTCGCGGTGCACGAGCGAGAACGGCACCACGTCGAGCACCTCGTTCGCGACGATCACGCCGCGGAACTGCACCGGCAGCGAATCGAGCCACGTGAAGCGCCCGAGGTCCTGCGGATGGCGCTCGGCGAGCAGCGTGTGCTGGCGCTCGCGCAGGTCCGGGCTCACCTCGAGCAGGAAGTAGTTCTTCGGCGCCACGCCCAGGGCCTTCAACTCGCCGAAGAGGTCCGCGGCGAGGACGCCCGAGCCGGGCCCGAGCTCGAGGATGTCGCCGCCGACGGCCTGCAGCACCTGGCGCACCTGCAGCGAAAGGCAGCGCGCGAACATGGGCGAGATCTCCGGCGCCGTGACGAAATCGCCCTCGGCGCCGAACTTGCGCGAACCCGCGGCGTAATAGCCCAGGCCGGGCGCGTAGAGCGCGAGCTCCATGTAGCGCGAGAAGGGAATCCAGCCGCCCGCGTCGAGAATGTCACTCGCGATGTACTCGCCTACGAGGCGGGAGTGCGCGGAGGCTTCGGCGGTCGGCGCGGGAAGGACCGGGTCGGCGGTGAGCGTCATCGTGGAGCCTTGGGCTACACTTCGCTATCGTTCTTCTCGTGTTGCGGCCGACTATAGCATGCAGGATCGAGCGGTCCTCGTGACCGGCGCAGCGCGCCGCATCGGCGCGGTGGTCGCGCGCCGCCTGCATGAAGCGGGCGCGCGCGTGGTCCTCCACCATCACCGCTCGGGCGCGGAGGCGCAGGCGCTCTGCGCCGAGTTGAACGCGTCGCGCGCCGGCTCGTGCGCCACCGTCCGGGGCGACCTGCTCGACATCCCCTCGCTCGCGCGCATCGTCGACGACGCGGCGAACGCCTTCGGCCGCCTCGACGGCCTCGTGAACAACGCCTCCTCGTTCTACGCGACGCCCTTCGGCGCGATCGGCGAGCGCGAGTGGATCGACCTCATCGGCACCAACCTCGCCGCGCCGCTCTTCCTCGCCCAGGCCGCGGCGGCGCCGCTGCGAGAGGCGCGCGGGTCGATCGTAAACGTGGTGGACATCCACGCCGAGCGCCCGCTCAAGGATTTCGCGGTGTACTCGGTCGCGAAGGCGGGACTCGCCGGACTCACGCGCGCGCTCGCGATCGAGCTCGCGCCGCAGGTGCGCGTGAACGGCGTGGCGCCCGGCGCCATCCTGTGGCCCGACGAAGGGCGCCATTTCGATGCGACGGAGCGCGAGCGCATCACGGCCCAGACGCCCCTCGCCCGCACCGGAAATCCGGGGGACATCGCCGGCGCGGTAAAATACCTCCTCTTCGACGCCCCCTTCGTCACCGGCCAGATCCTCGCCGTGGATGGCGGGCGCGGCCTCCACTTGTGAGCATCACAACCGGGGACAGGCCCTGAACCAGGCAACGGCGTGAACCAGGTCTGTCCCCAACGAGCAAAATCGTGAACCAGGGTCTGTCCCCAACCCGCGATCCGCGCAAGGCCGAGTTCGAGTCGGCGAAGCTCGCCAAGCGCATGCGCCGCCTCGTGGGACAGGCGATCGCGGATTACTCGATGATCGAGGCGGGCGACAAGGTGATGGTGTGCCTCTCGGGAGGCAAGGACAGCCACGCGCTCCTCGACATCCTGCTGCGCCTGCGCGAGAAGTCGCCGGTCGCCTTCGACATCGTCGCGGTGAACCTCGACCAGCGCCATCCGGGCTTCCCCGAGCACGTGCTGCCCGAGTACCTCACGAGGCTCGGCGTGCCGTTCCGCATCGAGGTGCAGGACACGTACAGCGTCGTGAAGCGCGTGATCCCCGAGGGAAAGACCATGTGCGGGCTGTGCTCGAGGCTGCGCCGCGGGGTGCTCTATCGCGTCGCCGACGAGCTGGACGCGACCAAGATCGCGCTCGGGCACCATCGCGACGACATCCTCGAGACCTTGTTCCTCAACCTCTTCCACGGCGGGACGCTCAAGGCGATGCCGCCGAAGCTCGTCTCGGACGACGGCAAGCACGTCGTGATCCGCCCGCTCGCCTACGTGGAGGAGCGCGACCTCGAGTCCTACGCCGGGCTGCGCGGCTTTCCCATCATCCCCTGCGACCTGTGCGGCTCCCAGGACCTGCTGCAACGCAAGCAGGTGAAGGCGATGCTGCGCGAGTGGGAACGGCGCCATCCCGGAAGGCTCGAATCCATCTTCGGCGCGCTCACCAATGTCGCGCCTTCGCACCTGCTCGACCGGTCGCTCTTCGACTTCGCAAACATCGAGGCCGCGGGCGAATCCAAGTCCCAACCGATCCATTTCGCGCCGCGCGCGCCGGATGCCGCCGCATCGCGCTAGGCGCATCGCCCCCAGGAACCGCCATGACCATCAAGCAATTCCCCGCCACGAAGAAGATCCACTCCTTCCATCCGCCGCAGAGGACGCTCATGGGTCCCGGCCCCACGGAGATCCATCCGCGCGTGCTCACGACGATGAGCCAGCCGGCCATCGGCTACCTCGACCCCGTCTTCGTGGAGATGATGGAGGAGCTGAAGACGCTGCTGCGCTACGTCTACCAGACGGAGAACGCGCTCACCTTCCCCGTGTCCGGCCCGGGCTCGGTCGGGATGGAGTACTGCTTCGTGAACATGGTGGCTCCCGGCGACAAGGTGATCGTCGCGAGGAACGGCGTGTTCGGCGGGCGCATGATCGAGAACGTCGAGCGCTGCGGCGGGACCGCGATCGTGGTCGACGACGAGTGGGGCAAGCCCGTCGACCCGCAGAAGATCGAGGACGCGTTCCGCAAGCACCCCGACGCGCGCGTCCTCGGCTTCATCCACGCGGAGACTTCGACCGGCTGCGAATCCGACGCGAAGACGCTCACGCAGATCGCGCACAAGCACGACGCGCTCGTGATCGTGGACGCGGTCACGTCGCTCGGCGGCTCGCCGGTGCTGGTCGACGAGTGGAAGGTCGACGCGATCTACTCGGCGAGCCAGAAGTGCCTTTCGTGCACGCCGGGTCTGTCCCCCGTGTCCTTCTCGCCGCGCGTCGTGGAATACGTGCAGCAGCGCAAGGACAAGATCCGCAGCTGGTTCATGGACATGAACCTGCTGCTCGGCTACTGGGGCAACACGACGCGCACCTACCACCACACGGCGCCCACCAACTCGCTCTTCGGCCTGCACGAGGCGCTGCTCCTCATCAAGGAAGAGGGCCTGGAGAACTGCTGGGCGCGCCACCGGCGCCACCACATCGCGTTGAAGGCGGGATTGCAGGCGATGGGCCTCAAGTTCCTCGTCGAGGAGAAGTACCAGCTGCCGCAGATGAACGCGGTGATGTGCCCCGCGGGCGTCGACGAGGCGGCGGTGAGGAAGTCGCTGCTGCACGAGTTCAACGTCGAGATCGGCGCCGGCCTCGGTCCCTTGAAGGGCAAGGTCTGGCGCATCGGGCTCATGGGCTACTCGTGCCGCGCGGACAACGTGATGCTGTGCCTGTCGGCGCTCGGCTCGATCCTCATGGACATGGGATTGCCGATCAAGGTGGGCGAGGCGGAAGCGGCGGCGCACCAGGCGTATGCGACGCTGCACGCGGCCGAGGCGCAGCGCGCGAAGAAGATCGCGGCGGCCTGAGCCGCGTCTAGGGAGCGACCACCTTGCGGAAGCGCGCCTCGAGCTGCTGCGGCTTCGAGACCTCGCGCTCCACGGCGGGCATCAACGGCTCGAGCTCCGCGAGGCGGTCGGCGGGCGCCGGGTGCGTGTCCAGCACCGAGAGCCCGGAGCCGTCGCTCTTCGTCTGGGCGAGCATCTCGAGCACCGCGACCAACCCGTACGGGTCGTAGCCGCTCCTCGCCGCGATCACCACGCCGAGCTTGTCCGCCTCGTACTCCATCGAGCGGTCGAGCGGGCGCAGGAACACGCCGTTCTTGAGCAGCTCCACGCCGGCGCTCGCGCCCCAGCTCTTGAGGCCGACGGGATCGTTGCCGCGCCGCGCGATCGCCTCGCTCGCGAGGCCCTTGCCGAGGTCGGCGAACGCCTGCGAGCTCCTGTCGCTCTGGATCGCCTGCAGCTGGTGCTTCTTCACCACGTGGGCGATCTCGTGGGCGAGCGCTCCGGCGAGCTCCGACTCGCTGCTCAAGCGCCGCACGAGGCCGTAGGTGATGAGGACCGTGCCGCCCGGCATCGCGAACGCGTTCACCGTCTCGGTATCCACGACCCCGAAAGTCCACGGCAGGTCGGGGCGCCCGGAGTGAAGCGCGAGCCACTTGCCCACGCGGTTCACGTAGCGCTGCAGCTCGGGGTCCTTGCGCAGCGGCGCGGCGCCGAGGAAGCCCGCCGCGAGCCCGTCGCCGAGGGCGATCTCCTCGTCGCGCGTGAACTCGTGGTTCGCCTCCTGCAGCTGGCGCCCGGTATCGATCGCCTTGCCGACGAGCGAGCCGAAATCGATCGCCTCCGCGCCCGGGACGACGAGCGCGAGGATGCACGCGAGGACGAGCTTCTTCATTTCGCGCTCCCCTTGGCGGTGGGATCCTCCACATGCGCCTCGGCGAGCTTCGCCTCGCGCGCGAAGCGCTCCGCCGCCGGCCGGTCCGCGCGGTACGACTGCATGCGCGCGAGCGCTTCCGGATCCGGGCTCGCGTTCTTCACGTCCTCGGTCGAGAGCCCGCGGATGCCCGTGGTCGCGAGGCGGGCCTGTTCGGTCTTCGCGCCGAAGCCCAGGGCGGAGCCGAGGCTCGCGAGCCCCGAGCTCGACGAGGAGGACGCTTCCACCGTGGCGGGGAAGCGCAGGTGGAATACGTTCACCCAGCCGGATTTCCCGCCCGCCTCGACGCGCGTCCATCCGCCGCCGCGCGCGAGCACCTTCACGGAGCTGTTCTCGGGAAGGGAGGCGAGCGTGGCGGAATCCGGCGCGGCGCGCTCCTTGAGCTCGGTGGCGCGATTGGTGAAGGCCTGCTCGTCGGCTCGCGCGACGGCGGCGAGCGCGGCGAGGAGAAGGATCGCGAGGGCCCGGTAGCGCATGGCGCGCAATGATACGCGCGGCGCCGCCTCAGCGCACCAGCGCCGTGGCGAGCGCGAGGAGCAGACCCATGCTCGAGACGTCCGTCGCGGTGGTCACGATGATGCTCGAGGCGGTGGCGGGATCCGCGCCCAGGCGCCGCAGCACGAGGGGCACGATCGCGCCCGAGACGCCGCTCACCGCGCAGCTTCCCATCATCGCCAGGAAGACGACGACGCCGAGCATCAGTGCATGCGACGAATGCTCGAACCACGCGAGCAGCACCATCGCGGCGGCGCACAGCAATCCGGTCACCGCGCCGTTCGCGACGCCGAGCAGCGCTTCCTTCGAGAGCACGGAGCGGGCGCCGCCCTTCTTCACGTCGCCCAGGGTGATGCCGCGCACCATCACCGCGAGCGCCTGGCAGCCGGTGTTGCCCGACTGCCCCGCCACCACGGGGAGGAAGGTCGCGAGGATCACCAGGCGGTCGACGGTTCCCTGGAAGATCGCCACCACGCCGCCCGCGGCGAAGGCGGTCACCAGGTTGATCAGGAGCCACGGATTGCGGAACTTGAAGCTCTGCGCGAGCGGCGTGGCGATGCGCTCCTCCTTCTCCACGCCCACCATCGCGCCGGGCTGCGCGGTGATCTCGAAGGCCTCGAGCTCGAAGAGCGCCGCGCCGCGCACGAGGCCGATCAATACGCCGGAGGGGTCGATCACCGGATACTGGGGAAAGTGGCGGTTCACCGTGCGCTTCATGGCCTCGGCGATCGTGAGCTCGGGCGTGAGCGCGAACGGCTCGGGCAGCATCACCTCCGAGAGGCTTGCCGCGCGCTCGCCGAAGAGCAGGTCGCGCATCGTGACGAGCCCCACCAGACGGTTGGCGTCGTCCACGACGTACACGTAGGTGACCAGCACCTCGCGCACGAGCGGACGCAGCGCCTCGATCGCCTCGCCCACCGTCATGGCGGGATGGAACACGGCGAACGGCGGCTCCATGAGCCGGCCGATGGTGCCGTCGGGATAGCGCATGTTGCGCTTCCATTGCTCCGCGATGTCGCGTGGGGCGCAGGCGGCGAGGAAGCGCCGCGGGCCCGGGTCGAGCTCGCGCAGGATCCCCTGCACGATCGCCGGGTTCATCTGCAGCAGCGCATGCACCGCATCCTCGGGAAGCGCGCGCTCCACGAGCGCCGCGGCCTCGCGCGGCGGAAGGGCGCGGATTCGCTCGGCGAGCGCGGCGCGCTCGGGGGACGACTCGCTCGCTTGTCGCTCGACCGTGGTGTTCAAGGTGCGGCTCCCTCGCGCGTGGCTCTCGCGCCGATTGTTGCCCGCGCGCGCCGCGCCGGCAAGCCCGCGGGAAGCTAGAGCCCGAGGCGCTGCCAGATGGTCGAGGTCGGTCCCGCCTGGTTGAGGGTGTAGAAGTGAAGCCCGGGCGCGCCGCCGGAAAGCAGCCGATCGCACAGCTCCGTCACGACGTCGAGCCCGAAGGCCTTGATCGAGGCGGTGTCGTCGCCGTAGCCCTCGAGCTTCAACCGCATCCAGCGCGGAATCTCCGCGCCGCATGCGTCGGAGAAGCGCGCGAGCTGCGAGAAGTTGTTGATCGGCATGATGCCGGGAACGATGGGAATCGCGATGCCGGCGGCCTGCGCGCTCTCGACGAAGTGGAAGTACGCATCCGGGTTGTAGAAGTATTGGGTGATCGCGCCGTTCGCCCCGGCCTGCACCTTGGTCCTGAAGGCCGCGAGGTCGTGCTCGGGCTTGCGCGCCTGCGGATGGTACTCCGGGTAGGCGGCGACCTCGACGTGGAACCAGTCGCCGGTCTCCTCCCGGATGAGGCGCACGAGGTCGGAGGCGTAGCGCAGCTCGCCCGCGACCGCGAGCCCGGACGGAAGGTCGCCGCGCAGCGCGACGATGTGGCGGATGCCGCGCGCCTTGTAGTCGCGGATCACCTCGCGCAGCCCCGCGCGCGTCGAGGCCACGCAGGAGATGTGCGGAGCGGCATGCTGGCCCTCGGAGATGATCTCGAGCGCCGTCGCGAGCGTGCCTTCGCGCGTGGAGCCGCCCGCGCCGTAGGTGACGGAGAAGAAGGTGGGCTTGAGCTGCGCGAGCTGCTTCCTCGTCGTGCGCAGCTTCTGCGCGCCCTCGGCGCTCTTCGGCGGGAAGAGCTCGAAGCTGAACTCGCGTCGCGGCGTCGCGGGATCGGGCATGGTCAATGCACCAGGCCGATGTGCCGCACGAATGCGGCGACGCGCGGCGTCCAGTCGTCGACCGCGCGCATGAAGTAGCCGTGCCCGTCGATGCCCGACGAGGGCGCCTCGACATATTCGGCATGCCCGCCCGCCGCGACGAACGCCGCATGCATGCGCCTGGCGAGCGCCGGAGCGAAGAACCGGTCGTTCGCGCTGTAGATCCAGAGCTCCGGCACGCGCGCCGCGCTTCCGTAGCGCGCCATCGCATCGACGAGGCGCGATTCTGCGCACACCCGGTCGGAGGCGACCGAGCCGCGCCCGCCCGCGAAGTTCACCACGCCGGCGAGCCCGTCGAAAGGCCGCGAGGAGGCGGCCACGGAGCCGAAGCCGCCCGCCGACTGGCCCACCAGCAGCACGCGATGGGCATCGGCCCACGGCTCGCGGCGCACCGCGTCCACGGCCGCGCGCAGGTCGAGCGCGCTCTCGAGGCCGGCGGCGTAGTAATGCGGATGCGCGCAGCTTCCATAGCCCTCGGACCAGCGGCCGCCGGAATCGCCGTAGCCGCGGCGCGTCGGCACGAGCACCGCGAACCCCATGGCGACGAAGGGCTCGGCCTGCGTCGCGAGGCGCACGCGGCCGTTGGCACGCCGCTCGCGCGCCGAGCGCGGGCTTCCGTGCGAGATCACCGCGATCGGGAATGGGCCCCGGCCCTGCGGCCTGAACACGGTGACCTCGATCGTCGCCGTTTCCCCGTGATCGGCAACCGGAGCCCGCATCACCGACTCATGAAGATCCGCCGCCTCCACGCCGAGCGGGAAGGCGGCGAGGGCCATGACGTACAGCGCGCGCATCAATAGCGGTAGTGGTCGGACTTGAACGGCCCGTCCTTGCTCACCCCGATGTATCGGGCCTGGTCGTCCCGGAGCTCGGTGAGCATCGCGCCGAGCTTCCTCAACTGCAGGCGGGCGACCTTCTCGTCGAGGTGCTTCGGCAGCACGTAGACGCCGACCGGGTACTTGCCGGGGTTGGCGAAGAGCTCGATCTGCGCGAGGGTCTGGTTCGCGAAGGAGGAGCTCATCACGTAGGACGGGTGGCCCGTGGCGCAGCCGAGGTTCACGAGCCGCCCCTCGGCGAGCAGGATGATGCGCTTGCCGTCGGGGAAGATCACGTGGTCCACCTGCGGCTTGATGTTTTCCCACGGGTACTGCTTGAGCGCCGCGACGTCGATCTCGTTGTCGAAGTGGCCGATGTTGCACACGATCGCCTGGTCCTTCATGCGCTTCATGTGCTCGTGGGTGATGACGTGGAAGTTGCCGGTCGCGGTGACGAAGATGTCCGCCTTGTCGCAGGCGTAGTCCATCGTCACCACGCGGTAGCCCTCCATGGAGGCCTGCAGCGCGCAGATCGGGTCGATCTCGGTGATCCACACCTGCGCCGAGAGCGCACGCAGCGCCTGCGCGCTTCCCTTGCCCACGTCGCCGTAGCCGCACACCAGCGCGACCTTGCCGGCGACCATCACGTCGGTGGCGCGCTTGATGCCGTCCACCAGCGACTCGCGGCAGCCGTAGAGGTTGTCGAACTTGCTCTTGGTGACGGAGTCGTTCACGTTGATCGCGGGAACCTTGAGCGTGCCCTCCTTCGCCATCTGGTAGAGCCGCTTCACGCCCGTGGTGGTCTCCTCGGTGATGCCCTTCAACTGCACGAGGCGCTTCGAGTACCACTTCGGATCGAGCTTGAGGTGCGCGCGGATCGAGGCGTAGAGCGACTTCTCCTCCTCGCTCGAATGGCTCGAGATGCAGCCCTCGTCCAGCTCGGCGCGCGCTCCCAGGTGCAGCAGCAACGTCGCATCGCCGCCGTCGTCGAGGATCATGTTGGTGTGCTTGTCGCCGCCCCATTCGAAGATGCGGTGCGTGAACTCCCAGTACTCGTCGAGCGATTCCCCCTTGTACGCGAACACCGGCACGCCGGTCGCGGCGATGGCGGCGGCCGCATGGTCCTGGGTGGAGAAGATGTTGCAGGATGCCCAGCGGATCTCGGCGCCGAGCGCTTCGAGCGTCTCGATCAGCACCGCGGTCTGGATCGTCATGTGCAGCGAGCCGCTGATGCGCGCGCCCTTGAGCGGCTGGCTCTTCGCGTATTCCTCGCGGATCGCCATGAGGCCGGGCATCTCGGTCTCGGCGATCGCGATCTCCTTGCGGCCCCACGCGGCGAGCGCGAGGTCGGCGACCTTGTAGTCGGTGAAGTTCTCGGGTTTGGTGCGGGCGTTCATGGGCTGTCCCTTTCGTTCGTCAAGGGTGACCGGCCCGGGGATCGCGTTCGCTCGTCCCCCGTGAGCGGGTCACGGATCAACGAGCGCCGTTGCAGAAGTACCCCGAGCCTGGCGGATTCGCATCCGTTGCAACGCTCCTCGGGGAATGCGCATTCTACCCGAACCGGCGCGCTCCAATGAGGGCGGATCCTGCCCGGGTCGCGTGCTACGGTGGCGTTCCCACGGACCGATGGAACGACCCATGAAGAATCCTCTCCTGCTCGGCTGCAAGGGGTGCGGCAGCGCGATCGTGGAGGCCGCGTTCGCGCTCGCCGGCGTGCCGCTCGAAGTCGCGGAAGTCGACTACTCGCCCGGCAGCCCCACGCGCGAGCGCCTGCTCTCGGTGAATCCCCTGGGCCAGGTGCCCGCGCTCGTGCTTCCCGACGGGCGCGTGCTCACCGAGAGCCTCGCGATCCTCCATTACCTGGACGACCTCGAGCCCGGCGCGCGGCTCGTCCCGCCGCCCGGAGACGCGACGCGCGCGGCCTTCTACCGCTGGAGCGTGTTCCTCGTCGCGGCGATCTATCCCACGTTCACCTATGGCGACGACCCGAAGAAGTGGGTCGCGAACGAGGAAGGCGCCAGGCAGTTGCGCGAGGCGACCGACCGCCACCGCGAGGCGTGCTGGCTGCAGGTGGAAGCGGCCGCGGGCGAGCCGTGGTTCCTCGGCGAGCGGCGCAGCTGCCTCGACCTCTACCTCGCCGCGATGACGCGCTGGCGTCCCGGCGTGCTGTGGTTCGCCAAGCGCACGCCGAAGCTCGCCGCGATCGCGCAAAGGGCCGCGGCGTTGGACGCCGTGGCCCCGGTGATCGCGCGCAACTTCGGCTGAACGCCGCTTCAGTCGGCGGTGGCGGTGACGCGCAGCTTGGCCTCGCCCTTCAATCCGGCCGCGTCCCGCAGGAGCGCCGCCTTGTCCGCGGCTTCCCAGGAGAACTCCGGCTCCTCGCGGCCGAAGTGGCCGTAGGCGGCGGTCTTGGCGTAGATCGGGCGCAGGAGGTCCAGCATCTGCACGATGCCGCGCGGGCGCAGGTCGAAGTGCTCCTGCACGAGCTGGGCGATCCTCTCGTCGGAGATGAGGCCGGTGCCTTCCGTATACACCGTCACATTGATGGGCTTGGCGACCCCGATCGCGTAGCTCACCTGGATCTGGCACTGGCGCGCGATGCCGGCGGCCACGATGTTCTTCGCGACGTAGCGCGCCGCGTACGCCGCGGAGCGGTCCACCTTCGAGGGGTCCTTGCCGGAGAACGCGCCGCCGCCGTGCGGGCATGCTCCGCCGTAGGTGTCCACGATGATCTTGCGTCCCGTGAGGCCGCAGTCGCCCATCGGCCCGCCGACCACGAAGCGCCCGGTCGGGTTCACGAGGTACTTCGTGTTGCGCAGCCAGTCCTTCGGGATCACCGGCTTGATGATCATCTCGATCACCGCGTCGATGGCTTCCTTCTTCATCTTCGCTCCGTCGGACATCTCGGGCGCGTGCTGCGTGGAGAGCAC
>Ga0068855_100006763_pt1 | contig 13909 bp, 13 predicted proteins | sample KBSCornC52_FD_66592 | JGI IMG/M metagenome (GOLD analysis project Ga0068855, IMG submission 66592) | Corn rhizosphere microbial communities from Kellogg Biological Station, Michigan, USA - KBS Corn C5-2 | ecosystem: Host-associated > Plants > Roots > Rhizosphere > Soil ... | reverse complement strand
CCCTACTCCCTATTCCCCACTCCCTATTCCCCACTCCCCGTCTTGCTATCATCGAAGTGACCCTTCAGCGCGCAAGTATCGTGCAGGGGCACGCTTGGAAATACATGAAAACTGGCATCATCGGTCTGCCCCAGGTCGGCAAGACATCGCTCTTCAAGATCCTCACCAAGGCAAAGCTCGAAGACAAAGGCTACTCCAATCCTCGCGAAGCCCACATCGGCGTCGCCAAGGTTCCCGACGAACGTCTCGACAAGCTATCGGATCTCTACAGCCCCAAAAAGACCACCCACGCCACCGTCGAATACGTTGACGTAGCCGCCATCGGACAGGAAGCCCTCAAAGAAACCGCCTTCCTCACCAGCCTCCGCAACGTCGATGCGCTGATTCACGTCCTCCGCGCCTTTGAGGACGACTCCATCCCCCACGTCGGACCCATTGATCCCCTGCGCGACGTAAAGAACGTCGAATTCGACCTGATGATCAGCGATCTCACCCAGGTGGAAAAACGTCTGGAGCGCGTCGAGAAGGATCTGAAAAAGGGCCGCACCAATGATCTCGAGCGCGAAAAGGACCTCCTCCTTCGCTCCAAAGATGCCTTGGAAAAAGAACAGCCTCTGCGCGAACTCGAAATGACTCCCGATGAAAAGAAGCTCATCAAGGGCTTCATGTTCCTCTCCCAGAAGCCAGTTCTTTACGCTCTGAACATAGGCGAAAGCGGCACCCTCGGCGACGACCTCGCCTCCGCCGTCGAGCGCTACAAGTTATCTGGCGTAGCCCAGCGCCCCAACGCCGGCGCCACCGCCATCTGCGGCAAAGTCGAAGCCGAGCTCGCCGAAATGGACGAAGCCGAAGCCACCGACTTCCTCTCCAGCTACGGACTCCACGAGAGCGGCCTGGTCCGTCTCATCCGCAAAAGCTACGAACTCCTCGGCCTCATCAGCTTCTTCACCGCCGGCGAAGATGAGTGCCGCGCGTGGACCGTGCCCGCCGGGTCGAAGGCCCCCCAGGCAGCCGGAGCGATCCACTCCGATCTCGAGCACCACTTCATCCGCGCCGAAACCATTCGCTGGGACAATCTGCTCTCCGCCGGCAGCGAGGCGGCAGCACGCTCCCTCGGCACACTCCGCCTTGAGGGCAAGGAATACGTTGTGCAGGATGGCGATGTCGTGCACATCCGGCACAGCGGGTAAGGAAAGCAGGGAATGCTCAAACTCTCGGTGGCGCTCGGCGTGCTCGCCGCTCTGGCCGACGTAGCAGGAGGGCTCGTGCTCGTTCGCGCCCGCGGCATCGAGCGCTACCTGCGCTACTTCGTCGCTCTGGGCGCCGGCTTCCTCATGGCCGTTGCCCTCCTCGAGATGACGCCCGAGAGTCTCAAGCTCAACCCAACCATCGGCCCCGTGCTCATCATGGCGGGATACTGCGTTGTTCACCTGCTCGAGCACACCATCAATTCGCACTTTCACTACGGCGAAGAAACGCATCACCATGAGTTCGTCTCTGCGCGCACCGGTTACTCCGTCCTCGGCGGACTTAGCGTGCACGCTCTTTTTGACGGAGTCGCCATTGGCTCAGGATTCGTCGTCAACAACGCCCTCGGCTGGCTCATCTTTCTAGCCATATTCCTGCACAAGGCTCCCGAAGGCTTCACCATCGCCTCCGTCATGCTTGCCAGCGGACGCAGCCGCACCGCCGCATTTTACGCAGCCGTAGCCCTTGCAGTCGCTACCATCGGCGGCGTGCTTATCATAGAATTGGTTCCCGCATGGATGTCCTACGGCCTGCCCGTTTCCGCAGGCGTGGCTCTCTACGTCGGCGCGAGCGACCTCGTTCCTGAGGTCAATCGCGAACCCGGCATTCGTATGGCTCTGGTTTTCTTTTTAGGAGTAGCGGCGTTTCTCGTGCTGCGTGTCGCCTTGCCTGCACTCTAAGCGCAGGAGCCGCTTCGTCAGTCGACTGTGCTCACCGGAAATCGCACGCTTCCATCCGAAGCGGAATCCATAAAGCCGTCCCAGCAGCTTCCCATAATCGACGGCCACCTTCACATTCGCCTTGCTCGCCCCACGATAACGCTGGCCAAACGCGAAAGGCACCTCGTGCACCGACGTGATCCGGGCGCGCACCAGAACCTCGAGCAGCAGCTTAAATCCCTCTTCCTGGAAATCAACCCCGATCAGGCAGTCCCGCCTCACAAAAAAGAAGCCCGACATCGGATCCTTCGCCCTCAGCCCATGACGCTGGATCGGCCACGTCGCCCATCCCGCCGCCGCCGAAATCAGCTTGCGAACCGGGTTCCACTCACCCAGGCCGCCACCCTCCGTGTACCGGCTCCCGATCACCAGGTCGCTGCCCCGCAGCATTGCCGAAATTAGCTCCGGCAATAACTCCGGCGGATGCTGCAAATCCGCATCCATCACACCCACAATCGGCGCATCCGTGTTCATCCACCCATGCAGAATCGCGCCCGAAAGCCCCCGCTTCCCTTTCCGTACAAGCAAATGCACACGGGGATCTTCCCTGCGAATCTCGGTGACCAGCTCTTCGATCCCATCCTGGCTGTCGTCGTCCACAATCAGGATCTCGTAATCGATCCCCGCCGGATCCAGAACTGCCCGAATCTGGCTCAGCAGTACCGGAATATTCCCCGCCTCCCGCAGCGTGGGGATGATCAGGGCAGTCTTTTGCCTGCCGAAAACCGCCACCGGCTTTGCTGTGCCCTCCAGGGCTTCAGAGGTTTCTAGTTGGGACGGGTTGAATGTCGCGGTGACCATAAACGGGGATATTTAGGGGAGTATAGACGTTTGTTAAACCGTTGGATATACCGCTTTCGCCGCATGGCAGCTTCCAGTAACCCTCCCGCGGCGCTTAACCAGATTTCCGCCCAGCCAACACGCGTTACACACATCGGCCAAATTGCTTCCCGGGATCGTATATCTTCCGTCTAATCTTAGAAGTACGCCCAGGCAGTGCACGCGCTCCCGTTTAGATAGCTCTGCGAATATCCCTTCAAAAGTGAGTGTAGGACCTGATTCAGTTTAGACATTCAAATAATCGCAGTATCGTTCTGCTGCTCGGCTTCACGGTCCTTGCGGTCGCCGTGATGGGCTATCACCCTGGCATCGAAGATGACGGCGTCTATCTCACCGCCATAAAAAGCGACCTGAATCCGGCTCTCTATCCTCACGATTCGGCATTCTTCCGCGTACAGATGCAGGCCACCCTCTTCGATCAGTGGATCGCCGGTTTCGTCCGCTTCATCCACATCCCCCTCGCCCCCGCCGAGTTCTTCCTCCAGTTCGCCTCAATCCTGGTCATCCTCGTCTCCTGCTGGAGCATCGCCCGAACCCTCTTCGATCGACAGCACGTGCAATGGGCTGGCGTAGCCCTCACCGCTGCCATGCTGACCTTGCCCGTAGCCGGCACCGCCATCTACCTGGCCGACCAGCATTTGCACCCCCGCAACATCGCCACCGCTGTCGTGCTTCTCGCCGTCTCGCGCATCCTCCGCGACCGGCTCTGGCAGGCTGTTCCTTTGCTCCTCGTCTCCTTCGTCCTGCATCCGATCATGGCGCTACTGGGCATCTCCTTCTGCTTCTTCCTCACCATGGCCCTGCTCGAACCGGTGCACGCTTGGCTCCGTTCTTTACGCGACTCTCTCGCAGCCGCAGTCCCGCTTGGTTGGATCTTCGAGTCTCCCACCTCGTCATGGCATCGTGCACTCGAAACACGCACCTACTACTTCCTCTACCGCTGGACATGGTACGAGTGGCTCGGCGCTCTCGGCCCTCTCGTTCTCTTCTGGTTGCTCTGGCGCGTCGCGCTCAAACGCGGAGAATCGAAGCTCGCACGCTTCGCCCTTGCCGTCTTCGCCTATGGAGCGGTCCATCAGATCGCGTCAATCGTCATCCTCAGTTCGCCGGCCCTTGTCCGCCTCACTCCCATGCAGCCCATGCGCTATCTTCAATTGATCTATCTCTTCATGGTCCTGATCGGCGGATGCCTCCTTGGCAGGCACCTTCTCAAGACGAGCGCCGTCCGCTGGGCCGGTTTCCTCATCCTCGTCAACGCCGGAATGTTCGCCTCGCAGCGCATTCTCTTTCACGGCACCCCGCATCTCGAACTCCCCGGCATGCACTCAAATAACCCGTGGCTTCAATCCTTTGCGTGGATTCGCAGCAACACTCCAGCCGACGCCTACTTCGCCATGGATCCCCATTACCTCGCCGCCCCCGGTGAGGACTACCACAGCTTTCGTGCCCTCGCCGAGCGCAGCCAGCTCGCCGACATGATCAAAGACCCCGCAGTCGTTACCCAGGTCCCCGAACTCGGTCCCGACTGGGAGGCCCAGGTCGACGCAACCTCCAACTGGCACCGGTTCAATTTGCAGGACTTTCAACGCCTCAAAACTGCCTTCGGAGTGGACTGGGCCCTCGTCGCCTATCCAGCACCGGCCGGCCTGCAATGCAAGTGGCATAATGCCCGTCTTGCCGTTTGCGCGATACCATAAGGCAAGCGCACGTGAGGTCCCGCGAACGAGTTACCCCGGTTAGCCTCGTTCGTCTAATAAATGCCCGTCATTCTTGCGTTTCCAATTGAGGTTCGTACAATGAGAATGCCCTTCCTCACTTTCTGCGCCCAAGGTGACGACTGAATGCCAACTGAAACCTTCGTCGCTGAACCGGATGCCAAACCATCCATTTCTTTCGGCCAGCGACTCTCGGCTCATATCCGCATCCTCCGCCTTGATCACTCCATCAAGCAGGTCTTCATCCTTCCCGGTATCGTTCTGGCCATCGCGATCACGGAAAGACGCATGGACTGGGCACTCATCGGGACGATTGCCATCGGACTTCTCTCCGCCACCTTGATCTCGAGCAGCAATTATGTCTTGAATGAAATGCTCGACGCGCCCTTCGATCGATTGCACCCCACCAAGCGGAGCCGCCCGGCAGCCAATGGCCTGGTCCATTACGGCTGGGGATACGCTCAGTGGATCGCCACCATGCTCGCCGGTGTCGCAATTGCTTCCACAATCTCCAGAGGATTTCTGCTCAGTGCCGTCGGGCTCTGGCTCATGGGATGCCTCTACAACATCCCGCCCGTCCGCACCAAAGATCTCCCATACGTCGACGTGCTCAGCGAGTCCATCAACAACCCGCTTCGATTTTGTCTCGGCTGGTATATGGTTTCGGCCGCCATCTTGCCTCCCGCCTCGCTTCTTGTGTCTTACTGGATGTTGGGTGCCTACTTCATGGCCCTCAAGCGCTTCAGCGAGCATCGCCAGATCAATGACTCCGCCGTTGCCGCAAGTTATCGAAAATCATTTCTCTACTACACACAGGAATCGCTCCTCAGTTCCGTTGTCTTCTACGCCGTCACCTCCATGCTGTTCTTCGGCGCATTCATCATGCGCTATCGCATGGAGCTCATTCTCGCGTTTCCAATGGTCGCGTTGCTCATGTCCATCTACTTCGGGCTTTCCTTCCGCCACGAAAGCTCCGTCCAAAATCCTGAAAAGCTTTATCGCGAACCATGGCTCATGGGGTTTCTTGCCCTTACCATCGCTTCGTTCGTGGTTCTGCTTTTCGTCGATCTTCCCTGGATCAGCGAGGTCTTCGTAAAATCACAGCCGTAAATAAAGCTCAATCCAACAACCGACACCGGCAGGCCACTCCCTGTGGGACAGGTCATCACAGCGCAGATTCGCAGGAGAGTCAGTGACTCCACAATCGGCGAGCCGGCTGCCGTTTTTTCGCCTGGCACTTCTCACCATCGCGGCCTTTGCCGTTGATGGATATCACCTCGGAGTTGACGATGGAGAGATCTATGTCCCGGCGGCCAGGAAGCTCCTGAACCCAAATCTCTATACCTTCGCCCCGGAATTCTTCCTCTCCCACGCTCATCTTTCTCTGTTCAGCTCGACGCTTGCATGGACAGCTCGCCTGACCCATCTGTCCATGGACTGGACCATCCTGTCGTGGTACCTCATCACGCTCTTCGCGATGATGATCGCCAGCTGGAAACTCGCCTCCGCATGTTTCAATTCTTCGCGCGCTCGATGGTCTGCTGTCATCATCCTTGCTGCCGTTGTCAGCATGCCTGCCACTAACACTGGTCTACTGCTGATGGACCCTTATCTGAGCGCCCGATCTTTTTCCACTCCGCTCACGATCTTCGTCCTTGCGTGCATCCTCGAGGCAAATTACGTCCCCGCTGCCATAGCCGCAATCATCACTGCCACCCTTCACCCGCAGATGGTTGCATACCTTATCTTCCTGATCGGCGTGATGTGGGTTATGCGGAGCATGGAACGAAAACCGGAGCCGCGCGTCGCAACATTCGCCTCATTTGCCCTGATCCTTCCCGGAGGATTCCACCTCGCTCCCGCAACAGAGCCCTATCGCGAAGCCCTCTATTCACGCGACTTCTATTTCATCTCGAACTGGCAGTGGTACCACTGGCTGGGAATGCTCGCCCCTCTCGCAATCCTGGCATGGTTTTGGAAAGCGCGCCTTCGTGGAACTCAGCCAGGATTCTCGCCGCTCTGTTTTGCCCTGATCCCGTTCGGCCTGCTCTCGATTGTCACCGCACTGATCTTTTCCAGTTCTCATTCGTTCGACATGTTCGCGCGAACACAACCTCTCCGCGCCTTTCACCTGATCACCGTCCTCTTCATTCTGTTTCTGGGTGGAGTCATCGGCGAATACGCATCTCGACATCGCCCCTGGGTCGTCGCAGCCATCGCTCTCCCTCTCGCCTGCGGCATGTACTACGTTCAGCATGAAACTTATCCGAGCAGTCCTCATATTGAATGGCCCTCAAACACCAGTACCAATGCCTGGGTCAACACCCTGCTCTGGATACGAAACAACACACCGGAAAATGCCGTCTTCGCAGTGGACTCCCGCTATTTCCTGAAGCGCGGCATCGATCAGCATGGCTTTCGCGCCCTTTCAGCACGCTCGGCGCTCGCCGACTATCACAAAGATGGCGGCGTCGTCGCAATCTTCCCGTTCCTCGCGCCTGAATGGAAACAGATGAGCAGCGCAACCTACGGTCTCGACACCTTCCAGAAAGCAGATTTCCGGCGCCTGCAACAAGAGTTTCCAGCCGTCACCTGGGCTGTGATCCGTGGGTCGGCCCCCGATGGATTGCAATGCCCCTACTCGCAAAGAGGATTTACCGTGTGCCGCCTGCCTCAGTCCTGACGCTCTCCGCTATCTCCCGGTCACAACAGCAGATCTGGCCTAATCAACAGCCGTTCACCCCGAAGCTTTGCGCCTTGAGGCTCGATACCTGAGAATGAACCTGAGGCTCCCCCCATTGCGGAGCCCGCGCAATGCTCAACCTTTCGCAACGCCTGATTCTCGGCTGTGTTTTGATCGCTGCTCTTGGCATCGGCCTTGTAGCCGCCACTCATCGTGCGCTCGCTGCCTCCGGCCAGCTCAATCTCGCCATCGGCATTCTCATCGCAATCATCTTCGTTGAAGTAGCCACCGTAATGCTCGTGTTGCAGCCCATCCGCGTCCTCGCCAACGACACCAAAAAGATCGCAGGCGGCAACCTGGAGCACCGCGTCGAATGGGGAAGCCGCGACAGCTTCGGCACCATCGCCGCCGAACTCAATCGCATCGCCGTCCGCCTCCGAGACTTGCGCGATACGGAGGCCGGCCGCCGCCAGATGGAGTACCAGCTTTCTGACGCCGTCCTCCAATCAATCTTCGAACCCATCATCGTCACCGATGCAAAGGGCCACATCCTCAAGCTCAATCAAGCCGCATCCGAAATCCTCGGAGAAGCCGGCAACGACCGCATGGGCCTCACCAACACTCCCGGCGGTGACAAAATCCTAAGCGCCATTCGCGATGCTATCGCCATGCAGAAGCCGGTCGCGGCTGAGGGCGATGCCGCCATGCTCCCCATGCGCATCGGCCGCCAATCCCGCAGCTATCGCCTCCGCACCACTCCCATGCGCGACTCTGAAGGGCGCCTCCTGGGCACCGTCACCACCCTCGAAGACGTCACCAGCCTGCAGGACACGGACAGATTCAAATCCCAGTTCATCTCCGTCGCCAGCAAAAAACTTCGCGACCCGCTCCTTCAGCTACGCCGCGGCCTTTACGCTCTTCAGCACGGCTTTGCCGGCGAACTTCTCCCTCTGCAGACAGAGATCGTCGTCGAAGCCGGCAACGAATCTGAGAAACTCAACGACCTCATGGCCGACCTCATCGAAGTCGCCGAACTCGACAGCGGCAAGCGCGAACTCAAGCTTGAACGCCTGCGCCCGCTTCCCCTCCTCGACGAAGCCCGCAACCGCTACATCGATGAAGCCGCCGCAAAAGATGTTCGTATCGAGGTCAGCGCCTTCGCCGATCTCTCCTTCGTCATGGCCGATCACCGCGCCGTTCGCACTATCCTCGACAACCTCCTCGCCAACGCCCTCCGCTACACGCAGCCCGACGGCGAAATCCTTCTCGCCGCCGAAGAGATAAAAGATTACGTCCAGTTCACGGTGCGTGACACCGGCCGCGGTATCGAAGCCGAGCGCCTTGCAAACATCTTCGATCGCTTCAATCCCTTCTCTGAAAGCGGAACCGGCATGGGCCTCGCTCTCGTACGCCGTCTCGTGGAATCCCTCGGCGGCCAGATCGCCGTCGAAAGCCGCCTCGGCCACGGCACCACCTTCCGCTTCACTCTGCCCGTCGCGGTCGTCGCGGCCATTCCGCATCCCGTCGAGGTAGGCTAGCCGTGGCCGAAATCCAGATCGAACGCCACCAGGAACCCGCCCAGCTGCGCATCTACCTCGGCGCCGCGCCAGGGGTCGGCAAAACCTACCACATGCTCAACGATGCTCACCTCAAGCGCAAACAGGGGCTCGACATCGTCATCGGACTTGTGGAGCCGCACGGCCGTCAGGAAACCGCTGACCAGATCCGCGACCTCGAAACCATCCCTCTCCGCACCATCCCGTACCGCGGGGTTGAGCTCAAAGAGATGGACATCGAGGCCGTCCACGCGCGTCATCCACAAATAGCCATCGTCGACGAGCTGGCCCACACCAACGTCCCCGGCAGCAAAAACCGCAAGCGCTACGAAGACGTGCTCGAACTCCTCGATGCCGGCATCGATGTCTGGACCGCAGTGAACATCCAGCACCTCGAGACGCTGAACGACGCCGTCAATCGCTCCGCCAACACCCTAATCCGCGAAACCGTCCCCGACAGCTTCTTCAAGCGCGCCGACGACGTCATCAACGTCGACCTCACTGTCGAAGAACTCCGCTCACGCCTGCGCGAAGGCAAGATCTACCCACCCGAGAAAGTCGAGCAATCCCTCGCCAACTTCTTTCGCAAAGGAAATCTCAACCTGCTTCGAGAACTCGCTCTGCGCGCCACCGCCGAGCAGGTCAGCAAACACGCCTCCGACTACCGCCGCACGCAGGGCCTCGAACAGGCTCCCATCCCCGACAAGGTAATGGTCTGCCTCAGCACGCGTCCCGGAACCGAGCGCCTCATCCGCGTCGGGGCTCGCGTCGCCGGCCGCCTCGCCACAAACTGGTACGCCGTCTACGTCAATCGCCCCGACGAAGGAAAAGGCCACGACGACCCTGAAGCCTTTCAGCGCGTCGAAGAATACCGCCGCATGGCTAAGGACCTCGGCGCACAGGTCATCACGCTCAACGACAAAAATGTTGCCGACGCCCTCATCCGCTTCGCCCAGCAGGAAAGCATCTCCCACGTCATCTTCGGTCAGCCCGTCCGATCCCGCCTCGACATCCTTCTCCGCGGCTCCGTCCTCAACCGCTTCCTTGCCGAAGTTCGCGACGTCACCGTCCAGGTCGTCCCCATGCAAAAACCCCTGCGCCGCGGCTAGCGCGCATCACTTAACCATCGAGACCTCAACCCCGATCCCGCTCTCGGCAATGTCTACCCTGCGGAAATCAGTCTGCGCCAGCATCTCGCGAAATTGACGCGCAGTGTATGCACTCTTCAGAAGAACGGTTCTAAAGGCGATCCTCGTCATCAGCTTGTTGAACCAGCTGAGAGTCATCCCGTCCACGTACCGATCGATCTCCTCGCGCGTCGCATCGCCCCGCATGTCGATGATCAGCCCACGTCCGCCTGGCTTGAGAACACGGCACATCTCGTTCAGTGCCGCTATGGGTTCGCCAAAGTTCTTGAACGCAGCGCGACAGAGCAGAAAGTCGAAGCTGTCGCGCTGTAGCGGCATCTTCGAGGCGGAGCCCTGCACGAAACGTACATCGACGCCCGCCTCCTTTGCTTTCTCCGCCGCCATCTTCACAAACGTACGGCTGATGTCGAGTCCTGTGATCGCATAGGCCCCTCTCTTCGCCAGCTCAATGCTGAAGTATCCTGGCCCGGGCGCTACTTCAAGCAAAGTGCTGCCCTCTTGCATCTCCCGGGAGATCCTCTCAGCCAGGTCCGCATATTCCTTCATCACTTCGCCCGTATTGGCCGCGTACCATTTCGCGTTGATACCCTCAATTGCTCGGTCCCCATGTGCCTTGGGCATTGCAACAGTAGTCATTTCAGCTCTCCCTCCGCGCAGACACACGTATCCTGTCTGCCTGCAAGTTGACGTTCAAGTTGTTTTCGAATTATTCGCAGAACACGCGAACTTTGGTCTTGTTCCCTTCGGTGCCGTCCACATCCACCGTAAGGTCCTCAAGATGATCGATGAGTTCCTCAAGATTCTCCGGCTTGATCTGCGAAAGCGTCAGCGGAATCCCATGACTCGACAGCGCGCTGTCCAGTTGTTCATGTGCCTGCTGCGGAATCAGCGCCGCAAGCCGTACCCCAGCCCGCAGCAGTTGCATCGGCACACGCACATTCACCGTAGTAAGACCCTTGTTCCCCGTCATCGACTCATCAGCCTCCACCAGCACCCGCAGGTACTTCGGCACGCCCCTCGTCCACGACGCGCTCACGCCCCCGTTTGACTTCGCCCCAAATCCCGGAGCTCCCACTGGCTCCGAATCGAGCGCCGCCAGCAATCGCTCCGCCTCATCCGCAGTAATCTTCCCCGCGGCAAGCATCTCCAGAATCTGCTTCCTGTTCTCGTTCATAGCAACCCTCCCATTCCTCCGGTAATCACGCCAATCATGTGCATCAGCGCCGGAACTTCCACGCTGATCAAATGCCTCAGTAGCGGCAGCACCTCGTGCAAACGAAGCTGCGCCAGCAGCGCAAACGCAAAACAGGCCGCCAGAATCCACCCCGTCTCGCGGCTCTCATTCCATGCCGCCAGCAGTCTCTCCGCCTCCGCCGGCGTAATCCGGCCGATCGCAATCAGTGCCAGAATTGCTCTACGATCAGTGTTCATAAGTCACCCCTACAGAATCCGCACCAGAACCTTATTCCCGTCCGTCGCCACCCGCACATCCGTCCCCGGCAGGCTGCAAAGCAAACTCCACCCGGCCCCAACGCACCGCCAGAACCGCACCCCCGAAACCAGGCACGCAATCAGCAGCGCCAGCAGAACGAACGGTGCCAGCACAATCGCCGGAACCCACAACAGAAACAACGGCAGCCACAGCCGGAAATTGGGTCCGTGCACATAATTCACATGAACAATCGCCACATTCGGAGTCATTTCAGCGCCTCCAGTTCCTTGATCGCCTGCTCAGCCGTAATCTCGCCCGTCCTCAGCCGTTCCAGCACCTCGGCCCGCCCCGGCAAAGGATTGTTCTCCACAAACTGCAATTGCCCCGAAATCCGGTTCAGCCGCGCCTTGATCGTCGGGTAGCTCACCCCGAAAACCTGCTCCATCTCCTTGATCGACCCATGCGACCGCAAAAAGGCCGTCACAAACACCTGGTCCTCCAGGCTCAGCCGCGCCAGTTCCGGCAGCGTAAACGTCCCCTCAACAGCAACGCCCTTCTCCGGAATACTCACTCGCTCCACCACCAGCGGAGTCCCCTGCGCCATCCGCAAAAGATCCTGCCACTCCGAACCGCTCTTTTGATCTGAGGCCATCTTTAGCTCGTCCTCGATTGTTGATTACGAAGGCAAGTATGATTCAGTTCTATTATTTTTTCAATAGTAAATATTAATATTTTTAATATTAAACGTCGCCATCCTCTAACAGAGGCGATTCCCTCACCAGAATCCCCCTGCGCCTGCAACTCGCACTCTCTTTGTGTTACTTTTGAATGAGCACTTTGCGCCGCGGAGCCTCCATCCACACCGCTCCTAGCAGGCAGATGCGAGCCCGTAGCTCAGTTGGTAGAGCAACGCCCTTTTAAGGCGTGGGTCCTGGGTTCGAGTCCCAGCGGGCTCACCATTTCTTCCCCTTCCGCCCCTTTTTCCTCAACGGAATGCCGGAAGTGTTACCAAAGCGTAAACTCCCCGTCTCACTGCATAGCTCAGATCGCATCCAACCAACGGGAAAGTAATATCCCGGCGACGGTGCCCCTTGTACTGCCTCTCAACCCAACGCTCAAGAAGGTTGATTCAGCCTGAGAACCCGCCAACTCCGGATCCCCAAATTCATCACCCGCACAGCGCTGAGGGCCCATGACTGACGTGCAGAGTGTCAGCACCGATCCATATATCCTGCTGGAAATCATCCGGCTCCAGACCGAAATCGCCAAGAAAGGTCTCGACCTCTCCGGCGTCGTCGAAGCTGTCGTCGAACGCATCCCCACCTTTACCAATGCCGAAGGCGCCGTCGTCGAATACATCGAAGGGGACGAGATGGTCTACCGCGGGGCTAGCGGCTTCACTCGTCCGCTCCTGGGCACTCGCGTCAAACGCGTCGCCAGCCTCTCCGGTCTCTGCGTCCGTCTCGGCCAGATCCTTCGCTCTGATGACATCCTCGTTGATCCCCGTGTCGACCTCGGCCCCTATCAGGAGATCGGGGTCCGCTCCATGGTGGTCGCCCCGCTGCGGCATGAAGGATCAGTTGTCGGCGTTCTGAAAATTGTCTCCAGCACTACCTACGCATTCACGGTTCGCGACATCCGCGTCCTCGAGCTCATGAGCGATCTCATCGCCGCTTCCATGTACCACGCGGCTCGCAACGAGACCAACGCGCTCTACCAGCAAGCCACCCACGATGCACTCACCGGCCTCGCCAACCGCGCCGTTTTCTTCGATCGCCTCCGCCACCGCACCTACCCCGGCCGCCGCCAGCCGGAGCCGTTCGGGATTCTCCTCCTTGATCTCGACGGCCTCAAGCGCATCAACGACACCTTCGGCCATCGCGCCGGCGACGCCGCCCTCCGCGAAACCGCCCTCCGCATCAGCCGCATCCCCCGCCGCTCCGACATCGTTGCCCGCCTCGGTGGCGACGAGTTCGGCGTAATCCTCAGCGAGATTGCCACCCGCTCAGACCTCATTGCCATCGTCGAACGCATTTCGCAGGAGACGGATCAGCCCTTCCGCTTCGAAGGACGCACGCTTCAACTCACCGCCAGCATCGGCCACGCCCGTTACCCCGACGATGCCAAAGATGTCGACGCCCTCCTCGAAGTCGCCGATCGCTCCATGTACCAGATGAAGCGCTCCCGCACCACCCGCACCACCGAACGCGAACTAAGCCACAAGCACGTCTTCTAGCATCTTCTAGACTGCGGAAGGACTAAACGAAACCTCGCTTTGTAACAAGGGAAGGCTTTCGGCCGGGCCGTAGATGTCGCAGAGCGAGGGGGCTTTACAGCTCGCTGAAAAACTCGCGTTTTCTGCGCTGTTTTGAGAGGGAACGATTTTTCAGACTCCTGCAAAACTGACGGCTCTCCGCTGCTTTGAAAGGACACGACTTTCAGACTGCTGCAAAACTGGCGGCTCTGCGCTGCTTTGAAAGGGCACGACTTTCAGACTGCTGCAAAACCGGCGGCTCTGCGCTGTTTTGAAAGGGCACGACTTCAGTCGTGCCGCCAAGTCGCTCAGAA
>Ga0068855_100006757_pt1 | contig 13914 bp, 9 predicted proteins | sample KBSCornC52_FD_66592 | JGI IMG/M metagenome (GOLD analysis project Ga0068855, IMG submission 66592) | Corn rhizosphere microbial communities from Kellogg Biological Station, Michigan, USA - KBS Corn C5-2 | ecosystem: Host-associated > Plants > Roots > Rhizosphere > Soil ... | reverse complement strand
CCAACGCGCAGAACAACAAGACGAGCGCGCTGGCGAAAGATCAGCAGTCGATAAAGAACGCCCAGCAGCAGGTGACCAACGCCCAGTTATCGCTGGCCACCACGAAGAACGGCAACGCGCAGAAGACTGCGTCGCCCCTGCCCTCCGACGTCGAGACCGACGAGGCCCAGATCGAGCAGGCACAAGCACAAGTCGCGTCGGCCCAAGAAACCTTTGACGATACGACGCTGACCGCCCCCGCGGATGGCACGATCGGCGCCGTCAACGATGCCGTCGGGCAGTCCGTGTCGGCCGGTCCCACCTCGAATACCGGCAGCAGTAGCTCCTCCAGTTCGGGTACGGGCAGCGGGACGTCGTCAGCCTTCATTACGCTGACCAACCTGACGGATCTGCAGGTCGTCGCCGACATTGATGAAGCCGACTCGTCCAAGGTGCAGGTCGGCTCCCCCGCCACAGTCACGCTGAATGCGATTACCGGCAAGGAATTCGCCGCTCACGTCATCGAGGTGGCCGACACGTCGACGGTTTCGAGCAACGTGGTCGAGTACCAGGTCACGTTCCAACTCGACAACACCGACCCGACTATCAAACCCGGCATGACCGCAAGCGTCAGCGTCATTACCGACAAGGTCGACGGTGTGTTGAACGTCGTCTCCGCTGCAGTACACAGCGCCGGCGGCTCGTCATATGTGTTGGTGAAGCAGCCCGACGGCAGCCAGAAGCAAGTCGACGTTGTGGTGGGGCTGAAGGGCAATACGACGACGGAGATCTCCGGCGATCTCAAGGTCGGCGACACCGTCGTCCTGCCGACATCGACAGTCGCGAAGAGCTCGTCCTCGACCAGCACCACGACGAACAACAACCGGGGCGGTGGCACGGTCGTCTTCCCCGGCGGCGGGTTCGGTGGCGGGTTCGGCGGCCGCGGATGAGCCCATCAGGCGCCGAGCCGGTGATCCGACTTTGGCAACTCACGAAAACCTACGGCGACGGCGACGCCACGGTGCATGCGCTACGCGGAGTGAGCCTGTCGGTGTACAACGGCGATTACGTCGCCATCATGGGCGCATCGGGCTCGGGCAAGAGCACGATGATGAGCATTCTGGGCTGCCTTGACATGCAGACCACCGGTCGTTACCTGCTCGACGGCGTCGACGTCGAACTGCTCGACGACAACGAAGTCGCCGAAATCCGCAACCGCAAGATCGGGTTCGTGTTCCAGAGTTTCAACTTGCTCGCGGGCTCGACGGCGTTGCAAAACGTCGAACTGCCGCTCACGTACGCAGGTGTGCATTCGCGAGAGCGACGGCGCCGCGCAATGGAAGCCCTCGACGCCGTCGGGCTCGCGCAACGGTACGGCCACCGGCCGGCCATGATGTCGGGCGGCGAACGTCAACGCGTGGCCGTTGCGCGTGCCATTGCGGTGAACCCGGCGCTGATTCTGGCGGATGAGCCTACGGGCAACCTCGACTCGGTGGCCACGGCCGATGTGCTCGGCATCTTCGCGCGGCTCAACACCGAAGGCCGGACGATCGTGATGATTACTCACGAGAATGACGTTGCGCAGCATGCGAAGCGCGTCGTCCGGGTCAAGGATGGACTCATTGTCGGCGATTCGCGAACCGCACCGATCGACGGTGCGCCACCGATGCCGGGTTTGATCGGCCACGACATGGTCGGGGCCGATTCGTGATCCGCATCGAAAGCATGCGCATCGCGCTAGCCGGAATCGTGCACAACCGTATGCGCTCGGCACTGACCATGCTCGGCATGCTCATCGGTGTCGGCTCGGTCATCATGCTCGTCGCCGTCGGCACCGGGTCCTCGCAAGCGGTGCAGAAGACCATCGAAGGCCTCGGCACCAACCTGCTGCAAATCAGCCCCCAGGGTGGCGGGTTCGGCGCGTTCGTTCGCGGGGGCGGCGGCGGTCGAGCGACCCTCGGTACCCAATCCAAAGCCGCCAACCTCACCGCGGCCGACGTCGCCGCACTGCAGGACAAGACGCAGAACCCCGACGTCATCACGGTGGCACCCGTTGTCAACGCCAACTCGGTAACGGCGGTCTATCAAGGGGCGTCGTACTCGCCGTCGTCGTTCGTGGGCACAACTCCCGGTTACTTCGACATCAAGGGCTACAAAATCGCCGAGGGAACCTTCTTCACAAGCGCAGACGAAACGCAACACAATCGCGTTGCCGTGATCGGCGAGACGGTCGCTATCAACCTGTTCGGCACGGCCGATCCCATCGGCAACAACGTGCAGTTCAACGGCTCGAACTTTCAAGTCGTCGGCCTGCTGAAAACCAAAGGCACCAACGGCGCGCAAGACCAGGACGACGTCGTACTCGTTCCGCTCACCGCAGCCCAGGACACCCTTACCGGCTACAGCAGGTCGTACAGCACCATCGACGTCGAGGCAAAGTCACCGTCAAAAGAGGCCGACGCCGAAGCCGAAGTCACCGCGACACTCGAAACGACGCACGGCATCGCCGCAGGTGGCACCGACGACTTCAGGATTCTCAACCAGGCGAGCCTTCTAGAAAGCTCGCAGTCGTCGAACAAGGTATTCACCACATTGCTTGGCGCAGTCGCCGCAATCAGCTTGCTCGTCGGCGGCATCGGCGTGATGAACATCATGCTCGTGACAGTTACCGAACGCACCCGCGAAATCGGCATCCGGAAGGCTATCGGCGCAAAGCGTTCCGACATCATGGGCCAATTCGTGGTGGAGGCCGTATTACTGTCTGCGCTCGGTGGGTTGGCCGGAGTCGGAGCGGGAATCCTCGGGAGCCACTTCAAGGTGATCGGAATCCAGCCTGTGGTCGCCAACTACTCGGTATTTCTCGCCTTCGGTGTCGCGGTGGTAACCGGCCTGTTCTTCGGGCTGTATCCAGCGAGCCGGGCCGCCCGCCTGCTCCCCATCGAGGCGTTGCGTTATGAGTAGACAGCGACGCCAGAACCGCCGGCAGCCGAAATATCCTCGTTCACATGGAGATTTCCAATGACGCACAACGAGACGACCGACGTTCACGGCGGCGCCGAGGCCGGTCCCCCGGTTCTCGACGAGGCGACGGCGACGCGCTCACTCGGTCAGCTTCCGATGCAGTCGGAAGCACCGCCGCCGCCATTGAAACCGCTGCGGCGTCGGAAGCTGCCTATCGCGACGATAGCGCTCGCGATCGCCGCCGCCGGTGGCGTCGGCTTCTACAGCGGTGTGCGAGTCGAGAAGGGACAGCTCAAAACAACGGCCAATACCGGCTCAACAGCTGCTGCATTCGGTTTCGGCGGACTCACCAATGCGCGTACCGGCGCCAGAGCGAATGCCGGTACCAGCCCGAGTCCGGCAGCCAATGCGACGCCAGGCGCGACCAGAAACGGCACCACCCCGACTGCCAATGGCGGAACCGCAAATCTTGTCGGTACCGTGACCGTCGTCGACGGCAACACGCTTTACATCACCGAGGCCAACGGTGACACGGTGAAAGTCACGACGTCAGACGGCACTACCGTTACCAAGACGGTGAGCGGAACGGTAAAAGACCTGGCACCCGGCGAGAGCGTCATTATCCGGGGAGTGCAGTCCTCTGAAGGCGTCTACGCAGCGCAGACCGTCACGCAGGCTAGCTCGGTGGCCGGCCTGTTCGGCGGATCCGGTGGCGGATTCGGCGGTGGCAGCGGTCGCGCCAACCGTTCCAGCGCAGCCGCGACCACGGCGCCGAACTGACGGCGCAGCCCGCGACCGCGATGATGTCCCGATTTACAGCGCAACGACGACGTTTTCTCGGTGCGAGCGTTGCGCTGCAGCGATGATCCGCAAACCTTCGATCGCGTCACGAGGATCGACTGGCAGGTCACCCTCACCGCGCAGCGCCGCACCGACAGCGGCGTAGAAATGCTGGTAGGTGCCGGGTTCGGTCGGCGCGAGCTGCTCGTCGCCTGGCGTTCCGATGTTTCCCCACCGCGACTGTTCTTCGGCCCCCCAGGCTTTTTCGAGATCCGGACGACGTCCATCGCGCAGCGCATCTTCTTGGACGTCAAGGCCGTATTTGACGTATGCCGCACGATCGCCGAGCACTCGAAAACGTGGCGCCAGGTTCGATGCCACCGCGCTCATGAACACATGACTTCGCACGCCGTTGGCGTGGTTCAACGCGACGAAGGTGTCGTCGTCGGTCGAAACGCCGGCCCGGCGGCGATCCATCTCGCAATAGACAGTGCTCACCGCACCGAACAACTGCAATGCCTGGTCGATGAGATGGGCTCCGAGGTCGTAAAGCAAGCCCCCTGCCTCGTCGGTCCCTCCGATTTCGCGCCAACCGCCCTTCGGTGTCGGTCGCCACCGTTCGAATCGCGATTCAAACCGTGTCACGTTGCCGAGCGCGCCGTCGCGTAGCAGTCGCGTGATCGTGCGGAAATCGCCGTCCCACCGCCGGTTCTGGAAGACGGTGATCGGCACATTCGCCGTCGCCGCCGCAGCGAGCACCGACTGTGCCTGCGCTACGTCGATCGCGAACGGCTTGTCGACCACGACCGGTAGCCCGGCGGCGATCGCAGCCAGCGCCTGCGGCGCGTGTGCCCGGTTGGGACTTGTCACGACGACCAGGTCGATGTCGTCGACCCGCGCCCATAACTCGTCGGCCGAGGCAAGCACAGTCGCGCCGTCGTACTTCGATCGGACGTCGGCCGCGCGCGCTTCGCTCGACGTGATGACGTAACCGACCTGCATGCCTGGTGTCGCCGCGACGAGCGGGGCATGAAACACCTCCCCGCCGATGCCGTATCCGATAATCGCGACGCGCAGCAACTGCTCATTCATGAGCTCATCGTGCCGCATGGGTCACAACTGCGGACCGAGCCGGCCACCGGGGGTGACGCGTTTCACGTCGTCCGGCCGATTAGGGAACCGCCGGAAGGGAAGACGAGGGACAGACCAGCAAGTTCGGGGCCTGCGTGACCCGCGGGCGTACGCGACCGAAGGTGGTGTCGAGTGAGCGTGGTCGGACGCGCCGCAGTAGCGATGGCGGGTGCCACGCTGACCTGGGTACTGCTCGTCTTCGCCGCGGGGCCCGCGGTGCCGGGTCGCCACAAGGTGCGTCGTCCGAAACTGGCGCGTCTCAGCTCGGCGAACCTGATGTCATATGTCGCCGCCGTGATGGCGGTGGCGCTCGCCAGCACCGTCGCCCTGACCTGATCGGTCGCGTCAAACGCTCGCGCGCGAAATACCGATCCCGCTTTGGGTATCGCCGCCGTAACGTGCCTTCTCCTTGGCCAGATCGAGATGACCGATGCGCTTGCGCGCGTCGAGTGCGGCGTCATCGAGCAGGTCGGCCGGAATCAGCCAGACGATCTCGAACTCGAGTCCGTTCGGGTCGCGCCCGTACAGGCTCTTGGTTGTGCCATGGTCGGAGGTGCCGACGAGCGCATCTGCAGCGGCGAGTTCGGCCGCGACCCGCTCGAGTTCGTCGAGCGTGTCGACCTCCCACGCGAGGTGGTACAGACCCACGGTAGTGCGGCCCGCACCTGACGGACCGGCGCCCGATCCCATCTCGAACAGGCCGAGATCGTGGTCATTGGTCGATCCTGGCGCCTGCAGGAACGCCGCGCCGCGAAAACCGTCAGGCGTCATGCCGACGGGCCGGAAACCGAGCACCTGCGTGTAGAACCGCACGCTCTCGTCGAGATCACGCACGTACAGCACCGCGTGATTGAGCCGGTGAATACCCATCGCTTGCCTCCGAGCCGTCACTGTGAAACTACCTACCATTGCCGAACCTAGTTGAATGCTCAAATATTTCTCGCGGCCTGAATTAAGAAGCCCTTACCGCGACGGCCGAACGCCTCTCGCCGGACGCCCTTCGCCGGACGGCGGTCAGCAACCGGCGGCCTGCTTGATCAAGTCGGCGTAGGGGGCCCGGCCGGCGGGAGCCAGGTGCACACCATCCGACCCAATCCATTCAGGATGATGATTCGCCGCGGTGTCCCAATCCACCAGTACCGCATTGGGGTGAGCCTTCACCTCTTGCGGGAACATCGTGTTGTTCGCAGGCTCCCAGACACGGTTCATGTGGTTGTTGACGATCACAACTTTGGTTCGGTCGGCGAGGGAAACCAGCACTGCGTCGAGTTCTTTCTGGCTTACGACGCCGTTCGTGCCGGTGCCGATGACGACGACCTGGCCGAGATGGTTGGCCTTTCGCAGCGCGTCGATCTCGGCGAAGACCGACTTCGCCTGCCATCCGACGACCGCGTAGACCTCGGCGGGACACACCTGCTCCAGCGCCGGAGTGCCGTCGAGCATCACCGAGTCGCCGACCGCGCTGACTAGCGGCGGCGGCCCCGCCGGGATCGGCGGCGGCGTCGGTTCGTCATGGCCGGCGGGCGGCGTCGCGGTATGGATCGGCTTCGCGCTGGGGTGGGTGGCCGTCGCGCTGGTCTGCGCGGGCTTCGCGCTTTTACCGGACGTCGACGGCGTCGCCCCGCCGGTCGTGACTGCCGCCGCGCTGCGAGGAGCCTGCGCGATCACGCCGCTCGGTTTCGGTCCCGGACGCACTGCGTCGTCGGGCCAGGTCGTGGTGTCGGAATACGGAGTGATGCCGGCACGGGCCAGCCGGCCCTGCTGGACCTGCTGGCGGTGGCTAGTGACAAAACTCGTGGCGCCCACGACCACAAGCACGCCGCAGACGCCGGCCAGCACCGGAGTCGCGACTCGGCTCGAACGAAGCCGATTCGACCACAGGCCGGTTGATCGCGACCACTGCCCCGGCCTGCCCGCAGTGATCGTTGCGAAACCGCGCTCACGGATGGGCTGCTCGATCAACCTGAACGTCAGTTCGGTCAAAGCCGCAGTAATAGCAAGCCGGGCGACGAGGTCTACCCATCCGTGCAGTGCCCAGTCGAGACCCGGCCGAGTGAACACGAACACCGGCCAATGCCATAGGTACAACCCGTACGATCGGGTGCCGATCCAGCGCATCGGCTGAAGGTCAAGCGCCGTGCCGAGCAGGCTTCCCGGCAACGAGGCGGTTGAGACGACCACCGCGGCTATCGCGGCGAACTCGAAGAAGCCACCCTTGAATAGGCTCGGGCTCAGCTCGGACCATGAGTGCATCGCCCAGGCGACGCCGGCAAGCGCGGCACACCCGGCGAGGTCGGCCACGAGTGTTGTAATTGCACTGACCTCGCGCCCGTGGCGCTCACGCCGCCGCGCGATCGCCAGCATGATCGCGGCCGCCGTGGCGCCGAGCATCAACGAACTCGCGTGCGTATCGGTGCCGAAGTAGAGCCGCGACGAGTCGGTGTCGTACGGGACGTTGCCGCGGATCGCGAGCACCCGCATCCAGTAGGCCGAACCGAGCGCGCCCGCGATCGCGACCGTGAACACCCAGCGAAGCCGCAGCCGAGTGAGCATGAGAACGGCGAGAAGCAGCGGCCACACCAGGTAAAACTGCTCTTCGACCGCGAGAGACCACAGGTGCTGGAACGGCGGTTGCCGTCCGGCGGCGACGAAGTACGACCGGTGGTGCAGCACGTACCACCAGTTGGAGAAGTAGCCGGCGGCAGCGCCGATGTCGCCGCGGGCCTGTCGCAGGTCGGCGCGGAAGAACAGCGCCATGAAGGCCGTCGATGTGGCGACCATGGTGAACAGCGCCGGCAGCAAACGACGGGCGCGGCGCACGTAGAACCGGCCGATCGCGATCGCGCCGCGCTGCTGCCGCTCCGCGATAAGCAACCAGGTGATGAGGAAACCCGAGATGACGAAGAAAAGGTCCACGCCGAGGAAACCGCCCGGGAGCCAGCGCACCCCCGCGTGATAAATCAGGACGCCGACGACTGCGACCGCTCGCAGCCCATCGAGCCCAGACAGCCGCGTCGACGGCGACAGTTGCGCCGGCCGCGCTGGATGCGACGGCCGCGACAGTTGGGATGGTCGGGGTGCGGCACGAAGCCCGGTGGCATCACCGTCTCGCGCCGTCGAACTCACGCTTTCCGTCCTGTCGTCTTCGCTGCTCGGTACATCCTGGATAGCTCAAGGTGTTGATTCTGGCATCGGCCATAAGCCGACTCCGCTACACCGCGCCGAATGAAGTCGCAACTTCAGCAGACCGACGTCTCGCTGCCAAAGATGGTTGCGTCAAAACGTAAAAAGTCAGCAAAGAACGCCCGCCTGATCCCGGGCCCGGCAAATTGGCACGCCTGTCAAACAGAAAGGGGCGAGGCAGTCGACGCGGACGTCGATCTGCCTCGCCCCGACCTGCTGCCCGGTGACGCGAGAAGCAGGTGTCGGTGGTGGTTCGCCGGCAGTGGTTTCGGCGGTGGTCGTTTGCCGGTGTTAGCTGGCCAACCAAAGTGCGGGCACGTTCGGTGGTTCCCACCCAACCTGCGAGGTGTGCGATTGCCTGCACGTGTAGAGGACGCCGTTGTAGGTGACCTGGTCGCCCGTCGTGTACGCCACGTTCGGAGCCCACGGCTGCACCGAGCCGGTCGGGCTCGCGGTTGGTGTCGGCGTCGGGGTAGCCGTCGGTGTCGGCGTTGGGGTTGGTGTTGGGGTTGGGGTTGGTGTCGGTGTCGGTGTCGGTGTCGGCGTCGGCGTCCCGCCGCCGGAGCACGGCCCGTCATCCGTCCACACGCCCGAACCGCCGGTGCTCGGGGCCTCGCCCTGAGTCCACCACTTCGCCGTCCAGGTGTGACCGTTGTACGAGACCTGATTTCCACCGGTGTAAACGGTGGAGTTGTTGTACGCAGGTGCCGTGCAACTGCCACCGGTGGGAGTGGGCGTCGGGGTCGGGGTAGGCGTTGGAGTCACGCCGCCTGTGGGAGTGGGCGTCGGCGTGGGCGAGCCCGTTGGTGCCGGGCTACCACTCGGGCAGGTTGTAGTCGAGCCGTTGACGTCATTAACCACGTCGTCAAACAGAGTTGGCGTGCCCGAGGGGTCGAAGTCGTACATCGAGAACATCATCACGCCGGCCAGGCCCGTGCAGTGAACGTAGTCGGCCCGCACCTGAATCGATTGCGCGGATTCACCGCCGTACCAGTTATTGCCGTCGTAGAAGTACGCGGAATCCGTCACGGGGTCGAAGAACGTGTCCGCCGGGTTCGTGACGACGCCGCTGATTTCCTTGTACATCGCGATACCGGGCACCGAACCCGAGTCGGTCATCGGCGGCGATCCACCGGTCGCCGGCATGTAGAGACCGTGACTGGTACCGGCTTGAACGCCCGTCCAACCTCTGTAATAGAAGGGAATTCCGAGCGTCAGCTTGTTCGCCGGAAAACCGCCGGCTATGCCATAGGTTGTATCGCCCTTCGTCCAGGCTTTGATTGCGTTGTCGATCGTGTAGTGCTCTTGACCTGGCGAAACCGGGTTGCTCGGGTCGTTGGGTGACTCGAACAACGGGTCCTGGAAGTTCGTGTGGGCGTTGCCGTCGAACGCGCCGTGCATGTCGTAGGTCATGACGTCGCCGAAGTCGAGGATCGAGCCGATCTTGTCTGACTGGATCACCTTGATCTTGTCTTGACCGCTTGGAAGAGCAGCCGAGAGGTACATCTTGTGGCCGACTGACGAGCCGTACGCGTCGAGTTCGGTCCGGAATTCCTGCAACAGAGCGGTGTAGTTCGCTGTGTCGTTCGGGCTGTAGTGGTTGCCCAGATGACCGCCGCTCGATGCCGGGTATTCCCAGTCGATGTCGATGCCGTCGAACAGTCCGGCAATCGTGCCGGGGCCACCGTAACCGGAAGAGTCCTTCGGCAGGTTGCCCTTGATGAACATGTCGATGCACGAGCTGACGAGCGCTTTGCGGCTCGCATCCGTCGCTGCGGCGTCGGAGAAGTACTTCGAATACGTCCAGCCACCGACTGACAACAAGATCTTCAGGTTCGGGTACTTCGCCTTGAGTTCCTGGAGTTGATGGAAGTTGCCGGCGACCGGTTGGCCGAATGCGTCAGCCTGGCCGTTCACGCTGATATCGGCGCCGAAGGACTTGTCCATATCGGCGAACTGGTCTTCTGCGCCATCGCCAGCGTTCGGGTCGTTCTCCCCGGCCGGATCGGGATCCGTCGACTTCGTGGCTTCGAAGCACTGCAGTGTCGAGGGGTTGATGTTTTCGAAGTCGTAGATCAGGTAGTCAAGCTTGCTCGCCATGCCTGTCGTGTCGAGGTTCTTGGGATAGAAGGCGTTCGTGTAGATCGACCACTGGTCGTAATAGCCAACCTTGATGCCGCCACTAGCCGCGTGTGCAACCGTCGTCGCGCCGGGAATCAACCCGACCGCAAAGGCAGGGAACGCGGCAGCCACTGCGCTCAGCAGCGCGAGCTTCTTTCTGATGTGCACGATTCCTCCGAGCCTGGGAAGTAAAGAAGCTGGGGAACTGACGTCCGTGCTGAAACAACTGGCCTAGACCATTCGGATTGGACTAGTCCAATTGGGGTCGAACCCTACTCCTCGAATCGGGCAGGGCGGTCAACCAAACGACGGAAAGCGAATGGTCATCACTTGGCAAAGTTGGTTGCCGTAGCTGCCTGAATATCCGGAATGTCGATCAATTCCAGGCGCAGCACACTATGTCGTGGCGCGAGCGGTCTACGAATCAACGCGCGCCGATCAGGCCCGCCTGCCGTCGTCCTAGCGAGCAAACTGTGGCTGAACCACCAGACCCTTGACAGAGATTGGTCTAGTCCTATTTCATCGCGAGTAGCACGGGTGACTGAGCATCACGGGGACGCGGTTCCGGCTGGTCCTGAGCCGTTGGCTGGGTGCTCGGCAACGCCCCCGGGGGGCGTGTCCGATCAGCTGTTCCCGACACTCGACGCGTGCAGCAGCACGCGAGGAATGGGGTCCCGTCGTGCATAGAACTCGATCACTTACGGCCGCTGCGGTCAGTGCCGCAGCGGGATTGGCAGCCGCCGTCCTGGCTATCGCAGGCCCGGCGACCGCGGCCACGAATATCGTTGCTAATCCCGGATTCGAATCAGGCAATCTGTCGGGCTGGACTTGCGGCAGCCTCGACACCGCGGTCACCGGCCATGCCCACAGTGGCAGTTATGCATTGCAGGCCGCCGCCAGTTCGGGCGACACCGCGCAGTGCACCCAGTCCGTCGCCGTTACACCCAGCACGTCGTACACGTTGTCGGCATTCGTCAACGGCGCCTACGTCTACCTCGGGGTCACCGGCACAGGTGCAAGCGACACGAGTAACTGGACGCCGGGCACCGGCGGCGCTTATGCGCAACTGAGCGACAGCTTCACCACGGGCGCAAGCACGCACAGCGTCACGATATTCGTCCACGGCTGGTACGGACAGGGCACGTTCTATGTCGACGACGTGAACCTGCCGGGCTCCGGTGGTGCAACGCCAACGCCCACGCCCACGCCCAGTTCCACTTCAACGCCAACGCCAACGCCGACACCGACGCCGACGCCGACCCAGCCCTCGGGATCGTGCACTGCTCCGGCGTACAACAACACCCAGGTGTACACCGGCGGTGACCAGGTTTCGTACAACGGTCACACCTGGACGGCGAAGTGGTGGACTCAGGGCGAGGCACCAAGCACCGGTGGTTCGGGGGTGTGGACCGACGACGGCACGTGCTCAGGTGGTCCAACACCAACCCCGACACCCACACCTACACCGACACCGACACCAACACCTACCCCGACACCGACGCCAACACCGACGCCTACCCCGACTCCGCCGTCTAACGGCAGCCTGCCTGCACACCTGATCACGGGCTACTGGCAGGACTTCACCGGCAATGGCGCAACCGCGCTGAAGCTCTCGCAGGTGCCAAGCGGCTACACGATCGTGGCGGTTGCGTTCGGCAACTCCACGTCGACGCCGGGACAAGTCTCTTTCAGTCTCGACTCACAACTGTCATCGGCGCTCGGCGGTTACACCGACGCGCAGTTCAAGGCAGACATCGCGACGCTGCATTCGCAAGGCCGCAAAGTAATTCTGTCGGTCGGCGGCCAGAACGGCGCGATCAGCGTCGCTGACTCGGCGTCCGCCACGAACTTCGCCAACAGCGTGAGCTCGATCATGTCGATGTACGGATTCGACGGAGTTGACATCGACCTCGAGAACGGCGTGAATGCCACTTACATGTCGCAGGCCCTGCACTCGCTGTCGTCGATGGTGGGGCCGAACCTGATCATCACACTGGCTCCGCAGACCATTGACATGCAGTCAACCGGAACGCAGTATTTCCAGCTGGCGTTGGACATTAAGAGCATTTTGACGATCGTCAACATGCAGTTCTACAACTCAGGCAGCATGCTCGGCTGCGATGGTCAGGTCTACTCGGAGAGTACCGAGAACTTCTTGACGGCGTTGGCCTGCATCGAGTTGCAGGGCGGTCTCGCACCGAGTCAGGTCGGCCTGGGCCTGCCGGCGAACGCCAGTGGCGCGGGCAGCGGATCGGTGGCACCGTCGGTGGTCAACGCAGCGCTCGATTGTCTCGCCACCGGCAGCAACTGCGGAACGTTCAAGCCACCATCGCATTGGAGCATTCGCGGCGCGATGGACTGGGACATCAACTGGGACGCCAACGCGAGCTACAACTTCGTCAACACGATCGCACCGCACCTCAGCACGTTGCCGTAGTCGCACGACATTTAGGGCACGGCAGGCCTGAATAAGCACAGGAACCGGGCCGGTGGCACTCGCCACCGGCCCGGCGCGTTTGTGTGGCAGCTCACGCGATCGCGAACACGGATGCGGCACGCTCATCGAGCACCGAGTTCAACGTGTTGACCGCGTCAACCATCTCGTCGGTTTCGGCGAGAATCAATGCCGTCGTTGCGTCGATTCCTTCGATGGCGGCAAGCGAACCGACGCGTGTCACGGCGGCGACGATCGCGCGGTGCCGATCCCGAAGTGCCTCGTGGTGATGGGCAATGCGGCCGAACTGCAGCCGCGTCGAGATGCCGTTCAGCTCGATATCGAGCGCGTCGACCAGTTCGGTCAGCTCTCGGTGATACGTGGGCAGCCACGGCTTGTTCCGAGTCGGACGGCGCAGCCGCAGCGTATGAGCCGCAATTGCCAGCCGGCGCAGTGCGGCGAGGATTTCGGCGTTGGCCGGCGCGTCGAGTCGACGCCGGCTCGGATCGGACAGTGAACGCGCGAGGGCCGCTTCGGTGTTGGTGCGCGCGAGGCGCACCGCACGTCCCTGACTCGACAATGAATCCGAACTAGCGGGCCCGGCATCGACATACGAACGCAAGACCGAGACGACGTAGCGATGCGTCGCGGCTGCGAGTTGGGCGATCGCCTCCGACGCAGGCCGTCTCCCCCAGGTCGGAAATGCAACGTACGACAGTAATGCCAAAGCCGCACCGACGACGGTGGCGAAGAGGCGGTCGAGACCGTCGGTGACCGGATGGGTGTCGAGGCCTGCGAGCAAGAAGACCACGACACCGGTAATCGCGATGCTGTAAACCGCGTAGCTCGCGTTGAAGAGCACGCCGCTGAGAAATACGAAGACCGCCACGAACGGCACTAGCGCCCAGCCATGTGGATGAAGCGCCACCGCTGCGATCGTGGCCAACCCGACTCCGATGAGAGTGCCAGCTGCGCGAGCGAGCCCGCGGGTGAAGGTGATGGAAAACTCCGGCCGCAGCACGAGCACAGCGGTCAGCACCAGCCAGTAACCGCGACCGAGATCGATGGCATGCGCAATCGCCGTGGCGATCGTGACAACGACGGCGAGCCGAACCGCGTGCCGAAACGCATCCGATCGTGGCGTTAGGTTGGCGCGCATCCGCTGCTGCACGATCTCGATTCCGCGAAGGCCGCGCCTCGACACCCGGGGAGCCGAGCGCACTGCTGCGACGCCGATCGGTCCGCCGGATCGTTCTTCGATCGCAACGGGCATCAGCAACGTGATCGCCCGGAGTTGGCCGGCCATTGCATGAGCGGCCGTGGTC
>Ga0068855_100006755_pt1 | contig 13916 bp, 20 predicted proteins | sample KBSCornC52_FD_66592 | JGI IMG/M metagenome (GOLD analysis project Ga0068855, IMG submission 66592) | Corn rhizosphere microbial communities from Kellogg Biological Station, Michigan, USA - KBS Corn C5-2 | ecosystem: Host-associated > Plants > Roots > Rhizosphere > Soil ... | reverse complement strand
AATTCCTCGGTCAGCCCGGTCAGCCACCTTCCGATCGTAGAGCGCCTGTGTATCAGCCGGGGTATAGGTCGCGTGGCCTTGAGATATCTGATGGGCGAATGCATTGCCGTTCTCCATGAAGGTGGTGGCGAGCACAGAGAGATTCCATAAGGGGTTATCCAGATCGGCGCCGCCGTTGGCGAACGCATTCCGAAGGAACGCACAACCCGCAAATACTGGTCGCGGATCGAGCAAGCGCTCCTCGCGCTTCTCGATGCCATCGGCGAGGCTGTCGCTCGCCAGCGGGATACTTAAGGGCGTGACACCGTGAAAACTTGCCGGCAGCGTTTGGGTAACGCTTGCCGGCACGGGCGCGATCATGGTGAGGAACGCCAGCGAAGTCGCGAGCTCGTATTTCACCAACGGCAGGGGGAGAAGTTCCACTTCCCGCGGCGGATTGTACTTGTGGTTGTACGTCCCCGGCACCCTGAGAAGCCGCACGTCGTCGGTGGTCAACCCGGCGTCGCACTTCACCCCCTCCTGGAGCAGCAGCGCTTTCAGGCCCGTCGCGTAGGGTAGCCACTCTTCCGGGGTAAGCGCCCGGTCGCTGATCCAGTAGGCGTGCAGCCCGCCCCCGGAGTTCACCACGGCGCTGAACTGCGGCAGGCCTACCTTGGTGCGGAAGTCACAGAGGGCCGCCCAGGCTTCTTGGAAGGTCGTGTAATGCTTGCCAGTGGTGTCGTCGGGCTTGACGTCGGCGTCAATCCAGATCGCCTTCAAGTCCATCGCGTTGGCGTGCCGCCGCAGCGCTTTCGGCTTGCCCTGGGTGTTGGTCGCAGATTCCCGCTGGCGCGACGTGCAGAACCAGACGTCCTTGAAGTTGCTGGTGTTGCCGATCCATGCGGTGCGCTGGATAAAACTGCTCAGGTCCCGGAACGGCCACCCCATGCCCTTTAAGAGTGGGTCTTGCCCCTTCTCGCCGGCGTAGGGGTTGACCATGGAGTAATGCAAATTGACGTGGCCGGGTTGATCCCCCGGCCACGGTACTACTGCCTCCAGGAAGTTCTGAACGTCTCCCCAGTTGGGCACGACTTACCTTTGCAGCAGCGCTGCCACGCGTGCGTCCAGGTCGACGTCGCTCTCTTCCGGGGCGCCAGTATCTTCCACGGTGTTTTGTGTGGAGGGACTGGCTACATTCGCGACCGCGTCGATCACCACGTTGGCGCCGGGCTTCGGGCCGCTCACTGCACCGAACCCGGTATCGACGGTCTCGGGTTCGGGTGCTTTGACCGGCGCAACAACTTGGACCGGCGCAACAACTTGGACCGGTGTGGGCGCCGGTTTCTGCTGGGCAGTGATCGGCACCACGTTGGTCTTCATGGGAGCAGCTATCGCCGCCCGGGGTTTTCCCACTTCGTTTTCTCCCGTGATCCGATAAGCCTGCGGTTCCTCGCGCATCGGCAATACCAGAGGCCCTTCGGCGTCCGTCAGGGGCTGCAACGCCCGGAACGTCATCTGCGGGTGGGCCTTGTCAGGCGCAAAGCCAATTCTCGTCACGTAGGTCGAGTAGTGAAAACCCTTCTTCTGCATGGCTTCGCCCATGGTAGCCAGATCGTTCAGCGAGGCCGCCGGCACGCGAAGGAACACCGGCTCCATCAACGCTGCGCCCATCAGGCGCGACGTGAGCGAGGGGATGATCAGCACCGCAAGGCGCTTGTAGTCGGCGCAATCCCGCTTTTTGCGCCCCTCGGCGTTGACCTCGAACACGTTGCGCGGGCAGATCGCGCAGGCGTTACTTTGGGGTGTGAGGATATCGGCGTCCGGCGTCACGCCGTCCAGCGCCGCACACGTCGGCCGTTTGCCATCCTCGCCGTCGACATACGTGCCGTCGTAGTAGCTCTTGGATTTGTAGCTCGCCGACCGCAGGATGATCACGTCGAGGAACGCCAGCGGCGAGCCATCGTCGGCGCGGGTGAAGTTGTACTTCTCGCCACGATGTCGCAGCGACCAGTTCTTGCCCTTGTATCCAATAACGCCATAGCTGGCGCCGATGCCGTCGGCGAGGCTTTCGTTCTCGGGATTGAGTACGGCGAACGCGCCGGCAGGAACGACGTTGTTGAACGCTTGCACGTTCATGAGATCAGTGTTGGTCATCTGTAATTCTCCTATTGAGGTGGGGAAGGTCGCCATCGACCTCATGCATGTTCCTAGAGATCAGTTTGATTGCCGTATCGCGCTCAGCTTTAGTGAGTTGCGCAAGTACGTTCATAATTATGACTTCTAGTGAGGCCACAAGGTCTAGGCGCTCGTGTGGTAAAAGCTTCATACTGCTCTCCGGTTTTTACCGTGACGGTAAGTTACTTGGTGGGGCGGCGGACGTTGATGGTGCGGATCGCTGACAAGTTTGCTCCCGGCGGGAGGAAGCCCTTCTCAGCGACGAAGTCCCGCACCGCGGTGGCGTTGGCCTTACGATCGAGCAGGTCCCACGCGGTGTTTTGAATCACAAAATCCATGAAAGCCTTGGGGTCGGCGAGCGACGCGGAGTACCGCGTCGAGTTGAAGCACGTTCCTGCGCTGGTCTTGATGCTGTCGGCGCCGGATGTTTCGAGGAACTGCATCATCCAGCCGGTTAAGAGATTCTGTATCTCAACCAGCGGTGCGCGCATTTTCTCGTGGGCTTCATCCATCTCCTTCAGCCGATCGCGGATCGAGATGTATTGCCCGACGCGTTTCTCCACCTCCTTATCGACCGGTGGCGAGGTTTTGGTATCGAGCATGGGGGTCTCCTAATGTGCTTTGGTTTCAGTAGTTACCTGTTGTCCCGTCGAACACTCACAGGGACGAGACCTTCCTGTTGTCTGTTGCTTCGGAGAGCATCTCCAGAAGCGAGTCCTGGATTTTCTGTTTGCCCCTTAATAGCGAGTAAATTTTCTTCTCAACCGGCGTCGACTGGAGATGCAACACCTGTTGCCGGTGCTTCTGGCCGTAGCGCGTGATCCGGGCGTTGGCCTGCTCATAGATATCCAGCGACGTGATCGGCATGTACCAAATAATCGTATCTGCCGCGGTCAGCGTGAGGCCGTGGGCAAGACACTCGGGGTGTGCCAAGAGCACCTTAAATTTGCTGGTGTTCTGGAAGTAGTTGAATATCTCGTCGCGGCCCCTGATCTGGCCGTGAACGACCGCGTGTTCGATGCCTGCGCTGTCGAGAACTTCCATAAGTCCCTCGATAGCGTGCCTGAAAGGCACCATGACTATCACCTTGCGGGCGTTCTCGTTGATCAGGTCGACCAGCACGTCCTGGCGCGGCTTGGCGTCGAGCGCGATCGAGCCGGCGGGCTTGGCGTAGACCCAGCCGCCGGACACCTGGAGCAGCTTGCCCATCGCGACCGCGGCATTCATGGCAGTGATGCTGTGACTGTCGACCTCGGCCTTGAACTCCTTGGCCAGCACGCTATAGACTTTTTTCTGTTTGGTGGAGAGCGGCACGTCGATGGTGCGGTAGACCACCTCGGGTAGCTCCACCACGTCGTCCAGCGCGTAGCGCACGCTCGGTTGCAGCATCTTGAATGCGGCTTCCACTGCGCCCGGCTTGGGGATGTATTTGAATTGATTCAGCCGGTTCATCAGTAGTTCCTGCGCCTGCCGGAAGTACTTCGGCACACTCTCGGGGCGTATGATCTTGGCCTGCGCCCAGACATCGGTGACCTCGTTCGGCATCGGGCGCCCGGTGAGACCCCAAACAATCTTGAAGCGCTCGGCAAACTTGCGCATCTCCTTGGAAAGACCACTGCCGTGGTTGCGGTACACTGCAAGCTCGTCGAGGCAGAGCACGTCGATGTCGGTGCGCTGGGATAATTCGCTCTGGATCGTGCGCAGCCCGTCGTGGTTGATGATGTAGATGTCGGCGTCTTCGGCGAGGCGTTTCAGGCGCTCTTGCTTTGTCCCATGAAGCACCATCGCGCGACGGTTGGGTAGCGTCGCGAACACCTCGCGCGCCCAGACGAAATTCAGGGTCGAGAGCGTGGCCACCACCAGCATTTTTCCGCAGAGGCCGTTACCGTGGAGGTAATCCCACGACCACAGCGCGCTCTTGGTCTTGCCGGTGCCCATCGAGTTGAGCACGTAACAACGCGCCGCGGTGGACATTAAATCACAAGTCGCACGCTGCACCGAGAACGGCGTGCCGCCGCGCCAGTCGTAATATAAGAGCATCGGGTTCGGGACTTCGTAGCCCAGATGCCGCAGCATGATGGTCTCGCGCAGCCCATGCGGCGCAAGCAGGAACTCCTGATCCAGGTGCGCGAGCTTGTGCGCGGCAGGAAACATATTGATCGTGGCGCCGGTGCGCGGCATCATCACGGCTTTGTTCGCCTTCGAGATGATGCAATGTCCAAAGGTGTTGTTGAGCATGTGCAGCCCCCCGGAGGGGGGCTTTCTCCTAAATGTGCTGCGGTTTCAGATGATGTTCGTCATACCATCGACGTAAAAAATTTTAGGTGCGATCGAACTTCGCTTCGGCTTTTTTGTTTTGGGATATCAGGAAACCAGCATGAGATAGCCGCCCGGAAGTGGATATTTGCCCGGCCGCGGCACAAACTCCGTTCGGTAAAGCGTATCCGCCAATGGTCGATCACCCATTTGCGCCTGTCTGCGTGCATCGTGCATGTCTGTGGCGATAATCCAGCCCTCGATTTCCTGGCCGTTCATTTTCAATATACAGATCATTTGATATCCTCTTGTTTGCACCGTGCGATACACTGTCGTAGAGCTTCCGCCAATGATTGCTTCTGTAGTCTTCGCAGGTACGCAAAATCTTCCGGGGTTAGACCCACCGTGATCTGTTCGACGTATTTGCGACCCGTTCGCGAGCCGCCCCCTGCGTTCCCAAAAGACATGACCCTATCTCCGCAGTAGTTCGTTGATCGTCGCCACACGCGCCTTGCTAAGCACGTCGTCGGGATGGCGTTCCAGGTGCGCCATGATCCCGGCCAGTTGCCTATGCAGCTTTTTTACTTGGCTTCCCGCAACGGACGGCGGTGAGCCCCCACCGCTGTTTGTCTGTAAAGGCTGCGTCGAGACACGATCGGATTTCGGTAAGGCCACCTTGTGTAAACTCCGTAGCTAGGATGATCCTGGTTGCGATAACGAGCGAGTCTTCGTCCCATACGATCAGGACAATCCCGCCAGCAGCTTCGATCGCCGCCTTGGTGCTCTCTTGCAGGGGCGTGAGCTTCTTGCCCGGCGCCTTGGTCTCGATGGCAATGAACCGTCCCTTGAAACAAATCAGGTAGTCCAGCGCCGGCGAGCCGTATCCTGTTTGCACGGGCATGAATCTCCAGCAGTCAGCGCCCAGCGCCTTGAGCGCGGCGTTGACTTTTTTCTTGACCTTGCCCTCGGGTGTCACTGGCCTTCTTCCTTCTCTAGCCCTTGTCGATCTCGGGCTCAAACCGTTCGGCGAGTGCCTTGCGGGCTTTGCACTCGTTCTCCTGGGTGGCTTCGATCCACCATAATACTTGTGCGACGTTCATGCGCGCGGCAACCAGCTATCGAGCGTATCGGGTGTCGCCGATTTCGTCGGCCCCGCGACTTCTCCAGGCGAATAAACTTCTACGTGGTTTGATGTTTTTACCGCCGCGGTAACCTTGCGTTTCGTCTTCGGCGCGGTGATCGCCGTCTCACACGCTTTCACCGGGTCCTTGTCGCGGGCAACGCTGTTGCCGAACTCGTGGGCCGGCGCATAGGTCGCGCACCACAGCCCGCTGGATATCTCATGCCAGAGCGACAGATGCACCATCTCGCCCTTGGTCGCGCGATCGCGGATTAGCTCTTCCAGATTCAAAACGGCCTCCAGCCAAAAATTATGCCTAGCACGAAACACCAGCTTGTCAGCAAGGCTGCGATCTCCAACACTCTAATCTCGGTCAATACGCGCCCTTCTTGTGGAACGGACAACTCGCGACGATGCACCATTTCTTGCAGAGCTTTCCCGGTTTCGGCGGGTAGGTGCTGGTCGTCGCCGCCAACTCCATACCGGTTACTCTCGGGAGTAACCCTCTCCAATTTTCCGCTACTTCCGCCCTGTCGAACACTTCGGGGGAAGTGCAGTCGTCCTTTAGCCAGACGAATTCCGAACGTACCCGGAGTACGTTCGGATAGTGTGAAAAAATGCATTGCGCCATCAACATCAGTTGCACGCTGTCTTCTAGTATTTTCCCGGTCTTCCAGTCGAGAACCAGCGCTACCGGACCATCCACACGCACCACATCACCAATGCCACGGTACCAAACGTCAGAAGCAAAATAAGTAGTGGGTCGGAAATCCCGCGTGATGGCATACTTCTGCTCCACCAATAATTTGCCGGGACCGGCTCGCACCTTGTCCACCCACGGCTGGAACTTGCTCATCTCCTCCGGCAGGGGGATGCCGCTGCATGCCGCTGCGAGCGCTTTATGGACGCGGTTGCCCCAGTCGAGCGGGCCATCGGGTTCTTCCGGCTCGCTGTAGTTTTTGGCAAGGTCGATCTCGTAGTGGCGCTTGGGGCAGGTCTCGAAGTTCTTCAGCTTCGAGTAGCTCCACGCCCATTCTTTCTTTGTCCGGGCTGGCGCTACGCCTTCAATTTTTGCCATTACTCTTTTCCCCCGGTCTTTTCCCATAGTGCGAGCTTCGCCATCAGGGCATCCGATGGGTAGAGGACGCTCTCGTCTTCCAGCGTGAACGGGGCTTTGTCGTGCGGCTGCACAAACACTGTCACCTTGTCACCGTGCTGGTGTGCAGCGACGGCGTATGGCCGCCTGTACGCCTCGAACCTGTAATCTTTTGAGACGTTGGCCCGGTGCCAGCGCTCCCAGAATGCATCTTCCAACGTGCGCGGTCGTTCTGGCTGCTGATCCGGCACCACATGGCCGGCGATATCCTTGTAGGCAATGACGACGCCCGCCTTGGCCATGCGTTCGATATCGTTGACGGTCAATACGCACGGAAGATATTCTGGCTGATGGTGTCGCTCGAATGGATACGTTCCTGCCATCACCACCTCCCGTTCGGAAGGTTCTTCTTGTACTCGTCACGCCGGCGGCGCTCCTCGGGTGTGATATCAGGCCCTTCGTTGGTCCAGCCATCCGGTGTCACATAATCCGGATCGAACCGCTGCGCGATGTAATGTTGCGCCAGGACTTGCTGCCCGCGCTGCATCTCGGCTTCGCGGCGCGCCTCGCGCTCGGATTTTACTGTCACGGTAATTACGCCTCCTTGGCGCCGCGCGGCAGAGCGAGCCCGAACTCGCGCTCCAGTTCTTCCTGTAGCAGCGCCAGCGCCCGCCACGCCAGCGCGGCGCTGTGCCTGATGCCGCCGTCGAAGCCGCCGCGCTCGACCAGGTGCCGGGCGATGCAGTCGGCGTGATCACTCGACTTACCACGCGCATGGTGCATCGGTTGGCCGGGGTTGTGTTTTTGGTTGCCCTTGAAGCTTACCTCGGCAACGGCTGCGCAGGCGTCGGGGAAATAGTCCAGCAGGCCTGATGCAATGGGGTACATCTTGCGCTGCTCGCTGGAGGCTTCCAGCAAGCGCGTCTGCTGCGACAGAGTCGTGCCATCTGCCAGCGTTACTCTATAGGCAGGGTCGCGACCTCGGGCGGCGTCCTCGAACGGTTTCGGCGCGAGCGGCGGCGCGTTTTTAAGAACGCGCGGGCGTTGGGGTAGGACAGGTGCACGCTGTACCTTACGCAGCATCGGCGAGTGCCCCCATCGCTTCCATGGATACGCAGATATCCTCGGACAGGTAGATGATCTCCATACCCTCGCTCATGAGCGCTACCGCCGTGCGGTGCTCAGCCATCGCGCCGTTGGACTTCTCCCAGCCCGGCAGAAGAACGATAGTGTCTGCTTCCTTGCAGATGAAACGCAGGTCGTCTTCCAGCGCAGTGCGAAGCGAGAACTTATGTTCGTCCTTGGCCTGTACCAACGAGCCGAACTTGTTGTCCTTCGCGATATCAACGCCGCCATGGCGGTCGATATCTTTTTCGGCGGGGTTGAACACCTTGTGGCCGTTCGCCCGAAGGGCACGAGCCACGGCGTTAAAGCGCGGGAAGTTGAATTGCGGGTAGCCCTGCATCGGACCCGCCAGATAAATGTGCTTCGGTTTCTGTGTCATGGCTATTTGGCTTCTCCGTCTGATGGGGACCACCCCCACGAAAAATAATTGAAGACTTCTTCCCGTACCGCGGCGTCTATTTCGTCCTCGGTGGCGCTGTCGTCGACTTCGATCTCGCCATCACGATCAGCGCCAACGGTCCCTGTCTCCGACCACCACCGGATTTTCTTCACTTCGCTTCTCCGTAGGATTTCCCCGTCCCAATATCCGCTACCAGCGGAATGTCGCGCCCCCATGAAGGTGCACGGATCATCTCGGCGTGAATGAGTTGCTTGGCTTGTTCTAGCTCTTCGTCGCGGACGATGAAAACCAATTCATCGTGAGCTTGCAAACAAAACAAGTAATCGCGAGGGTTGACCGTGTAAAGCCCGCGGTCGCGAATCCGCAACGCAGCGTTCATCACTATGATGCGAGCGAGCGCTTGCGAGATATTTTCAAGCATCTTCGCGCCGTACATCCGATGCCACATCTTACCGTAGCGGTAACGATACTCGGTGCGGCCTGTATCGGACGTAAAACTCTGCGGGTCGGCGTACTTCAACGACAGCCCGCTCGGCAGAAGGATATTGCCGTTGGAAATAATAACCGGCCCGAACGTCGTCGATGCCGACCCGCTCAGCCAATACGTCGAAACGATATGATTGAGCTTATTCCAGCCGGTCGGGATTTGATGGTATCGTTTGCGATAGACGTCGACGGCACGATCGCCGATCTCGCGACTATAGATAGCGCTGATGTCCACGCCCTGGGTGCGCGCACCGCGGGTCACCATGATGTCGAATTTTTCTTTGCCGCAGCCGTAGCCCAGCCCCAAAATACCGGTCTTGCCGATGAAGCCCTTTATTTCGTCGGGTGTCCCGGTCAACTTCCTGTTGACGGGTGTCCCGAAGATAGAACTCGCGAGTCGGTTATACGGATCGAAACTCTTGTCGCCGGCGTCGTATTTGGCGAACTCTTCCAGCAACGTGGTGCAACCGCACAGCCATGCCACCATGCGCGCTTCGATCTGCCCCAGGTCGATCGTGAGTACGCTATAGCCGGGCGGCGCTACCAACGAGAGTCGCAGCTTGGACTTCCCTTTGCTGCCGCGCACCGTCGGCATGTTCTGCATGTTCATGCCCCAGTCGCCACCCAGGCGATGGGTATGTGCAGCGCCATATCGCAACGGGATCGGCATGAGAGGCGCGTCAGCGCTGCTTACCCACGGCACTGCTGCGATGCTTAGGAGTTTTTCAGTGCGCGTCTCCTCCAGCGTGCTTTTGAGACCTATGCGCGCTGCCGCCATCGCGGCGATCATGGGATCATCGTGCTCTTGCAGCGTCTGCATGAACTCGTCGGTCTTGGCGAACGCGGGGGTTTCCTTGCCGGTGGCCGGCGAGATTTTCATCTCGACCTCTACGCCTAAATCCTCCAACGCCTTTTTGAACTTCGGCGTAGACATAATAATTTTCGTGTCGATATCTCCGGCATCTTGGACTAGCTGCGCCTTCGCAGCTTTTACTTCCACAAGGTGCTGCTCCAAAAGCGGTATGTTGCATTGAAAGCGCGGCTCGACGCAGCAGCGCAACACCATGTCCATCAGGCGGCGCTCGGCCCAGGGGAATTCGGGATAGGCGCGCAGGTAGATGCCTTCATTCAGGATGTTGTCATGCAGAGCGTATTCGCAGAACTCCGTCCACAGGCCAGCTTGGAGAATCGCTGCACGATTTAACCCTTCCACCTTTACGATGGTGTCTTTCTTGGCTTCCAGCCCCAGGAACTCGGCGATTTCCTTCAATGAGAATCGATGCAGCTTGTGCCCCCAAAGTGCACGCGCCATGCCCATCGGGTCGATCATGGTATGGGGGACGAACCCGTAACGCCACGCCAGGATGGAGTTGTCGAACAGCGCATTGAAGGTGACAGTGGTGGTTTGCTTCGGATCGAACTGCGCCAGGAACGCGGGAACGTCTGGCCCGTCTATAATCTGATGCTCGCCGTCATCCACCTTGGCGGCAAGCATGATGGTCTCGAACCGCGGGTCCAAGATGTAATTCGGCGTCGGCATTTTCTTGAGGCTGTACTCTTTGTCGTAAAACGACTCAAAGTCCAAGATCAGAACCCGGTTGGGCATAATGAATGTGCTACGCTTTCTATCTTCCCAGCACCCGCGCGGAACGCGCGTGGTTCTTAGAAGTTGACGAGTACTTCGTCGGTACGGAATGTGTCCACACCATCACCCGGCTGCGACATAAAACGTAGCGCAAGTGCCCTCATCGCTCGCGTCTCTGCATCAGACGGGAGCATCGCGGATGCAGACATGGTCGCCGACGTATCCCGGATCAGTTGCAGCATCTCGCCAATGTTGCGTGGCGTTGCAAACCTGGTCGGGGTGTTAGTGAGGTTAGCCAGCGCCGGCGACTCGCGGCACAGTTGCAACGCTGTCGGCCAATAGTGGCGAACGGCGCCAGCGGTGGCATTGCGATTCATCCAGCGCAGCACATGTTTCACCTTTTCATACTGAAGATATATCGCCCTGATCTCTTCGATCGCGTTCAGAAGTGGGCTGGCTCGTTCCGGCTGCACGCACAAAAACTCTGGTTCGATGGTGGGGACTAGCGCATCTCTGAAGTCGATGCTCAAATCGACACCGGGGGCTACACGGTATTTTTTCCACTGGTAGGTAGTATTGACCATCCCGCGTACTGCTTGAAGTTTTATTAACGTGTCGTCAGCGAATAGCATCGGAAGCACTGCTTCGCGCGATGGCGAGTACGGCACCATCAAATTCGCGGCTCTGAGCATCGTGTTGTTGATCAGGCTGCACGCGTTCTCAACGTGGGTGTCGCCGATGGACGCTGGTTCTTTCGGCTGTCGGTGCTGTCGATTTCTGTTACCCCAACTCATTTTGTTTTTCCTTTCTCGTTGCGCTGGCGCTTCACTCGCGCTTTGCTGGTTGTTCGCGATATGCTTCGCTTGCGCTACGCACACGCTCACACACTTGAAAATTCAAAAAAGCACCCTAGCTCGGGGAGCGAGCTAGGGCTGGCGTTACCGCCGCGGTAATTTTATTCGCAATCGAAAATTTGTGCGCGTTCGTGAATCGCCTGCATCGCCTGCCTAATTGACGGGTCTCTGTCCGGCTTCCATGTTACCGCCTCGATGATTCGGTTCGCATCGCGCAGCCCTTCGACGTAACCCCGCCGCTCTGCGCGATGCCACCAACTCGTTCGCGGTTTGAACCGTTTGTTGCTACCTAGTTCGTGCCAATACTCTCGACCAATTCCCATCACGCGTTCTCCGGGTTGATCCGCACCACGTCGCCAAACGGATACTCCATGTTGGTGGTGCTCGCCCAGATCATCAGGAAGTCGGGCGCGGCTTTCGGGAACGTGACATAGCCGTCCGTGAACGCGATCATGATCTCAGGGCGTTCGCTGTGCTGGTTGATCCAGTCCAGCACCGGATGCATGTCGGTGCCGCCGCCGCCGATCTTGTCGCCTTCGATGCTCTCCTTGAGGGCATCCATGTCGGATGGTTCTTCCAACTCGTCGATGCGGTGTATCTCGGCGTCGCACCAACAAATCGTGAGGCGCTTGGGCTGGCAACTCTCCATGATCTCGGTGAGTTCTGCCATGTACTGGCATAGCTCGTCGGTACCGATCGAACCGGATGTATCTGCCCACACCACCACCCAGCCCGCGCCGTTGCCGGAACGCGACGGCATATATAAATCTCTTGTGATGAAACGCCGGTCGGGCTTGCGCCAGTTGTAGGTGCCAGACCCGACTTTTCGATTAAAGATGCCCTTGATGTGCTCGGTCCAGGGCACCACCGGCTCCAGTATCTGCTGGAAGAAGCGCTGCAACGCGTGCGCCATCTTGCCCTGCGACTTCATCGCTTCGAGTTGCTGCGCTGCCGCCGTTTCAACTTTCCATTGTTGCGGGTTACGCGAAGCTTGCGCTTGCGAGGGCGTCTGCCCGGTGCTGGCACCGGGAGTTAATAGCTGATCGAAGCTGTTGCCGGGAACGATACGCCCATCTGACTCGGCGTCATCGTAGATTTTCTTGTAGATATCCACCACGCTGTCGTCGGCCTTGCCGATCTCGGGGTCCAGACAGATACCGGGAAGCGGCTCGCCGATCTTGCTGTCAACCAGGAGCGCGTTGATGCGGTAATCCATCGCGTGCTGCATCATCTTGTTGATGAATGGACGAGTCGTTCCATCGCTCATCGGAACCGTTCCAGCCTTGGAGCAGCGATGCAGGAAGTGCACGTCGTCGAAGACGTTGTGGATGATCTCATGGCCAATCGCAAAAACCCGCTGCTTCAGGGACAGCTTGAAAAACGTGTCCGGGTTGATGATGATGTTGCGCGCGTCAGTCGCCGCGATCGGCACTTGACGACTGGGCACCGCTGCTATCTCGCCGCGGTTGTTGGCGAGGAGCTTGTAGAACAGATGACGGAACCCGGGACAGGTCCACGTCATGAGGCTCATGGTGTCGCCCCACTGTTGCTTTTGCTGCGGCGTCAGATCGCACGGTTCGATAGTATCGGGGGAGTCGGCTTCGGTTTCCATACAGTTTACTCCTCTCGCTTTTCAAATAGTTCAGACGCATGTCGCACCAAGCGTGGTAGGCCTGCCACTCTTTGCTGGTCGCCCCTATTGGAGCGCCAGCAGCAATGCCCGAAAGCATAGCGCCGGAACACCAAACATCGGGGCCGCTTGTATTGCGGCGTCGAACATCCTCTTGGTGGCGAACGATGGCAGCGGTGATCTGCTTGCGCCACCACGTCTTGCTACCTCTGACGATGACGCGTCTCGCACTCAAAATTGTTGCGCCTCTTCTTCCTTGATGAACGCATTGAGGTTCTTGCCCTGCGCTTCGATCATGCGGTAGAACCTTTTGGCGTCCAGCGTAGCTTCCCATGCCATCTCTGTTTCTTTACCTACGGGCCAATGGGGAGCGCGGGTTAACAGATAACGCTCGGCAAACGAGCGGAAACGTGTTTGCTCCACACTGGATGGACTAGGGTTGGTTGGTCCGCTGTCCACTCCCTGTTGCGCGCCACCATACTGGATAGTGGTCGCCATTACGTGCCCTCGAACGCGTTCAACAGTTCGTTGCTGACTGGCGAGTCGTTGGCGTCGCCGCCGATCGAATCTAATCCGGCCTGGATCGTGCCGGAGACCAGTTCAATCTCTTCTCGACCGGAGTAGAAGTCATCGCTGAACACGGCGATCTGCGGACGCTGCCCGTCCGAAAGCAATACCGCCGTCGCGTTGAGGTGCTGCGCCGCTTGCTGGCACGCCAGCCGCATGGCCTGGTTCTTCTCGTTGTCCGCGTAATCGACGCGAAGCTCTATGGTAAATTGTCTCTGAATCGTAGCCTCCTCTTGTTGTTCGAGCCGCCGTTGTTGCGGGCTCTGTAGTTTCCAGTCGATCAACCGTGACAGCTGCTCGGCGGGACCGGCGAATCCCAGGGCCGTTAGTTGTGTGCTCCAATGCCATGGCATTCGTTGATCCTGTTACCGCGGCGGTAAGCGGGGGTGTGCCGTCCTGTTGATCCACAGGCTATCCGCACACCCCCTATCCCGCGCGGGAATTAGTTGCTGCTCAACGCGTGAATGACCGAAATCAATGTCGCGTTCTTGTTGATCCAGCCCTGCATCGCCGGCTGGTTGATGATGTTCTTGTAGTCGCGCCGCAACAGCGCCGAGATATAAGTCACCCCCATGTCCTTGGCGACTTTCTCCAGGCGCTGAATGTAGGTGATGCACGCTGCAAGGTCTTCGGCCCTGGTGTA
>Ga0068855_100006754_pt1 | contig 13917 bp, 12 predicted proteins | sample KBSCornC52_FD_66592 | JGI IMG/M metagenome (GOLD analysis project Ga0068855, IMG submission 66592) | Corn rhizosphere microbial communities from Kellogg Biological Station, Michigan, USA - KBS Corn C5-2 | ecosystem: Host-associated > Plants > Roots > Rhizosphere > Soil ... | reverse complement strand
TGAAGTGGACCTTGCTCGCGGGCCTCGGCTTCTTCCTGGTGCTGTTCCTGGAGCAGCTCTAGCGCCTCTCGCTCAGTACGTTCGGCCACCTTTGTACATGCCGCTGCTCTTGCGCGCGGTGCCCGCCGCGCGTGCCAGCCGCTCCATCGCCGCGCCCGCGTGAGCGTGCGTAATCGCCAGCCCCAGCGCGTCGGCCGCGTCCTTGCCCGGCAACCCCGGCAGGCGCAACAGTCGTTTGACCATCTCCTGCACCTGCGCCTTGGCGGCCTTGCCGTGCCCGGCGACCGCCTGTTTCATCTGCAGCGCGGTGTATTCGGCGACGGCGAGATCGCATGACACGAGCGCAGTGACGCAGGCGCCGCGGGCCTGCCCGAGCAGCAGCGTGGCCTGCGGATTCACGTTCACGAAAACGATCTCCACAGCGGCCACGTCGGGCTGATAACGTTCCTTCACCTCGGCGATACCGTCGAACAGGACCTTCAACCGAGCCGGCAAGTTCCCGCGATCGAGGTGCGTGGTGCTGATCGTGCCGCTGGCCACATAAGCCAGGGCGTGGCCGGTCACGTCCACCACCCCGAATCCGGTGGTCTGCAGGCCAGGGTCGATGCCCAGGATGCGCAAGGTGGTCATGGCAGCTCCGCACTGGGCATTCGCGCGACGATCGTCGAGGCGCGGCTTGCGAGGTAACCCGAGTTCGGAAGCTTCTCGAAGTACTTCGGCCGCGGCAGCATGACGGCGAGGCGCGCGGATTCGTAGGACGACAAGCGCGCTGCGCTCTTGCGATAGTAGTGCTGCGCCGCGGCCTCGGCGCCGAACACGCCTTCGCCCCATTCGACGCTGTTCAAATAGATTTCCAGGATTCGTTCCTTGCTCAGCATGCGCTCGAGTGCGAAGGCAAGCACGACCTCCTGGCCCTTGCGCAGCAGCGTTCGCTCGCCGGAGAGCAACAGGTTCTTGGCGAGCTGCTGCGTGATGGTGGAACCGCCCACGATCTTGGGCGCCTTGGTTGCCGGCGTCATCGCGGTTGGGCCCAGGGCGCGCGCCTGGCGGGGCCGCTGGCGCGCCGCCCTCTCTTCGGCCTGCGCATTGCGCTGCCACGCTTTCTCGATCGCCTCCCAGTCGACGGCGTCGTGATTGGTGAAGCTTCCATCCTCGGAGGCGATCACGGCTCGCTTGAGGTTGTCGGAGATTTTCTCGTAGGGCGTCCACTCCTGGCGCCAGCGCAAGGAGCCTTTGTGTCGCCAGATGCGCCAAGCCTCTGATCTTTGAAAGGTGGTGGATTGCGGATCGACAGTCGCCGCCAGCGCGATGCGCACCAGGAAAAAGACCTGCAGCGCCGCGGCCGCAACCACAAGCAAAGCGATCCAGCGCAGCAGCGGCCTCATGTCAGCCCAAGCTGGCGCGCAGTTCCGACCAGGACCTGCAAATATTCATCCGTCGCAAAACGTGTGTCGGCCATCACCGGTCGGTGAGTTTGGTTTCCAGGGTCTCGTCGCGGGTGAACTTGAAACGCGACACGACCACGATCTGGTCGGCCTTGCGACGCATCGCGTCATTGAAGCGGCCGAACGGGCCGGCCGTGCGCGCGATGGTCTTGGCGCGCCGATCCAGCGCGAGACTGCCAGAAGTTTCCGCCACATCGGCGTCCAGCACCTTGCCGTCATAGTTCACGGTCACCACCATCGTCAGTTCGCCATAAAGTTTCTTGCCGGCGACTTCCGGGAAATGCTGCGTGCCGCGGTCTTCGATCTTGCGCCGCAGCGAGTCGTAGTAGATCGCGTAGACCTCTTCCCGGGTGGACGGGCTGATATAGCGCTTCTTGGGCCGGGCATTCTCTTCGTTGATGCGGCGTTCGATTTCCGCCAGCAGCTTGATCAGCTCCCGGCGTTTTTCCTCGCGTGCCTGCGCTTCCGGATTGCGGGTGGACACCTTCGGGTCGGCGGGTGGCAGCGCTGCCAGCATCTGCTTCAATCGCGCCAGCATCAGCATCTGCTGCTCCTGCATGGCTTCGATCTTCTTCTGCGCGTCTTCGGCGGCCTCGCCGATCTCGGTCAAAGCCGACGGCGGTAGTGGCGAGGTGGCGCGGCCCTTCGCGGCATCGCCGCCGCCCGCCAGCGAGGTCTGCGCGATGGCGCGGGCCTTGTCGGCTTTTTCGTGAGCCTTCGTGTTGACCAGGATGACTTCGAGAGGAGTGTCGTCGAAGATCCGGTTAAAGCCTTCGGGATCGACGAAGCGCACCGTCAGCAAGATAGCGTGCACGGCGACGGAGGCGCCGAGCGCGATCTGCAAGGTGCTGAACGAGCGCAGGTTCACGAAGCAGAATTATCCGTTATTGCGGATGAGTTACACCGCAATAACTGGCGCGTGCTACGGGACGTGGCGGCCCGTCAACTTGTCGTGATGGGGGCGGCGTCGGCGGGTTCGGAAGGCTCGTTCATGTCCACGGCGATCGCAATCGGGCCGGCCACCGGTTCGTCTTCGCCGTCTTCGTCGGCGGCCATTGGCTGCGCCTCGACATCGAGGCGTTCGATCACGGTGCCCTTCACGTCGAGGGTGATCAAGTCGATTTCGCCCAATTTCACCCGCAGCCGCGCACCCCGCGGCAGTCCGTCCGCGCCCAGCACCGGCAGCACCAGCGGCAGGTCGTCGGCCCGCACCATGCCGTCCTTGAACAAGGTGCCTGCCAGCTCGGTCATGCCTTGCTGCTGCACGTATTTGAGGGTCCAGAATCTTTCCATGCCCCCCTGGTGACTGTTGTAAGCGGCATACGCTGCGTCGAAGCCGGAGATGATGGAAAACAGTTCCGCGTCCTTGGGCTTGAACGGCGCGGCCAGTGCGGCCGTGCGGCCGTGGCGGGCCGCCGCGATGATCTGCCACTGGTTCACCAGGTCGGTGTAACGGCGCAGCGGAGATGTGCTCCACGCATAACTTTTCACGCCGATGCCGGCGTGCGCCAACGCCTTGGTGCCCATGCGCACCTTCACGCCGGGCGCCAGGCTGGCCTGGCTGCGGTAGATCGCCGGCACGCCCAGTTCGGCCAGCCAGCTGCCCCAGGTGCTGTTGGCGAGGATCATTGCTTCGGCGACGATCAGGTCCAGCGGAGCGCCGCGCCGCCGCACTCCGATCTCCACCCGCTCATCGCCCGTCGGCCCACTGTCGCCGGTTGCGGATAGCTTGAAGTTGTAATCGGGACGGTTGAAATTCTCGGGCTTGCCGCGCACCACTTCACGCAAGGACTTCAGGTGCTGCGCGAGCCGATACAGAAACGCGAGCGGCCGCCGCAGCGCGGAGACTGCTTGCGGTGCGTCGCCCGTCTGCGATCCGCCTTGGATCCACTCCGCCGTCACGACCGCATCGAGTTGGTCGTGCCGCAGGTTGGCCGTGACCGGCACGCGCTCCAGCCGCGTTTGCGTGGATTGCGGCGCGAGCGTCGCCTCGTCGAAGCTCACGTAGAGCGACACCGCGGGGCACTCGCGGCCCTCGGTCAGCGTGTACGCCTGCACCACGTCATCGGGCAACATCGTGATCTTGTGGCCCGGCATGTAAACCGTGGACAGGCGCTGGCGCGCGACCTGGTCGATGGCGCTGGCGGGCTGCAATGCGAGACCCGGCGCGGCGATATGGATTCCCACGATCACGGTGCCGCTGCCCATTCCCTGCACCGAGAGCGCGTCGTCGATTTCGGTGGTGCTCGAGTCGTCGATCGAAAACGCCTGCACGTTCGCCAACGGCAGGTCGTCCTTGATCGCGGCTGGCTGCAAGGGCGGGAACGCAGTGCCTTTGGGAAAATTCTCGAACAGGAAGCGCTTCCAGTGAAACTGGTAAGGCGAGTCAATCGCGCCGGAGCGCTTGAGCAACTCCAACGGAGCGGTCTGCGCCGCTCGCGAGGCCTCGACCACCGCTTTGTATTCGGGCGCGTTCTTGTCAGGCTTGAACAGGATCTTGAACAGCTGCTCGCGCACGGGCGCCGGACAGGTGCCCGCGGCGAGCTCCGCGGCCCAAGCTGAAATCTGCGCCTGCACCTGTTTCTTCTTCTCGATGGCCGCGAGCGCCTGCTGCACGATTTCGGCCGGCGCTTTCTTGAACCGGCCCTTGCCGGAGCGACGGAAATAATGAGGCGCCTCGAACAGCCGCAGCAGCGCCGCCGCCTGCTGCGTCAGGGTCGCATGCTCGCTGAAGTAGTCGCGCGCCAGGTCGGCGAACCCAAATTCCTGCTCCGGCGCGAACTCCCAGGCCAGCTCCAATTCGATGGTCTGCGCCAGCGCCTGCGCCTCCTGCATGAACTGCGTGGGGGAGGGCTTCTCGAACTTCAGCAGGATGTTGGCGGCCTTCACCTTCACGCGCTTGCCGCTGTCGAGCTCGACTTGCGAGGACGCCTCTGCCTCGGACAGAATGCGGCCCGCCTGGAACTTTCCTGCTTCTTCGAACAATGCAAACATGGCATCGATTGTCCCACGCGGATGTTTCAGGCCAGCTCAAGAAAGGCGAACACGTCATCGATGTGCCGATCGAAGTCCGACAGCGCGTGGTCGCCGCCTTCCAGCAGCTTGATGGCCGCGCCGGGATAGCGCGCGGTCATCTCCCGCCAATCCAGCACCTCGTCGCCTTTCGCGACGATCGCCAAGATCTTTTCAGGATGCACGAGCAGCCCGCATTCCAACGCGCGCAGTTCCTCCACGAACCGCGGCTCGAAGAAGAAATGCTCGTCCGGGTTATGCCAGGCCGTTTGTTCACCGATGTACTTGCCAAGGTCTCGTGCCGGGTGCACCGCGGGATTGAGCAGCACGGCCTTGCAATCCTTCAGCTGCGCCAAGTACGTGGCATAGAACCCCCCCAGCGAAGAGCCGATCACGGCCATGGCGGCGGGCCACTGCGCGATGCCTTGCGTCACGGCCTGCATCGCGAGCTTCGGCGATGGCGGCAATTGCGGGCACCACCATGTCACCTTCGGATTGCGCTCACGCACCCTCGCGGCGACCTGCCGGGCTTTGGTGGACTGCGGTGAGGAGCGGAAGCCGTGCAGATAGAGCAGGTGGGTGACGCGCATGCCGAATATTCCCACACGCAAGCGTGTAACTTTCTTGCCCTGGCCGCGCAGTCGCCGATAATTTGTGCCCATGTCAGCGGTATTCGACAAACCTTCCTACCTGCAGCGGATGGCGCCCATGCTGCACGGTTTCGACGGGCCGCTGGCCTTCGCCGTGTTCCTGCTGGCCTGCGCGGGATTGCTCACGATGTATTCGTCGGGGTACGACCATGGAACTCGCTTCGCGGACCATGGCCGCAACATGCTGATCGCGGGCGTGTTGATGTTCGTCGTGGCGCAGGTGCCACCGCAGCGGCTCATGAGTTTCGCAGTGCCCTTGTACGTTGTGGGCGTTGCGCTTCTCGTCGCGGTCGCGGTGTTCGGCGTCACCAAGAAAGGCGCGAAGCGCTGGGTCAACGTCGGTGTCGTGATCCAGCCCAGCGAAATCCTCAAGATCGGCTTGCCGCTCATGCTCTCCTGGTGGTTCCAGAAGCGCGAAGGGCAGTTGCGGCCGCTGGACTTCGTGTTCGCCGGGCTGCTGCTGGTCGTGCCGATCGGCTTGATCGTCAAGCAGCCCGACCTGGGCACCGCCGTCCTGGTGCTCGCCGCCGGAGTGGCCGTGATGTTCTTCGCCGGCTTGTCATGGAAGCTGATCATCCCGCCGCTGGTGCTTGGCCTCGCGGCGGTTGTCCTGCTGGTGGTATTCGAGCCGCGTTTGTGCGCCGAGGGCTTTCGCTGGCCGCTGATGCACGATTACCAGCAGCAGCGCATCTGCACCCTGCTCGACCCGGGCCGTGACCCGCTGGGCAAGGGGTTTCACATCATCCAGGGCATGATCGCCATCGGTTCGGGGGGCGTGTTTGGCAAGGGGTTCATGCAAGGCACGCAGACACACCTGGAATTCATTCCCGAACGCACGACCGATTTCATATTCGCCGCGTACTCCGAGGAGTTCGGGCTCATCGGCAACCTGATGCTGATCGCCGGATTCGTGTTCCTGGTGTTGCGCGGCCTCGCGATCGCGCTGGAAGCCAGCACGGTCTTCTCGCGGCTGCTGGCAGGCGCCATCACCATGATCTTCTTCACTTACGCGTTTGTGAACATGGGCATGGTCAGCGGCATTCTTCCCGTCGTCGGCGTGCCTTTGCCCTTCATCAGCTACGGCGGCACCGCCATGGCCACATTGGGAATGGGCCTGGGCATCCTCATGTCCATCGCCAAATCCAAACGGCTGGTGCAGTCCTGAGCCGCCGATGAACACCGTCGCCATCGTCGGTGTGGGAAACATGGGTGGCGCGATGGCGGCCCGCCTGCTGGAACAAGGTTGGGCGGTGCGAGTGTGCGATGTCGACGCCGCCAAAACGCAGGCGCTCGAGGCCTTGGGAGCCGCGGCCTGCGCGAGCCCGGCGGAAACTGTCGCGGGCTGCGATGCCTTGATCGTCTGCGTTGTGGATGCAGCGCAGATCGAGCAGGTGCTGTTCGGCCCGGCCGGCGCCGCGGCGGTGATGCACTCGGCACAGGCAGTGCTGCTTTGTCCGACCATTGCTCCCGCCGAGACCATGGATCTCGCGCGCCGCTTGGCGCAATTGGACATCGAGGCGATCGATGCGCCGATGTCGGGTGGCCCGGCGCGGGCGCGCGACGGCACGATGAGCTTGATGGTCGCGTGCCGCGATGATGTGTTCGAACGTGAACGGAAGCTGCTGGAAGCACTCAGCGGGACCATATTCCGGATCAGCGAGCGGCTTGGCGACGGCGCGGCGACCAAGCTGGTGAACAATCTGTTGGCCGCGATCAACCTGGTGGGCGCTGCCGAAGCAATGGCCCTGGCCCAACGATTGGGTTTGGAGTTGGCCGCGACGCTCGATGTCATCGAGCGATCCAGCGGCCAAAGCTGGATCGGGTCCGACCGGATGCGGCGCGCCATCGCGGGTGACTACGAGCCGCGAGCGCACGTCACGCTGCTCCAGAAAGACACGCGGCTCGCCATTGAAGCCGCGCGTGCAGCAGGATTCCACGCTCCCTTGGGCGCCGCGGCTCGTGAGGTGTTTGTGCAGGCGACCGCCGCCGGCTTCGCGCAATGGGACGACGCAGCGGTCTTCAAACTGCTGTCGGGCAGCGGAGAAACCCCCCGCGGGCCTAAAATGCCCCGATGACTTCCCGTGAACCCATGCTGGAGCGCCTCGCGCTGGCGCAGCGCCTCCTCCTTGAGCCGTTCGGCCTGAACGAAACCCACCTCTTGCGCGCCTTGGCCGAAATCACGTCGCGCAAGGTCGACGATGCGGACTTGTATTTCCAGTACACGCGTAGCGAGGGCTGGAGCCTGGAAGAAGGCATCGTGAAAACCGGCAGCTTCAGCATCGACCAAGGTGTCGGCGTTCGCGCCGTGAGCGGAGAGAAGACCGCGTTCGCCTATTCCGACGACATCTCCGAAGCTTCGCTGCTCGATGCAGCCCGCACGGTGCGGACCATTTCAGCCGGCACCGGCACGGGAAGCGCCAAGGTCGGCGACAAGAAGATCGCCGGCGGCCGCTCGCTTTACAACGGCGTCGACCCCATCGCGACGCTGGACAGCACGGCCAAGGTGCAACTCCTCGAACGCGCCGAGAAACTCGCGCGCTCCAAGGATCCGCGTGTCGCGCAGGTGATGGCGGGGCTGGCCAGCGAATACGATGTGGTGATGGTCGCGCGCGCCGATGGCACTCTGGCCGCGGACGTGCGCCCGCTGGTGCGGCTGTCGATCACGGTCATCGCCGAACAGAACGGGCGACGCGAGATGGGATCGGGCGGCGGCGGTGGGCGATTCGGCCTGGCCTATTTCGACGACGCGCAGATTGAAACCTATGTGAACGACGCGGTGAACGCGGCGCTCACCAACCTGGAGTCTCGCCCCGCACCGGCGGGTGAGATGGTGGTGGTGCTCGGTCCGGGCTGGCCTGGCATCTTGCTGCACGAAGCCATTGGCCACGGCCTCGAAGGTGACTTCAACCGCAAGGGATCGAGCGCATTTTCGGGCCGCGTGGGCAAGCGGGTCGCCGCGAAAGGCGTGACTGTGCTGGACGACGGCACGATTTCCGATCGGCGCGGATCGCTGAACGTGGACGACGAAGGCAACGCCAGCCAGCGCAACGTGCTGATCGAAGACGGCATCCTGCGCGGCTACATGCAGGATTCGCTCAACGCCAGGCTGATGGGCGTGCCACCCACCGGAAACGGCCGGCGCGAGAGCTACGCCCACATTCCCATGCCGCGCATGACCAACACCTATATGTTGGGCGGCGACAAGGCGCCCGATGAAATCGTCGCCAGCATCAAGAAGGGGCTGTACGCCACCAACTTCGGCGGCGGCCAGGTCGACATCACGTCCGGCAAATTCGTGTTCTCCGCAAGCGAAGCGTTCTGGGTCGAGGACGGCAAGATCCGCTACCCGGTCAAAGGCGCCACCATCGTGGGCAACGGACCGGACGCGCTGACGCGCGTCACGATGATCGGCAACGACATGAAGCTCGACAGCGGCGTAGGCACTTGCGGCAAGGAAGGCCAGAGCGTGCCCGTGGGCGTGGGCCAGCCGACGCTGCGCATCGACGGCCTCACCGTCGGCGGCACGGCCTGAGGCGGACACGCGCGAGTCGACTGCAGTGGCCACGGACTCGCGCCTTCGCATCAATCCGGCAACCAACCTGCCGAGCATCACCTCGTTCGACGAGCTCACGCACTTCCTGCGCAGCTCGGTCACCGACGAGGACAGCCGGCGCGTGTCGGAGAGCATGAGCCAGCTCGCGGTGCACATCGAAGCGATCATTGCCGGCCTTCGCGTGAATCGCGCGCGCTTGACCGTGGCGCCGATGCTGGTGGACATGCTCACCGTGCTGCGCGGCCACCGCACGCTGGTGGTCAATCTGGGGTTGCCCTGGCGTGGCTTGTACGAATACGCCGCGTATCTGCAGGCGCTGAATAACTTTCGGGTTTTGATCGGTCAGTGGCTGCTCGATGGAGGACCGCGCAGCGCGGACCTGTTGGTCACACCGGAGGATTTCGAACTGGTGGCTTGGCGCACGCTCGGCGAAGGCATGCTGCTCATCGACATGTACGAGCAGTGGGCCGCCAGCGAGCAGCCCGACGCGTCCAAGCTCGGTGCCCTGGAAGAACCGCAGGTCCAGCGGGCGATCCAGTGGTGGAAGAAGCTGGGGCGATAGTTCAATTGCCCCGATGTGCTACATTTCTCGCATGCAGACGACTCGTGCGTTCTTCTTTGGCTACTTTTGGTTCTCCAGCGCCACCGGCGGTAGAGAGATCTGAGCGTACCTGAACGAACGCACCGAACTTTCGAAACAACCGCCGGACTCCGGCGGTTTTTTTATGCCTGATTGACCTGAGGAATCGACGATGAACCCAAAAACCGCGACCGCAGCCGAGACCTGGAGCGCGCAGCCGGCCGACAAGACCAGCCAGACAGACGACCAGCGCATCAAGGACATCACCGTGCTGCCCCCACCCGAACACCTGATCCGCTTTTTCCCCATCCGGGGAACGCCGGTGGAGCGGCTGATCACCGGGACCCGCAGGAGCATCCAGAACATCATGGCCGGCAAGGATGACCGGGTGCTGGTCGTGATCGGGCCGTGCTCGATCCACGATCCCGCCGCGGCACTGGAGTACGCGCGCCAGCTCAAGCCGATGCGGGACAAGCACCGGGACACGCTGGAGGTCGTGATGCGCGTCTACTTCGAGAAGCCCCGCACCACCGTGGGATGGAAAGGGCTGATCAACGATCCGTATCTCGATGAAAGCTACCGCATCGACGAGGGACTGCGCATCGCGCGCCAATTGCTGATCGAGATCAACCGGCTGGGCCTGCCGGCCGGAAGCGAGTTCCTCGATGTGATTTCGCCTCAGTACATCGGGGATTTGATTTCCTGGGGAGCGATCGGGGCCCGCACTACCGAGAGCCAGGTGCATCGCGAACTGGCGTCGGGGCTTTCGGCGCCGATCGGTTTCAAGAACGGCACCGACGGCAACATCCGGATCGCCACGGATGCAATCCAGGCTGCGGCGCGAGGCCATCATTTCCTGTCGGTGCACAAGAACGGCCAGGTGGCCATCGTGCAAACGAACGGCAACAAGGACTGCCACGTCATCCTGCGCGGCGGCAAGACCCCCAATTACGACGCGGCCAGCGTCGCCGCAGCCTGCAAGAGCCTGGAAGCGGCCAAGCTGTCGCCCGCACTGATGGTGGATTGCAGCCATGCGAACAGCAGCAAGGAATATGAACGCCAGGTGGAAGTGGCGCGCGAAATTGCGAGGCAGATCGCCACGGGATCTCGCAGCGTTTTCGGAATCATGGTGGAAAGCCACCTGAAATCAGGCGCCCAGAAATTCACCCCGAAAAAAGACACTGTGCCGATACTGGAGTACGGAAAGAGTATTACCGACGCCTGCCTGGGCTGGGACGACTCGCTGCAAGTGCTTGATTTCATTTCAGAAGCGGTCAAAGCCCGGCGGCATTGCCTGGCAGAATAAATCTTTACAAAAAGTAACATTCAACCTATATTTGTTGCTGATTTGACCGAGCCGTGGGCGGCGGCACTCAGCAATGACTATTGAACTTCCGGTGTTTCTCCTGGGCTTCGGCGGTTTTTCGCTCGGGCAGCAGCGCCTATTCAGCGATGTGCTCCAGAGTGCATCAGGGCCTACGCAGTGGGTCGTGAGCGAAATGGCGGGCGCCGACGCCTGGTGGGTGAACGGCGCGCGGCTGCAGATGATTGGCGGGCGCACGGTGCGCGTGGGCGCCGGCAGCCCGACGGAGCGTTCCTTGCAGTTGTACCTGCCTGATATCGACCGGCCCGTCGCATTTTCGCAGCCTATCTCCTGCCCTGAATTTCAGCCGGCCTTCACGTTCGACCCTGAGTCGAATGGCAGCATGAACACGGTATTGGAGAAGTTCGACGCGTCGCTGTCTGCGCTCACCGCGCAGTTCTGCCTTGCGTCGCATATCGTTGAACACCAGACCGCGCTCGGCACTGGCTTGTTCGATGTGAGCGTCAATGGTTCGCTGATCGCGGTGGTGGACATGAAGGGCGAGATAGGCGTCCTGCCCAACGTGGGGCCGGCCGACCTGGAGCAATCGTTCTGGCGCCGCCGGGCCGATCGGCTGCCGATTCCCCAGCAGTTCGTTAGAACCAGCCTCTCGCACCTGATATGGCAGTACGCGGTGCGAACCCAGCGCGACATCCTGCCCAGGCATTACCGCACCGGGCTCCTTTATTTCCGCCGTCCGCCGCGATTACCCCAACGCATGCTGAAGGATTCACACCTCTTGCTGCTTCGTGAACTCGCGTTGCAGCCCTTGAGTTTCGACGCGCTGATGCAGCGTACCGGTATCGGCGATGCGGCATTGTCACGTGCTTTGGCGCCCCTTTACTTCGTGGGCGCGGTGACTGCGAATCCGAAACGCGCCAGCGTCAATCACCGGTCGGCCAGGGATCGCGCGGGCTGGGCAGGCGAGCCGCATAGCGGGCCACCCTCCGATCCCCACAGCGTCTTGCCTTTGCCGGCGCCGCGACGGGTGCGGATGCTCGATTTCACCGCTCCCGCTGCTCTCGCGGGGGACTGAAGCACCGCCCTCAGTTTCGTGCGAGTGCTGTGAGCAGTTTGGCGTGGATATCGCCGAAGCCTCCATTGCTCATACACAGGATGTGATCGCCAGGCCGCGCCGCTTGTGTCACTTGCTGGACCAGCTGCTCGATATTGCCTGCAATGCTGGCTTTGTTTCCCATGGGCGATAGCACCGCGCTCGCGTCCCAGCCCAGACCGCCGGAATGACAGAACGACAAGTCCGCCTGCTCCAAGCTCCACGGCAGCTGGGCTTTCATGGCGCCAAGCTTCATCGTGTTGCTGCGCGGCTCGAACACCGCGAGGATCCGCGCCGAGCCGACCTTGCGGCGCAGCCCGTCGATGGTCGTGTGCATGGCCGTGGGGTGATGGGCGAAGTCGTCGTACACCACCACGCCGTTGACGGCGCCACGCACTTCCATGCGGCGCTTGACGTTCTGGAACGCGCCCAAGGCCAGCGCCGACGCTTCGGGCGTGATGCCGACGTGCTGGGCCGCGGCGATCGCCGCGAGCGCATTGAGCTGGTTATGGACGCCGCCGATACCCCAATCGAGATGCGCGACTTTCAGTCCGCGCTCCATCACGTCGAAGCTGTCCGGCTCGCCTTGCGCTGAAAAGTCGCTCACGGCCGCCCCGAAACTGCGCACCTCGCTCCAGCAGCCCATATGCAACACGCGAGCCAGTGATTCCTCGAGTCCGTTCACGATGACGCGGCCGGCCGAAGGCACAGTGCGCACCAGGTGATGAAATTGCCGCTCGATCGCCGCCAGGTCGTCGAAGATGTCCGCGTGGTCGAATTCGAGATTGTTCAATACGGCAGTGCGCGGCCGGTAGTGAACGAACTTGCTGCGCTTGTCGAAGAACGCCGTGTCGTATTCGTCGGCTTCGATGACGAAGTAGGGACCTTCGCCCAAACGCGCAGAGATTCCGAAATTCGTCGGCACGCCGCCGATGAGAAATCCGGGCGTGAGCCCCGCATGTTCGAGCACCCACGCGAGCATCGAACTCGTGGTGGTCTTGCCATGGGTGCCCGCGACCGCTAGCACGTGCCGGCCCTGCAGCACCCGTTCGGACAACCACTGTGGGCCGCTGGTATAGGCGAGGCCTTCGTCGAGGATGGCTTCCATCAGGGGATAACGCGCCGTGCCGTCCGACAGGCGCGCGCGCGAGACCACGTTGCCGATCACCCACACGTCGGCTTGGAGTGATAACTGCTCCGCGCCGTAACCCTCGATGAGATCGATGCCGAGAGAGCGCAGCTGGTCGCTCATCGGCGGGTAAACACCTGCGTCGCAGCCGGTGACCCGGTGTCCCGCCTCGCGGGCCAGCGCGGCGACGCCTCCCATGAAAGTACCGCAGATTCCCAGAATATGAATGTGCATCGCCCCGATTATCGGGGGCGTCGATCGTCACTTCGGAAAGCGTTCGCGCAGTTTCAATTTCCAGAATTTTCCGGTCGATGTGCGTGGCACGGCTTCGATGAATTCGAAGCGCTCGGGCAGCTGCCATTTCGCGAAACTGTGTTGCAACAGGTGCTCGTTCAGCTGCTGCGGCGTCGCGCTTTGCCCCGCCTTGAGCACCACGCAAGCCAGCGGCCGTTCGCTCCATTTCTCATCCGGGATCGCGATCACGGCCGCTTCGGCCACGGCCGGATGCGCCATGATCGCGTTCTCCAAATCCACCGAGCTGATCCACTCGCCGCCGGATTTGATCAAGTCCTTGGTCCGATCGCTGATCTTCACGAAGCCGAGAGCATCCACCGATGCGACGTCACCGGTGCGCAGCCATCCGTCCGCGGTGAACTTGTCGGATTGGACGGGGACGTGGTGATAGCTCGCGGCGATGAAAGGGCCGCGCACCTGGATCTCGCCCACCCGTTGTCCGTCCCACGGCTGATCGATGCCTTCGTCGCCGCGCACGCGCAAATCCACCAGGGGCACCGGAACGCCCGCCATCGCGGCACGCCGGTAGCGTTCGTTGGCATCCACATCGCGCAACTCGGCACGTGGATAGGAGATCGTGCAGACCGGTGAAGTCTCGGTCATGCCCCAGCCTTGCAGGATCCAGATGCCGTGCCGGTCGAACGCGCGAATCAGCGCTTCGGGCACCGCGGCGCCCCCCACCAGTGAACGCATGCCGCGCGGAAGTTTCCAACGGCCGTGGTTGGGTGAGCCTTCAACCTGGGCCGCATCGAACGCCTGGATCAGCGTCATCCAGATCGTCGGCACGCCCAGCGACAAGGTGGGTGGCTCGAGCTGCATCAGGTCGAGCAGATCGTC